>Ga0181532_10003678_pt1 | contig 13700 bp, 14 predicted proteins | sample PEATcosm2014_Bin_33_FD_119768 | JGI IMG/M metagenome (GOLD analysis project Ga0181532, IMG submission 119768) | Peatland microbial communities from MTU Mesocosm Facility, Houghton, MI, USA - PEATcosm2014_Bin11_30_metaG | ecosystem: Environmental > Terrestrial > Soil > Wetlands > Peat | place...
CTCGAGGCTCTGAAAGCCCTCAATCCGAATCTGGTGCTGGTTCACGAGTCTGCGTACGGAACCACCGGGCCATGGGCCAATCGCAAAGGCTGGGAGCAATTGGCGCAAACCACCTGCGGGGCGGTTGAGTTGGCCTCGGAAGGCCGGGGACAGAATCATCTTATCGGCGCTCTGCCCTGCGATTTCGGCACGGGTTATCTGGGTGCGATCGGGGTAATGTCAGCCCTACGCCAACGCCAGGGGCAGGGCGGGTTCTGGAACGTAGAAGTGTCGCTGACTGGGACCATGATGCTGGTCTCGTCTCTGCCGCCAGCTAAGGAAGATGCAGTTCCCGTTTCCAACGATGACATGCTGAAGTATCTAATTGACCAGAAGTCGGACTTGAACGGTGCAACGTTTACTCGGCTCGCACCGGGCGCCCGACTGAGCAAGACACCGTCCTTCGCCGCAACCGGACCGGCGATCCTGGGGGCACACCATCCGACCAAGACAACGTGGGATCAACCGCCCTTCAAGCAGGTTGCGGTCATGCACCAACCATCTGTCTACGCAAAAGAAGGGCTAATGGGCGTTTATACCGGATACGGACACGAAGACATCATGCTGCGGAAGCCCGAAGCGAAAGGCAAAGGCGCATAACCACGAAAACCACGCAGGGCGGCGGGTGGCCCAGCCAACCAACTCGAGGGTGCCCCGTCCAAGCCGGTTTGCTTGGGCGGGGATTTCCCTTGGCATCGCTACCATTGTTTGTTGCGTCTTATTCGCCAATCGAAAGCTGAATTAGCCCCCTTCAAACATCCTGACCGATTACCAGTTATTACCGCGGTGTGGTAGTCGTCGTGGTGGTATTGCTCTGCACCTGCTGAGGCGGCGGTGTAGTTGTGGTGGTGGTTGAGTCGGTCCGGTTCATCTGGTCGCCCGGCGGCGTGGTCGTGGTGGTGGTGTCGGTCTGCTTCACCTTGTTGTGCTTGTACTTGGTCTTGGTATTGGTAGTCTGAGTGGCCGGCGCAGCCGTCTCGTCCTGCGAAGTTGTGGTAGTGCTCTGCGTCTGGGCGGCAGGTTGATTCTGCGTCGTCGTGGTGCTGGATTGGGTGGTGCTCTGTGCCATTACCGGCAGGGACAGGGCGAGCACAACGAGCGACCCCAGAACGACAGCAAGTAGTCTCTTAAAGTTCATTCATTCTCCTTCATTGCGTTGATCAGAGACTATGGTACGGGGCCCGTGACTACTTAATCTGAGCACAATTGCTCGCCGGACGGATCCTGATAACCGGTTTCGGCGTCCGCTGATTTTCAACGTCGGTTCTGGTAATCCGAGCTTGCTATAATCAACCACCATGAAGGATGCAGAAATCATCTTCGCGGTCGAGGAATCGCCGGAGGGCGGTTACGAGGCCCATGCGCTCGGCCATCCTATCTTCACGCAAGCAGAATCGACCGAGGAATTGCGTGCGATGGTGCGCGATGCCGTGCGGTGCTACTTCGAAGCCGATGCGATTCCGGCGGTAATCCGGCTTCACTTTGTTCATGACGAGGTAATTGTCGCTTGAAAATGCCGCGCGACCTCGGCGGCTCTGAACTCGCGAAGCTTCTCCGCAGATATGGATACGAGATCACCCGCCAAACCGGCAGCCATCTTCGTCTAACCTCCAGTATCCGTGGTGCCGAGCATCATATTGCAATTCCTGCGCACAAGAACCTGAAGGTTGGGACTCTGGCCGGCATTCTGAAGGAAGTGTGCGCTTACCTGGAAATGTCTCGCGCCGATATGGAGCGAGAACTGTTTAGCGACTAATCCGTTGTTTTCTTGCCTATTCTTTCCTCGCCAGCACGATCTCAATTCCCGAAAAAATCAGTTCCAGCTTTGCGCCGGGCAATTTGCCGATGCGCTCGCTCAGCAGGCTCTTGTCAATCGTAACGATCTGGGAGACGTTGGCGACGGAGTTTCTTGGTAGTCCGGTCAAACGTGCGGAGAGATGAACGTTGCCGGGCATCAGGGCCCATTTCAGATTGCTGGTCAGCGGCACACAGACGACGCTTGCTATCCGGCTGCGATTGAAGGCTTCGGACTGTGCGATGACGACGGGGCGACGAAATCCCGGAGCTGATTTCCGTGGCGCAGGCAGTTCTGCCCACCAGATTTCGCCCTGTGAAATCACCACTGGCTTCGCGCCAGGACGTGCTGAGCAGCCGTTGCGGTAAACGGATCTTGCGCCTCGTCGATCTCCATGCAAGCCCGGTTCACGGCCTCCGTTACCTCCTCAGGCGAATGGCGCGAAAGGTATTCCCGCAGGGCGTCGCTGAAAACTCGACTGCGCGATCGCCTGGTCCGACGTGCCAGACGCTCCGCACCCTCAAAGACCTCGTCGGGAATAGAAACCGCGGTTTTCATACCAGAAGTATAACCATAAAATTTGTCGCTGGCCAACCATCGCATGGCGAGTGTGCCCCATTCATTCGCGGTTTTCGAATGAGTGGGACGCCGCTCACTATCAGCCTTTCATTACCTTCGTCCATGCCGCCTGGAATTGCTCCATCTCGGCGCTGGTTCCCACCGTGATGCGCGAATAGGTTGGCATCGCCGGCCACACTCGCCCGATGATGACATTCTGCTGCGCCATGGCGGTGATGACCTCCTTCGCGGGGCGTTTGGTATCCAGGAGGAAGAAGTTCGCCACCGAGGGAATGTACGAATATCCGTTGCTGTCGAGCCACTGGAAGGTTGCGGCGCGAACCTGCTCGTTGGTCCGCTTGCGTTCCGCTACCAGTTGCGGATCCTTCAGGCTGGCCGACGCGGCTGCTACCGCAGTCACAGGCATAAAATTGTAGCCGCCATAATCATGGAGTTTGTCCAGCAGCTCCCCCCTGGCAATCGCAAAGCCGCAGCGCAGCCCCGCCATCCCGTAAATCTTGGAGAAGGTGCGCAGCACGATGACATCTTTCCCGGCCTTCACCAGCTCGATGGCCGACGGCGCATCGCTGAAGTGAATGTAAGCTTCGTCCACCAGCACGATCGAGCTCTTCGGCTTGTTCTCCACCAGGTACTCGATATCGGAGGGGCTGGTCAGCGTTCCGGTGGGATTGTTCGGCTGGCAAATGTAGAACACGCCGGCATCGGGAGCGGCGGCCAGCATGGCCTTCACATCGTGGGCGTAGGTCTTGGTGAGCGGTACCTTAACCACGCGCGCACCCGCCTTTGAGGCGGCAAAGAGACCGCCTTCGAAGCCGGGATCGGCGGTCACGTAGCTGGCGTGCGGCGAACAGAACGCCCGCACCGTGAAGGTCAACGGCTCAGTCGATCCCGCGTAGATGGCGACTTGCTCGTCCTTGACTCCGACACTCTGGGCAAATAGCGCGGTGAATTCGTCAGCCGATTCCATCAGATAACGTCCGCTCTGCGGAGTGACCGTAGCGATCGCCTCGCGGGCCGCGACGCACGGACCGAGCGGGTTCTCGTTGGCGTTGATGAGCACGGCATCCTTGGGATGTCGCGGGGGATGATCGGGCAGCGCGGCATAGGCGAGCATGGGCTCGGTCACGATGCGCAAGGCGAGCGCCGCCGAGGCGGCAGTGGTCGCTTGCAGAAATGATCTGCGGGAGAGAGACGATGAAGGTTGAGGGCGCATTGGCAAGCTCCTGGGGAGATTCATCTTAACCCTTTCCACGAAAAATGACGCGGGAGGGCCGGGCCCTTGCTTAATTGTTAGAGATTCTAATGCAGCTCAATTTCTGGTAGGGCGGCGTGGCCGCCGGATTGCATGAGCAAAAGAGAGCAAGTCGCAGCCGTGCGTTAAGAATGTGCGTTCAAGAAAACCCGATGCTCCACATTCTGCCGGGCGAACCCGACAAGATGGGACCGGGCCTTTGTGGCCGGGAAGTGCAGACGCTAGACCCCACTGATTGGGAGGGGTTTCGGACCCAGGCTCATCGGATGCTTGACGACATTCTGGATTACGAAAGACATACGGGAGCGTCCCGTTTGGCAGCCGATCCCGAACGAAGTACGGCAGCGATTTCGCAGCGCTGTACCAGTCAACGCCACTGCACTCGAGGAAGTCCATCAGGAGTTCCTGCAGTACATCCTGCCGTTCGCGGCGGGCAATGTTCATCCCGGTTTCATGGGCTGGGTCCACGGCGGGGGCACTCCGGTTGGCATGCTTGCGGAGATGCTGGCGGCGGGGATGAACGCCAATCTCGGTGGCCGCGATCAGGTTCCCATCGAGGTCGAGCGTCAGGTCGCGCGCTGGATGCAATCGATCTTTGGCTTTCCCGAGACTGCTGCCGGACTGTTTGTCACCGGGACGTCGATGGCGAATTTCATCGCTGTGGTAGTGGCTCGCGATGCCGAACTTGGCTGCGAGGTGCGCCGCGATGGCGTGGCTGCACATGCAAAAGCGAAGCGCCTGATGGCCTACGCCTCGACGGCAGTCCACGGCTGTGTTGGCAAGGCTATGGATCTTTGCGGCATTGGCAGGGACGCGCTCCGGCATGTTCCCACTGACAGCCGCCACCGCATCAACCTGATTGCGCTGCAAAATCAAATCAAGAAGGACCGCGAAGCGGGTTTGCATCCTTTCTTACTTGTGGGGACAGCGGGAACCGTGGACACCGGCGCGATTGACGACCTTGCCGGCCTCGCCGATATCGCCCACCGCGAGAAGTTGTGGTTTCACATTGACGGCGCTTATGGCGCGCTGGCCGTGCTGGCTCCCGATCTCGCGCCCAAGCTGCGCGGCATCGAGCGGACCGATTCGCTGGCCTTCGATTTTCACAAATGGGGCCAAGTTCCTTACGACGCTGGTTTTCTGCTGGTTCGCGATGGCGCTCTGCAGCGGAATGCGTTTGCCGCTTCGGCATCATATTTACGACGCGAAACCCGCGGGCTGGCCGCCGGATCGCCCTGGCCTTGCGATTACGGTCCCGATCTTTCGCGTGGCTTCCGCGCGTTGAAGACGTGGTTCACGCTGAAGGTTTATGGAACCGAAGCGTTGGGCGCAGTTATTTCGCGGAGCTGCGCTCTGGCTCGCTACCTGGAACAGCGGATCACCAGCGCGTCGGAGTTGGACCTGCTAGCGCCGGTTGAACTGAACATCGTTTGCTTTCGCTACCGGGCGGACGATACCGATCACGTGAATGGCAGGATTGTCGTCGAGCTGCAAGAGTCAGGACTTGTAGCGCCTTCCACCACCATCATCGACGGCCGCTTGGCGATCCGGGCAGCCATTGTGAATCACCGCACCAGTCAGAGCGAAATTGACACGCTGGTAGAAGCGACGCTAGCTCTGGGCCGGAAGTTGACGAACCGCGACCCTCAATTCCGTGCGGCTCAAGTCCATGTGGTTAAGGACATCGCCGCGGACGTTACACCGCGGATCAGGTGGGAAGCGGAGTTGCGGCAACTGGAGGGGCGATTGCAGTTCCATCCCGATTCGGTTGATCTTCGCTTTCGGCGAGCGTTCCTGCTCCTGGAGCTGGGCCGCCCGGTCGATGCCCGAAACGATTACATCAAAGTGCTGCAAGCGCTGGAACGGCAGCCATATCACGTGGCGGCCTTGAACAATCTGGGCAGGTCGCTGGTCGCTACCGGGCATCGCAGCGCGGCGCGACTCGCCTACAAAGAAGCCGTCGCACGGCATCCCAGCGATCTTCCCAGCCGCATCAACCTGGGCATGAGCCTGTTTGAAGAGAGCGAGATGCTGGAGGCCCAGGAGAGGACCGCGGAAGCGCAGCAACTCATGCGTGAAGCCCGCGACCACTTCGAACATGCCTTGCGGCTGAAGGCGGACTTCGAAAAGGCGCATGAAGGATTGTCCTACGTGCTGGGGCATTTGGGAGAAAGCGAAAAGGCTGCGTGGCACCGTCGCCAGGCGTTCCAGAAGCGCTACATAATCCCCTTGCCCTATCGCGGGCGACACTCGCCTGTGCCGGTGCTGATGCTGAGTTCCACCACGGGCGGCAATGTACATTTGCAAAAATTCTTGCACGATCAGGTCTTCCACACCTTCGTTGTGCTTCCGGAATTCTACGATGCGAACACTCCCTTGCCGGCGCACCGACTGGTGGTGAACGGCATTGGCGATGCAGAGATGTCGGCTGGCGCGCTGAATGCTGCCCAGTCCCTGCTCACTCTCACCCCCGCGCCAGTTTTGAATTCTCCTGCGGCGGTGTTGGCCACCACCCGGAGTAACAACGCAAACCGGCTGTCTGCGTTGCCGGGCGTAGTCACGCCAATTACCGTCACACTGCCGCGCGAGCGCCTATGCGGTTCCGGTGCCGCAACGACATTGGCTGACCTCGGCTTCGGCTTTCCTCTTCTTCTGCGGGCGCCCGGCTTTCATACCGGGTTGCATTTTCTGCGCGTCGACAACTTTGAGAGTCTGCCGACGGCGTTGGCCGGGATTCCTGGTCACGAACTAATCGTTATGCAATATCTGGATGCGCGGGGAGCCGACGGCAAGACGCGGAAGTACCGCGTCATGCTCGTCGACGACCAGATCTATCCCCTGCATGTTGCGATCTCCAGCCATTGGAAGATCCACTACTTCACGGCCGAGATGGCCGGCAATTCGCAACATCGTGCCGAGGACGCGGCGTTCCTGGAAGACATGCCCGGAGTGCTCGGCCCGCTCGCGATGAATGCGCTAAAAAGAATTCAGTCCACCCTCGCTCTGGACTACGCCGGAATTGACTTCGGCTTGAACGCGAAGGGCGAAGTTCTGCTGTTCGAGGCCAATGCGACGATGGTAGTGAATCCACCGGAACCGGACGAGCGATGGAGCTACCGCCGGCCAGCCTACGAACAAATTCGCAGGGCGGTTCACCAGATGCTGATAGAACGCTCCGGGGCTACCCCACTCCGCGCCCCGCTCACGGCCGCGGCATCAGCATAAAAGGGTCACAAAGCCGGACGTCTGTTGTTTCTCTTCTGAAAAGCCGCGTGCGCAGAGCACTAGTGGTAGACGGCCAATTGCTGACTGGTGTACAAGTAAGCCGTGCCGGCAACAGAGTACAGTCCGCGCCCCAGCGATGGCAGCATAAAGTGGCTATCGGGAGGCATTGTGACTCCGCTGAACATGTATATATTCCCGTTTCTCTGGTATGCGCTGTTGCTGGGGGCTGTGGTCTATACGACTCTGGAGACGGGACACTTGCCCGATCTAAGAGCGCTTGGCGCGCTGCCCTTATGGCTGGGCTTACTCACCGCGTTTATCGTGTGGATGTCGAATCGAATGAAGCGGGTCGGCATTGCCGACGGCCACCTTGTGGTCTCCAATTATTTTCGCGAGGAACGCATTCCCTTCAAACAAGTGGAAGCGGTCGAGGGCGTCTGGTGGTACTGGCGGCGACTGGTCCGCATCCGTTTCGGTCCGCCCAGCGGTTTCGGCCGGACGGTGTATTACATTCCCCCGTGGGCTTCACTGCAGGCTTTGTTTCATAACCCGGCAGACGAATTACGCATGCTCATGAAGGAACACCAGTCCCTGGAAAAGTGGAACGTATCTTGAACTCCTCGAATTTTTCCGACCAGCATTTTTCTGGGACGTGCGACAACATTTTGTCGAATAGAGGGTGGAGTTCGACCATTGTGGTGCGAGGAGGGACGGTTTCGGAGCCGTAAACCTGGATCTCGCAGTTGTCCTGCGCATGGCAACCTATGGTCCCGATGCACAAGACGAGTGAGCCGAGAACTGCCAGCAACCATAGGCGAATCGTTTTCTTCGGCGCCAGCGCTAGGAACAAAGGTCACCGTCGGCTATTCACTTCTTGTTGAGGGCCATGATTTGTTGGACTAGTGTGTTGATCTCTTCCATTGTTAGTTTGCTGGCGTACTTGGGCATACGGCCTTTGCCGTTGGTGATGATGCTGCGCAGATCGTCGGTTGAAGTGGTAGCGACTTTCTCGGAGATAAGCGATGGCCCTCCGAAGTGGCGGCCCTCGGCGGTTTTACCGTGACACTTTGCGCAATGTTGCTGGAAGACAGAGTTCGCGGTCAGGCTTCCATCAACTGGAGGGTTCTGGGCAGAAATCGCAGTGAGCGCGAAGAATAAGAAATGTACGGCCATGGTGACCTGGAAGATTTTCGTGTCGGACCTCGCCGGGATTGATCGCCTTGACACTTTGCTATTCCCATCATCTTGGGTCCTACAAGAGCATAGGCTTGCCTCTGACCGACCAGCTTCCTGCTCGATCAGGAGGCAAGCAAATCGTCTGTTATCGTGCACCACCGATCTCCGAAATACTCCTTGGTATAGTCGCTACTGAATCGCCATGTGCCCGAGGACGGCATTTTTCACGCTGCTGATCTTGTTCTCCGAATGGGGCGATGAGAGTGTTGGCCGATCCTTATGCGTGACATAGGCCCCCACTCCAAATCCAATCACTGAACCCGCGAACACGTCAGCGGGAAAGTGCACGCCTCCAGTCACGCGGGTTGTGCTGACCGCTGTCGCCGCGCCGTACATGAGCAGCCGCATCGGCCAGTTTGGATACTCGTGCGCCATGACCGAGGCTAGCGTCCAGGCAAGAGTCGCGTGTCCGGAGGGAAAGGAGCCATTGGTCCAATTGCCAGAGAAGAATTTACCTTCGCCCTCGCCGGTGTAGGGACGCTGCCGCGCCAGAACGGCTTTCAGAGCGGCATAGAGGATGACACTGTCGACACTCGCCTCAGCGCTGCGTATGCCGGTTTGGGTAGCCTGATCGTTATGCGTCAATAGGCCCGTGACGAAGATGCCCCCAGCCGCAGCGCCAAGGCCATATACACCGGCATCGGAGATATTAATGCTGGTGCTGTGCCAACTTGCCGGAACCTGATATAGCACGCTTTCATCGTTCGCGATCAAAATGCCAGTGGCGCCAATTGCGAGGGCGTCCCACTTAAGCGCGCTGAGCGAAAACGGCGCCTTGATGATGTGAAGTTCATCCTCGCCGATGGTCTTAGCCGCCGTTCCTAATAAACCGGCAAAAGACTTCGCTTGATCCTGCTGCGGCGCGGCCGGCGCATCAGGGAGTGGCGCGTCCCCTTTGACGGCAGGTACGACGGAATCGACGAGACTGGACTGCTGCAGCGCCTGCGCAGCCGGCCACGAATACCCAAGCAATACCAGCAAGAAAGCAGTTTTCCAGGTCGAACGAGAAATTCGTTTGGGCTGGACAGCTATTGGGCTTATTGAAGGTCTTGGGCAGGAAATTCTCGTCTCGTAGAGCGCCGTTCGGTAGTCAACGAGAAAACTAGCGTCTGCGTTTGCTTGCCGCGAAGATTCCCGAAGGCCGCGCTCACCGCTTGCATTCTTCCCCTGGTTCGGCTTGGATATCAAGACCCACCCCACACGCATCCAGATTAGTAGCCGAATATGAAGGGTCTGTTGCCTGCGCATGACAAGGTGTTCATCTGCTAGCGCAGGGGGAAGGAAACACTCCCTGCAAGATCCAGCCGCAGACTTCACTTCTGGTGAAGAACGGAGTGCCTGATGTCCGGCCAAAACTCCTTTACGACGTTGAAGACCCCGTCCAGCGCGAGTTGTTCTTCCCACCTCTGGCCGGTCTTGGTCCAGGTGCGATATTGTGCAGGGTAATAGAGGCCCGAGATTCCCGCTGCGGCGCCGTTGCCGACAATTTCCGAAAAGTTGATTGCTGAACCACCGCTATCCGTGCGTGTGACGGCAAGTCGGCTGAGGGCGTATCCGGTGCGCTTAAGGAAACCGCCGCGGCCCAGCGTGAAGTACCGCGGATCCTGCTTGAAAGCCGATGCGAGAGCGAATTCAGTAAAGAAATTTCCCACGGCCTGGTCGGCGAAAATGTGGTAGTAGTATTTTGCGAATGAATCGGCCCCATCGCTAAACTGGGGCACGGTTCTCTGTGCCATACCGATTCCGCTCAGGGCCCCAACATATAGGAACGTAGAGTAATCAAAGCTGTCCTCCGCAAACAGCTTGAACTTGCCCTTCGCGTCCAGCGGCGGCACGTTGGCATCGGCGCTTACCGCGCGATAGTTCGGAATGATGTAAAGAATGCGCGTGGGTTGTTCCAGGCCAGCAGGAGTGGTTGCGGAATTTTGCTGCGGCACTGAGGAGTCCCTCAATTGGGGATCAGGCCCAGGCGCCTGCGGCTGGGCAGTACCTGGCTGAGAGGACGTCTGTTGCTGATCTTGAACCTTGCTGGGTGCATCGGGGAAAGGCCCATTCGACGCGTCGAGCATCGGAGCCTGTTGGGCGGACAGACCGGAAACCAGCGCCAAGAATAGCGTGAGCGGCACAGCTGCTCGGAAAAATACGTAGAACCTGTTTGGCATTCCCGCGGATACCTTGCACTGACTGTAGCAGGAAACGGTTGGCGTTTCGTTACGCTAAGATGAGGATCTTGTCATCTCACGACCAGGACGAGATGAACGGAATGTCATCTGGGTGCTACGGCAATTCCACCTTGCTTGCCTAACCTGTAAATCAAGGCCGCTATCATTAGTTTCGAGGGAATCATTGAAATCAGCCGTAGTGTTGACCGATTCGAGATATGCCGAGCGTGTCAATCCTCAGTGGGTCCGATTGCTGGACCTTCTGGACATGAATGTGCGTTACAAGCGGTGCATGGGGGCGGAGCTCTGGACCGAGAACGGTGAACGCTATCTGGACTTTCTTTCCGGCTACTGCGTTCACAATGCGGGCCACAATCATCCTCGCATTATCGAGGCTTTGAAGGAGGAACTCGACCGCTCCGGCCCTGCGATGCTGCAGAGCCACGTGCCGGAGCTTGCTGGCGAACTCGCTGACCGCCTATGCAAGTTGGCAGGGGGCAAGCTGAACAAGGTCTTCTTCGCCAGCTCCGGAAGCGAAGGCGTGGAAACTGCGATCAAGTTTTCCCGCTCGGTCACGGGGCGAAACGCGCTCCTCTACGCCGAGGGTGCGTTCCACGGCCTCACGTGCGGTGCGCTCTCGCTGATGGACGATGAGTTCTGGCGCGCGGGATTCGGTCCTCTGCTCCCTGAAACCGAAGCTGTTCCATTCAACGATCTCGCCGCGGTCGAGCAGAAGCTGCGAACGAAGAGGTTTGCAGCTTTTTTCCTGGAGCCAATCCAATCAGAGGGCGGCATCAGGTTGCCTACGGCCGACTATCTGCGTCAGGTGCAGGCGCTATGCAATCGCTATGGCACCTTGTTCGTCCTCGACGAGGTGCAAACCGGAATGTTCCGCACCGGAAAGTTTCTAGCAGCGCAGCACTTCGATGTGCAGCCAGATATGGTGATTTTGGCGAAAGCGCTCAGCGGAGGCCTGATCCCGGTCGCCGCCGTGTTAATGACGGACGAGGTGAACGAGGGTGTTTACAGCTCGCTGAAGCGCGCCATCGTGCACACCTCGACCTTCAGCGAGAACGGTCTGGCAATGCGGGCTGGATTGGCGACCCTTGATGTTTTGGAGGATGAGCAGCTGGGCGATCGCGCCCAGCGCCTTGGCGAATTATTGCGGAGTCGTCTCACCACGACTCTTTCCCCGTATGAGATGTTCAAAGCCGCACCTGGGATCGGACTGCTTTCCGGCATCGAGTTCCAACCGCCCTCGCGACTCACGCTGCGCCTTTCGTTTGAAGCGTTTCGTGCCATTCATCAAGGAATGTTCGGGCAGATGCTGGTGATGCGGCTGTTCCAGCGCGAGAACATCCTCACCCAGATTTGTGGCAACAACTTCATGGTCTTAAAGTCGGCTCCTCCACTGGTTGTGAGCGAAGAGCAGGTGGAGGAGTTCGTGGCTGCGGCGGGACAGATAGTCGCCGATGTCCACGAGTCAACCGCTTTTTGGACGGATGCCCTTGCGCTCGGGCGCCGCGCGATGGATATTTGAGATACGGTGAAAAACAAAGTCTGCACTATTCTTCTTTATCGCCGAATCTGTTGCACGAGGCAACTGTGCGACTTCTGGTAGTCGAGGATGACTCAGCAATTCGAGAGTTTCTGCATCGTGGCCTGAGCGAAGCGAGCTATCAGGTCGACACCGCCAAGGATGCCAAATCGGCGCTGGCCTTGGCGGACGAAGAGCTCTACGACGGGTTTATCGTTGATTTAGGTTTGCCGGACATGGATGGCCTGGACTTGATCAGCCGCTGCCGATCGCAGGGTCATACCGCCCCGGTGTTGATCCTTTCGGCTCGGCGCTCCGTCGATGAGCGGGTACGCGGTCTGGAGCAAGGCGGCGACGACTACCTCACCAAGCCGTTTGCGCTGGCTGAACTGCTGGCCCGAGTACGTAATCTCCTGCGACGAAGTACACCGGGACAGCCGGAGGCAGTGCATTTGCGAGTGGCCGATCTGGAACTCGATCTGGTGGGGCGCGAGGCGCGAAGAGGTAGCGAACTGCTCCAGCTTACGACGCAAGAGTTTTCGCTTCTGGAGTACCTGGTTCGGAACGCGGGGCGCGTGGTAACGCGCACCATGATCCTCGATCGCGTGTGGCGCATGCGCATGGATCCCGCCACCAATGTTGTTGACGTTCAGATCTACCGCTTGCGTAACAAGGTGGACAGCGAAGGCAAACGGCCGCTGATCCATACCATTCGTGGCGTGGGCTATGTTCTCAAGGAAACATAAGTCGCACGGCATATCGGCGGCGTGGCGGATTGCCATCTGGCCGACGGCGGCATTTGCCCTTGGCAGTGCGGTGGCCATCGCCATCATGTACTTCTTGATTGCAGGGGATATCCAGGAGCGCAGCGACGCGTGGCTGAGCGGTGAAGCAGGAACACTAGCAGACGTCTCGGCCAGAACGCCTCGCGATGCTGTCTACCAGCGTCTTGTCCGGGAGGTCGCTGAGCTTGCGGCTCGCGAGGTATCCGACGCCAACGAGTCTCATGGCCAAACTCCGAGCTCGGTTTTCTTTCTGCAAACGCAACCTGGCCAGGACCCCATCTGGGTGGGCCCAAGCCCCAAGGAGCCATTCATTGAGGCGATTCAGCAAGCGCAGCTGAACCCCCGGGCATTGGCAGATGTGCACGTCCCGGGATGGAAGAAACCCTTTCGCGTCGTCTACAAGAGCCGCGGAGACGGAAGCGGTCTCTATCTTGGGCTCGCCGATGTCAGCGGCGCCCGCATGTTGAATCACCTCACCGAGCGTTGCTTGTTGGTCTGGGGTATCACGGCGGCACTGGGATTTCTCATCACCTGGCAGGTAGCCTACCGCACGTTATCTCGCGTTGACGGCATCAGCGACACAGTGTCCCGCATCGGCAGCGATGATTTAAGCAGCCGCTTGCCAGAGGGCAGGTATTCGGACGAGATCACGCGTCTGTCGCGCACATTCAATCGCATGCTCGACCGCATCCAGGCGTCGGTACACCAGATGCGGATTCTGACTGACTCGGTCGCGCACGACTTGAAGAGCCCGGTCACCTCAATCCGCGGCAGTCTTGAAGTTGCGCTGTCGGATGGAACTCAGGGGCTGTGGCATGAGCGTGTCGCCGAAGCGATCGAGGGCTTGGATCGGCTTTCGCAATTACTAAATACGACGCTCGATCTAGCAGAGGCGGACGCCGGAGCGCTGCAAACGCGGAAAGAAACCGTGGAGCTTTCCGAAGTGGTGCGACAGTTGGTGGATCTCTACAAGCCCGCGATGGCGGAGCACGGACATGAAGTCGCAACCGATCTCGAGCCGGCGCTGATCGACGCGGATTTGTCCCTCCTGAACCGGACAATCGCCAACCTGCTCGACAATGAAATTGCC
>Ga0181532_10003682_pt1 | contig 13687 bp, 9 predicted proteins | sample PEATcosm2014_Bin_33_FD_119768 | JGI IMG/M metagenome (GOLD analysis project Ga0181532, IMG submission 119768) | Peatland microbial communities from MTU Mesocosm Facility, Houghton, MI, USA - PEATcosm2014_Bin11_30_metaG | ecosystem: Environmental > Terrestrial > Soil > Wetlands > Peat | place...
GGCCGGGCACGACGTCAAGGTTCCCTTCACGCCCGGGCGCATGGACGCGTCGCAGGAGCAAACCGACGTCGAATCCTTCGCGCCGCTCCAACCGGTCGCTGACGGTTTCCGCAACTATCTCCGGGGCAAGCAGCTCATGGCGCCTGAGGAGGCATTGGTGGATCGGGCGCAATTGCTGACGCTGACGGCGCCTGAGATGACGGTTCTCGTCGGCGGCCTTCGCGTCCTGGACGCAAATGCCGGGCAGTCCAAACACGGCGTCTTCACCAAGCGGTCCGAGACGCTGACGAACGACTTCTTCGTGAACCTGCTCGACATGAGCACGCAATGGCAGGCGTGTGCTGGATCCGAAGGCGTGTTCGAGGGACGTGACCGGAAGACGAACGAGGTCAAGTGGACCGGCACGCGTGTCGACCTGATCTTCGGTTCGCACTCTCAGCTCCGGGCCCTCGTGGAAGTCTATGCGTGCGCGGACTCGAAGGAGAAGTTTGTGAAAGACTTCGTGGTGGCGTGGACCAAGGTGATGAACGCAGATCGCTTCGACCTTGCCTGATCTCAGCTGAACGGTCTTCCTTCGAGGGCTTCTGGAGCGCAGCCACAACCGAATATTTGGTGATTAGGACGGGTCGAGGCTACGCAAATCCAACGCAAGCATGCGGAACCATGAATAAGAAATCAGGGCGGTGTTTCAAAACAGCTTAAAACGCCGCCCTGACGCCAAGGCTCTCAGAAACGGCCGTGGAGTTTCCCGGCCTTTTTTGCAGGCGGTGTAAACACGCGCTAAGCGCCGCGCTTACGCTTTTGACTTCGGCAGCTTCTCCGCGATCCCGAGACTGTCGGCGCGGCGGCGCATCTCGGCCCAGATGTCGGCGGGGCCGATCCCGGCGCGGCGCCACAGCACGGCGAGATGGTAAAGCAGATCGGCGCTCTCGCGCACAATGGCCCGGTCATTGTGCTTGACGGCTGCGAGCGCGACCTCGCCCGCCTCCTCGATCACTTTTTGCGCGACCTTCCGGTTACTCGCTCCCAAGAGCCTCGCCGTGCGCGGATGGTTGTCCGGCGTGACCGCTTCGAGTGAGGCGTAAAGCCGCTCGAGCGCATTGCTGAGCGCGTCTCGGCTGCCTGCATCACCGGGCAAAGGCGAAGCTTCGGCCGGCGCGATGAGCACCGCGCGGGCTTCCGCCACAGCCAGCTCGTTGAGTTCTTCGTGGATCAGTTCGACCGGCAGAGCGCGCCGGCGGTCACCATTCAACCTTTTTGCGAGTCTTGCGACCATCGCTCACCTCCTTACCGCGCCCGCGGGTTCGGCGTGAGCATTGGCAAGAGATCGCTATCCGCGGTCTTTTGCCATCGCACAGCCGTCGATGCCGCGCGCGGCCGTGACGACCGACACCAAGCCTGGAGTGCCGGCCGCACCAGAGTTGGTACTGCCCATGGCTTAATTGCCGAGTTTAGAAGTCGTTCAGTTGCTTTTCTGACCGACGAGGGGCACATAGTCCTCCTTGCTCATGCCGTCAAGCATTAAAAGGTCGTAACTCTTTGATCTATCAGGGTGACAACGGCGAGCGCTGTGCGGTCGCCGGTCCCGCGCCAGGGAAGGCTTGACGGAGCGACGCGGCGCCGCCTTATCTCCGTGGTGGAAGTCATGGAATCGTTACCGGGGACAGCGAGGGTGAGGCTCGGGGACCAAGGAGTAGTCATGGCCGACCGCGGCCAAGCGACCGCTGTTGCGCTGGAATCCGGCCATGCGGTGCCGCTGGAGGCACCGCCGCGGCTCGCCGAACCGGCGGAGCGGCATGCTGCGTCGGCTCTGGCGTCCAGCCCAGACCGCTTCATCAACCGTGAGCTGTCGTGGCTCAATTTCAACCGCCGCGTCCTCGAAGAATCCGCCAATCGCGGACACCCGCTGCTGGAGCGATTGAAGTTCCTGTCGATCTCGGCGAACAACCTCGACGAGTTCTTCATGGTGCGTGTGGCCGGCCTGCGGGCCCAGGTGCGCGCCGGCATCGGTACGAAAAGCCCCGAGGGATTGACCCCATCCGAGCAGCTTGTGCGCATTGCCGAGGCCGTGGTGGTCCTTGTTGAAGACCAGCAGACGCAGTGGCGCGAGTTGCGCGCCGGACTCGCCCAAGCCGGCATCGTGCTGATCGACGGTCCTGACGTTGCCAAGGCGGAGCGGGCCTGGCTCGAGGACCATTTTCTCGCCCATGTGTTCCCGTTGCTGACCCCGCTCGCCGTCGATCCGGCGCATCCGTTCCCGTTCATTCCCAATCTCGGCTTTTCGATCGCCCTGCAGCTGTCGCGCGCCAAGGACGGCAAGGCGATGAACGCGCTGATCCGCATGCCGAACCGCATAGAACGGTTCGTGCGGCTGCCGCAGGCCGGGGAGGGCGGCGAGGTGCGGCTGATCTCAATCGAGGCCGAGACCAGCCTTTTCATCGGCAAGTTGTTCCCGGGCTATGCGGTGAAGGGCGTGGGTGCCTTCCGCGTCATTCGCGATTCAGAGCTGGAAGTCCTCGAAGAGGCGGAAGATCTGGTGCGGCTGTTCGAAACCGCGCTCAAGCGTCGCCGCCGCGGCTTGGTGATCAGGCTCGACATCGAGGCGATGATGCCGGCGGAGTTGCAGCGGTTCGTGCTGCGCGCGCTCGGCGCTACGGACGACAGCGTGTTCAAGGTCGATGGCGTGCTGGCGCTCAACGAGATGGCGCAGATCGCCAGCCTCGACAGGCCGGACCTCGAATTCGTGCCCTATACGCCGCGCTATCCAGGCCGCATCCGTGACCATGGCGGCGATTGCTTCGCCGCGATCCGGCAGAAGGATCTCATCGTCCACCATCCCTACGAGTCGTTCGACGTGGTGGTGGATTTTCTCAATCAGGCGACGCGCGATCCGAATGTCGTCGCCATCAAGCAAACGCTCTACCGCACCTCGGCGGATTCGCCGATCGTCAAGACACTCGCGGAAGCCGCTGAAGCCGGCAAATCGGTCACCGCGGTCGTCGAGCTAAAGGCGCGGTTCGACGAGGAGGCCAATATCCGCTGGGCGCGCGATCTCGAACGCGCCGGCGTGCAGGTGGTGTACGGCTTCATCGAGCTCAAGACCCATGCCAAGCTTTCGCTGGTGGTCCGCCGCGAGGGTGCCGCACTTGCCTCCTATGTGCATGTCGGCACCGGCAATTATCACCCGGTGACGGCGCGCATCTATACCGATCTGTCGTTCTTCACCTCGGACCCCGCCATTGCCCGCGATGTCACGCGCGTGTTCAATTACGTCACCGGTTACGCGGAGCCCGCCGGGCTCGAGCGCATGGCGGTCTCGCCGCTGACTTTGCGCAAGCGCATCCACGCGCACATCGAAGAGGAGATCGCGCACGCCAAGGCCGGCCGTCCGGCTGCTATCTGGATGAAAATGAATGCGCTGGTCGATCCCGATATCATCGACGCGCTCTATCGCGCTTCGAGCGCGGGCGTGGCGATTGAACTGGTGGTGCGCGGCATCTGCTGCCTGCGGCCGGGGGTTCCGGGCCTGTCCGAGAACATCCGCGTCAAATCCATCGTCGGCCGCTTCCTCGAACACGGCCGCATCTGTTGCTTCGGCTCCGGTCACAGTTTGCCGCATCCGAAGGCTGCGCTTTATATCTCATCCGCCGACATCATGCCGCGCAACCTCGACCGTCGCGTCGAAGTTCTCTGCCCCATCCTCAATCCGACCGTGCACGAGCAGGTGCTCGATCAGATCATGGTGGCGAACTTCAAGGACAACCAGCAGAGCTGGCAGCTCCTGGCCGACGGCTCCTCGTCGCGCATAAAGCCGGGCGCGGGCGAGGAAAGCTTCAACGCCAATACCTACTTCATGACCAATCCAAGCTTGTCGGGACGCGGAAAGTCGCCGAAAGAGTCCATTCCCCGGTTGCGACACCGCTCGGAGCGGGCGTGAGCGAAGCCGGAACGCGTCACCGATTGCCCGGCGCTGAATTCAGAAAATGAGCCACGCCAAGATCGACGCCAAGGGACGCCTCGACGATGGTCCGCCGCTGGCCGTGATCGACATTGGCTCGAATTCCGTGCGGCTTGTCGTTTACGAGGGGCTGACCCGCAGCCCGACGCCGCTTTTCAACGAGAAGGCGTTATGCGGGCTTGGCCGCGAGGTGCAGTCCACTGGGCTGCTGGCCGCCGACGCGGTCGAGCAGGCCTTGGCCGCACTCAAGCGCTACCGCGCGCTATGTACGACCATCGGCGTGAAGCGAGTTTTGGCCATCGCCACCGCGGCCTGCCGCGACGCTAAAAACGGCCGCGCCTTCATTAAGCTCGCCGAGCGAATCATCAGGACCGAGATCGACGTGCTGTCGGGTGCGCGCGAGGCGGAGTTGACCGCGCTCGGCGTTATTTCCGGCGTGCATCAGGCGGACGGCGTTGTCGGTGACCTCGGCGGCGGCTCGCTCGAGCTGGTCAATGTCCGCGGCACGCGCGCGCGGCGCGGCTTGACCCGGCCGCTCGGCGGCCTGGCCTTGGCGGACATTTCGGCAAAATCGCTCAAGAAGGCGGAAAAGTTCGTCAAGAAAACGCTCGGTTCTTTACCGTTGCTCAGCGACTGCGAGGGTCGCAATTTTTACGCGGTCGGCGGCACCTGGCGGGCGCTGGCGCGGCTGCACATGTGGCAGACCGGATACCCGCTGCACGTGATGCACGGCTACGCTATTGCCGCCGATGACGCGCTCGAATTCGCCCGCCTGGTGCATCGGGTCAATCCCGAGACGCTCTCCAACATCGAAGTGGTGGCGAGCGCACGGCGGCCGTTGCTCTCCTATGCGGCGCTGGTGCTGGAACATATCGTGCGCATCGGCAGGCCGCGCCAAGTGATATTCTCCGCCCTCGGCGTGCGCGAGGGCTTGCTCTATTCGCTGCTCAAGCAGAAGGACAAGAAGAAGGATGCGCTCATCGAAGCGGCACGCGGGCTCAACCAATTGCGTTCGCGCTCGCCGCGCCACGGCGAAGAGCTGATCCTGTGGACCGACCGTTTCATGGCTTCCTCCGGCCTCAGTGAAACGGCCGAGGAACGCCGCCTTCGTCACGCCGCCTGCCTGTTGGCCGATATCGGCTGGCGTATGCATCCCGATTACCGCGGCGAGCAATCGCTCAATATCATCGCCCATGGCGGCTTCACCGCCATCGACCATCCCGGCCGCGCCTATCTGGCGCTCGCCGTATTCTACCGCCACGTCGGATTGGTGATGGACGACGAGCTGTCGCCGCGGCTGCGCGAGCTTGCTTCTACACGCGGCCTCGACCGCGCGCGTGTGCTCGGCGCGGCGCTGCGGCTCGCCTATGTCGTTTCCGCCGCCATGCCCGGCGTGCTGCCGCGGACGCCGCTCGCGGTCGAGCGGCACCGGCTGGCACTGCGCCTGCCCGGCGGATTCGCGGCGCTGTCCGGCGAACGGGTTTTGAGCCGGCAGCGTACGCTTGCGCGGCTCATCGGCCGCGAGCCGGTGATGCTGCTGGGTTAAACTGACGCTAACCGCGCTCCACCGTCGCCACCCGGCCCTTCTCGATCGCAAGTGCAAGCTTGCCGTGCTTGAGCGCAAGCGCCTTTTCGCCAAACAGCTCGCGACGCCAGCCGGCGAGCGCGGGGACATCGGCGTCATCGTCGGCGGCGATGCGCTCGAGATCCTCGACCGTGGCGAGCACTTTGGCGGCGACGTGGTGGCGCTCCGAAATCATGCGCAACAGCACCTTGAGCAGCTCGACGACCGCGGCGCCGTTAGCCGATGACTGCAGCCGCACCGGGCGCGGCAATGTTTTTGGATCGCGCGCAAGCCCGCGCGCCACCGCGGCGACGATCGCCTCGCCCCAGCGCGAGCGTTCGAAGCCCTTGGGCAGCGAGCGCAGGCTCTTGAGCTTCTCGGTTGTCGTCGGCGCCTGCACGGCGATGTCGGCGATCACGTCGTCCTTGAGCACGCGGGAGCGCGGCACGTCCCGCGACTGCGCCTCGCGCTCGCGCCAGGCTGCGACCTCGATCAGCACGGCGAGCTCCTTGGGCTTGCGCACGCGCGTCTTCAGGCGCTGCCAGGCATTCTCCGGATCCATGCGGTAGGTGTCGGCCGACGTGAGCACGTGCATTTCCTCTTGCACCCAATCGACCCGGGCGCGCCGCCCGAGGTCGTCGACCAGCGCCACATAGACATCCCGCAGATGCGTGACGTCGGAGATCGCGTAGGACAGCTGCTCTTCGGAGAGCGGCCGGCGCGTCCAATCGGTGAAGCGGTGGGATTTGTCGAGCGTGTCGCCGGTGATGCGCTGCACCAGCTGGTCATAGGAGATGGAATCGCCGTAGCCCAAAACCATGGCCGCGACTTGGGTGTCGAAGATGGGATAGGGAATAAGCTTGGCGCGGTGCCAGACGATCTCGATGTCCTGACGCGCGGCATGAAAGACTTTCATCACCTTCTGGTCTGCCATCAGCGCGAAGAAGGGAGCCAGATCGATACCGGGCGCCAGCGCGTCGACCACCACCGCCTCGTCGGCCGAGGCCATCTGCGCCACGCACAGCAGCGGGTAATACGTGGTCTCGCGCAGGAATTCAGTGTCGACCGTGACGAAGGGGTAAGACGTCATCCGTCGGCACGCGGCGGCAAGCTCGGACGTTGTCGTGATCGGATGCATTGAGAATGTGATAGCGGAAACTAACACTCTTGTCGCCGGACAGTGTCGGTCACTTGCTGCGGGGGTGGCAAGACCAGTTGCTGGAATGGGGGCGGACATAATCGTGTCCACGCTCAATCTCCGCGCACCCGCCCCATCATGATGAACTCCCATGGGCTCGGCATGGCGCCGACCGGCACTTCGATCAGGGTGGGCCCGTCGCGGCTCGCCAGGGCGCGCCGCAACGCCGGCCGTAATTTATCAGGGCTGTTGACGCGCATGGCAGCGGCGCCGAAGCTTTCAGCGAAGGCGACAAAATCCGGATTGGCGAGATCGGAGGCGATCAGGCGGTTGCCGAACCGCTCCTCCTGGATGCGGCGCACGTTACCGAAGGCGCCGTCATTGAACACCAGCGTCACCAGCGGAATGCGGTGGCGCATCGCGGTCGCCATCTCGCTCGCCGTAAACAGAAAGCCGCCATCGCCGGTAATCGACAGCACCGGTACGTCGGGGCGCGCGTGCTGCGCGCCGAGCGCCGTGGCAAAGCCCCACCCGAGATTGTCCTGGTGGCCGGGCGAGAGAAAAGTGCGCGGCTTAAAAACCGGGAAAGCCAGGCGCGCGGCAAAGCCGACCTGCGTCACCTCGTCGACGAAGATGCCGTCCTCCGGCAATTCGGCGCGGATTGCGGCTAGATAGCCGAGTTGCGGCTGGAGCTTGGCGAGGCGCTTGTCCATACGGGCATGGCGATCCTGTAGTTCGTCGGTACGCGACGGCCGCCGCGCATTGTGCGCCGGTAGAACGTCGAGCAGGCGCCGCATGATCGGCGCCGCCAGGCCGATCAGCGCCACCTCGGGCCTGGCCAGGCGTTTGGGCTCCTCGGGATCGGCATCAATGCGGACGATCGCCAGGTCGCGATCGATTCCCCAATGCAGCACCGGATAGTGCAGGTGGGTGCCGACGGCGAGCACCACGTCGGTCTCGGCCCACAGCTCGCGCCCGAGCGGCAGATTGACGGCAAGCGGGTCGCGGTCGTCGATCACGCCGCGGCCGCGCCGATAGGAAACCACAGGCGCCTGGAGAAGATGCGCAATGCGCGTCACCTCGGGGGAGGCGTCCTGCGCGCCGCCGCCAGCCACGATGAGCGGCTTCTTGGCGGCGCCGAGCAGCTTGGCGGCGGCTTTTATGGCGTCTTCATCGATCGGCGGCTCGGCGGCGGGAAGCGGCGCTTGCGCCTGGACCGGGCCAGCTCGGCCCCAGACATCGATGGCGCATTCGAGCGCCGCCGGACCGGGACGGCCGACGAACATGGACCGGATGGCCTCGGCAATCAGGCGCGGCGCCTCGTGCGGCGCGCGGATGCGCTCCGACCAGTCGACCAGCCGCGCAGTGATGCCGGCCTGGTCGCGGATTTCATGCAGATGCGCAAGGCCGCGGCCAATGGCGTGCTGCGGGATCTGGCCGAACAGCGCGAGCACCGGCGCATTCATGCCATAGGCGGTCAGAAGCGCTGCCGCCGAGTTGAGCAGGCCCGGTCCGGGCACTACGCAATAGGCCTGCGGCTTTCCCGTCGCCAGCGCCGCGCCGAGTGCCATGTAGGCGGCGCCTTGCTCGTGGCGGGTGTGGACGGTGCGGATTTTTGCGGCGGTGCTGGTGCTGCCGATGGTCTTGGCGAGGGCGTCGAAAAAGTCATCGTTGTGCACGCCGGGCAGCACGTAGATTGTATCGAGCCCGTGGGCCGCCAGGGCGGCCACGGCTGCCTCGCCCGTGGTCATCCGGTGAGTGCCCGCGCTTGCCCTTGTGGTTCGTGCCTTGGCCATGTGAAGACCTATCTTGAGCGTCACGCGCGAGAGCCGTTTATATCAGTGGCGCCGCGCGTCAGCATGCGTCGCCAGGTCGAGCCCGGCAATGAGGAACTGGCGCCGCGCGCGCCTTGACAAAGCCCCTCTCGCGTGCGCTTTCCGCGTTCCGGCCGAAATAGCTGACAGAGAACGTAACCAACAATGCATCGCTATCGCAGCCATACCTGCGGCGCGCTTCGAGCGAGCGACATCGGCAGCGAAGTGCGGCTTTCGGGCTGGTGCCATCGCATCCGCGACCATGGCGGCGTGCTGTTCATCGATCTGCGCGACCATTACGGGCTCACGCAGGTGGTGGCTGACCCCGGCAGCCGAGCCTTCAAAACGGCCGAGACGCTGCGCTCGGAATGGGTGGTGCGAATCGACGGCAAGGTGCGGCGGCGGCCGGGCGGCACGGAAAACCCCGACCTGCCGACCGGCGATGTCGAAGTGTACATCCGCGAAATCGAGGTTTTGAGCCGTGCCGCGGAATTACCCATGCCGGTGTTCGGCGAGCAGGATTATCCCGAAGACATCAGGCTTAAATACCGTTTTCTGGATCTGCGCCGCGAGCACTTGCATCGCAATATCATGAAGCGCGGCGAAATCATCGATTCGCTGCGGCGGCGCATGAAGGAACAGGGCTTCTTCGAATTCCAGACGCCGATCCTCACCGCCTCGTCGCCGGAAGGCGCGCGCGATTATCTCGTGCCCTCGCGGCTGCATCCCGGAAAATTCTACGCGCTGCCGCAGGCGCCGCAGCAGTTCAAGCAGTTGATCATGATCTCCGGCTTCGACCGGTATTTCCAGATCGCGCCGTGCTTTCGCGACGAGGACGCGCGCGCCGACCGCTCGCCCGGCGAGTTCTATCAGCTCGATCTGGAGATGAGCTTCGTCACCCAAGACGACGTGTTCGACGCGGTCGAGCCGGTCATTCGCGGCGTGTTTGAGGAGTTCGGCGGCGGCAAGCCGGTGACGCCCAAATTACCGCGCATCCCCTACGGCGAAGCGCTGGCCAAATACGGCACCGACAAGCCGGATCTGCGCAATCCGATTGCGATGCAGGAGGTCTCGGAAATTTTCCGCGGCTCCGGCTTCAAGATTTTTTCCCGCATTCTGGAAGGTAGCGCCAAGGCGGCGGTGTGGGCGATACCGGCGCCGGGCGGCGGCAACCGCGCCTTCTGCGACCGGATGAATTCATGGGCGCAAGACGAAGGACAGCCGGGCCTCGGTTACATCTTCTGGCGCGCACGCGAAAGTTCATCGTCTGTCGACGATGAGGGTCTTAAACTGAGAATCAAAAGAGCCCTCGACGGGGGGCATCTCAAGGAAGCCGAAGAAATTCGTGCAGAATGGCTGAAGCAAGGCGAGGGTGTCGGACCGCTCGCCAAGAATATCGGTCTGGAGCGCACCAAGCAAATCGCGGATCAACTCGGGCTCCGCGTCGGTGATGCCTGCTTCTTCATTGCTGGCAGGCCGGAGGATTTCTACAAATTCGTCGGCGCAGCTCGAACCAAAATCGCCGAGGAACTCGGCCTAGTACAGAAAGACCGTTTCGAGCTGTGTTGGATTGTCGATTTTCCCATGTACGAGTGGAACGAGGAGGAGAAGAAGATCGATTTCTCCCACAACCCATTCTCGATGCCGAACTTGCCGGCGGATGAATTTCTCGCGCTTGACCCCGCCGACCGCGAAAAAATCCTCGGTCTGAGGGCGATCCAATACGACATCGTCTGCAACGGCGTGGAATTGTCCTCCGGCGCCATCCGCAATCATATTCCCGATGTGATGAAGAAGGCATTTGCCATCGCCGGCTACGACGAAAGCGTGCTGGAGAAAAAGTTCGGCGGCATGTTGCACGCGCTGTCGCTTGGCGCGCCGCCGCACGGTGGCATTGCGCCGGGCATCGATCGCATTGTGATGCTGCTTTGCGGGGAAGAGAATCTGCGCGAAGTCGTGCTGTTCCCAATGAACCAGCGCGCGGAAGATTTGATGATGGGAGCGCCGTCGGAAGCTACGCCCAGGCAATTGCGCGAGCTCCACATTCGTGTGGTCAAGCCCGGCCCGGCATAAGCCGGTGCTGGCGCTTTTGCCGCCCGCGCGCCGCCGACGCCAATTCATTCCGCCGCGGCCGCAATCGGCGCCTCGCACAGCGCCGCAAGGATTTCGCCGAACTCTCGGTGCATCCTTTTCCATTGCATCAGCCGCAGGATGAGGCGAAGCTCGCGCAACACTCTCGAGCGAGAGCCGGGTGGCGCAGCCCAACGCGCTTGCGATCTGAAACGCCTTGCGCTCGTCTCGCCAGCAGCGCTCGATCAGGACGATCGCCGCGTCGAGGCCGCGGCCGAACAGCATGGACGCGCGCGCGCCGAAGCGGGCGCGGACGGCAGGGTGACGAGGCCCGAGCCGGATCAACCGCTCGACCCTGATTTTGAAGGCGTTGATCGTTGCGGCTTTGTCAAAGGCGGCGCCGATCTGCGCCAGCGCAACTGCCATGGCCGGCGTCGGTCCGACCCGTGCCGCTGCGGCAGCGCGGCGGATGCGCTCATGATCGCGCTTCTGGCGCGGCGAGCGCACAGCGGTCGACTGGTCGGCAAATGGCATCGCGGGTTGCGGTTTTGGGTTCGTCCCAGCTGCTATGGCGGGACGCGGGACAATAAATTAGTAACCTAAAATGAGACAAATGTCAACGGCGAGTTGCTGTACCGGTGACGCCATGCGAACCACGGTTGCTCGCGGCGTCGGCGGCGACGCCTCGGCAAGGTCACGCTTTTGGGCCAATTCGACGTGGCTTGGTCTTGAAAAGGGGAGGGCGTTTTCTCAGAACAATTTGAGGCAGCAGAGCACCTTGCCGACGACCTCAAGCTCGCTGAGCGGGGTTTCTTCGCTCGGATGATTTGGATTGTCGGAGATCATTTTCACCCGCGTCGGACGCGACGAGCGCAAGACTTGCAGCCGCTTGACCACGATGCATTCGAAGGTGTCGCGAATGGCATACATCCCGTCCGGCGTCGGCGTCTTGTGGCCGGTATCGACGAGGACGCGTTCGCCCGAGACGATGGTCGGCGCCATGCTGTCGCCGGTGGTGTTGAGGACCAGAAGCCGGCCGGGCGAGGAGTGCAATTGCTCGCGCACGAAACTCTGCGGAAACAGCCAGCCTTCGGCCTTCAGCGCGTCGGCGTGGCGTCCGTCCTTGCGGACTTCGCGCGCCGGCACCCCGCCGCCGCCGAGGCCGGCGCGGGTGTCTAGTTCCGGCACCTGCCCAGGAGACGGGCCCAACGGCTCTTCGTGCGCGGCCTCTTCGCGCAGCACGTCGCTCAATTCGATATGGCTGCCCGGGGTGCCGGGGAAGCGTCCCCACAGCAGAATCTGTTCCGGCGTGTAGCCGAGAACCGCGGCGAACGGCTTGAGGTGGTCCAGCCGTAGCCTGATATGGCCATTTTCCAGACGCGAGAGCTGTTGTTTGGAAATGCCCGATCGCTTGACCAATTCCGTGCGCGACATGCCGCGCGCTTCTCGCGCGTAGTACAGCCCGGTCATCTGCTTACTGGGTCGCGTGCGGCGTGCCATGCGACTATTGTCACCGATTCCGTTCACATCGCCTAGCGTTTAAAGCCGTGACTTGACTGTCCCATTTTAAGGGACCATATCATAAACGGTTACGCTACAGCCGCCGTCCGGCACGATGACGCGACATCGAGACCCTCCAAGCCCTGACCGGCGCTCGCAAGCTGCGGGCGACTCGGCGGAGTTGACAGTCATGCGAACCGAATCATGAACCTAATACGTCTTCGGCAGTGGCACGCTTATCGGCAAACGCACCGACGTGACCGGCACGCCGCCGTGCCTCCTCGGCACGCTGCAGGACGTCTCGATCGATTTCGACCGCAAGATCGAAACGCTGCTCGGCCAGTACAACATGGCGGTCGCGGCCGGCGGCGGCGAGTTCAAGACCACCGGCAAGGCGAAGTTCGCGCGGCTGCAGGCGACGCAGATCAACAATCTGTTTCTCGGACAGACGCTCATCGCAAACCCAGTATGCCCGCTATCAAGGCGATGATCAGCAGCGTGACGACACGATTCAGCATTTCCGCGCTCCGATGCAGTTGCGGGCAATAAACTCCGCAACAGCCGCAGAAATTCCGGGCGCAACGGCGAGCCTTAAATCTGGTCCGGGTCGTCCTTGAGCGGGAAAATCAGGACGCTCAAGACGACAATGAGAGCGACCGTGGCATGGTTCTGCAATTCCGAGGTCTGCATTGCCGCCGCGATTTGCCCGCAGATGCGATCGACTTCACCAAGCAGAAAAACGCTGTCGCTCATCAGCCCCCGCGCCGCTCACTTGCTTGAGACCCGAAGAGTCCGCCGTTTGAATGGTTCAAACAGCAAAACTGTGACTCCGCCTCGGGACAAACAAAGACCGCGGCGGTTGGGCAATCCGACCTAGCCCGAGGCGGCCACCTGAGAATGAGTTCCCGCCCAGCCAACTGTGCCCAATGTTTCGCCGGGCAGTGCCGCAATGCATGGCACAGGCCTCGGATCGAACCGAAATACCCAAGTCAATCAATAGGCTATCGGCTGGCACGCCGCTTGCTGCAATACGGCGAGGGGCAGAGGGGAGCCAGGGTCGGCCGATCGCTTCGCGAAGACGTCTCGGCGGCCTTAAAACGTGGAAGCCGAGCGTATGGACTACGTAAAGCCAGCGGACGTCGCCTCCGCCAGCTCCATTCTCAACTCTCTGAAATAGCATAGCTTTTTCACAACATCCCGATCGTGCCCTAGCAGATGCCCTAGCAGGGTCGCGTGCAATCGGGCCGCGCGTCTTCTACTCATCCTGGCCATGCGCTGGGCAAGCGGCATGTGTTCGGCGGAATTGACCGAGCGTCCCTCGCGGCACGACGATCAGCGAAGCACCCACTAGTGCAATCGTCCGACGCTGCGCCGAAGACATCGGGGAACGGGCCGCGCCATCAGTGGCGCGTAGTCAGCCCGCGGTTGTCGGGACCCGCGATAGGGTTGAAGCTACGCCCCTATCCAACGCGAAATTGCGGTAGGCGGCATAGCTGGTAGCAAATGGGCCAATCGGCGGCCCATCTGGCAGACAGGCAGGCTGACAAGCCCACCAGAACCACCCGGCGTCACGCGTGCCGAAGGACGTGGCGAGCGTGCGGTCAGCGTAGAAAATTTCGACGCTGGCGCCGGTCTGTGGGTCA
>Ga0181532_10003683_pt1 | contig 13686 bp, 11 predicted proteins | sample PEATcosm2014_Bin_33_FD_119768 | JGI IMG/M metagenome (GOLD analysis project Ga0181532, IMG submission 119768) | Peatland microbial communities from MTU Mesocosm Facility, Houghton, MI, USA - PEATcosm2014_Bin11_30_metaG | ecosystem: Environmental > Terrestrial > Soil > Wetlands > Peat | place...
GGAGCAATTATTTCGGTCATTACTGCGCAAGCGCGGGACACCGACTATTATCGCGCCAGGCTCGCCCGCTTCAAGTCGCTATCACACCTCACCGTCGAGGTTTTGCATAAATCTTGATTTTCGGCTCCTAAGAGCCAAGCCGATGATTCAAACTCGACGCCTGCTATATTCTTTGCGGAGAGCAGCAGGCAGACGGTCAATGCAAATCGAAAAGATCGACGACACCTGCGCGCAGGAATGCTGCGCGCCGCCCCCGCTGATCCTGCCGCCGCGCACTGATCGGCTCCCGTTCATACGTGAAGCCTTCCGACTCGAATGGCTGACAATCGGATGGATGACGGTCGAAGCCGTCGTTGCCATCGCGGCCGGTGTAACCGCCGGAAGTCTTGTGCTGATTGCATTCGGCCTCGATAGCGTCATTGAGTTGGCGTCGGCGGGCGTGCTCATGTGGCGACTGACGGTCGAGCTTCGCCACGGGCAGAAATTTTCTGAGCGTGCCGAGCACACAGCCAGTCGCATCGGTGGCGCGTTGCTGTTCGTTCTGGCGGCCTATGTCACCGCAGCCGCCGTTTCGCAACTATGGAACGGAACTGGCGAAGAATTCTCAGGGCCGGGCTTCATCGTCGCCCTCGTCGCTATTCCTGCCATGCGCTATCTGGCGCAACGCAAGATCGCCATCGCCGAGAAGATCGGAAGCCGCGCGCTCCGTGCCGACGCGATGGAAGCCGTAACATGCGGATGGTTGTCGTTCGTGGTGGTAGTCAGTCTCGCCGCTCAATGGCTATTGGGCGCGTGGTGGATTGACGGCGTTGGCTCTCTTGCAATCGTTTGGTTACTCGTCAAAGAGGGACATGAAGCATGGCGCGGCGAGTGCTGCGCGGACTGCTAAACTACCTGTGCGCAAGGACGAATACCCAAATGATTCGGTCTATGCGTAGCGCTTCTGGCAGGCTCTGGCGCAGGCCAATCGGAGCAAACTCATTGGTCAGCCAACGCTCGCACCATGCGCTCTTCCGAAACTACAATAAAATTTTGGTGGTCTGTGCGACTCTCTACACCTGACAACCAAGGTGCCGCTCAAGTGATTGGCATTGAGCCCAAAGCCCTGGTTTGGGAACGTAAAAACCGAGCGAACGCTTTAAGCGTCGTTAGCGATACGTAATGCTCGATTCCTTCGGCGTCAGCTTCGGCAGCTTCGACGGGGACGCCGATCGCTAGAAGTACATCCACGACGAGCCTATGGCGGGTTCGTACTCGCGCCGCTAACTCCTGTCCGCTTTTGGTCAGAAAGACACCCCGATAGGGGCGGGCCGTTGCCATTCCTTCGCGCTTCAGCCGAGAGATGGTTTTAACGGCCGTGACGTGGGAAACGCCGAGGCGGCGAGCAATATCCGTCGGACGTGCCTCGCCAGTGCTGGCCAACAGGTCAGCGATGAGCTCAACGTAGTCCTCAAGCAAAGCTGTCGATTGGGCCGAGCGAGCCTTACCAAAGCGGCGCGCCTGGATCAGCGCTGCAGGAAGCTTTGACGGAGTTTCGACCCCATTTTCCATTGCGCGCCGGGACATCGCTCCTCCTTGTGGTCGCACGCATAGCATTCGGCGAGAACGTTTCAATTGACGACGCTGACGGTGCATCTTTGTCACAGTGTTGACAATTTATGTACATTCCGTACTGTGTAACATTGGTTACCTGTTGATGTCGATGCTAGATACACAGAAACCGCGAATACCCGATTTAAAGCTGCGACCCGGATCACTCACGGAGCGGAGCGTCGCGGCGGCGCGCGGAATATTGAACGGGGAACGCCGGAGGCCCAGTGCGTATCTGGCTTTCGCCGGTCCCGCAGTGGTTGTCTCGATCGCCTACATAGATCCCGGGAACTTCGCGACAAATATTCAGGCGGGAGCGAAGTACGGCTACGGCCTGCTTTGGGTCGTACTGCTGGCCAACTTGATCGCGATGTTGTTTCAGGCCCTGTCGGCCAAGCTTGGTATCGTCACCGGCCGGAACTTGGCCGAGATGTGCCGCGAACAGTTTCCACGGCCCATCGTCTGGGCGATGTGGATTGTCAGCGAGGTCGCCGCCATGGCGACCGATCTGGCCGAGTTTCTCGGCGGTGCCATCGGGCTCTCGCTCCTGTTCAGCATGCCCCTCCTTGCAGGCATGGTCGTCACGGGTGTTGTGACCTACGGCATCTTGATGTTTGAACGCTCTGGGTTCCGAGCGTTAGAGCTGATCATTGGCAGCATGGTTGGCATTATCGGGCTTTGCTACCTGATTGAGATGTTCATAGCTCCGGTTGATTGGAGCTCAGCAGCATTACATACGGTCCTGCCGCAGATAGCCGATGCCGAGGCTCTACTACTTGCCGTCGGTATCATCGGCGCAACTGTAATGCCGCACGCCGTTTATCTGCATTCCGGCCTGACCCAGGCCCGCACGCCGGTCCGCAGCGCGGACGAGCGCCGAATGGTGCTGCGCTTCTCAAATCAAGAGGTTATTATCGCATTGACTGTCGCCGGCATGGTCAATATGGCGATGGTGATGATGGCGTCGGGCGCATTCCATGACGGTCATCCCGAAGTCGCGCAGATCGAAACGGCCTATCACACATTGACGCCGTTGCTCGGCGTCGGGGCCGCGGGCGTGTTCTTACTTTCGCTAATTGCATCGGGGATATCGTCCTCGACGGTTGGAACAATGGCCGGCCAATTGATCATGCAAGGCTTCGTCGGGTTCCGGATTCCGATCTGGGTCCGACGGCTTGTAACAATGATTCCGGCCTTCGTGGTTGTCGGTCTGGGTGCGAACGCAACGAATGCGCTTGTCATCAGTCAGGTCGTGCTCAGCATCGCCCTACCATTTCCTATGATCGCTCTGCTCATCTTCACTCGACGGTCAGACATCATGGGTCAGTTCACCAATCGCCGGCTGACCAATATCGCAGCGATAGTCGGGACCGCGGTCGTCTTGGGGCTCAATGTCTTCCTGATCCTGCAGACTTTCGGCGTGCCGATTCCCGGCTTGTCGGATGGGGGCTAACAGCCGTCGCACTATTTTCGTGATGGAAATTACAACAACGTCGGCCCAATCGTTGGGTGCGTCCAGGGCTTGGGGCACGGATGAAGGGACTGCTCGTCGCTGGCGTATCGCTGATCGTGCTTGCCGGCCGCGCCGAGGCCGAGGACATCATGGTGACGAAGGCTGTGCCGATTCAATACGCCGTTCCTTCCGCCTATTACTGGACCGGGTTCTATGCCGGCGGCCATTTCGGTGTTGCCCGGGGGACGTCGAATTTAACGGCGCCGCCCGGCAGCTTGGTCACAGTGCCAGCCGACGCCGCTGCCTCAGTCAGGACCTCGGAGTACGACCGCGCGTATGTTCCTGTTGGCATCGGCCGCGCGGCCGCCGCAATGATCCGCATGCGCATGCGGATGCGCGCAGCAGGATGACCCGTCGGCATCAAGCCCCGCAGCGGACGCGCTCGCTAGGATGATGGTGCGCCAAAGGATGCACGAACGGCATTCGGCCATGCTCGCACGTCGGGTTGACTGAAATCCGAGGGCGCCCTTTTGGTCCTTTCTATGACCCTCGGCTCGGCGGCGACCAATCCCACGCCGAGGGGTCGGCCGCACGCCGTTCGACCAGTTAAGGACGTTGCATTGCCGAGGCCGCTGCCGGTCATGTTCGACGCGATCGAAATTCTCACCCGTGCGGGAGACACAAATTGCTGCAAAGCTGTTGATCTATATCAACGTGCGGTGGGTTCGCCCGCCATGTAATTATTTTCGCCTAGCCCGCAAAAATGCGGGGGAACGCTCGGTCGCCGCTACATTGGGCGACTGCGATGCGTATGATCCTTAGCCGCTTGGTACCGGATCAAAACCCCTCATGGCAGGCTGTCCGACGAAACGGCGATCGACGGCACGCCCATCGGCGCAGCCGGCTCGACTCCAGCCGGCGGCCACTGCGTCATCGCCGACGCCCGCTTGATCGGCAGGTGTATGGTGAAGCGGGAGCCCTCCCCTTCCCTGCTCTTCACCTCGATGTGGCCGCCGTGCAGATCGACGGCCGTCTTGACCAGATAGAGGCCGACGCCGGTTCCTACGATTCCCGAAACGTTGCTGCCACGGTGATAGCGCTCGAAGAGTCGATCGAGGTCGCCGGCGGGAATGCCGAGCCCGCGGTCGGCGATGGTGACGACGACATCGTCGGCGACGACCCCGGCCTCGACATCGATGGTGCCGCCGCCCGGCGAGTACTTGACGGCGTTGGACAACAGATTGCTGAAAACCTGAAATAGCAGCTTGGCATCGCCGACCATCGGCATCGGCGTGGCCGCAAACCGCTCGGCAATCTGTGCGCCCGGCACCATCTCGCGGTGCAGTTGGCAGACCTCGCGCAGCAGCGCCATCATGTCCATCTCGGCCGGATGGAAATACAGCTCGGCGCCGCCGTCGATCAGGCGTGCGGAATTGAGCAGATTGTCGATCAAATGGGTCAGCCGCAGCACCGCGGCGCGAATCTTGCCGGCGCGCTCGTCGATTTCGGCCAGCCTCATCGAGTCTTTCATCTTGATCAGGCGGCGGGCGTGGCCGTCGATGATGGTCAGGGGCGTGCGGAACTCATGCGAGGCCATGGACACGAAATTGCGTTGCGCCAAGGCGAGGCGTTGTTCCTGGGCCAATTGCTCCTCCAGCATCGCCGCCTGGCGCGCCAGCGTGCGCTGGCTGCGCATCAGCTCGATCGCATTGTTGCGAAACACGACGGTGGCCTGCGCCATCTCGCCGATCTCGTCACGCCTTTCGGTTTCCGGGATGTCAATGTCGGTGTTGTTGGCGGCGAGCCGGCGCATGCGGTCCGCGAGATGAAGCAGCGGCGCCGAAATGGAGCGGGTGATATGGACAAGCGCGGCGACGACCATCACGCCCGCAATCACCATGCCGAGCAGAATGAGCCAGAACGCCTGCCGATAGGCGGCGCCGAGGCGATCGCTGGCGGCCTGCGCGCTGGCGACCGCCTGGTCGGTGAGTTGGCCGAGCGTATCGCTTGCCGCGTCGTAGGCGGTGCGTGAGGTGCTGCCATAGATTGCCAGCGCGTCAGGCTTGCGGCTGGTGCGCGACAATACCAGCATCTGGTTGACGATTGTCCGATAATCGTTCCAGCGCTCCTTGAATCGGCCGTACAGATCGTCCTCGGTGGCATTGTGCCGAATTCGCTCGAACCCGCGCTCGGCCTCGGCGATGGAGCGATCGAGCTCCGCCATCTGCCTCTCGGTCGCGGCGGTCTCGGCCGGGTCCGACGACAACAGATTGCTGCCCTCGAGGGCGCGGAAATCGGACGTGAAATTGTTGAGGTCGCCGAGCACGCGGGTATTGGGCAGCCACAGCTCGGCAACGTCGGCCGATAGCCGGTTAAAATTGCTTAGCCGCCAAATGCTGAACAGGCCGAGGACGACCACCAGCAAAAAGAAGAGCAGGAACACGGCAGTGAGGTGAAACCTGATCGAATGCGGCTGCCGCATGGGGGCCAACCATCGGTAAGAAAAGCAATGTCGCGGGACCGCATCGGCAGTCCTTTTCAAGCGACTACTTTATAGTAATCTTTATACCATCCCGAGGTCGACGGAAACCTCAGTTTTCCAATTACGGCCAGCAAACTTGCTAGGCAGCGTTAGCGCAAGGGCCAGCTAAGGCTTTCGGGCAACGAATATTAAAAGCTCGTTGGCTACGAAGGCAAAATTCACCAGCGCGATTCAACGTCGCCACCGGCGTCGACCGCGAGATCGAGGTGCCGGCGCACGGGAGAAGCTTGCGCAACAACTTGGCGCGACGGCTCGGTAACGTCGCAACTAACGGAGCGCCGACCCCAAGTTGAACAACCAATTCACCCCGATGCGCACGGCATTGACCCCGGTATTCGCATTGGTGGTCCCGACAAAGGGCACACCGCCAGCGCCGACCAGGCCAAAATTGTACGTCTGTTGGATGCCGTTAAACTGCAGATGCAGGTACTCGGCTTTTAGCGTGAAGTTCGGAAGGAAAGCCCACTCGACACCTCCTCCCGCGGCCCAGCCCAGGGGCTCCGAGGTATCGGAACCCGTCGCGCCCACCAGCGACGGCACGGCCGTCGAGCTGGTGATGGTGACGCTTGATCTGCCGAAGCCCCACGCCCCTCCTCCCGTGCCGTAAACGAGCACGTTGTTAAAGGCGTAGCCGACACGACCTCGTATCGAACCGAAGTTGTCAAGGTTGGCGGTTCCGCTTGAGCAGCCCACCGCGATGCACGAGGCAGTCGAGCCGTGTAAGCCGCTGTAGTCATAATCGGACTCGAAACCCAGCACCAAGTTGTTTGGGAACTGGTAGTTGAAGCCGAATTGGCCGCCGCCGAACAGCCCGCTCGCGTTGTAACTGCCGGCAACGGTTGCGACGGGTACTCCTCCCAGGGTGTTGGTTCCCGAATAGTCGACGGAACCCCAGGCGCCGCCGAAATTGGCGCCGATATAGAAACCGGTCCAAGCGAAGCCTTGGCCGGGCGGCGGTTCCTTGGCTGGTAACAGCAGATCCGCAGCTTTTCCGGGAGTTGCGACCGCCAACACCAGTATTCCGGCGGCTACAGCCAACAGCGTTTTCATGACAGCCCCTCGAACTAAACCCGGCGGATTTCAACATAGCACCCGCGCTGCGCGACGACTGTATTGTTTCGGCCACAGCCCGCGAGAAAATGAGAAAAAGATATTAAAAATCAATGCCCTGGCGCACTCGATGGGCCGCTCGTCCCCCTGATGAGACCGCCGGTCGCAGACTTTTGCGGCACCCACCGTGACATGAATTTTTAATGCGTCGTCGGCCGCGTCGCGGCGGCGAAAATGCACCAATTACTTCGGCTATACTGGCTACGCTTCCATATGACCGGGACCCGCTCTAACATCGCACTTTCAGCAACCGCATGGCCGAAGCACAAAAGAAAATTCTTTGCATCGAAGACGATCGCGAGACCGCGGCGCTGATCGCCGAGGAGCTGGTCGATCGCGGCTACGCGGTCAGCCTCGCGCATGACGGCCGCGAGGGGCTTGCCGCGATCCTTAAGACCATGCCCGACCTGGTGCTTTCGGATATCAGCATGCCGCTGATGTCGGGCTTCGAGCTTTTGGAACGCCTGATCGCGTTGGCGCCGCGGTTCGCAAAAATGCCTTTCGTCTTTCTCACCGCGCTGACCGATCGGGACAATGAGCTCAAGGGCCGGCAGTTGGGCGCGGATGATTATGTGACCAAGCCGATCGATTTTGACGTGCTGGCGACAATCATCGCGGCACGGCTGGCCGGCATCGCGCGGACCGGGTTGTGGCCGAAGCTCGTTGAGCTCAACGATCGCGAGGTCGAAGTCCTGACCTGGGTGGCGCGCGGCAAGACCTCGGTCGAGATCGCGCAAATACTCGGCTTGACCAAGCGAACGATCGATTTCCACATCGACAATGCGCGCGGCAAGCTTGGCGCCGCGACCCGCACAGAGGCCGTCATCAAAGCCACAACCGGGCGCCTGATCGAGCCTTAGAGGTGTAACCGAAGGCGCGCCGAATTCCCGTATTATGACCTACACGCCAAAGATAGTAACGGCTAAAAATTGGCCCATGACGGAGGACGATTAAGAAGACGCCCCGCAAGCGCACCCCGGTCAGCTTGGGCGCGGAGATCGGCTAGTTTCGTCCGGCATTGATCGTAGTCGGCGGTCCCGGGTTGAAAGCCGGAGGATTGGCACTTGGCGTCATCCTTTGCATCGGCTTCCGCCCTCGCTTGGACGTCTGTTTCGGGCGAAGCACAGCCCGCGAGAAGAAACGCCACCAAGACCAGCACCGAACGAAACATAGGTCCTCACGGGCAATCGCGTACCGCCGAATTCTTTGAGAACTTCAGGCGCAATAAGTCGGATTTGACGACATCCCGCGCCGACTGTGCGCGGCCCCTGCTTCGCCGCGATCGAGCCGATAGCCAACACCCGACTCGCTGACGATCAATAACGGATGTGTCGGATCAATTTCGACCTTCTGCCGCAACTTGCGCACTAGGATTCGCAGGTACTGCGTGTTGCCCGCGTTGCCGTGCCAAATCTCCTTGATCAACTGCTGATGCGTCACCACCAGTCCTGCATGGGTCGCAAGCGCATGAAGCAGGGTGTATTCCTTGCGCGTTAATACAACGCGCTTTCCGTCCAGGGTCACCAGCCGCGAGACCACGTCGATCGAAAGCGGACCGGCCCTCACCACAGGTTCTCTATTGGTGCTGCGCAACTGCCGCCGCAGCGCCGCCTCGCTCCGCGCCAGCAGCTCCGCAATGCCGAATGGTTTGACCACATAATCGTCGGCGCCCAACTTGAGCAATCGAACCTTTTCCTGCTCATCGGCGTGAATCGAGAGAATGATGACTGGAACGTTCGACCACGAACGAATGCGCTCGAGCACCTCGGAGCCTTCGAGGTCGGGCAAGTTGAGGTCGAGAATAATCAGATCCGGCTTGTTGAAGGTCGCGGCCTTAAGTCCGGCCGTGGCATTCTCTGCTTCGAGCACCGTAAATCCATGAAGCTCGAAGCCGGCGCGGAGAAAGCGCCGGATCTGTGCTTCGTCGTCGATAACAAGCACCTTAGTCATCAGCGGGGCTCGCAAGCTCCAGCGTGTCTTGCGGCACCGTCGGCAGCCGCAGCGATATCGTAGTACCGAGGTTCGGCCCCGGACTTTTCACATGAAGCGTTCCACCATTGGCGGCGATGAAGGTGCTGGCGATCCAGAGGCCCAGACCCGAGCCGGAATCGCCAACAGTACGGCGCTCGCCGCGGAAGCATCGTTTGCCCAACTTGCCTTTTTCGTCCGTCGTCAAGCCGCTGCCCTGGTCCTTCACCGACAACACCAGGTGATCCCCCTCGCAACGGCTGCTGACTTTGATTTCACTCCCCGTCGGCGAATATTTAGCCGCGTTTTCCAAAAGCTGCCCGAGCGCCTGTTCGACAAGAACGGAATCGACATGGACCAGGGGAACGTCCCGGGCGAGATCGAGCTCTACCCAATGCGAGGCTAGTCTGCGTTCCTTTTGCTTGAGTGCCGCGTTGACGATATCCGTTGGATCCGTCCACATCAGCTGTGGCCGAACGCCTTTCGCACTGATGCGGGTGGCATTGAGCAGATCGCAAATCTCGCTGTCGAGCTGGCCGGCTTGGTCATGAATCGCGTTGATCAGCGCCTGAGACTGGCGGTCACTGCGGATCGCCGGCATCTGATTGAGGACGCTGCAACTGCCAAGGATCGACGCCAGCGGCGAGCGCAACTCGTGAGATACACCGCCGACCAGGGCGTCGCGAAGAACTTCACTTCGATAATTTATCGTGGCCTGTTCGACCGCCTCCTTCACTTTGAGATGCTTGAGCGTTACCGTTGCCGCTTCAAGCAGCGTTTCAACGCGCTGCGCGATAGCCGCCGTACCCCCGCCGGGGCTATCGCCCAGTTCAACCGCTATAGCGCCGTAGCCCAGGATTTCCGGCGCGATAACCCTCACCAGCCATGCTCCGCGGCTATGTGGTTCCACTATGGTCGATGCACGAGGAGCGCCGGCCGCGATCAGTTTCACGGCTTGGCGCCGGATTTCGTCCGGAACGACCGTATTATCGTGAGGATCATCGTCCTGCGCCGTTGCAATGAGCACGGCGCGATATCGTAGCGTGTTCGAAAGATAATCCTGCACCGCGAATATCAGGTCGCGATCGGTGAGGCAGGTGGCGAGACCCTGCGAGAACGCGTGCAGCTCCCTGATCTCATTTTCGCGACGGCTCAGGGTGTCCGCCTTGGTCTTGAGGCGTGCAGCGAGATTGCTGGCCACAGTCGCCACCAACAGATAAAGAAGCAGATCGATGACGTCCTGCGGGTTGTCAAGCCAGAAGCTATAGAGCGGCGGATAAAAGAAAAAGTCCGCAGCCGCAGTACCCGCGACCGCGGCGATCAATCCCGGCACGAGCCCCCACTGCGTCGCCGCCAGGACCACGGGAAGCATGTAAATCAGGGGGACGAGTTCGAGCGGCGCGAAGGAATTGAGGACAACGAGGCTGATCGTCGCCAGCCATACGAGAGCCAACGTCGCCACTATCGGAATGGCGTTCGCCGCGCCGAAGTTCAGCCACCGGGTATGTCGAGCGCGTCGCTCGTTGGTGTCGCTGTTCGGTAGCTTCGCAGTCAGGTCACGAAGTCCGAGCCGTTCTTGAAAAGTTGACACGACTTTAGCCTTTCCGAAAGCGCTCAGTTCACAGTTCTGCACGCATCCCGGCTGGCATTTATCGCAGTTAGCTTTCCCTACGTGCCCGTAGGAAGTCGAGATGATTCCAGATCCGAAAAAATATGAAAATCATAAGCCTTTATAGCCGTAGTGGGTTATTTGCCCATGTTCTCACACACGACGATGGCATCATGCATAATTTATGTGCACAAAGCCACATTGTCGCCCCATGGCGGTGGAGACTCGATCCTGGGGCATTGCGACGCAAGCGCATGTTTCCCTGCAGCTTGCGTCGCACCGGCGCTCACACAGCTCCGCTCGCTCAGAAGTGGATGATGATGTCGCTGGCCGCAATGACCGCCCAGTCCCTGGTCGGAAGGATGCCCGCATTGAGGTTGCCGTTGAAGGCCGGGTTGTTGAGCGAGCGGTAGTAGCCGATCTCGGGACGCATCTCGATCTGCGGCGAGAACCAGTGCTGCCAGCTCAGCGCGGCGTCGACATACGCAGTCGGCGTTCCGGTCCGCTGTCCGTACGGGTCGTTGAAATATTCAGTCCGCAGCGAGAAGTTGTTCAACTTGTTCGGCGAGTAGTTGACGTACAAGAGGAAGGTCTGTTCGTCCGCGGTACAGGTCAGCGGAGAGCCGGGTATGGCTATAACACCGCCGGCTGCGAGTGAGTACCCGCTGGGACCGGCACAAACCGCTGCGTTCGGCGCATTGAACGGCATGATATTCGGGCCGAACGGCGTACCGCCATTGGCGATAAGCGCTGCGGCTGCCGGATTGTTGAGGTTCGGCACATTGTATTCATGGATATTCCAGGTCTCGAACGCGATGTGCCAGTAGTCGTTGAGCTTGTGATAATAGGTGAGGCCGATCCATTGCAGGTTGTTGTAGCCATACGTACCGGAGTTCCAGGCATCCATGACGACGTTCAGGTCGTCCCGGCCGTCATCGCTGGTCCAGCGCACGCCCAGCGTGAGGGATGGGACCGCACCGGGGTCCTTGAGGATCGAGGCGTTGGGGAAAAGTGGATCGACTCCAGGACCAAATCCCGCGGCGTTGCTTCCCGATTGCACGTAGGCGTTGGGCACGCGCGCACCCCACTGCCAGGGCAACGCTTCGGTGCCGATGGTCGTTCCGATTTGGATGATCCAGTTCCTGGTGACCGCCAACGTCGCCTCGATGCCAGAATTGGTGTAGTTGTCCCACGTGTAGGTCAACGAGTGCACGAACGTGTAATTGTTCGGCGCAAGCTGTGCCTCGATGTCTGGAATCGAGATGAAACGGCCGATGCGGATATTCAGACCCTGGACCACAGGGAAATACAGGTCCGTGTACACCATCGGCATGTCAAAGATGTTGGTGTTGTTCTTGACGAGCAACTGATTGCTGAAAGGGTAACCGTAGGCCATCGTGTAGCGGCCGTCCACGCCGTACAGCGCTGAAACACGGAAGCCCCAATCGAAGTGACTGTTCTGCACTTCGTCGGGCAGCCGCTCGACATAGAGCACGGCCTGGTCGAGCTGAACGGTGTTGGGCGTATAGTCATACGAGACCGGCAGGTTGCCGCCCGGCTTCACCGTATTGGTGCTGATATTGCCGGCCGGATCGACCCAGCCATAGACCTGGACATGGGCGTCGCTCATCGCCTTGCCAAGTTGCGTATTGGCGATCGCAACCATCAACGGGCTGTCGACCGAATTCGGTAGGGTCTTGCCGATATTCTGCGTGCCGCCATAGGGCCACTCGGTAAACGGCATCGGCGGCACGGATTGCGGAGTCGGCGGGGTCATCGAATCGGGGCGGCTGCCGGGCGGCGCTTTCGGGTCGGCGGGTGGCACCGCCTTGCCCCATTCGAGTTCGTAGTAGCGGAAAAAACGGGTCGCGACGTTCTCGCCAAGATACTCGTCGAGACAGCTGTAGTTGACGTACGGATCGCAGGGTCCGCTCCTAGCCGCCGCCTTGGCCGCCATCATCGCCGACTTGCTCGGCGTACAATTGAAGTCAACGTACGGATCGCACGCTGGGCCCTCTACCCAGGCGGTGGGCAGTCCATTCGTCCACGCGCCCCACGCGTCCGCCGCCATCGAACGACTTGATGCAGTTACGGCCAGCAGCAAGGCGCCGACCAGAAGCAATCGTTTCATGACCCCCACCTTTTCATCGCAACTGCAAAGCCACACGTGCAAAGGCGATGCGCGCCTTACAGTTTTGAATCCCAGCACCTGGGATTTTTCGCAGTAGGGAACCCAACGAGTCGATATGGTTAAGGTCGATTTTTAATATACAAAAGATATCTTATTGGCCATTGCTGGGCCCTTTTGCTGAAAGGATCAGCATTTGAATTCGTCTAAGCTCAATGACGCCGCGATTTTCATGACGCCGGACTTGCCGGCAGCAGCGATGCTGCATGGCCACAAGCATCGCGATAGTCCAACGACTCCAATGGATTGTAGCGAAGCGACGATTATTTCGAGCTGATCCAGAAGAGTAAATTGTAACACTTCGGTCACAGTAGCCAAAATACGGCCGCGGCATGCGTGGTTGGGTGGACAGACGGTGCCCCCATCGGGCAGGCGCGACGACGTTTCCGGTTATAGCTGGTCCTCACATTTCATCAAACAATCCCGCTTCAGGCTTGGCGTAAAATGGGACAAGCGAGCTGAAGATCGAGCGTACCTATATTTTTTTTATATCTAAAAACGTGAAAACCGATCTCGAACGGTTATGGAGTGTGCGGTTAGATTGTAACGTGATCGATATCGTCGTCACGGCGGCTCGAGAATTGAAATGTCAGCGATTAGCGACATCGCGATAGCGGCCGGGACAGATGCTGAACGGCAATCGGACGCCGGCGTCGGTGCGACTTCCAATTTCCGCTTTCTTCCCGGCGAGCTCGCCGTCAAGTGTCGCGCCCTGATCGAGAGCTATCACGAGATGCGCGGTTATGGCTGCATGCCCGATATGCTGTGGCATTCGGATGCGCGCAATATCATCGAGTGCGATCAAGAACTGGCACAGCTTTTCAAGAACGCGTCCAAGTCGAGATGCGCGAAGCGCGCAAATGACGCGCTCCTGCTCATCGCCACTGTTGTCGTATCGCTGGAGACATTGGCGCGCGACTTCGCCGGCTGGGGTAAGCGATTTTCCACTGCGAAACGCGAAGCGGAGAGGTTGCTCGGCGACTTTCCGCTGAGACAGCGCGTTTGGTTGATGGACATGTATTTGTACCCATCGCTCGGCATTCATCGTGAACTTGCCAGCGCACTTGCACCGTCCCTAGCGGCCGGACAGGCGATGGCGCGGAGCTAGCATTACAGTTGCATTTTCGTTTTGAGATGGGCGCGGCGTGCTTCCGCTTGGTGAGCTCTTCGCCAGAGTGACCATACGATGATGTGCGCGGGTTGGATGCGCCGTTGTGCAAGCTTGA
>Ga0181532_10003687_pt1 | contig 13682 bp, 11 predicted proteins | sample PEATcosm2014_Bin_33_FD_119768 | JGI IMG/M metagenome (GOLD analysis project Ga0181532, IMG submission 119768) | Peatland microbial communities from MTU Mesocosm Facility, Houghton, MI, USA - PEATcosm2014_Bin11_30_metaG | ecosystem: Environmental > Terrestrial > Soil > Wetlands > Peat | place...
CGCGGATCGCGAACCGCATTTCCGTGCTGAAGATTGGTGTCATCAGTCATCACGAGCTCATCCCGCCGGCGATCTCACGCCGATCCTCGAACGATGTCGTCTTGGCTCTTTGCGATTCCCCGCGGCAACGGACGCCGCGTTATGCGTGCGACCCGGGGCACTCGACAACCGCCCAGGATAAGATAGTCGAAGCTCTGGCAATCCGCCACTGCGCGTACGGCGTTTCGGACCGGTTTGAATCCGCGGCGCCGGTCTGGCGAACCGATGATTCGGCGGCGATAATCGACTCGATCATTCGCGTCTCTCTCGCCGCAGGCGTACGACGCGGTTGGGATGTGCGCCAAGGGCCGGTCTGCTCACCGAATGTGAATCCAGGCGATCAAAATCGGAATCAGCGATGGTCGACACCACCCGCGACAACGGGGCCTCCGAAATCCTTCGCAGCCCCGAGCTGCTTTCGCCCGAAAACAGCCGGTTGCTCATCGTCGACGTCCAGGAAAAACTGCTGCCGCTGATTCCGGTCGCCGAGCGGCTTGTCCACAATTGCCGCCGCTTGCTCGACGGCGCGAAGATCCTGTCAGTTCCTGCGTTCGGCACAGAACAGTATCCGCAGGGCTTGGGCCACACGACCGCCGAGTTGGCGACGCGCCTCGGACCGATGCCTGACAAAATCTGCTTCAGTTGCGTCCCCGTGCTCGAATGGGGAGACGCGGCCGAGGTGACGGATGATCGTGATCAGGTCGTCGTCGCCGGCATGGAGACGCACGTGTGCGTGCTGCAGACAGTGCTCGACCTGCTGGCCGCCGGATTCCGCGTGCATGTGCCCGCGGACGCCGTCGCCAGCCGTTCCGAGTTGGACTGGCGCGTCGCCCTGGATCGGATGGCCTCATCGGGAGCGACGGTGACAACCGTCGAGTCGGTCCTGTTCGAGTGGTGCCAGCGGGCCGGCACGCCGGAGTTCAAACAGGTTCAAAAGTTGGTAATCGAAGGATAACGGCTGCGTCCGTTCGCAAGGCTTGCATCGTCTTCCCATGTCGTCAAGAACTGTGCCGTCAAGAAATTGAGAAGAACGTTATGACCCTGACCTTGCCTCCCGCTGTCAGTCCCCCGCGTCGCGTTCTGATGGGGCCTGGCCCCAGCGACGTCTCGCCGCGCGTGCTGGCTGCCCTGGCGGCTCCGACTGTCGGGCATCTCGATCCCTATTTCCTCCGAATCATGGATGAAACACAGAAGATGCTGCGGACCGTCTTCCGCACGAGCAACGAGCTGACGCTGGCCGTCAGCGGCACGGGAAGCGCCGGCATGGAGGCGTGCGTCGTCAACCTGATTGAGCCCAGCGATCGGATGCTCGTCTGCGTCAACGGCGTTTTCGGAGGGCGAATGTCCGACGTCGCGGGGCGGGCCGGCGCCAACGTGACGAAGATCGAACGGAATTTCGGCGAGATATTTCCTCCCAATGAAGTGGCCGAGGCCGTCAAGCGCGTCGCCCCGAAAGTCGTCGGCATCGTGCATGCAGAAACGTCGACCGGGGCGCGGCAGCCTCTCGAAGAGATCGCCAAGGCCGTGCATGACGCCGGCGCGCTATTGTTGGTCGACTGTGTCACGTCGCTGGGCGGAATACCGGTGGAAGTCGACGCCTGGCAGCTCGACGCCGTTTACAGCGGCACGCAGAAATGCCTGAGTTGTCCGCCGGGGCTATCACCGGTAACGTTCGGTCCGCGCGCGATTGCCGCGATCGATCGGCGCCGCACCAAGATTGCCAGTTGGTACCTGGACATGACGATGGTCCGCAACTACTGGGGACAGGACCGCGCCTATCATCACACGGCCCCCATCAACATGAACTACGGGCTGCACGAAGCGCTAAGGATCGTGCTCGAAGAGGGATTGGAGAACCGTTTCGCCCGTCACGCGCGCAATCACAAGGCGCTGAAGGCGGGGCTCAAGGCGTTGGGGATCGAATACTCCGTCGCCGAGCCCAATCAGCTTCCGATGCTCAATTCGGTCCTCATCCCGTCAGGAGTCGACGATCTGGCCGTGCGAAAGCAGTTGCTCGCCGAATTCGGCATCGAAATCGGCAGCGGATTGGGACCGCTCAAAGGCAAAACCTGGCGCATCGGACTGATGGGTGAGACGAGCACGGCTTCCAACGTGCTTTTGTTCCTCGCGGCGCTGGAGCGCTGCCTCGCCGGCCAGAAGAGCAACGGTGCCGGCGTTGCGGCGGCAAATGCCTTCTATGCAAGCTGAACTCAGAAGACGTCGAGCTCGAAAGCCGCTCCCTTATGCCAGGGATGAGGTTCCGGATAGAAGTTGTGCCAAGACGTGTTGTAGACCGGAATCTGCCGCTGTGGCGGATAGCGGTAGTACATGTGGTCGAACTCGACCGGCCGCTGGAAATTGTGCGGGTAATAGACGTACGGATAATAGTAGAACCGCTGCCAATCGGACGGCTGTCCCTCGTTGCCGGCGACGGCTCTCTGCGGAGCGACGTTGATCGCGGCGGCCATCAGCATGGCGACCATCAAGGAACCGAGAATCGTGCGAACCCGCATGGACAACCTCCTTGTGTGTTTCCCTCTCATTCATCGGCGTCTTGCTGGCCGGAAGAATAGGAAAGTTCCGCACAGACCGCAGAATTGAGCGCGTCGGAACAGCATGCCACTTCCCTGGGTTACCCCGCTTTACTCCGGCAACGCAGCCAACGAGCTGATGCGGTTCGTTGCGCGTCGTCACAATTGGATTCAGCAGGGCCGCGACAAAATCGACCGGTTGCTTGGTGCCGCAATCGGGCTCGTCGCGCCTCCACGCTGTGCCGACTGTGGACGCGAAGGCCGTCCGTTGGGCGGACTCAAAAGCGTGCTGCCCCACTTATGCCGCCCGTGTCAAGAAGCCGCCGTACCACCGGAAGGGAACCGCTGTTCGCGGTGCGGTGGTCCGGTGGGTCCGTTTATCGACACGGCGCACGCCTGCATTCATTGCCGCCGGGATCGATTTCATTTCGAGACGGTCATTCGCCTCGGGATCTACCAGTCGGCTCTGGGACGGATGTGCCTGGCGGCGAAGCAGCCCCATGCCGAGGAGCTCGCGGCCGCCTTGGCAGACCTGCTCTGGCAGCGCGAATCGCAGGTGCTGTGCGGCGTCGGAGCCCATCTCGTCATTCCCGTTCCCCATTACTGGAAGGAGAACCTGCGAACAACCCCTCACGCACCGGAGACAATGGCGGCCGTGCTGTCACGCCGCTTGCGAGTCGATTTCGCGACCCATATACTGGCGAAGGTTCGCCGGACGGAAAAACAGTTTATGCTTCCGCCGAGCCGGCGGCGCACGAATCTCAAAGGCGCGTTCCACGTGCCGCGACGGTTCCATTCGGATGTCGAAGGGCGTCGCATCTTGCTGGTGGATGATGTCCTGACGACGGGCGCAACTGCGGATGAGGCCAGCCGGGCTCTTCTTGCGGCCGGTGCTTCCGCTGTCGCCGTAACCGTCATCGCGCGCGGTCTGGGAAAAAAGCCGGTGCTGGCCCGGCCCGGTTGATTCGCCGTTCCACCGGCTCCATTGCTGGACAACATGGACATCCCGCCCCAAGCCGACTCGCCCCAAACCGGTTCGAACGAACCGCGGGACGCGTTCGAAAAGCCGGCTGCCGCCGCGCCGAGGACGGCGACGGCCACGCAGTTCTTCCTCAAGGGATTGGCGATCGTCCTTCCGCCGATCTTGACGCTCGTCATTCTGGTCTGGATCGGGCAGATGGTTTACGGCTATGTCGTCAGCCCGGTGACGACCGGCGTTCGATTTGTGATCGCCGAGATCATCGACAAATCGCGACCGACGGCGGAGTTGGTTCCCGCGACCGGACTGCCCCCGCTGGAGTATTGCGGCAAAGACTACCGCATCCCGGAGGAGGCGGGACAAGAGATCCACGCCCAGGTCGAGGCAGCACGCCGCAACGCGTCTCCGCCAAGTGGACAAAAGCCGGTTGAGCCGGCTCCCACAGCCGAGCTGGCCGATTACGCGTATGTTCCCTTCGGCGAACGATCCGTCCCTTACCGTGACTTCACGGAAATTGCGGCACGGATGCGGCCAAACGATTGGCCGGCCACGTCGACCGGGCTTTACATGGAGCTCGTCACAATCCGGTATTTCAAGAGCTTAGGCTCGCTCAGCGCGCTGGCAACTGCGCTCTCCATCGTCGCTTTGTACTTCCTGGGAAGGTTCGTCACCGCGCGGATGGGGCAGTGGGTCGTCACCCGGTTTGAAACGCTCGTACTGGCACGCGTCCCCATCATTAGCAGCGTCTATTCGTCCGTGAAGCAGGTGACCGACTTTTTCTTCTCGGAGCGGCCGATCGCATACAATCGCGTGGTGGCCGTGGAGTTTCCGCGCCGCGGCGTCTGGACGATCGGATTCGCCATGGGTGAAAGCCTGGTTGAAATGACCCTGGCCGCCGGAGAGCAGATGATCAGCGTCATGATCCCCGCCGCTCCCATGCCGATGACCGGGTGGGTCGTCTCCGTGCCGAAGAGCGCGATCATCGACCTGAACATCTCCTTGGAGCAGGCGTTTCAATACTATCTTTCCTGCGGTGTGCTTGTGCCGGAGCACCAGCGAGCCACGCCCGAATTGTTGCACCGCGAGCTGACGAAGCGACTTTCCGGAGCGTTTGGGCCAGGAGCTGCGCTGGGCAAGCCACCGGCGTTTTCTCCCGGCGGTCGCCCGGGCTCGGGTTCACGGCCCGGCGAAGATTCTCCGTCGGAGCCGACCCGGTCCGACGACAAGCCCGCTGATCGTCTGTCGTCCGATTCGGAGGCGCCGCCGTGAACGGCAGCATCCTGCGAGTTGCGACGCGGGCCAGCAACCTGGCGCTGTGGCAGGCCAATTTTGTCGCGGACCTGCTGCGTTCGCTCGATCCCGATCTGCAAGTCGAGCTGGTTCACGTCACGACGACGGGAGACCGCCTCGGCGATGCTTCGCTGAGCGGCTTGGGCGGCGTTGGCGTCTTCACTCGCGAAATCCAGCACGCCGTTCTCGACGGGCGGGCCGACGTGGCTGTCCACAGTCTGAAAGACCTGCCGACGGAACCGGTCGGCGGAATCTGTTTGGCTGCCGTTCCGAAACGGGCCTCGCCCTGGGATGCCCTCGTCCTGCCACGCGGATCGTCTTTTCCAACCGCTGGAATCGGTGACTTACCAGAAAGTGCACGAATCGGCACGGGAAGCGAGCGGCGGCGGGCCCAGCTCCTTTTCCTGCGGCCCGATCTTCAGTTTCTCGACCTCCGAGGCAACGTCGAAACAAGGCTCCGCAAACTCGATGAGGGCGTGTCGACCGCGCTCATCCTGGCGGAGGCGGGCCTCGATCGGCTGGGGCTTTCGACGCGCATTTCGGCTCGGCTTGCTCCGCCGATTCTCTTTCCGGCAGTGGGGCAAGGAGCACTTGGCCTGGAATGCCGCTCCGATAACACAACGGTGCGGCCGATCGTGGAACGGCTGAACGATCCGACGACTTGGAGTGCCATGACTGCCGAGCGACGGACTCTCGCTCGACTGGGCGCCGGGTGCCACGCCCCCGTGGGTGTGTCAACGACGATTGAAGGCGATGGCCTGACCCTGGAAGCGGTTGTGTTGAGCCGCGACGGCAAACAGAGACTTCGCTCGAAGACATCGGGACCGCTCGCAAACCCCGTCGCGATCGGCGATCAAGTCGCCGAGGATCTGCTGCGCCAGGGAGCCGGCCCCCTCATCGAAGCGGCTGCAGGAGCGCCGTAAATTCGGCGACGAGCTTAGCGCCGAACCATTGTCGCGGAGTCTTCGCCGGACGTGTCGCTCTTGTCGGGATTCACAACAGGTTGCACGACGGTTGTGGAATCGGCCGCGGGAGGCAGCGGATCGGAAACGGAATAATAGGCATCCGAAGACATTCCCGGGCTGCCCTCGTTCAACCGGTTCAGACGAGACGGTTGCAAGTCATACCAGAGATTGCTTGGAGACATTTTTTCCCACGTCTCCTTGCTGGGAAGAAAATCGCTGGGTTCCAATGCAAATGTATTGCAACCAGAGATTCCGCCGAAGACCGCGGCGGCAATGGTAATGAGAACGACCCGAGACCGTGCAATGCGACGTGGCACGTCCATCGCGCAATCTCCTTCTCGCCGCACGCTTTGCTCGCGTAGGCCAATACAGGAATGGAAGAGGCGCAGACCGAGGGAGAAAGGAGGGGGGCCGGGATTCTAGTCGGACCGGCACCCGCGGCCAAGAGCAGTTTCACTCGCTCGTCACCACACGTCGAGCAGCGAGGCGTGATCGTCCGTCCAGAGCACGCGGCGGCCGTTGGTCTGAAAGGCCGCCTTGCGGATCCTCTCTCCTTCCAACACTTTGGGGTTGGCCGCCACAAGCACCCATAAACTCATCCTGCCCCCCTGCGACGACGCGCGATTCGCAACGGCGGCGTAGGTGAGCCCGTGCGCATGGGAAACAGCGTCGACGACGGGACCCAGCTCAAAGTAACGGTTCGAGATGTGGACGGCGATGATGCCGTCCGGAGCCAGATGACGCAGATAAATCGCAAAGGCTTCGACTGTCAGGAGATGAACGGGAATCGCGTCTCCCGAAAACGCGTCCAGCACAAGCACGTCGAAATTCTGCGGCGTTTCTCGCTCCAACGTCAACCGCCCGTCGCCGTGGATGACGTCGACCTGGCCCGCGCAATCGCCCAAGAAGTGAAAGTATTCGCGGGCCATCCGCTCGACCATCGGATTAATCTCATAAAAGCGAAAATGGTCTCTCGGGCGAGCGTACGCGGCGAGCGTTCCGATCCCCAGGCCGATCACTCCGACACGGCGGGGCTCGGGACTACGCGGTTCACTCAGGACGCGCCCGATCCCGGAGTCGTGATCGTAGTACGTTGTCGGGACTCTGCGGAGGGCCGTAGCCGTGTACTCCGTCCCGTGCACAATGCGACCGTTCCATAGCTCGTCGATGGGCTGTGTCGAGTCGTCGTAGGGCGCGTGCCCTCGTATCACACGCAACACGCCATAGAAGTCGCGGGCCACGGCGATGACGTTGTTTCTCTGGCCTTGGGCATCGTGGATGAGGCCCACTGCGAAGGCGCTCACGGCCGCCAGCATGACGAGCCAGGCCGCCCGCGGACGTCCCTGGAAAAGTACGCTCTTGCGGTCCGTGTCGAGCACGACGAGCATGAGTGCCGCGCAGGCGAACAGCCCCAGATGCAGCTCGTAGTAATTGCTGAAGAGCCACGGCGACACAATCCCGACGAAGATCCCGCCCGCAGCCCCCCCGGCCGCCAGCACGAGATAAAACGACGTGAGATGTTCAACAGGCGGCCTCCGCCGCGCCAATTCCCCGTGACACACCATCGCGCACAGAAAGAGAGTGATGAAATAGGCGATGATCTGCGGGACGACAGAGATCTCCGCGTCCGCCCGGAGCACGAAACAGACGCTCGCCAACGCCAGCGCGGCCGCCGGCATCACAAACCGCCGCGAATACCAGCGATCGTTGTCGAAGCAAATAATAAACGACAGCAGATACAGCGTCAGGGGCAAGACCCACAGGAACGGCACGCTGGCCACGTCGAGGCACGCCTGGTTGGTCGTCGCCAGCAACAGGACCGACGGAACCATCGCCAAAGCGAACCACAACAGCCGCGTTCCCAGCAATGGCTGCGGAAAGGCGTTCGTTTCGGACAATGCCGGCTGGTCCCTTTTGGCAGTGGGAAGACGGCTCTGTGTCGCCATGGTCCAAGCGCAAACCGCGCACAACGACGCGAAAGCCGCGAAGCTCCACGACCACAGGTTGGCTAAAACCCGAGTTGCGAGCAGCCGATCGAACACGGCCGGAAAGGTGATCAACGCCAGCAAGGATCCCGCGTTTGACAGCGCGTACAGCCGATACGGAGAGCGGCCCGCGTGCGTGCGGCTGAACCACCCTTGCAGCAAGGGACCGGTGGCCGACAGAACGAAAAACGGAAGCCCCACCGTGACGCCCAACAAGGCCACGATCCGCGACACCGGCTCTTCATCTCCGGTGGGCTTCCAGGAATCCCTGGGAAGAATGGGAAGCGCCGCACACGCCACGATCAGCAGTGCACCGTGAACCAACGCCTGTGTCCGCGGCGTCAGCCGGCTCGTCGTGAAATGGGCATAGGCGTATCCACCGAACAGCAACACCTGAAAGCACAGCATGCAGGTCGACCAGACGCCGGCGGTCCCTCCGAACCAGGGAAGGATCAGCTTGCCGATCAGCGGTTGGACCTGAAACAGCAAAAAAGCGCTGGCGAAAATGGTGAGCGAATAGAGCCAAAGTCCGCTCCGCGAGCCGCGTTCGACCGCCGGGGCGACAGGTTTCGGGGCGTCGGCCGCGAACAATTCATCGATCGATCGCACCGCGGCCATTGCTCTCACCAAACGCACATCGACGCGCGGAACAGTTCGGCAAGCTCTTCCGGACCGGCCGGGCGCGGAGAGAGTTTCGTCACACGGTGCTGCGGCAACGTTCCTTCCACGAGCGCCGGAATGTCGGATTCCGCATATCCAACCGCTTTGAGTCCGTTGGGCATGTGAACGCACCGCATGAAATGGATGATCCTCGCGGCCAGCACGTCGCCCGCGGAGTCCGGCGCCACCCCCGCGACCTCGGCCCCCAGCGCGCGAGCCGCCCGCAAATGGCGCTCGGGAGAAGCAGACGCCGTGAAGCGAACGACGGCGGGGGTGTGCAGGATGACCGACACGCCGTGAGGTACGAGAGCATGGTCGACACGATAACCGGGCGGCCGGTAGTTCTTCACCATTCCCGCAACCGGATAGGACATTCCATGCGGCAAGTGGACGCCGGCGTTTCCAAAACCCATCCCCGCGACGGCTGACGCCAAGAGCATGTTCGCGCGGGCCTCGTCGTCTGTTGGATCGGCTACGGCACGCAGGAGATACTCGGCAACAAGCTCGAGCGCCCGCAGCGCCCAGAGGTCGCTGATGGGGTTACAGCCCTGATAGGCTGGCCGTTCCAGCGGGCGCGCGGGTCGCGGCCGGGACGTATAGGGGATGGCCGTGTACGACTCCAGCGCATGGCTGAGGACGTCCAGCCCGCTGGACGCGGCAACAGCGGGGGGAAGCGTGCGCGTGTTGTCGGCATCGACGATGCCCAACGTCGGCTTCAAATAGCGGTGGGCGATGCCGGTTTTTGCACGTTTTTCCACATAGTCGAAAATCGCGACGCCCGTCGTTTCGCTCCCCGTTCCGGCGGTCGTCGGAATGGCGATCAGCGGTTTGAGCGGCCCAGGGACGGGCAGGCCCTTTCCGATCGGCGCGTTGACGAAGTCAAAAAAGTCGGCATCGTGCGTCGAATAAAGATTGGCCGCCTTGGCCGTGTCGATCGTGCTGCCGCCCCCGACGGCGAGGAAGGAATCGAATCGGCCGCGGCGCGCAAAGGCAGCCGCCTCGTGGAAGCTCGCGTCCGTAGGCTCCACGACGATTCGATCGTACACCTCGTAATCAACGCGGGCCGCCTTGAGCGACGAAAGCACCGTCTCTGCCGTCGGCGTGTCGCGGATCGCCGCATCAATCAGCAGCAAGGTCCGACGGACGCCAAGATCGACCAGGTCGTCGCCGACTTCACGCGTGATTCCCGTGCCGAACCGGAGATTCGAGGCGGCAAATTGAAAGGCCGTGTCGTGCTGCATCATCGATCAAACTCTTGGCTGCGAGCGATTACAAATCCTCGAATAACTGAACCATGGAAGCCTACCGCGACGGGAGGGCGAAGCTCCTGCTGAGCCGGCCTTTTTTTCTCTCCGCTCTCGAATAAATAGACGGGTCGACGTGCGGCTCTGCTTTTAAAGGTGCGTTTAGAGAACTTGTATAGGACGCTATACAGACACTCGCCATTTCTAATCCCAAGTCAGGCTATGCAACTCGCCCTGAAACGGCCAGTCCTCCGACCGGGCGACCAAGCCATGACGAACAGGATTATTGCGGACGTAGTTCCATTTTTCATCGTACAGACGCCAGTTGCGCAACCGTGTATCCCAATGATCGGTTTGCCACAATCGTGGCGGAAGCTGAATCAAGTTCGCCCGTCGAACCTTCTTTGAGAATCGTGACTTCCAGAACTGGATCCAGTCATCGAGGCAAATATGCGTTGGCGTCGGCGACGCAAAGAGATGGATATGGTCTGGCATCACCACATAACGTCCTACGAGCCATGCATTGGCGTCGCACCACGCGCTCCGCAACCGCTCATGAACTGCGGCGCTTGCCAGCCAGCATTTGCGATCCTTTGTGCACACTGTCACGAAAACGATTGTCGAGTCAGCTTCGCTGACAAGAACACCGTGCGCTGGTTGCTTGCGCACCGGTCCCGGGATTGTCTTTTCATCGGCTTCGGCGGGATTATCACTCATAGCCGTTGCCGCGGACGCGAGACCTAAAAATGGCTCGGCGGGAGCCTCGCCCTCCCGTCAGCACGACGTGCGTCAAATTCGCCCGAGCCACGCTTCGGCCGTCTTATTCAGATCGTCGTCGTCATTCGAGTGGATCGCCGCCAGGCGCTGCGCGTTGCGGCGGAACGCGACATGCAAGTAGCAGAGCCCGGTTTGAAGATCCCTCTGCCGAGTGCTCTCGTCGACCTGGCTGTCCGTAAGTAGACCCGTGAGCCGCGAGTAGACGCAGCTGGCATGGAACAACTCCGTCGCCGTGTCTCCAAGCCGCGCCTGAACGAACTGATGATCGATGATATCTTCCCGATAGCGAATCAAGGCCCGTGTGCATCCGCGGGCAAACCGGGCAATTTGCTTGGCGAGAATACCGGCCGGCACCTGCAGCAGTCCGTGGCGGACGGGAATCCGCGGCGGCGTGCGCCAAAGTCCGATTGCTCTCCATGGCTTCTTGAGAACTTGCTGCAGCTCTTTGCCGACGTTGCGGAGGCCCACCATCGCATTGAAGCAGCGGAGGACGTCGTTGGCCCCCTCGCCGATCAAATTGAGCCGCGCGTCACGCATCAGCCGCTCGAAGGGCCGGTCGGTGAAGAAGCCCGTGCCGCCGTGGATCTGCAGCGTGTCGTTGACGATCCGCCACAGCGCATCGCTGGCAAAGAGCTTGATCATCGACGTTTCGAGCATGTAGTCTTCGGCCCCCGTATCGATGAGAGCCGCCGTGTGATACGTGGCGCTCTCCATCGCGTACATTTCGGCGGCCGCCATCGCGATTTTCTCGCGGACCAGTTCAAACTCGCCGAGCGACTTACCGAACTGCCGTCGCTCGTTCGCGTACTTGGTGGCCTCCTGCAGGCAAAATTTCGCTACGCCGGTGCAGCTGGCTCCGAACGTGGTTCGACCGAAGTCGAGAACGGTGAGCGCCAGCCTCAATCCCTTGCCATATTCACCGAGGATGTTTTCCTTGGGCACGAACATGTCGTGGAAAGCCAAACGCGCGGTTGCCGTCCCGCGGATGCCGACCTTGTCCATCCGCGCTTCGACGACCTCGAAGCCGGGCAGGTCGGGCGTGACAAGGAAGGCGGTCACCTTGCCATCGGGCTCTTTGGCGTCCGGCGTGCGGGCCATCACCGTCAGCACGCCGGCGATGCCTCCATTCGTGATGTAGCGTTTCGTCCCATTGAGAATGTACCCGCGACCGTCGGGCGTGGGGGTCGCGCGCGTGCGGACATTGGAGGCGTCCGATCCGGCCTCCGGCTCTGTCAGTGCGAAGGCCGCCAAGGTCTCCCCGGTCGCCAGCGTGGGCAGCCACCGCTCTTTCTGCTCAGTCGTGCCGAAGAGCTCCAGTGCCCGCAGACCGATCGAGTGGTGAGCGTTCACAAAGACCGTCGTTCCGCCGCAATGCGCGCCGATCACTTCCATGATGCGGCAATACTGCTGCTGCGAGAAGCCCCGCCCTCCGTAGCGAGGCGCTACGCACATACCGAGCACGCCGATTTGGCCCAGCCCGCGGATTACCTCGTCTGGAATGTGCGATTCGCGGTCGATGCGGGCCGCATCGATATGATCGCGGGTAAATTCGCGGACCTCGTCAACCGCTCGTCGCGTGGCCGCCTCGAGGTCCGCGGGAAGCGACGGATAGGGGAAGATCGATTCGGCTCGGAATCGGCCGAAGAACAAGTCCTTGGCGAACCCAGCCTTCTGGACTCCGGAAAAGAGCAGCTCCTCGGCCTGTTCGATCTGTTTGCGGCGAAGTTCGGTTTGCGTAACGGACATCGGAGAGATCTCCTGCGCTGGACTCGACGATGGGTCCATCAACCTGGGATGTGTATGTTCAGGGCTCTTGTGTTGATTCTGCAGAATTGTAGCATAGCGACGGTTCGAGAAGCACGAAAACCTCGGAGACTGAGTTGCGGATTTCCGCGGCAATCACGGCCGCATTGCTGGCCGGCGTTCTCTGTTTCGCGCACGGCGATTCCCCCGAGACGTGCTCGGTCTCGTTGCGTCTCATCGACGGCCCGACGGGCCGCGAGACATCGGGACTGGTACGCATCACGGCGCCGGACGGGCATGCGATCCAGCCTGTCGAGCTTTTGTCGCGCGGTTTGGGAATCAGTCTGGCAGTGAGCGAGTCGTCAGCAATTCGCGGCTGGTCCGTTCTCAATCACCCGACTAAAATCCGACTTCGCCCCGGACGGTACACGTTCGAGGCGATCTCCGGACTCGAAACCGACGCGTCTCGCCAGTCGCTGGAACTGACCGCGGGAGGGGACGTACGGTGTGATCTGCGGGTCGTGCGATTTTCCGAGGTCCGTTCACACGGATGGCTTTCGGGAAATACGCATCTGCATTTGGCCCGGATCAGTCGGGCGGAAGCGGACCGCTACTTGGAAGAAGTTCCCCGCGCCGACGGCCTCGATTTGGTTTTCGTCTCGTATCTGGAGCGGGCCGGTGCCGATCAGGACTATGTTTCCAACGGCTACCGGCTCGCGGAACTGGTAGAGACCGGCCGCCGCGCGGGCATCCGGTTCGGCAACGGCGAAGAACACCGCCACAATTTCGACGCGGGAGGCGAGGGTTACGGCCATGTGATGTTTCTCAGTCTCAAAAACCTTATCCAGCCGGTGAGCATCGGACCGGGAATTACCAAGGCGGGGACCGACGGCATCCCGCTGGAACGAGGGATCGATACGGCCCGCCGGCAGACAGCGTCGGTCATCTGGTGTCACAACGATTGGGGCCGCGAAAGGATTCCAAGCCTCGTTTCAGGCCGGCTCGACGCGCAGAACATCTTCGACGGCAGCGTCCGTAGCGGTTATCGGGAAAGCTTTTACCGCGACCTCAACGCGGGTTTCCGCACGCCGTTTTCGACGGGGACGGACTGGTTCATTTACGATTTTTCCCGCGTCTACGTCCGCGTCCAGGGGGAGCCGACGGTTAAGAACTGGCTTGAATCGCTCGCCGCGGGAAGAACATTCATCACGAACGGTCCGCTTCTCGATTTCTCGGTCGACGGCCGCGGGCCGGGCGACGTCCTTCGTCGCGCGAAGCCGGGGACCATCCGCATCGAAGGCCGGACAGTTGGGCGCGTCGATTTCGGTCAGATCGAGCTTGTTCGCAACGGCAGCGTGATTGTGACGGTACGCTGCAGGAGCACCGGCGGACACTACGAGGCGGCGATCTCCCGCGATCTGTCCGTCGATTCACCTTGCTGGTTGGCCCTTCGCACGCCTCCGCCTCCG
>Ga0181532_10003690_pt1 | contig 13678 bp, 16 predicted proteins | sample PEATcosm2014_Bin_33_FD_119768 | JGI IMG/M metagenome (GOLD analysis project Ga0181532, IMG submission 119768) | Peatland microbial communities from MTU Mesocosm Facility, Houghton, MI, USA - PEATcosm2014_Bin11_30_metaG | ecosystem: Environmental > Terrestrial > Soil > Wetlands > Peat | place...
ATGAGCGGTTGCGGCTGCGAGAGCTGATTGAAGAGGGATTGGGTTGCGATCTGCTGCTGCTTACGGGCGGCGTCTCCATGGGGAAGTACGATCTGGTGGAGCAGGTGCTTGGGGAGTTGAAGGCGGAATTTTATTTTACGGGGGCGGAGATTCAGCCGGGGCGGCCGGTGGTGTTTGGTTTGTGTGGCTTGGAGACTCCTGTTTGCGCCGACGGCGGATTTGCTGCCAACACGCGGACAGGAGTGTCCGCGCCACACAAGAAATATTTTTTTGGGCTGCCGGGGAATCCGGTTTCGACCATGGTGACTTTCGAACTGTTCGCTCGGCCGATGATCGAAGCATTGGCGGGGCAGACGCCGCAGCGGTTGATTTTTGTGCGGGCGCGGCTGAAATCGGAAATCCGGACCAAGACGGGGTTGAAGAGATTTCTTCCGGCGGTGCTTTCGGGAGAGTTTGAGAATGCCGAGGTGGAACTGGCGCGGTGGCAGGGGTCGGGCGACATCGCGGCGCTGGCTCGAGCGAACTGCTATGTTGTGATTCCTCCGGAGCGGGAGCGGATTGAGGCGGGAGAATGGGTGTCGTTGCTGATGCGATGAAAGAGCAGTCCCGGGGCGAGTACGATAACCTGTTGGCAATGGCCAAAAAACTTTCCCACCTTCTTTCGCACGGTCTTTCGCACTATGATGCTCGGGGGCAGGCGCGCATGGTGGACGTGTCGCGTAAGGCGCGAACGGCGCGAGAAGCGGAGGCTAGCGCGTTCGTTCTGATGACGCCTAAGGTGCTGCGGGCGCTGCCGGAGAATCCCAAGGGCGACCCGCTGGAGGTGGCGCGGACGGCGGGAATTATGGCGGCCAAGCGGACGGCGGAGTTGATTCCAATGTGCCATCCGGTGGCGCTGTCGCACATTGCTGTGACCCTAGGCGTGTGCGAGAATGGCGTTTCTATTTCGACAAAAGTAAAGACTACGGCGGAGACGGGCGTGGAAATGGAAGCGCTGGTCGCGGCCAGCGTGGCGGCCTTGACGGTGTATGACATGTGCAAGGCGCTCGACAAGGGCATTGAGATTCGGGAAGTGATGCTCGAGCGGAAGTCGGGCGGCAAGAGCGGAGACTACCGGAGACGAGCGAAGCGGAAATAGATATTCATCTATTTATTTGTTTATTTATGGCGAGCAACGTCAAAATCCTGCTGGTGGACGACAACCCGATGGTGCTGGGGATGCTGCAGCAGGCACTTTCGGCGATGGGTGAGGTCGCGGTGGCGACCGACGCAGCCGATGCGTTATTGAAGGCCGTCGACGACCTGCCGGATGTGCTGATCAGCGATTACCGCATGCCGGGCATGGACGGGCGGCAGTTGCTGGAAAAACTGAAAAGCAGACCGGCGACGGCGGGGATCGCGGTGATCCTGATGGCCAGCAAGGCCGACATCAGCGAACGATTGTCGATGCAGGATCCGATTGAAGATTATCTGGAAAAGCCTTTCTTCCTGAAAGACGCTACGCACAAAATCAAGCGCGTGGTGGACCGGATCGCGCTGGAGAAGCTGAGTAAGGCGGCGTCGACCGATGGCGTGTTGCGCGGCAGCCTGTCGCAGATGAACGTGATTGACCTGGTGCAATCGCTGGAGATGGGGCGCAAGAGTTGCCTGCTCACGATGACCAATGGCGACGACAAATGCGAGATCTATTTCAGCCAGGGGCAGGCCAAGCACGCCGCGTACGGCCCGATTACAGGGGACGAAGCGGTTTTCAAAGTGCTGCGCTGGACGAAAGGAAGCTTCCAGATTGATTTCAACGGAAAGTCTTCGCAGGAAACGACGACGTTGAATACGCAGGGCTTGCTGATGGAAGGATTGCGGCTGCTGGATGAGGCGCAGCGGGACGCGGCGGCCGAGGGTGAAGATGTCCTCCTCGACACCTGATGCCTCGATACTTGCTGCCTCGGCGCCGAATGCCACGCGGGCGGCGGTGCTGACGGTTAGCGATTCGTGTTCGCGAGGCGAGAAGGTGGACCTCTCCGGTCCGGCGGTGGCGCAAGCGCTGGGGCGGCGCAGTTTTCAAGTGGTGGCGCGCAGCGTGGTTGGCGACGAAGGCGTTGCAATTCAGGAAAAACTGATTGAGTTGTGCCGGTCGGCTCGCCTGGTGGTGACCACGGGAGGGACGGGAATCGCTCCGCGCGACGTGACGCCGGAAGCTACGAGCGCGGTGTGCGACCGGCTGGTGGAAGGGATCGCGGAGCAGATGCGACTCCACGGAGTGCGCAAGACGCGCTTCGCGGCGCTGAGCCGCGCGGTGTGCGGGGTTCGGGGAACGAGCCTGATCCTGAATTTGCCGGGCAGTCCGGCGGGAGCGGTCGAGTCGCTGGAGGCGGTGATTGATTTGCTGCCGCATGCGCTGGAGTTGATTGCTGGGCGGACGGTGCATGAGTAGTGAAGCAGTCGTTGGTCGTTCGTCGATGGTCGTTGGCAAAAACAATATTCTGCGAACTGTGGGAACGCACTACTGGTGCGAACTGGGAGTTGCGAACGACGAACGACCAACGACCAACGACTGTCCTCCGCCCTCGCGTAAACTGGTCTGACTCACTTGAACAAGATCAAACATTTTGTCCACGCTTACGGCGCCTGGATCAAGCACGTGCTTGCGCCTCTGGGGCCGTGGGGAATGCTGGCGTTTGCGGCGGTGGATGGCTCGTTCCTGGGGATGCCGCTGGATGCGATTTTCGTGGGCTACGTTTACCACGATCGCTCGCGGTTCCTGATGTATGTGGTGCTGGCTTCGGCTGGGTCGGCACTCGGAAGCATCGTTCTGTACGTCATCGGGTATACGGGTGGCGAGGTGCTGTTGCGCAAGCGGCTTTCGCCGGAGCGATTCGAGAAGATCCACGAATCCTTCGAGCACCATAAATTCTGGGAGCTGATGTTTCCGGCGATGTTGCCGCCGCCCGCTCCATTCAAGATTGTGGTGCTGGCAGCGGCGGCGTTTGAGATGAACTTCGGGCATTTTCTGCTGGCAATATTTGCGGGACGATTCGTGCGCTTTCTGATTGAGGCGCTGCTGACGCTCTGGTTCGGTCCGCAGATTGTGACGCTGACGGGGAATCTTTTCGCGCACCACTTCGTGGCGATTCTGGTGGGGGTGGGAGCGCTGGTGGTGGGATGGCTGATCTGGCGGCGGGCGAAGCGGAAGCGTGGCCTCAATCGCCAAGAAACTGCAGATTCCTCGCTTCGCTCGGAATGACAATTCCAATTCGGAATGACAATTCCAATAATGATTCAACCAGCAGCCAGCTAGGCGGCCGCGGTTCCGTGGGGCTTGCGCATGGAACGGGCTACCACGGCGGCGACCGCGGGCAATCCGAACATGACTGCGGTGAAGAGCATGTCGCCCGCGACTCCGCGGCGGAAGAACGGGAGGCCGGCGGCGTAGCAGGCCATCAGGCCGGACAGCGTCTTGGGATACATGCTCCAGCTCGCCCAGACAGCGAAATTACTGACCACGAAGAAAGAGAGGGAACTGGCCAGCGCCGCTCCGCCGACTCGCAGCCAGTTGGTGTTTTCGCGCAGCCGGGTGCCGAGCAAGAGAATGGCGGCATACCACGCCCAGGTCACGAAATGATCCCAGGAGAATGGGTAGGAGTACACGAATTTGGTGAGGATGACGTCAGAGGCAGCCAGCAGCGCCAAGGGCACCCAGAGCTGGCGCCGCGGACCGCGGGCACCAAAATAGAGCAGCGCCGCCGCCACCGGAGTAAAGGCCAGAGGATGGGGCATAAAGCGAACCGCGAGCGCAAAAATCACAAACAGATAAGCCAGCATGAATCACCTCGCCAGAAGCTAATTAGGATTGTTGCGCGAGCGGATGCTGCTGGTCAAGCGACTCCACTAACTGGTAGTGGGTCAGTTTGATTTCCGCTGGAGAAATCGGAGTGCCTTCTTTAGGTTGATCGCGGTTGCGCCATACAGCAGAACGTTCAGAGCGACCGAAATTACAGTCAGCGTGATTCCAAACACGGTTCTGTCCCATGTCATTGTGAGCATCAAGGAGGATGGCCAAAATAGATACATCAGGTTGGCGTGGCCAATCCTCAGAACGCCAGCTACTCCCCACGACAAGAGCGTTAGGACAACCACAGACACGAACAGTCCCACCGCACCGCCAACAATTGCTACTCGCCGTGTAGTCAAGAAACTTTCTCTCCGAGTGCTTTCAGGATAGGCCCCTTGTCAATCCGCTTTGCGGCTGAGGCATTATGCCGGAACGCGGCGGAGCGTATCTGTCTGTGGAAATCAAACTGACCCAATGCCCCGTAACTCGATCCCAGGGTTGTGGCCCGTTCAAACTGGTTCGTCGACTATCGATTGGCTTTCCGTTTCGCCCTTGCCTCGGGTTTCTCCTCGCGCGATTCGACAAACTCAGCCAGCAGCTGCATAGCCCGTCCGACGCGGGCGCGATCTCCGGTGGCGCAGAGGTCGAGGAGCAGACCGCGCGTGGCGGCCAGGAGCAGAGTTGCCTCGGCAGTCTCGAACTCCGATGGGAGACCGGCCTTCTTGGTGACTTTCTGCCAGTGGGCGAGCGGGTCTTCGAGAACGCCGGGGTAGTCCTTCGGGTGGCGAAGCGCCAGCGCGTACAACTCGAAGATCAGGCGCACTGCGGGCTCAGTCCGAGGCGAACTCATCCGGCGCCAGTACCAGCGCAGGAACTGGGATAGCGTGCGGGGGTTCTTCCCGGCCTCGTTCTTCCCAGCTTGTTTCTTCCCGGCTTTGAACCAGGCCTGGATATACGCATCTCCACGCTCCCGCAGACCCGTAAGGATCTCGCGCATCAATCCTTCGCGCGAGCCGAAGTGGTAGACCAGCATACGGGCGTTGGTCTTCAGGGCTTTCGCCAGGGGGCGAAGGGCCAGGTCTCCGACTCCGTGGGAGAGCACATAATCGACAGCCTGGTTGCGGAGGCGATGGCGAATGCCGGGATTGGGAGGTCTGGCCATGGGGAAATTCTAGCTTCTTGTTAATTAGTGTAACACATGTTACATTAACTGGGAAAGTTTTAGTTTCACGGCAAAGGAGAACGATATGCGCAAAGGTTCGTTGGTGCTATTGCTGTTGGCGATCAGCCTGCCGGGTCTGGCTCAGCGAGGCAGCGAGCAGGAGAGAAACAAGAACGTAGCCCGGAACTTTTTCGAGGAAGTGCTCAGCCGGGGGCAACTCGACAAGTACGGGGAGTTTCATTCCAAGGACTTTGTGGGCCACAGCGGCGACCGTACTTTCACACTTGAGGAGGATCTGGCCTATGCCCAGGGAGAACGCAAGGCTCTGCCGGACATGAGCTTCAGGCAGAACCGGATGGTCGCGGAGAGGGATCTGGTCGCGGTGCATTTTACTGTAAGCGGTACGAACACCCAGGCAGGGATGGGGTTTCCGGCAACGGGCAAGAAGATCGCGGCTGACGGGATGACGATCTTCCGCTTCAAAGACGGCAAGATCTGTGAAGAGTGGAACGTGTTCGACATGCTGACGGTGATGCGGCAGGCGGGTCTGTTGCCTCCCGAGACGGGTGTGTTGTCTCCCCAGAAGTGACGTTTGACTCATTCGCTATTTCTGCCCTGATGGCGGCTCCCCATGCCGAAGCGTTCCTCGACCACCTGGAGATCGCGGGTCAGGAAGACGGTCGCTCCGAGCAGGGCGCTCGTGTTGCGTTCAGGATAGTCGTAGCGGAGATCGCGGAAGCGGACTACGTAGGCGGCGTGGGCGTTGCCGACGGGGTCGTTCGTGAGGGGATCATTCGTGAGTTGCTCGGTTTCGGTTATGGGATACTGCGCCCAGCTCAGGTACACGCGTCCGAGGTAGGTTTTCTTGGCGGCTAGGGTGACTGGCGTTTCCTCGGGCTTGTAGCGAATCTGCATTTGGGCTTCGGGATCGACTTCAGGAGACATCGAGCTGAAGTTCGTCGAATTGAAGCTCAGGGAATCGACGTCCATGGTGGCGAAAAAAGCGGGCGTTTCCACTACTCCGTACCAGCGGAACGGATTGACCCAGTACGGGTACGCGGAAACTCGAAGCGCATCGACTCCCTGGTAGTTGCGCGACTGGAGGGCGGCTACGGCGCGGCGATGTTCGAAATCGCGCAGTCCCCAGCAGGCGAAAACGGCGAGCAGGGCTAGAGTGGCGGCTAGTCTTCCCCTGGGCATGGCGTTTTTGCTGCGGGCGCCGATCTCTTCGTTGATGAGCGAAAATAGTGCGGGGAGAATCAGGCCTAGCGTGAGAACGACGAGGATCACGGGCTCAACGATGAAGACGATGTCCCAGGAATACCAGCGTTCGGAAAATGGCCAGAAGGGACGCACTCCGTAGTTGTTGGTGAAGTCGAGGAGGAGGTGGCTGAGGCCGGCCAGACAGGCGTAGGCGAAGAGCAATCCCCAGCGCGGGGGAAGGTTGGGGATGCGGGTCTTGCGACCGCGCAGTCGCCAGAGGAGATAGATGAATCCAACGACTACGGCGGCTACGAGCGGGATGCCCAGGAAAGAATGAGTGAAGCCGCGGTGATGGTTCAAGCCGAAGGCGGAGCCTCCAAAGCGGCTAAGGACGTCGAGGTCAGGAGCTTCAGCGGCGAGAGTTAAGGTGGCGGTGGCCAGCGCCGTTTTGCGATTGAGTCCGGCGCGGCCCATGGCGGCGCCGAACAGAAAGTGAGTGACTGGTTCCAAGTTTTCTCCTGGGTGAAGTTTAGCTGTCGGCTATCTCGCGACGCACTCATCGCAAAGTACGCGATGAATGGGGCCGCGTTTCTTCCGACACGGTCATGCTGGTACCACGAGAGACAGCGCATCGGGCTCAATCGTCATGCGGGCAGGCAGGCGGCCGAGCAGTTCGCCGTCGGCTTCGACGTAGACGCGGTCTTCAGTACGAAAATCAGTACGAAAATCAGTACGAAAATCGCTGCGATCATCGCTATGGCCGCGGCGGCTTTCCTTCGGCAACTTACAGACGACTTCCGAGCAGCTGACCAGATCGATGCCGTCGATGTTCCACTGGCGGCCGAGCAGCGCTCCGGCCACATACTGCAGATAGGCATTGCGGCTGGCGGTGCGACACATGACGGCGCGCAGATCGCTGCAGTCAAGAGATGCTCCGGGAACCAATTCACGCAGCACGTTTCCGAAAAAGCGGATTCTTACCGCCAAGAGTTCAGTCAGCGAGGCGCGCTGGCGCAGACCGCTTCCGTTGGCATACTCGACTTCGAAGCGGCGCATATTATACGTCGCCCACAACTGCCAGGCTTTGAGGTAGTAGGCGGTCATGCCCGAGCGATTCTTGAGGTCTGCCGTCAGTTTATAGAACAGGTGGGCGTCGACGCCGATACCGGCGGCGACGGTGAAGTAGCGGGCTGAGGATTTGCCGGTGAAATCCTCGTACTCAATTCGGCCGAGAGGGATGCGGCGGAGTTTGCCGCCGACGGCGGCTTGAGCCGCGGCGCTGGGGCGGAGCGGGATTCCGAGGTCGTGAGCGAGAGCGTTGGCAGTGCCGAACGGAAGAATGGCGAGCGCGATGGGCGTGCCGGCCAATCCCTGAATGACATCGTGGATCGTGCCATCGCCGCCGCAGGCAAAGACGGTATCACTACCGGCCGCCACTGCGCAGCGGGCGTTGTCGGTTGCTTCCTGGCTGGAGCGGCAAACCGTAAGTTCGGTGCGAACGCCGGCCGACTGGATGATGCCAATGGCATGGTTCAGTTCCTTGTCGCGCCGTGGGCGGCCAGAGTTCGGATTGAACAGAATGGTGGCTTTGTTCATGCGTCGGCTAGGTCTGCTTTGAGTTTAGCGTATGCCCCACTCCCACATGCCGAACATAACCTTCTGCGGGATGGCGTGTCCGGCTCGGCGGGTGTGCATGGTGATCTCGGACGAGGTTAGCAGGCGGTTGCCTCCGCGGCCAAGTCTGCACTATGCTTGCGCGCAAAGTTTTGGGGCGTTTCATTTTCATCGCGATTGCAGTCCGTTTGGTTCGCTTCAGGAGGAACTCTAGTATGAAACTGCTAACGGAAGGTCTGGAACCCAGGTTTCAAGGTTTCAAAGTCTCAGAGTTTCAAGGAAAAACCGGGTTCACTTTGAAACCTTGCAACCTTGAAACTCTGAAACTCGTCCTCTTCGCGATCCTTCTTAATTTCACGATCGTTGCCGCTGCTCAGGATCACGCAATGGGGACGGCGAAGCCGGTCACGATGATGACGGGCCTGGGCGATTTGCATCATCCGGTTTCGACTAAGAACACAGGGGCGCAGGGGTTCTTCGATCAGGGACTGCGGCTGATCTACGCGTTTAACCATGACGAGGCGGCGCGCTCATTTCAGGAAGCGGCGGCGCTCGATCCGAAGCTGGCGATGGCTTACTGGGGGATTGCGGAAGCGGTCGGTCCTAACTACAACGATCCGGCGAGCGAAGATCGCTTCAAGCAGGCGCACGAGGCAATTCAGAAGGCGGTGGACCTGAGTGGCAATGCCTCCGACGCCGAACGCGACTATATTTTCGCGATGGCGAAACGCTTTCCGGCGGATCCGAAGGCAGACCGGCGAAAGGCTGCAGAGGATTATCGTGACGCGATGCGGGAAGTGATGAAGAAATATCCTGACGATCCTGATGCGGCGACGTTGTTCGCGGAATCGGGGATGGACCTGCATCCGTGGGGGCTGTGGCATCTTGACGGGACGCCTGAGGACGGCACCGAGGAGATTGTCGCGACTTTGGAATCGGTGATCAAACGCGACCCCAACCACCTGGGCGCGCTCCATTACTACATTCACGCCGTCGAGGCGTCGAATTCTCCGGAGCGAGCTTTGGCTGCCGCGAACCGCCTGGCTGCGCTGGCACCGGCTGCGGGACACATCGTGCATATGCCGGCGCATATTTACATCCGAACGGGAGATTACGCGGCAGCGGTGAAGACTAATGAGGAAGCGGCGGCGGTCGATCGTGCGTACATCCAGAGAAGCGGGGTGCAGGGCATTTATCCAATGATGTATTACAGCCACAATTTGCATTTCATTGCGATGTGCTCGGCGATGACAGGGGACTATCTGGAATCGCGCAAGGCGGCGGAGATGCTCGCGGCCCATGTGGGACCGGCGGTGAAGGAAATGCCGCCGCTCGAAGGATTCATGACGATCCCCATGGCTGTGAATGTGCGCTTCCACAAGTGGGACGCGATTCTGGCGATGAAGGAGCCCGACGCGGAGATGAAGTCCACGGTTGGCTTCTGGCACTTTGCGCGTGGGATGGCGCTGGCGGGAAAGGGAAGGATCAGCGACGCAGAAGCGGAATACAAGATCGTGGCCGACGCGGAGAAAGCGACGCCGCCGGATGCGATCTTCCAAATGCCCGTTAACAATAAAACCAAAGACATTCTGAAGATTGCGGAAAACGTTCTGGGGGCACAGGTGGCGCTCGCGAAAAAAGATAACGCCGCGGCGGCGAGCTTGCTGCGCGAGGCCGTCGCCGTGCAGGATACGCTGAAGTACGACGAGCCTCAGGATTGGTTCTTTCCGGTGCGGGAGTCGCTGGGTGGAGTGTTGCTGATGGGCGGCGATGGCAAAGGAGCGGAGCAGGTGTTTCGGGATGACCTGGCGAAAAATCTTCGGAATCCGCGGTCGCTATTTGGTTTGCATCGGGCGCTGAAGGCGCAGGATCGAAATTCCGATGCGTGGTTTGTGGAGCAGGAGTTTCGCAAGGCTTGGAAGGGCGCGGAGTTGAAGGTGGAGGATCTGGTGTAGATGCGTGTAGTGGCGGAGCTTCGTCCCGCCCGGACGGGGCAGAGCCCCGTCACCACACGAGTATTTTTGGGTCACGACAGCGGTGATTGTGCTCGCTCGATGGAATAGACGTAGTGGGGGAGGCCTCGCCAGTTCACTTCTTTCCATATGGTCATGCCGTTGCGCTCGGCGACGCGGCGTGAGGGCAGATTCTCGGGGCGAATCAGGGAAATCAGGCGCTCGGCTTTCAGGTGCGCGAAGGCCCAGTTGCGGCAGGCGATGGCGGCCTCGGTTGCGAGGCCCTGGCCCCAGAAATCGCGGCTCAGGTGGTATCCGATTTCGTAGAGGCGCTCGCCTTCGACCTGCTGCAGGATGATGCCGCAGTCGCCGATAGTTTTATGGACCTCGGAATCTTGCGATTTTTTCAACTCCATTGCCCAGAGGCCGACGCCGTCGTCCTGATAGCGTCGGCGGTTGCTTTCAATCCATTGCTCGACACCGGCGCGATCGTAGGGCGCGGGGTAATAGCGCATGGTCTCGGGATCGGAGATAACTTGGGCTAGGGCGTCGGCGTCTTGCGGCGTGAACTCGCGCAGTTGGAGGCGGGGGGTTTGGAGGATGGTCATCGTTCGATTGTCGCTCCGGCAATTCTTGCGATGGGATTTAGTCTACCCCAGCAATCTGCGGGGTTAAACTCGAAGCATGGCGGAGATGGGACGGATGCTGGTGGTGCTTGGCGTGGCCCTGGTGGTGATCGGAGGCATCGTCATGCTGCTGGGGAGGGCGGGCTTGCCGCTTGGAAGGCTGCCGGGGGACATTGTGTATCGGGGCAAGAACACTACTTTCTATTTTCCGCTGGCGAGTTGCGTTCTGATCAGCGTCGTGCTCTCTATTGTTCTCTTCCTGATTGGGCGGATGAAGCGGTAATAGACGGCGAGAGGCCCCAGCCCCTAAAGGGGCACCCGAGTTCGAACCCTTTCGGCATCGCTGAAGCGATGCCCTGATACGAAGCGCGAGTTCTTCACCGAGCGCTGGCGAGCTTTGCTCGGCTGGGCAGCCAACCACCCCAGCCGGGGGCGGCTGTCCCTACGCGGGCAGACTACAGGTAGAAGGGACAACTATTTAGTTGACACATGTCAACTATTCAATTTACACTGAACAAATGATCGGCAGCTTCGGGCACAAAGGGCTTGAAGAGATCTACCGCACCGGCAAGACACGCCGGATCGGCACCGATCATATCGGGAAGTGCGTGCGTATCCTGCAATTGCTGGAAGTGGCGGGGCAACCGGAGGACCTGAACATCTCAGGCTTTCGCTTCCACGGCCTGCAAGGCAACCCGAAACGCTGGTCGATGCGCTTGACCGGGAACTACCGGATCACCTTCGGCTGGTCGGGCGAGAACGCTGTGGATGTCGATTTTGAGGACTACCACTAGGAGAAGGTTATGGAGAGAAAAAACGAACTACCTCCCGTCCATCCGGGCGAGATTATCAAGGAAGATATCCTGCCGGCGGTCGGGCTGTCGGTGACGGCAGCGGCCAAAGCTTTGGGCGTTTCCCGGCAGATGCTGCACGGTATTCTGGCGGGGCGCAAACCCCTGTCTGCCGTGATGTGCCTGAAGGTGGCGCGGCTGTTTGGAGGCTCGCCGGAAGTATGGATGCGGTTGCAGGCCGCCTACGACCTGAAAAAGTCTGAGCAAAACAAGAAGGTCATGGCTCGCGTCGCGCGGATCGTGCCGGTCAAGGCGGTCGCAGAAGTTCGGGCCTGACCCCCACTCATGGACACCGCGGACCAACTCGGGTTCCAGTTTCGTCCTCCGGAGCGGCGCATTTGGACGGTGCGGGCGCTGGTATCGGCCGTACGTTCGCACATCGAGCGCGAGTATTCGGATTGCTGGGTGGAAGGCGAAATTTCTAATCTTCGCATTCCGGATTCCGGGCATTTGTATTTCACTTTGAAGGAAGAGGGCGCGCAGATTCGGGTGGTGATGTTCCGCTCGTCGGCGAAGCTGCTGCGGTTTCGTCCGGAGAACGGATTGCACGTCACGGTGCGCGGGCGCATCACCGTGTATGAAGATCGCGGCGAGCTGCAGATCTCCGCTGAATTCATGGAGCCGAAGGGCGCGGGCACTTTGCAGTTGGCATTCGAACAATTGAAGGCGAGATTGCAGGCGGAGGGATTGTTCGAAGCATCGCGAAAAAAGCCGGTCCCGCCGTTGCCGCAAAGAATTGGCATCATCACTTCACCGCAGGGCGCGGCGCTGCGGGACATCCTGAATATTCTGGCTCGGCGTCATCGTTCGGCGAATGTGCTGATTTATCCGGCACAGGTGCAGGGAGACTCGGCGCCGGGCGAGGTGATGGCGGGGCTGCGATGCTTCCATCAGGAACTGCGGCATCAAGACTTGCGTCGCGGCGGGGCGGTCGAAGTCATCATCATTGCTCGCGGCGGAGGCTCGGCCGAAGACCTGGCCGCGTTTAATCATGAGGGACTGGCGCGGGCGGTCGCGGAGTCGAAAATTCCGGTGATCTCAGCGATTGGACACGAGACGGATTTCACGATTGTGGATTTTGTTGCTGACCTGCGGGCGCCTACGCCGTCAGCGGCGGCGGAACTGGTGATCCGGTCGCGACAGGAGATTGAAGCGCAGGCGGAGGATCTGTACCGGCGGCTGGAGCGCGCGGTGCGGTACCGGCTGCTGATGGCGCGTCAGGACCTGACCGAGCGGGCGCGGCACGGAGCGTTTGCGCGCATGATGGACGGCATCCACCGGCGGCAGCAGAGGCTGGACGAACAAAGCTTCCGCCTGGAAAAAGCGGAACGACAGCTTCTGGAGCGATGCCATCGGCGCTCGGAAAATGTTACAGCGGCGGTCCGGCACTATGACGCGCGACGCCGTCTGGCAGCGGTGCGACAGCGGTTGGAGGCTCAAGTTGCGAACCTGGCTGCCGCCACGCACACGCGCTTGCTCGAGAGCCGTGGGGCGTTGGATCGCCAGACCGCTAGCCTGGAAGCGCTTTCGCCGGTGGCGATTCTGAATCGCGGATACGCGCTGGTGTTCGATGCGAAAGGCCGGCTGGTGAAAGATGCGGCGCGACTCAAAGCTGGGGATGAGGTATCGGCGCGACTGGCTCGGGGACGGGTTCGGGCGCGCGTGACCGGGACCGAGCGCAGCGAGACATAATTGCGAACCATAATCAGGGTGGAATCGGGCGGGGCTGCATTAGAATGAAGGCAAAATCAACTTCCGACGTGAGGGTGGAGTGACGCCGTCGCTGCTTTGGTCGCACATCTCGGTCATCTCGATCATCGACATCGTGCTGGTCGCGATCCTGATCTACCAGTTTCTGGCGCTAGTGCGGGGCACGCGGGCGGCTCCGATGCTGGTCGGAGTGGCTACGCTTGCGCTGGCTTTCTATTTCGCGCATCTGGGAGAACTGCGGACCCTGAACTGGCTGCTCAGCACGCTGTTGCCGTACGTTGTATTCGCGCTGATCGTCGTCTTCCAGTCGGAGATCCGGCACGCACTGGCCAACCTTGGGAGCCGCATTTCGCTGATGCGGTCTTCGCGGTCAGTGGCCGATGTTTACGACGACATTGTTTTGGCGGCCAATCTTTTTTCGCAAAATCAGACGGGCGCGCTGATCGTGATCGAGCGTGAGATTGGGCTGCGCACCTACATCGAAAGTGGCGTCTCACTGGATGCCAGGCTGTCGTACGACTTGCTGGCCACGGTGTTTCGTCCGAGCGCTCCTTTGCATGACGGCGCCGTGATTGTGCAGCGGGACCGTATCGCGGCGGCAGCTTGTTTCCTGCCGCTGTCGATGAACCCCGTGCTCTCGACTCAGCTGGGCACGCGTCATCGCGCGGCGATCGGGATCACGGAAGAAACCGACGCGGTCGCCGTCATTATTTCGGAAGAGACGGGCTCGA
>Ga0181532_10003693_pt1 | contig 13674 bp, 17 predicted proteins | sample PEATcosm2014_Bin_33_FD_119768 | JGI IMG/M metagenome (GOLD analysis project Ga0181532, IMG submission 119768) | Peatland microbial communities from MTU Mesocosm Facility, Houghton, MI, USA - PEATcosm2014_Bin11_30_metaG | ecosystem: Environmental > Terrestrial > Soil > Wetlands > Peat | place...
CGGATCTTCGCCCGGATCGATCACGCCGCCGGCGCATCGCAGGCAGGTCTTTCCTTGCGGCCGACCGAGGTTCTGATCTTCGGAAATGCCAGGGGCGGCACGCCCTTGATGCAGGCCGTCCAGACGGTGGCGATCGACTTGCCGCTCAAGGCGCTGGTTTGGCAGGACGCATCGGGCGATACCTGGCTTTCCTGGAACGATCCGGCATGGCTTGCGGCGCGGCATGGTCTTGCCGGAACCGACGTCGTGGTCGGCAAACTGACTGCCGTATTGGGTGAGGTCGCCGAAGCTGCAACGGCGGCTTAGAAATTTAAGCCCTACTTGATCTGGCCAAGCAGGCCGGCAGCGCCGCTTCCGCTTTTTGAAAGGCGCAACAGAGCCTCGCGCCCGCCGGCGGCATAGGCGGCAGCCGCGCGCAAGAGCTCTCCCAATTGCGCTGCCGCACCCGGATCGAACCGCGACCACGCGCCGCCGGTGAGACGCGCGATTTCACGAAACGTCTGCTCGACGGTTGCGTCGTGCCCTTCTTGAAACATGAACACGGGCACCTTGAGCAGGCCTAGTTCGCCGGCCTTCACGCAGAGTTCGTCGGCGCTCTCCTCCATGGCGTCGCCGACAAACACCACAGCCCGCACCCCGGAAGCGACCGCCTCGCGCCTTGCTTCGGACAACACCTTTCCGATCTGGGTGTTGCCGCCGCGACAATCGATCTTGCCCATCAATCTCGCCAATGTCGCACTGTCGGAAATCCATCCCGTGGCGCGGCATTCGTTCAGGCCGCGATAATAGACGAGGCGAATGTCGAGGCTGCCGAGCGATGCGGCCTCTCGAAACATATCGGCCTGCAGCGCGCACGCCATATCCCATGTCGGCTGCCGGCTCATCGTCGCATCGAGTGCAAAGACCAACCGGCCCTTGCCGCCGGCTGCATAAGGCGACATCGCCTTCGCCTTAGCGACGAAGGCGGCGATGTCTTCGGCGGTCGATGGCTCTCGCTTCGGCAGCGAGCCGTCCTCGCGGCCGTTCGCCACGTCTTTGCTCGACTTAGAGCTACCAGGCTTGGAGTTAGCAGGTTTGGAATTGGCAGGTTCGCCAGACATTGAATGCTCCCAATACCCTATGTGGGTTGGGGGCCAAGGCCGGTCAATGCACTTCCGTCCTCGACGGGATACGGCAGCTAGCGGTCAGTTGCGCGCGACCGGCGCATAAGGGGTGACCGGCCCGGCATCGGTCATCGTAGGTGGCGTATTGGTATCGACCGGCCGAAGCGGACTTTCGTCGTCGAGCATCTTGTCCAGCATGTCCTGGATCGTCGCCTTTGCCTCGTCGGAGCCGGTGTCGCGCATGTCATTGTGCTGGAACGAGGTGCGCACGACCGTAATCCCGGCCTTCTCGCAGATTTCGTCGTTAGGAATGACGCCAGGGTCGGGTTTGAAGACAGGGTCCTTCGAACGGAAGGAGATAATCTTGAAACGGCCGTCGGTCATGAACGGAACGCGCAGATTGTCCAGCGTCACCACCTTCTTGATCTGATCGGGATACAGCTTGGCGAAATACATCGAGATATCGCCGCCGTTGGAATGTCCGACCATGGTCAGGTGATCGTAATCGGCGTTGGGTTGAACCTTCTTCAATTCATCAACCGCAAAGCGGATGTTGGCCACACCCCGATGATATTGCGGCAGGCGTCCGACATAGAGCTCACCGACCTTGGTGACGAGCGGAGCATCGGAGGCGAGGTCATGCTGAATGCTCACCACCATGTAGCCCCGTGCGGCAAACAGGTTCGCCAAAAAGGAGTACTCGGTAAACTTGACGGTGTTGCCATGATTGAGGATCGCCACCGGCAACTTGATCAGCCCGGCATTGGCCTGCAATTCGCGGTCGCGGCGCACCGCAACGTCAACTTCAACCGGGCGATCGCCGCGTGCCGCATCATGAAACATCAGCGTTTCATGCCGGATCGCCCACTTGCTCGCGGTGAAATAGGCAACCGCAACCAAAGCAGACAGTGAAAGCAGAACGGCGATTCCACGTTTCATGTTCGTCCTCGGCGGGACCGCTTCAACTGCCCGAATTTCATGTCCGGACTGTGCGTCACGCATTCTCAATATAATTCACACTGCCTTGACGGAAAGGCCAAATGTTGGCACTTCGCCGCCCGATCATTGTGCGGCGCACTATTTCTCGTGCACCGAGGTGCCCAAGATCGGCCGAACGCACGCAGGAATGAACGCGCAGGATCAAGGGCTAGTTCAGATCTTGGGTAAAAAGCAGGTAAAACAAAGCCCTGGTAAACAACCGATGAGCCGATCGAGCCGAACCTGACGGGAGCGTGGTGGGGCGGGTAATTCGGTAAGGCAGGCCTTTCGCCATCGGCTGGCGAAAGATCAGCCGCCAAGGACATCAGGCGCCGAGGATATCGTGAATTTCGAGCGGTTTATCCACCTGGCTAAACCACTCGGCGCGGTTGGCGGCACGGCGGCGTCCGCGTTCGTCGAGCGGTAATTTGAGCTGGCGCAGCAGGCTTGTGACTTCCTCGCGCGCCGTCACATGCCCAAGGTTCGGGCGGGTGCCAAGCGTTGCCTCGTCGAGGTCGTCAAGTGCGGTCAGGCCGCGTGGAAAGAACTCGCGATAAACCACCCGCTCGGCAAAACCGTCAATCGAGCGAAAGCCGAGCCGTAACGACAGCTCGTTCAGGCCATCGGCCACAAGCTGTTTGTTGCGCGATCCGAGCATGGACAACCGGTTGCGAACCACAATCCAGTCGGTGCTGGCGCCGTCGACCTGACGCCGCTTGCGCCGGGTGTCGCGCACCATCTCGGCATAGTGGCTTTCGCCGGTGACGGAATATGTTTCGGGGTCGACGGTTCCAAGAACGTCGAAATCGAGGAAGCTGTCGTTGATCGGGGTCACCAGCGTATCCGCCATCGAATGCGCCAGCCGCATCAGATAGCTGTCGGAACCCGGGGTATCGATCACGATAAAATCGAAGCTATGTTCGACCGTCCTCACCGATTCTTCGAACTGCTCGAATTCGGACATCTCGTTGTCGGCGATCTGCATGGTCTGGCCGAGCTTGATGCAGCAATGCACGGGAAGTTCGAGATCGAGGCCCGTCCGCTTTGCCCATACGCGGCGGTTGTTGATGTAACGGGTGAAGCTTTGCTGGCGGCAGTCGAGATCAATGGTGGCGACGCGCTGGCCGGCCTTCAGAAGCGCGACTGCAATATGCAAGGCCGTGGTGGACTTGCCCGAGCCACCCTTCTCGTTGCCCAACACAACGACATGAGCCGAGCCGGATTGACCCTGACTAGTCTGCAGCAACATCCTTCGACCCCCTCACATCATCTTCAAATTACGCGCGAGCTTGGTCAAGTTAAATGCGCAAACGTCTTCTCAAATCGATGCCCGGCCTGCCTTAATGATGAATCGTGCGTAGCCTGCATGCGGCAATGGTACTGGGTAGACCGATTTTCCGAAAGCGCCAGCGCGACCTACTCCGGTCGAGGTCTTGCTGCGCTTGGCGGCAAGGCACGTGGCTTGATAAGGTCGGCCGATCACCGGCTCCGCCACGCCAAAACCTCCGCCCCCCTGCTTCCCGCCCTGAAGATCGAGACCTGATGCCGTCAAGCCCCATGATCGCCCGCACTGTCCCTGCGCTACGCCGCGCACTCGAAGGCCTTCATAAGAGAAAAGCCACGATCGCGCTCGTACCGACCATGGGAGCACTCCATGACGGCCATGTGTCGCTGGTTCGGCTGGCGAAGCAGCGCGCCCGAAGGGTCGTCGTATCGATCTTCGTCAACCCCACCCAGTTCGCGCCAACCGAGGATTTCGGATCGTATCCGCGGACCTGGAAAGCCGACCTCGCCAAACTGACGGCCGAGGGTGTCGATCTGATCTGGAATCCCGACGTCAAAACGATGTACCCGGACGGCTTCGCCAGCCGGATCCTCACCGACGGGCCGGCGACCGCAGGCCTTGAAGACCGCTTCCGGCCACATTTCTTCGGTGGCGTCACCACTGTGGTCGGCAAGCTCTTTGCGCAGTGCCGTCCCGATTTTGCGATCTTCGGCGAAAAGGATTTTCAGCAATTGCGGGTTGTTGCGCGCATGGCCGCCGATCTTGACCTTGCCGTGAAGGTGGTCGGTTCCAAAACCGTGCGTGAGCGCGATGGGCTCGCGATGTCATCGCGCAACGTCTACCTGTCGCCGGAGGAACGCCACGCCGCCCCTGTGCTGTTCCAGACTTTGAAGGAAACCGCCCATCGCCTGCGCGGCGGCGATGACCTTAAGGCCGCGCAGAGGGGCGGCGAACAGAGAATCACGGCTACGGGCTTTGCGGTGGATTATTTTGAGGCCCGCCACGCAGAAACGCTCGCACCGGTCGCCTCGATCAAGGACGGACCGTTGCGCATTCTGGTCGCCGCTAGAATCGGAAACACCCGCCTAATCGACAACGTGGCGGTCTGAACGCCAAGGTTGCGGGAACTTCGGCTGCCGGGAACTACAGCAGTCCGAGATCGCGTAATTCGCGGCGCATCGGTTCCGGCATCGCGGCAATCCCCGATGCAGCCGACTTCGCAAGGTCGGGCGGCGCGCCGTCCGCATCAAAGTACCGCCATCCCTGAAAGGCCCGCATCGGACGCGGCGAAACCGGGATCACCTTCGGCTGCATCACGAGACGGCATCGTCCTATCCCGTCCCGGTCGCGAAAGGGTTCGATGGCGATAAGCTTTTCGCGCGCGGCGATTTCGCCGCGGATGACCCAGTAGAGCGAGCCTCCCGCCAGCAACTCCTCGATGCGCTTGGGCGTCATCCGTGTGACGTGAATATGGTGAGGCGGCAGGCCTTTCTTCTTGGCCGCCTGGATGCGCTCGGTGACCCAACCCTTCAGGTCCTTCACGGAGTCGCAACCGACGCAAAGCTTGATCAGATGGAGCGGCATTTTTGGATATCAGCGCAAAGTTCCGGAAGGATCAATCGTTGGAAGCGGCCGGTGCTGCAGGCGCCGGGGTGATCGGGACCGGCGTGGGCGTCCGGGCAGATTTTGGCGCTGCCTGTTTCTTGGCCGCCGCCAGTGTCGGGGATGCCGTAGGCGTCGGCCGCGTTGATGGCGTCGGCGCATTTACCGGTGCGGGCGAACGTGATGCCGAGGCCGTCACGCCGGGTTCGGGCGTCATGATGCTGACGGGCGGGGTCGAAGAGGCGCTCGGAAATTCGGCATTGGTCGGCTTGCCCGTCGGCGCGCCCGGAATAAGCGCCGCAACCGGCGCGGCGGCGGGCGCCGGGGGCGCATTCCAAACGGCCGAATAGCGCGCGACCATGCCGTCATAGGTCCGCTCGTCGATGTTCGCCGCAACACGGCGCCAGTCGGTCAGGGATTTGAATGCCGCACAGTCCGATACCGTGCAATGGTCGCGCGCGACCAGCACCTCTGCCATCAACCCGTACCGGTCGCGCTCGACCGCACGGCGAAGCGCCCCAAGTTCGGGCGTCATGTTCTTGTTAGCGGCTGCCACGTTACCGAACCCGGTCAGGCGGTTGATCTGGCGCGCCGCGTAGGAAAGCGCCGCGGCGGTCGATTCGGGCGAGCCGAACACGGCCTTTTCGCAAGCGGTCAGCACCGCCTCCCCCGCCAGATCGTCAACGCAAGCGAGTGCCGGCAGGCTGGCCGTCATCGAAGAAGATCTGACGTCTTCGGTCGTAGCAGAATTGCCCGCACCGAATCCGCGGGCGGTTGCAGCCAGCGCAACCCCGACGGCCAGTAGCGTGATCACCGTCAGGGCGCCGTTCGCCACCGACTTCTCGGCCCGCAGAAGCGTAATGATTGCAATAATTGCGAAGAATCCGGCGGCGGCCAACGTCAGCCACATCGGAAATGCGGGAGATCGCCAAATCTGATCGAGCGTGTTGGCCCAGGCCCAATTCATGCGCGATGTCCTCTAGTAATCCGATTCTGGCATTTGCACCCCTATGTGGCAGGCACTTTTGCAAATGTTAGAATCAAAGGACTACTAGCAAATATAGGCTTCTGGTGGAGTTTTGGATTGACATTCGCACTACCGTGGCTGCGGGACAGCGAATGTCAAATCCACTCCACTAGCGCATTCGACATTTTCAGGTCTCGGAATCCAAGGACACCGGCGACGAGTTCTCAGTGCGACTTTGGTTCGGAAGTCCGTATGACGAACGTAAGGCAGCCAAGACGCGGATTTGCAAACCGCTTGCCGCAACATGTTGATGCGAACCGGGCCTTTTGACGACGGGCGAAACGGAAATCCGCTTCACCCGTCATGAAACGTCATCTCAGGAAATTGCGAGCTGACTTTCCTTGGCTACACGTTCGAACGCTTCGGTCGAGCTTTTGATTCGATACTGGCAGTCATCTCCGTCGGTCGGTAGCAGGCGGATCACCTCATAGGTTCCGCTCGCGGCCGGACGTGCAACGTTGCTGGCGGTAAAATAGACAGTCTCTCCAACGTTATATTTATGCTTCAACGCCCTCTCCATCACGCAAAACGTCAGCTCTCGCCCACGGTCCCGCTTGCGTCGGCTGACTGAAAAAACACGGTTTTATAGCACGCGGCCCGACTTTTTGGCCAGCTAGATCAGCACATGGCAAATGCGATGATTTTGCAGGTTTTCCAGTAGGATAAATGGACGACTGCCGGCTCGCCGCCGACTTGGAGCCGGTCGAGGGGCGGATGGGCGGAACTTGGCGTTCCCGCAAGCAAATGATACCGCCGGGCATTGCGCCCGGCGGCCACTAAACGCCATCTCTCAAGAAATCAGGCCGTATGCGGCAGCTTTCCGTCTGGACTTGCCTGATCGACGGCCTTCGGAAGTTGCTGCGCAAGGATCTGGGTGATCTGATCGACCGGGATGTTGAACTTGGCGGCCAGTTGCTTAACCGCGTCGCTACCCAATACCTGCTGGAGTTGCTCGGCAGTGATCGGCAGGTTCTGCCCGTTGCCGAGCCAGGATTTGACCTGATCGCCCAAACCCGCCTGCTGTAACTTGGCTACGATGGCCGACAATCCGCCCTGATTGCCGTTGCCCAATACCTGGCTCAGCACAACCGGCAGAACGGCGCCCTCCAATTGCCCGAGCGCGCCCTTGAAGGCAGGCGAATTTTCCAATGAATCAAGAATTCCCATGGCCAAACCCCTTTGGGTTATTTGAGCAACGTTCGTTCCAAATTCAGACTGCTTTTGCTGGGTGAGGTCAAGCTGCGAATTTGACCCGTGGTGTGGATTTGATGGCGCCCAGCAGGCGAATTCGTAACGCCGAGGTCACAATCAAACTGCCGGCGCACCAAACCAAACGATGACATCAGATGAAACCTAAGGCGAAGACTCGACATCGGGTGCCCGCGGGCTGAGATCGCGAGACGGAATGGTTTCGTCTGCCTTCGATTTGAGGTGAGCCGCCTTCTCCACCAGGATTGCAGCAAGCTGCGGGTTGTTGGTTGCCTGAGCAAACTTCAGAAGAGACATCGCCTGGCGCGCCAGATACTGCCTGCCGATCATCATGCACCCCACAAGTACTTGAGGCGGGTGCAACACACGATTACGGAATTCGTTTCAACGCAATTGTCGAAAAGTGAACTTAACGGGTTCCATTGGAACAGGAAAAATTATCGGGAACCAGCCGGAACCCCTGCATTCGATTGCGTTCAGGCGGTTTCGAATTTCTCGATGATGAACGTCTCGGCAAGGCCAGCCTTGGTCCATTCCTGAAAGGCAGGTAGTGCCATCATCGTATCCAAATAGCGCTCGGCCTCCGCCGATAGCACAATCGCATAGGTGCGGAAGCGATGCACCACCGGCGCGAACATGGCATCAACAGCGGTAAAGTCGCCAAACAAGAACGGCCCCGACCGGCCATAACGGGCACGGCACTCGCCCCAGATTTCCTGAATGCGGGTGATGTTGGCACGGGCTTCCAATGACAATTCGATGGCTCCGACCGGCCGATGCAGATTCATGCCGCACTCGTTGCGAAGCGCCGCAAAACCCGAATGCATCTCGGCCGAAATCGACCGCGCATGGGCCCGATGCGAAGGGTGTTGGGGCCAAAGCCGCTTTTCCGGGAAGCGTTCGGCGATGTATTCGATGATCGCAAGCGAATCCCAGACGGTGACGTCGCCGTCGACCAGAACCGGCACCTTTCCGGAGCGCGTGAAATTCAGGAGCTTCCGCTTGTCGGCCTCGCCGCTATAGAGCGAGATGAAAATCTCCTCGAAGGGAATGTTGTTGGCGCGCAGCGCCAGCCACGGCCGCATCGACCACGATGAATAGTTCTTGTTGCCGATCACGAGCTTCAAGGGCATTTCGAATCCGTTTCGTACATCCGAGAGTGGCAGTTTGCCATGTCACCCCGCACAAGTTCAAGGCGCGCTGCGAGACAACGGGCCGTTGCCGCGACCAAGCCTGCATGGCAGCATTCATCGGCATTTCAAGAGGGGCCAACGCATGCGCGCTTACCTGGTCGATATCCTGGCGGTCGGCTTTTTCATTCTGGAATGGGCGGTGTATGCGCTCACGCTGGAATATACCGCCTATGGACGCGACAGCCTCTCGGCCCGCATGCACGTCTATCGCGAGGTGTGGGTCCGCCGCATGCTCGACCGGGAAGCGCGCATGGTCGATATGCAGATCATGGCCTCGCTGCAGAACGGCACGGCCTTCTTCGCATCCACCAGCCTGCTGGCGGTCGGCGGCGCGCTGGCGCTGCTGCGATCGACCAACGAGGCGCTTGCCGTTCTGAGCGCGCTGCCGATCGATATCAGCCCCCCGCCGGCGCTGTGGGAAATCAAATGCGTCGGGCTGATCCTGATTTTCATCTATGCTTTCTTCAAATTCGCATGGGCCTATCGCCTGTTCAACTACGTCGCCATCCTGCTCGGCTCGATGCCGCCGGCTTCCCAGCGCGACACCCCGCAGGCGGAGGCGCATGTGCTGCGGACAACGAGACTGTTCGAGGCGGCGGGGCGGCATTTCAATCGCGGACAGCGCGCATTCTTCTTCGCGCTCGGCTATCTCGGCTGGTTCGTCAGCCCCTGGATCTTGTTCGCAACGACGGCGGCCGTGGTGATTGTCACCTGGCGCAGGCAATTTGCCTCGAACGCCTGGCAGGCGATGGGGAGTTGATCTCGCCCCGTCAGCCGCAGTTCATCAGGGTTTGGCCAGCGCCGAGAACACCATGTCTGGCGCGTGCGCGATCACCGCAAGCAGTGCGCGGGCCGGTCCGCGCGGCATGCGTTTGCCCTGCTCCCAATTGCGGATGGTTTCAACGGGAACGCCGAGCCGGCTTGCAAATTCCAACTGTGTCAAGCGGGCACGGCGGCGAAGATCGCGCACCGCGGGCAGCGGGGCAGCGTCGGCGGTTGCGGCAGCGACGGAAGCATCATCCACGGCCGCCGGTGGCGAGACGACCATCGCGGGCACGAGCGGAAACTCCTGCCCGTCCCTCAATTCGACGATGCGTCCATCTGCTTTCAGTCGAAGGCGTTGCATTCTCGCCTCATCTTGCGCGCTTTGCGGACCGCCAAAACCGTGGGAAGCAAATTGGCCCTTGATGGCTCAAATAGTCGGTGATGCGCGTTAAGACTTGATTAACGATACTTTTGCCGGCCTTTTGATTTTTCACGACACTCCGGCCGGTTGGAGGCTGCCCGGTTTGACAGGTCTACCAAGACCATCTGAGCTTATCTTCATGCACAAACGTAGTTCATCTCGGCCCCCTCGACGCCGCCAAAGCGCAAGCATGTGGCTATCCGGGGCGATGATTTCGCTCGCCTTTGCCGCGGCAACGCATGCCGCCGGCTGCCCGCGACCGGGTGCGCTTGGCACGTCGCGGATTCTCCGCGTTGATGCTGCGGCGACGCCGCGCGTCGGATCGAAGAGCTTTCCGCAAACGCTGCCGCTCGCAGATCACGAGGTGGTGCTCACCTTCGATGACGGACCGTGGCCGCTCACGACAGGGCGGGTGCTGGCGGCGCTCGCCCGGGCGTGCGTGCGTGCGACCTTCTTCTTGATCGGAAAGCCGGCCTCCCAATTTCCGGATCTCGTGCGCCGGATCGCGGCGGAAGGTCATACCATTGCCCATCACACCTGGTCCCACCGCAGCCTGATGCGGATCAAACCGGACGAAGCCACGGAGGAAATCGATCGCGGCATTTCGGCGGTCGAAATGGCGCTACGCGGTGTCGCAACGACCACACCGACGACGCCGTTTTTCCGCTTTCCCGGCTTTGAATCGACGCCCTCGACGCTCGATCTTCTGCAATCGCACGGAATCGTGGTGTTCGGGACCGATCTCTGGGCGAGCGACTGGAACAGAATGACGCCGAAACAGGAGCTGAAGCGGATCACGAGCCGGCTCAAGGCCGCCGGCAAGGGTATTATCCTGTTCCACGATACCAAAGCCTGGACGGCGGCGATGCTGCCAGCCTTCTTGCGGTACCTCCGGGAAAATGATTATCACGTTGTCCACATAATACCGCCCGAACCTGTCGCCGCGGAGGCCCATTGAACCGGAAATCATTTGGCAACGCCGTACAATTAAGGCTGCATTCACGTCGGGGTATGTAAGGATCGGTTCGACTGAGCATGTGTGACGGATTGGTTTTTATGGGTAAAATGTGCGGTGGCGTTTGGGTAAGCCGATTGGCTTTTCTCGCCTTCGGCCTCCTCACCGGTTTTATTGTGCCTGCTTCCGCCGCCGACTGCCCCGGCCACCCCAACGCGCTGGGAACGTCGCGCACGCTGGTGGTTGACCCCCGGGAACACCCCCGGATCGGCACCATGCAATATCCGGAAACGCTGCCGCTCGCCGACCACGAGGTGGTGCTGACCTTCGATGACGGACCGTTGCCGCGCAACAGCAACAAGGTTCTGGAAATTCTTGCGGACCAATGCGTGAAGGCTACCTTTTTCACCATCGGCAACATGGCCCGCTTTTCCCCCGAGGGGGTGCGCAAACTGCGCGAGGCGGGCCACACGATCGGAACGCACACCCAGACCCACCCGCTCAGCATGAATCACATGTCGCTGGAGCGCGCCAAGCAGGAGATCGACGACGGAATCGCGTCGGCGAAAGCGGCGTTGGGCGAGGACGCCGACGCCGTGCTGGCGCCGTTCTTCCGGATTCCCGGGCTGTTGCGTGCCGATAATGTCGAGGAATACCTAGCCTCACAGGGAATCCAGATCTGGAGCGCCGATTTTCTCGCCGACGACTGGCGGCATATTTCCTCCTCGCGCGTGTACGAACTCGCGATCAAGCGGCTTGAGGCCAACGGAAAGGGAATCCTGCTGCTTCATGACATCCAGGCACGCACCGTTGCCGCCTTGCCGCGGATTCTGGAGACATTGAAGGCGCGCGGCTATCGCATCGTCCATGTGGTGCCGGCGAGCCCGGAGCGGCCGGCGACACCGACGGAGCCACGGGAATGGCTGCTGCATCCCTCACCTGATGCGATCGCACATTGGCCGGAGGTTCCGAATTTCGTCTTCGCGGGTGCAGGCAACCTGCCCGCCCCCGCGCTGTCGGATTTCGACCACGGCGATGAGGTGCCGATGCTGCGCGAAGCATCGCTCTCCCGGCCGGCCTGGCCCGAGCCGGTCGAGCCCGCGCCCGAAAATGCGACCAGCACGCTGGCCGCACCGTCGGAAAATCTTTTCGAAATGCAGGGCAACCTTGACGTCGCCATTCGCAGCGCCGCGCTTACTTCACATCGCCCACACAAGGCGGCCTCAAACATACGCGAGGCCGGCTCGAAACGGATATCACGGCACGGAGCGCGACGGCTGGCGAACTCCCGTGAGGTGCATCTTGCGCGCGCCACGGGCCGTCAAACTCACCGCGCCGATGTTTCAAGGCAAAGAACACAGGCCGCCGCGACAGCCCACCGCGGTCCGTTGAAGCGGCTGGTTCAGGTCAAGAAGCGACACGTTTGAGGTTTAGTTCGTTACGATCTTCGACACGCATAACAGCACGATCAGCGCGAGAAAAAGCAGATCGATATAGGCCTTCATCTCGCCGCCCTGACGCAGGCCGGAGACTTCGTTGATCAAGAGCTTGCGCTGGTTCGATGCGGAATCGCCGGCCGCCCCCGAAAGACGGCGCGCTTCGACCTCCAGCCGTTCGATGCGCTGGAAAAAATAGAACGAGCGCAGCGCCGAGGCTGCACGCATCGCGCTATAGACCAGCACCAGGATCGCCAGGACCGCGCGCTGATTGTACTTATCCATGAAGTTAAGGCTGTAATAGACCAACGCCAGGAAGAGGAAGTTGGAGATAAACCGATAGGCATAGCTCAGAAATTTCATGTGCGTGATCCATCCGGGGTAAGCTTGGCCGCAGTGATCGAACCCCCTCCGGGAACTCGCAGTCAAGCGGAAGCAGTGCCAATCATGCGCTCAATACGCTCGCGTTGTGACGGTGGGGCAAACGATACGCGGGTTGGCACATCGACAATCGATGGCGGCCTCGCGGCGATATTAAGAGCCGAGCGCCCATTCGCTTTCCGCGCCAACCTCGCAGAGGGCTGACCCGGCATTCCCTAAGGTTTCATGGTGCGCTCGGAGGATGTCGATTCTCCGAGAAACTTCAAGATATTATTTGGAAGGTGCGGGAAAAAAGCTTCCTTGAGACAACAAACGATTCTTGAGTCGTTCCCGCACCTGTACCCCTCCTACTCCGAGTACCGAAATTTTTGGGTTGCAGGTTCGAATCCTGCTGGGATCGCCAAGCTATTTCATATCAATAACTTACATCTGGTTAGACACCACTTCAAAAAAGGTTAGACATTTGGGCCGCGATTTTGCGTCCTGTCTTTTGCTTTGTGTTCAATCACCTTCTCAGATGCACGATCAACGGCGAAGCGTTTGTCGCCTTGTCGATGTACTTTTGCAGTTCGCTCAACGTCAGATGACCACTGCGCGATTGTAGTTCGAGAATGACCGAGCGCCCGAATGTGACCTATCCGTCCTATCCGTCCTATCCGTCCAAATGTGTCGCCTGCGCCAAGTACAAAGGATCGTCGGACCTCGTCCCGCTTGACTCGGCTGGATCAATGTGTGCTTTTATTATTTGTCCTGTATTTTGCCCGTGTGAGGGATCTCATGTCGCGCGCGAAGCCAAGGAACATCTGGTCGCATCTCCCGGCGTGGGGAGCACTGCTGCTGAGTGGCGGAGCGCTCATTAGCGGCGCCCGAGCTGATGTTAAGCCGCAACCACCAAGCCGGTCGGATTTTGAAGCACACGAAGTCGTTGTGAAGATAGACGGCGAGAATATCTTTATCTCACAAGATGGAAGTAATTTCGAAGAGCTGCGCCTGGGCGACACGCGCGAGGCCTTGCATTTGAGAAAGCTCTTGCGAGACGAGGTATCTGACGGGCGGTCGGTAACCATTCCTGTTGGTTCGATGATTGTCGCGAGCGGCGGCGCCAGCGGCAAGGGCTGGGGCTGGAAATCTGGCCAACAATCGACATCGCGGCTCCCTGGCAAGACCGAAGGCGCCAAATGATCTGCCCGCACCAAGAGTTTTTTCCTTAGGCACAGGCATCAGCCGTGCAGCGACAGCGTGTCGCCAGCTTGGCCGAGGTGCTTTTGGGGCCGGCGGTCGTCAAGTCATATAAACGTGGAACGCATCGGACGACTACG
>Ga0181532_10003694_pt1 | contig 13673 bp, 12 predicted proteins | sample PEATcosm2014_Bin_33_FD_119768 | JGI IMG/M metagenome (GOLD analysis project Ga0181532, IMG submission 119768) | Peatland microbial communities from MTU Mesocosm Facility, Houghton, MI, USA - PEATcosm2014_Bin11_30_metaG | ecosystem: Environmental > Terrestrial > Soil > Wetlands > Peat | place...
AGAGCGGGTGCAAGGGGGCGTTAGACAAGCCCAGACCTCGTACGGTCGAGCCACCAGCGGACAGCTTCTTTTTCTTCTTCTTCCTTCCGAATCTGAGCGTTCTTTTCTTGGAGTTGGCGGTCACGATCACGAGCTTCCTGAGCCGTTTTGTGTATCTCCTGGAATAGGCGTGGGGAGTCCTCGCGTTGCATGCCCCCGAGTGTACGCCCGGCAACTGGTAAGAACTGGAACGATCCCGGCAGGCGCCGCGGGAAGTCGGCGGCGAAAATCCCCCGCGAGGTGTAGCAAACCAGTAGCAAAATTGTTTGGGGATGCTCGTAAAGTGGCGCGCCCTGAGAGATTCGAACTCCCGACCTTCTGGTTCGTAGCCAGACGCTCTATCCAGCTGAGCTAAGGGCGCTTCTGAAAAGCGGCAAAGCGATTATAACAAAAAGGACAAGCACTCGGGCTGCTCTTGACCATGCCAGGGCGTCCCCCATGCCAGGCGTCCCAGACACGTTAACCCCGCTGGGTTTGTGGCGATCGTTACCAGATGTTAAACTTCGCTAGCCAGCGATCAGGCTATCAGACTAATTATATTGGAGTCGCTTTGCATTCAGTTTACTTAACCATGGTGTACGTTGATCCCGGCTCGGGGAGCATGATGCTCCAGTTGCTGCTGGGCGGGGTCAGTGGAATCTACGTCATCTTCCGGATGTTCAAACAGAAAGTTCTCGGGTTCTTCGGGATTCACACTGAATCGCCGCAGCCGGTTAGCGAACTGCAAGCCGTGTCTGCGAAGGAAGATCGAAACAGGCGGTAAGTGTAAGCACGATGCAACCAGATTTGCTGGGTGCGGACTTCCAGCGCGATCGCGGTTCGTTTCGCGACCCTGACGGATACATTGTCCGGCGGGGCGAGCGGATTTTTCGCGTCATTCTTCCCAGCGCGGTGCAGCGTTGGCGCCAGTTCGCATCGTCGAGTCTGATAACAGACCTGCAATCCGACGGCCTGCTGATCGGCACGCGCGACGTGTCGGGCGCGGCCCTGGCAGCGGAGCTCGCAGTTCCCGCCGGTTCGCTTGTGCTGGAGCACGAATGCGTTCCCTTCCTCAGCTATCCCTACGAATGGACTTTCGACATGCTGCGCGACGCTGCGCTGTTGCATCTGGAAATTCTGGAGCGCGCGCTGGAGCATAACTGGATACTGAAAGATGCGACCGCGTACAACGTGCAGTTTCGCGGGGTGACGCCGGTGTTCATCGACGTGCTGTCATTTGCGCCCCTGCGGCGCGGCGACGTTTGGGCGGGCTATAACCAGTTCTGCCGCCTGATGCTGTATCCCCTGATGCTGGAGGCATACAAGCAGATTCCGTTTCAGCCGTGGCTGCGCGGCGAGTTGGAGGGCATCGACCCGGTGATCTTCAGCCACATGTTCCGCGGGCTGGAGCAGTGGCGAGGCGGGGTGCTGAGTCACGTGAAGGCGCAAGCGTATCTGCAGCGGAGGTTGGCTTCCGCCCAGCACAGCGTGCGCCGGCAGATCGAGTCGGCGGGCATGACGACGCAGATGATTGAGCGCAACGTGCAGCGCCTGCGCAAGCTGGTGGAGAACCTGCATCCGCCGCCGCAGAAAACAACCTGGAACGATTACTCGCGCAGCCACTATTCCGATGAAGCGCTGGCGCGCAAAGAAGAGTTCGTGTGCGAATGCGTCGCGGGGCGGCAATTCGGGCTGGTGTGGGACTTGGGATGCAACGACGGGCGCTTCAGCCGGATTGTGGCGGCAACGGCGGGAACGGTGGTCGCGATGGACTCCGATGCCGGCAGCATTGGCGCCCTGTATGGCGAGCTACGCAAGGAGCAACGCGGCAACATCCTTCCGCTGCTGATGAATGTGGCGAATCCTTCTCCGGCGCAAGGCTGGGGGTGTGGTGAGAGGCCGTCACTGCTGCAGCGCGGAAAGCCGGAGCTGACTCTGGCGCTGGCGCTGGTGCATCATCTCGTGATCAGCGCAAATGTTCCGCTGGCGGCGCTGGTCCAGTGGCTGGCGGAAACCACAGGCGAGCTGGTGATCGAGTTCATCAGCAAGGACGACGCAATGGTGCAGCGGCTGCTGCTGAACAAAGACGATACCTACGCGGACTACCATCGCGAAGCGTTTGAGCAATGCCTGGAACGACGGTTTCGCATTGAGGCGCGAGCGGAGCTGCCGGGGGAAACGCGATTTCTGTATCACGCCAAGGTCAATGACTGAGCCTCGCGGACTGAAGTCCGCTCGGTATTATGTAACAGGCGTGTTACGACGCAGCTAAAGCTGCGCCCCTTCAAATTGCTCCAAGGAAATTGCAGCAGGCTGCGTCATTTCCTAATTATCCTGATGCCGAACCCTCCAACACCACGCAGCTTTCCACTGGTTCTCCTTGCACTGTTGTCGCTGACGACGTTCGCGATCGCCCAATCGGTGTATCAGGCGATCGCCGGCAACGCCGAGTTTGTCGTCCTCAACCAGATCACGCACGCCGATCTCTGGCTGATCATCCTGTGCTTCAACCTGCTGCCTGCAGTTGTTTTAGCGCTGTTGTGGCTCGCGGTTCGGGCGTTTTCGCCAGCAACTGTCGACAGGCTTCTCAGCGGCGCGTTTCTGCTGTTGCTGATTCCCTTTCTGCTGGAGCTTCACAAACGATATATCTCGCCAGTGCTGCAGTTCCACCACAACACGGTGCTGGTGGCGATTCCGCTGGCGATCGCAGCGTGGATTGTGTTTCGCTACCGGGCGGAGTTCGAGCGGTTTCTGCTCGTGCTGTCGCCGATCGTGTTGATCTTTCCCGGATTATTCTTGTGGCACGCGTGGCGCGAGGTATCGCCGACGGTTGCGCCCGCAGCCAGCGCAAGCGCCAACTTCCCCGTTACCGATACGGCCAAGTCGCATCCGCCGGTTTTCATTCTGATCCTCGATGAGTTCACTCGTCCGGCAATTCTGGACAGCAACGGCAACATCGATGCGTCGCGCTTCCCACACTTCGCCGAGTTGGCGCAGCACAGCACGTGGTTCAACAATGCAACCGCCAACGCCGAATACACGACACGCTCGATTCCCGTGATCGTCACCGGTAATTTTCCGCACGGCAACGACGCCTCTGAGACTGCGTATCCCGACAACCTCTTCCGCCTGCTTGCGCCGGAGTACGACGTTACGATTCATGAAGTGGTGACGCGATTCTGTGACAGTCCTGAGTACAGCTGCCCGGATGCGTCGCGCGTGCAGCAGCGCGGCCATCTGTTGAAGGCGGTCGCCAGGCTTTACCTGCTGCGCATTGCGCCGAACTCCGCAGTGATGACGCTCCAGGCTGACGACCTGCGCACCGAGCAGCATCGCTTCCAGCAATTCCTCGGCGAGATCGGATCGCCGGTTGGTGCGAAGCCGCCGTTGCAATTCATGCATCTGGAGTTGCCGCATGCGCCTTACCTGTTGCGGCCTGACGGCGCGATCCACGCGGAGTCGCCTGGCGGTTTCGACCCCACCTTCGCCGGCGATACCAAGCTGCTTCAACATCTGCGCGACAACTACGAGATGCAGGTGCAGTACGTCGACGGCGAGTTGGGAAGGTTTCTCGAAAAGCTGAAGCAGGCGGGACTTTACGATGGCGCATTAATCGTCGTCACTTCAGACCACGGCGTGAGCTGGAAGCCCGAAGCTCCGGGTCGCGTGCTGAGCGCTGCCAGCGCGGAGATGATTTTCCCGGTGCCGCTGTTCATCAAGTTGCCGGGCCAGAACGAAGGCAACATCTCAACTCAGGATGCGCAGCTGATTGACCTCACTCCGACCATAGCAGCGGCTGCCGGCATCAAGCTTCCGTGGCCGACTGCGGGACATGATCTGTTCGAACCAATGGGCGCGCCGCGCGAAAAAATCATGATCGACGCCAGCGGAAAGACGTTCGCTTATCCGTCGACATTCGCGGCGACGAATCCCGCGGGCAACAGCAAGTAGCGCGGTCGAATTTCGCCGCCAAGAAGGCGGCTCGCGCGTACAACCAATCGCTCACCGAAGCCGCTCCAATCTTCATGGACCCAGAACAGCCCAAGGGATTATGTTCGAGCTGTAATCGTGCCGTCGCATTAGACGCCGAGGTTTGCCCTCACTGCAACGCACTGCTCAGCACTAATCCTGTCGACCCGGAATTGCCCGGCACGAAACGTGACGATAGTGCGAGATAGCCGTCAAACCCAACACGCACGAGCAACCAGCGCAAGGCATCATGGAGGTACGCAGTCATGAATCCGAGCAAGAAGCCCCCGACTTCCGAGCAAGCACGTGCGGCCCATTCGTCCATCTCAGAACAATGCATCCGCGAGCGCGCCTATGAAATCTATGTGCAACGTGGATCAAAGGGCGGTCACGCGGTAGGCGATTGGCTCACTGCCGAAGCCGAACTCAAGGAGCTGAAAAAGAAAGCGGCCGATATGCTGTCCGCTATCAAATCTCTCACCGACTCTGCATAACATCTAAGCTGGCATGGCTTGCGATTTCCGTGGTCGCGGCGGAAAACCTATGCATGTGAACTCGCGGGATCGATGCCAAACTTCCGGCTCAGCAGCTTTTGCACTGTCCGGGGCAAGACGGCAGCAAGTTCCTGCCAGGTGAGAATCGCCAGCCGCGCTCTCAGCTCGCAACTCAGCACCGTGCGTACAATCCGGTACCACGCTTCGCTCAGATCCATGCGGCGTCCATCGCAAAGCAGCAGAAACGACTGCCCGCGATGCTGCGCCGCCAAAACTCCGCGGATCAACTGATACGAATGGAATCCCGCATCGCAGACCGTAAGCTCATTCACATCGAACACCGCCTCGAGCTCCTTGTAGCGAAGAACCAGGTCATGCCGCGCAGTTTGAAAATCGCTTTCCGTCAGCTTGGCTTCCACCAGCAGGTGGCCCAGGCTCATATCGATCTCGGTGCGGTCGGCGCGTCCGCTCGCCAGCGGCGTGCCTGGCCTGATGCCGAACTCCGGCCGCAATCCCGGCTCGGTTCCCAGCAGCGAACACACCCCAGGGCGGCTGGTCACTCCGGGATAGCAGAAAACATTCATCAGCAGCGCATCGGAGCTGTTGGCGCAATCCAGTTCCCGCCGGATAAGGTCGCCAGAACGAGCCACTCTGCGGCTGGCGGTGTAGCATTTTTTCAGCCGCCGTCGCCAGTCGGGCGCGGCGCAAATTCGCCGATACGATGCCGCAAGAAAGTTGCCATGCTCTCCGTCCACTTCCTGATAGACGACGCTGGGCACGGCACCGAAGGTGGATTCATGGACCATGCCTTCGGCCAGCGCAAGATTTCTGCCGCTCAGCTCCCGCCGCAACTCCGCCGCCGACAGCGAGACCTTCGGCGTCCGAAATGCGGTCGCCGCTATGCGATCCTGCTGCACGCCGACTCCACCTTCCGCATGATCCGCTCCGCCCACTGCACCGCTGCCGCGACCATTCCGTCGCTGCGCGGACTATCTCGCGAATTAAACAAATCCTCGGTGGTCTTCAGATGCCGCGCCATCAGGATTGCGGCGATGATTCCGATCACGCGCTTGCGGCCTTCGTCCATTTGGCGATAATAGCAGTTTCGCTATTTGTTCGCCATAGCGATTGCTGGACTCATCGCTCGCTGAGGATCCTCTAACCGCCGGCGGCCGGTTTCTGCGGGGATACGACAAGCGATCCGATACGTCCCGTGCCATTGTCCCGGAGGACGTACTTCACCGCTTGCGTTGAAGTTCCTGGGGGCGGGTCAAAGTAAGCCCAGCCTTTATTCAGAGCCATTTGGGTCTGCTCGGGATTAAGGTTCAGATGAACGACACGCAGGTCGGTGGCAGGATCGCCATCGTCGTTCAGCGCAACGGTGGCGATGTCGTAGCTGAGTTGTGGATGTCCAGGTGTAAGCAGCACGCTGCCGGCCGAGACCATGATTCGCATCATGGGGGGCGTTGCTGAGGCGCTTTGCGAAGCTTGCTGGCGTTCCACGCTGAAGGCAATGCCGGTGTAATCAATTTTCGCCGCGGCAGCGTCACGCAGAGTGCGGTTGACTTCCTTTTCCGCGGGCGCGGTTTGTGACGCCAGATAGTACTTGGTGCGGGAGCGGACCGATCCCCGTCCCGACGCCAGCTCGACCTTCAGCTTGTGCCAGCCGGGCTTACGATCCTGCTGCGGCACATAGAAACCCAGCTGGTAATAACTGTTACTGTCGTCGACGGCTTCGTTGATGCAGTCCTTCAGTTCGGTATTCGCGGTGCACGCCTTGCCGCCGGTCGCCGCCGAGAGAACCTTAATCGCGTCGTCATTATTTTCCCCGGCCTTCACCATGCGCGAAGGATAAATTAAATTTTGCGGTGCGGTGGATAAGCCCGTGCTCATCTTGATGCCTTTCACGTCGACGCCGTAGATGGCAATGTTGGCATTGTTCATAGCGTCGAAAACCCGCTCATAGTCCGCGGTCAACTCCGCGTCACCATTGATCGCGGAGATGTTGTTGATGCCGCCTGCAAAGGCCTCGTAAAGCAGGACGGGCATTCCGCCAGTCAGCCAGATCACTGACTTGCGTCCCGGAACCCCGGCGTAAGCCTGCGCGATTTGCATCAAGGCAGTCAGCGTCGCCTTCGCTTGTAGCCTCTCGGTGTACGCACTGTAAGCCTGGCCCCTAGGAAACTCGACCGCCATATTGTTGAACTCATCGACTGGCGATAGCCGGGTGCCAAACTGACCCGCCGCCGTAATGCTGGCCGCTGTAACGCTGGCCAAGGGAAGCGTCTTGGTCACATCTTTCGCCGTCGAAGTCTCGATGCGCCGCAATGCTTCGAGCAGCACAGCGGGGTCGGAACTGAAGTTGTGAATTTGGGCCAGCCCATGCGGCGTGATTGCCACGAGTGCGAAATGGCGATCCGGCTTCTCGGCAGCAAGGTACCTCAGCAGTTGCTGCTTAGCGCGATTCTGATCCAGAAACGTGGTGTTTACTAAGTCCAGGGCGATGATCAGAATCTGGTCCGGCATGCCGCTGTCGGGCACATTAGAAGTTCTGTTGAGCGGAGCCGGACGCGGGGTTTTTGTCTGCGCGGGTGAGTCGGCGGCGGTTCGCAGCGACTCTTCGAAGATGCCGATGGGTAGCAGCTTGCCGTCGCTGCGTAGTACGAAGTCTTGCTGCTTCAGCCCCAGCAATGGCTTGCCGTCGCCGCCCTTCACCTGTGCGGCTACCAGAACCAGCTCGGTATTAGCCGTCAGCATGGCAGGCTCAGTAGCTACGGCGCCTTGCTGCGCCCAGGTCAAGGTCGCTGCTGAAACCACAGGTAAAATCAATCCCGAAACAGCTGTGGACTTCATCTCGGCCCCGTCGTTTGGATCCGAGAGTGGAGCGGCCTGCTCAGACCTCGCGACGAATCAGGCTAAGGCTTCGTTTTCTGTTGCGCAAGGGGAAAATCGGCGGACGAACGGGTGGCCCAGCCCATGATGATAGGTCTTGGGTCGCTCCGCCGAAACTCAGGCGCACAGGGGGCCAGTCGCGGTCGGAGCGGGGGACGACTCCTTCTGCACGGCCCGCTCGAATGACTCGACTGCGCGCCGGTGGTGAAACAGCTCGTCGCTACCCAAATGCATGAGCTCCCGCTCCTGCCAATGGATCTCGCACAGCGGCACCTTATCCCAGGTCAGGGTCGTCACGGCGGGCGACTGGCAAATGGCACAGGCGCGTTGGATGATGTCTGGTTGCATGGTGTTCCTCCATTTGGTGGTAACGGTGGCGAAGGTCCACATTAGATTGGCCCAATGAACTCGACATAGACCAAACTCCAGAAAGCACTTCTATAACCATCGGCGTTAACCAACGTCGTCGTTAAAACCATGCCTCATCTCAATCGTTGATGATACTTTTCCGGCAAGATCAACGGATCATCCTCTGTCTGACAGCGTGGCCGCATCTTGCTGGCAAGGCGGCACTACGACTTCAACCTGTGGACGACGCAGAAATATGTGGAAATTGGGCTACAGGAAGGACAAGCGGTGAGGCGGCTAAGTCGAGGAGCCCGAGGATTGGCTTTCGTCATCAGGCAAGTGGAGTAGAGGTGGGCCAGAGGACCCGCACAGACGCGGGCGTGGGTTGGGGTGCCGTTGCGGTGAAGATAGCAACTACTCCACCCAGCCAAAACCTGACTTCAGGCAACTACACCGTCATCGTATGATGACACCACTCCTGATCACTCGACGAGAGCTGCACTGTGAATCGGCGAGGCTCCGTTGGGTAGCGACGTGTAGGTAGCGCCGATCGCAGACGTCCCCACCATCGCAACTTGCCATGCATCGATGATTACATATGGGGGAAATGTTGAGTTCGCGGTATAGGTGACAGGAGTCGTTGGAAAGTAGAAGGCCCCCGTGTAAATTTCTCCATGCGAGGCGTCGATGGTGTTAACGGTGGCTGGGCCGCAACAGTCGACTATCGAGCGATCCTGAAACACCAGAATTCCCGCGAGGGAACCGCTGGTGGGAGCAGACAGGGTCGAACTGGCTGAACCGGTGATCGTGACCGGGAGGTATGGGTAGCTAGCGTTCCCAGTATTGTAAAAGGTCACGCCGCTGCCGGTTAGTGTTGGACTGAACCCCGGACTTACAGTTAGCCCATTCATCACGACAATGGTACCCGAGTCGAAGGACACCGGGCCGTTGGTGGCTATGACAATCCCTCCGCAGTAGACACCCTGGGGCACGTTCCCACCGCTTGGAGTGTTCAATGTGTATGGCGTAGTCCTTGTGCAGCTTCCAACAGGTGGCGCCGGCACACCAGACAACGGATCGCCGAATGCGGGAATGCCTTCCCTCGGCTGTGGGGTGATAGTGCCGCTTCCAGCTTCACTTACACCGCCCACCACTCCGATACCGTCCGCCCTGTCGACACTTATATTGCCGCTGCCTGTTTTGTAGAACGCTGAAGCGCTATTCGAATTGACCCTGATTCCGCAGTTACTGCTGATATTTACAGATCCTGCCGCGGTGAATGTAGCCGAATCGGTAGGGTCTAAGGCGTAGATGCACCCCGAAGCGCTCCCTAACGAGGAGGCCACGGCCCGGCTGCGAACATTCACGGAATTGTAGCTGCCGCCGACCCGCACAAAGAAAGCTGGCTGAGCCTGGGCAACAATCACTTCTACATAGCCACTGTTGCCAGTGAACGGGCCGCTCTGAGGAGGGATGTTGACCTGGACCGTGATTCCGTTCTGCCCGTTGGCAAATCCATTGGCAGTGGCATCGTTTTGCGCGGCGACGATAGCCAGGGCGGGCGACCCATATATCAGCTCCGCGGCTCCGGCGATAGCACCGGCGTCAGCCGCCTTCTGCATCTGCTGCTTCTGATAGCGCAGGAAACCAACCTCGACACCCAGGCCAGCCATGAGCATCAGGGCAACCAGCGCCAGCGCGCCCAGCACCAGAGCTTGTCCTTCGTCTGCTCTACCAAATTGCCTCAACCGCCGTATTACAGACAAACGCGTCACAGCAACACCTCCGCGTGTGCGAATGGTTCAGAGTCCGTCGATCAATCGTCAGCCAGCACCGTACAGCAGTAGTCATCGGTACTGGAACAGACCGAACCTCGAAGTATTAGGCCGACTCAATCACATCCAGCACTACTTAATAAACCGGGAGCGGAAGCAATCCTGGAAAACCATATCCATCGCCAAACTATGCGCGACATGGCAATAACCTGCGCACAGTCTAGGACGTTTTTGATGCAGAATCTATGGCCCACAAAGGGAAGAATTAATGCATGGAAGGGCTAGTTTTGACTAACCACCTTGGGGCTAAGGTGGTTGCCATCTATCGGCGTGAGTGGTGCCATCGCCAGCTTCGCGGAGTCTGAAAGGCAGTCCAACGTTGTAGCTCATCATGGCAAAGCTTCGCCCAAGTTGGGGTGCGGCAGTTCCCTCACCTTCAACGGCAACGGGGTGTCTCCCCCGCCTGTCCTCCGATTCCATCTCTTCGGCATCCTCACGACCGCGGCTGGAGCACCTGTCCCAAGCGACAGTTCCCACCGCTCCGCCATCATGGTGAACTGGACGCGAAGCGTATTGTTCTCCTGGGCCGAGTCGATCCGAATCACTTGAGACGAAAGTATGGACTTAGGAGTTCCAGTACAATTCGTCTTCTTAGCGCCGCAAACGACTGCGGAAGGATGTCGATGAGAATTTTGCAAGCGGCTTTCACATTCGTCGTTGAGACCCCAGCTGGCTGGAGCGCCGACTGGGCATGGGGTTTGCCCTTAATCGTGCTGACGGTTCTCATCCATGTCTTGGGCCTCGGGCTCATACGACAGAAAACCATTCGTGTTGCCACTCGCAATGAGGCGCGCCGTCACCCGATGGCCATTTTCGTGGTAGTCATGGGCGCCACCACCTTGTTGGCCACCTGCCTGCACGCGCTGGAGACAAGCCTGTGGGCCGGCGCCTACCGGATGCTCGGAGCACTACCCGACAACAAGGACGCGATGCTCTATTCGCTGAACGCGATCACCAGCTACGGGCACACCAATATCGATCTGGCCAAGCACTGGCAACTGATGGGAGCTTTGGAGGCGCTGAACGGCTGGCTGCTGTTCGGCCTCACCACCGCTTTTCTGTTCGGCATGCTGGAGAGAGTTTGGTCAGACCTCGGCGGTCAACGACGGTAGCTCTCCGGCCGATCCGCTCAGATCCGATCTCTACCGCACCCGCGACACCGAGTATTTACGTTCAATGGAATAGGGAAACGCTGGCGTCGTGGGTCAGAAAGCGTATCGCAGGGCCAGCGTTGTGTTGTTGGCGTGAAAGTAGCGGGGTGCGGTCGGTCCCACAAAGGACCCTTCGCCATACTGGTAATAGTTCCAGGCAGCTTTGAAGGTCACGTCCTTATGAACGCCGACTTCTACGCCCGCCAGCGGCGACTGATACGTTGAGGAAAGCGGCCCCAACGGTTGCAGCGTATTCAGCGACGTAGTGTTGCCCTGGTTGTCCACCATGGTGTAACCCAGATGCAAGGTGACTCGCTGGATAGGAGTAAGCATTAAAGCGAAGTAACCGAACTGAGTATGGGTATGGTAAAAGCCGTAAGTCTGCAAAAGGCTGGGGTCTTCAGCACAGGTCGTTGTGTCCGCCGGGGTCACCGTTCCAGCAAAACAGATAAACATGTTCTGCTGAATAGCGTCGAAGTTATAGGCTACGTCCAGTCCCCAATACTTGTTGGGATTAATCATTGCGTTGAGCACCGTCGAATAGTTGTGCTGGTTGTAGTTGATGTCGCTGACATTGTTCTTGCCTTGCTGAAACTTCAGATTGGCGCCCACAGTGAGCCACGGGTGGGGAGAATACGAAATATTCCCCGAAATGTTGAACGACGCCAGCGGATCGATGCGGTAGATCCAGTTGTCGGCCCCGCCAAACTTAGCATTCAGGTTGGCATGCAGAGTACTTCCCTTGCGGAACCATACCCCAAGGACGCCGGAGTAGTCGTTGATCTCGGTCGTGGGGTTGCCCCAGGGCGCGATGACTCCGACGAACGTGCAGCTGCCGTCAGGATTCAGCGGCAGTCCTACGCAATTGCCGCGATTGGGTAGGGTTGGGTAGTAGATGTCGCCCAAAGCGGTCTGAGAGGAGTTGCCAGGCTGGATGGTGTAGTTGTCCCAATCGAATCCGGCCCTCACTCCAAACCAGCGCGATACGTCATACTGCACCTGAAAGTCGTTCTGCTTCATGTTCTGGGCGATCAGGTTCTCGTTTATTTCATTGATGATGTCGGCTGGTGAGCCGGAAGTGTGTGAGAGGCTGGTGGCCGGGAATGTCCCCACAGGTGTAAGCAGAGTCGCCGAACTGCCGGCGGCGGCAAAATAGTTGGTTTGCAGATTCAAATAGTCTCCAGCCACGCTGAAGTTGCGGAAGCGGAAGGTTTCCACCAGACGAAGTTTGTCCGAAATGTGATATGTGGCCGAAACGTCGGCCGATGCAGAGTTCCATTTCGCGCTTGAATTGCTTCCCGTGGTATTAGAACCAAGACTGGCCGTCCGGCTGGTTAACCCACTGAAAACCTCTGTGAACGGGGTGTTCATCTGCGCATGGCTGTACTGGAACTGGCCGTTGAAGTCCAGGTGCTTGATCGACGACGATCTCAGGTTGAACTGCTCGGTTGGAATAAAGGTATTGATGTGCTGGTCGAGGCTGTAATTGAGGAAGCCATTACAGGTTGGATTGGCGATCCCATTTATGAGCGGCATCGCGCAGGGGCTTCCGCTGTTGAACCACGAGAGTCCCAGACTGACCGGCGTGCCGTTAGACAGCGGCCACGAATTGAAGGGGCTCAGACCATAGGTCGTTCCGCCATCGTAGTACTGAAGCAGTTGCGTGTAACTGAGAGTAGTTTTCTTGGTGGCGCGGACGTCGACTCCAAAGCGATACCCATTCAGTGTGTTATCCGTAATCTCGTTGAGTAGTGCTTCCGTACCTTCATGGATGCTGCTGAACGCGGGTCCGTCGAAGCGGTTTCGGTTGTAGTCCAGCCGAAAGGACACCCGGTGCATCGGCAGCACGACGAGATCGAAGTTATATAGGTTCTGCCGATTGTAGTAGCCATGCGGCGAGTTCAGGATCGGAAGCGGCGGCGATCCCGTCGTTGGATTGAGTGGATTAGCGAACAAGTCATAATCGAAATAATTCTGCATGTGCTGATAGCTGCCGCTGAAGGTGTACCAGCGATATTTCGACACACGCATCCGGGCCGCCTGTTCGGGATCGCCTCCCCAGCCAAAGCTGTTGAGCGTCAAGGTGTCGAAGACATCCTGGTGGTTAATCGACTGCATGATGAGCGATTGATCCAGGATGCGAAGCCCGCTCTGATCGTTGACCAGGGTGTCGTACATCGGCTGGCTGCCGCTGACGTCGGAGATGCGGCCCCCGACTTCAATCGACTGGGTAACCTGAAATCCGCCAATTTCCTTACCCTCATCGGATGCAGAAGAGCTGGACGAAGCCGGGGGCGGATTCTGGCTCGAGCTCTGCGCGGGCGCACTGTTCGTCCACAACACGCAAGCCATGAGTAGCGTAATGGCAAGAGCAGAAACGTCGGAACTTCTTTGGTAAGACATCACCATGCCTCGCCGCTACCGGAAGAACAGCGGATCAAAGTTTGAGCCGTGGATCTGCGTGTGGCACATCGTGCATGCCTGATACTTGGTGGCCTGGTTGTGGAACGAGGGCGCGCCCGGCGCGGCTCCGTTCATGTTCGGGGTATGACAGCGAAGACATAGGAAGTTGACGTTGTTGACTTGCAGCAGCCGCGGATTAGTCGACCCGTGCGGCGTGTGGCACGAAAGGCAGCCTTCGTCGGTTTTCACCGGAGCGTGCTCAAAAACGAACGGCCCCATCGTGTCCGTATGGCACTTCGTACAAATTGCAAATTGCCCGGCGGCAGCTCGCACTTGATGACCGGTCTGGGTTCCGTGAGGATTATGGCAGTCGCTGCACTGGATGAGTCCGACGTCAACACGGTGCCGGTAAGGCCGCGCGAATTCCGCCTTCTGCGCGGCATGGCAGCCGTAGCACAAGGCAGTCTGCGGTTTTGCCAGAAGAAAGTTGACCTCGGCGGCGCCGTGGGGACTGTGACAGGTAGTACAGCTGACGCCATTCGCCAGGTGCTCAGAGTTGGAAA
>Ga0181532_10003703_pt1 | contig 13659 bp, 9 predicted proteins | sample PEATcosm2014_Bin_33_FD_119768 | JGI IMG/M metagenome (GOLD analysis project Ga0181532, IMG submission 119768) | Peatland microbial communities from MTU Mesocosm Facility, Houghton, MI, USA - PEATcosm2014_Bin11_30_metaG | ecosystem: Environmental > Terrestrial > Soil > Wetlands > Peat | place...
AGCGACGGTCGTAGCGCGGACCAGATTCGGCAATTGAAGTTCACGCCGGACTTCATTTCGCAGGCAGAAGGCAGCGTCCTGATTGAACTTGGCAAAACGCGCGTGATTTGTACGGCTACGGTGGACGACGGCGTACCCTCCTTTTTGAAGGGCACCGGCAAGGGCTGGGTAACCAGCGAATATGGTATGTTGCCGCGCGCCACCGAGGAGCGCACACCTCGCGAGGCCTCGCGCGGAAAACAGTCCGGACGTACGCTGGAAATTCAGCGCTTGATCGGGCGATCCTTGCGAGCGGTGACCGACCAGGAAGCTCTCGGCGAAAAAACCGTATGGATCGATTGCGACGTCATCGAGGCGGATGGCGGAACCCGCACCGCGTCCATTACAGGGGCATTTGTGGCACTGGCGTTGGCAATGGAGAGGCTGGTGGCTGCAGGTATGTTGCGCGCTTCCCCACTGATTGATTCCGTCGCGGCGACCAGCGTGGGAATTGTCGATGACGTGTCGCTCCTGGACCTTTGTTACGAGGAAGACTCGCGCGCGGAAGTCGATATGAACGTAGTCATGACGGGGAGCGGCGATTTTGTGGAGATTCAAGCCACTGCCGAAGGCCGTCCTTTCACGGGCGGGGAGATGCAGGATTTATTAGCCCTCGCCGCTGCCGGGATTCGCCGGCTGAACCAGGAGCAACGCACCGTGTTGCCGGCAAAATTTCTGGGCGGCCGATGAGTGGATTGCAGGCTGTGCGAAACCTGGTTCTGGCATCTGGAAATCCTGGCAAATTGAAGGAGTATAAGGTTTTGGCGGCGGGCCATGCGCTCGAGCTGGATTTATTGCCAGACTTTGCGGCGCTGCCTGAATTTCCGGAGGATGCGCCCACTTTTGCCGAGAATGCCGCAGGCAAGGCGCTGTACTACTCGAAGCACTCTCGACAGATGGTATTCGCCGATGATTCTGGGTTGGTGGTGCCCGCCCTGGGCGGTGCGCCGGGGGTGCTCTCCGCGCGGTATGCAGGGCCGGGCGCGAGCAGCGAAGAGCGAAATAATAGGTTGCTGGTGGGGTTGCGTGGGAAGCAGGGAGCGGAACGAGCTGCCTATTTTGTGTGCGTGATCACGCTGGCCCTGCAGGGCCGCTGCTTGGCTGTAGTTTCCGGCAAAGTGGATGGCGAAATCCTCGAGCAATCGCGCGGAACCCGCGGGTTCGGCTATGATCCGGTATTCTACTTTCCATCGTTGGGAAAATCATTTGCGGAATTGAACGCGGAAGAAAAAAATCAGCACAGTCACAGAGGCAATGCGTTCCGGCGTTTGATGGAAGTGTTGGAATAAATTGACTCATCACAGAAAGCACAGAGGATACAGACAAGAGGGTGCGATGGCAGCAAAGAAAAAAGCAAAACCGGCAAAAAAGAAAGCCACGAAAAATCCGTCACCCGGCAAACCGGCCGCAAAGAAAGCTGCGAGCGTAGCTGCGGATACCGATCCCAAGCGCGTGACTGCGATTCTGGCGAAGCTCGACGAAGCGTATCCCGCGGCCACTTGCGAACTGAAGCACGACAACGCGTTTCAACTCCTGATTTCCACGATTCTCTCCGCGCAATGCACCGACGTACGCGTGAACCAGGTGACCCAGGAACTCTACAAGAAATATAAGACGCCGGAAGATTTTGCTTACGCGGACCCTTCGGAATTGGAAAAGGAAATTCGCCCCACAGGCTTCTTCCGTAATAAAACGAAATCCATCATGGGCGCAAGCAAAGGGATTATCGATCAATTTGGTGGGCAGGTCCCGCGCACCATGGAAGAAATCTTGACCCTACCCGGCGTGGCACGCAAAACTGCCAACGTTGTACTGGGTACTGCGTACGGAATCGCCAGCGGCGTGGTCGTCGATACGCACGTAATCCGGCTCTCGCAACGGCTTGATCTCACCCGCAACCAAGATCCCAAGAAAATCGAGCCGGACCTCATGGCTGTCATCCCAAAGGACAAGTGGATCACCTTCTCCCACCAGATCATCTGGCATGGCCGTCGCGTTTGCTCTGCCCGTAAACCCAACTGCGCCGCCTGCAACCTCGAATCCTTGTGCTACTCCAAGGACAAGACCGTTTAGGCTTAGCACTCGCAAGTTCGTTGCAGCTTTGACAGAACATAAATGTCGTGCGATAAGTTAAGGTAATGACGGCTTCGCCGAAGCCGGGTTTCGCTCCCTCCAAAGAAACGCTGATCGCCGGATTCACGCTTGTTGCAATAACCTTGCATGTCGTCCTGAACTACGCCCTGCACTTCCCTCCCCTCCCTGCCAACCTGCCGTTGTTCGCCGCACTACTGGCGGGGACGCCGCTCCTGTGGGAATTACTGAAAAAACTGGTGAAGCGGGAATTCGGGTCGGACTTGCTAGCCGGCATCTCGATTCTCACTGCGGTTCTGCTGCGTGAATATCTTGTCGCGGCAATCGTGGTGCTGATGCTCTCCGGAGGTGCGGCTCTGGAGGAATTTGCCACCGCCCGCGCTTCGTCCGTACTGGACGCGCTGGCGCGGCGGATGCCCAGCGTCGCTCACCGCAAAGAAACTGGCAACCTCGTTGATGTAAAGCTCACAGACATCCGCGTGGGCGACGAACTCGCGGTCCTGCCTCACGAAATCTGTCCCGTGGACGGCACTGTTCTCGAAGGCCACGGCATCATGGACGAGGCCTATCTGACCGGCGAGCCTTACGAAATTTCCAAAACACCCGGTTCGATGGTCATTTCCGGCGCCATCAACGGAGAAGCGCTGCTTACGATTCGCGCCGACAAGCTCGCCGAAGATTCACGCTACGCCCGCATCATGCAGGTAATGCAGCAGACCGAGCAGCAACGGCCGAAGTTACGCCGTTTGGGCGACCAACTCGGCGCGTGGTACACCCCTATTGCGCTCGGCGTAGCTGTCGCTGCGGCGTTGCTCAGCGGTCATTCGGAGCGCTTTCTCTCCGTGGTCGTGATCGCCACGCCTTGCCCTCTTCTGCTCGCGATTCCTACGGCCATCATCGGGGCCATTTCCCTGGCGGCGCGGCGCGCAATCATCATTAAGAATCCCGCGGTGCTGGAGCAGATCGAAAAGTGCCAGACACTGATCTTCGACAAAACCGGTACACTCACCTATGGCAGGCCCACGCTCACCGAAGTGCTTTGCGCGAAGGGTTTCGAGCGCGCGCAGGTGCTGCAACTCGCGGCCAGCCTGGAGCAGTACTCAAAGCACCCGCTGGCCAGCGCCATAGTTTCGGAAGCGAAGCGCGAAAATGTCGAGGTCCTGCCGGTGGACAAAATCAGCGAGCGTCCCGGCGCGGGTCTGCGCGGTAGTGTTTCCGGCCATTTGGTCCAGATCACCGGGCGAAATAAGGTGGAAGACATGAAGCTCCCCCTGCCACCACTCGAAAGTGGACTGGAATGCCTGGTGTTCATCGGCGGCAGGTATGCGGCGGCAGTTCGCTTTCACGACGCGCCGCGCAAAGATAGCGCCTCCTTCATCCAGCACCTCGAACCGAAGCACGGCGTGCGCAAAGTGATGCTCGTCTCCGGCGACCGCGAGTCAGAGGTGAAGTATCTAGCCGAGAGCGTAGGAATCGCGGAGGTTCACGCCGGGAAAAGCCCGGAAGAAAAAGTGGCCATCGTTAAGATCGAAACCGCGAAAGCGCGCACCCTCTTCGTCGGCGACGGAATCAACGATGCCCCAGCTCTCATGGCCGCCACGGTAGGGGTGGCGTTCGGCTCGCAGAACGACATCACCACGGAAGCTGCCGATGCGGTGATCCTCGAAGCCGCGCTGGAGAAAATCGACGAACTCATGCACATTGCACGGCGCATGCGGCACATCGCCCTACAAAGCGCGCTGGGAGGAATGGCCGTCAGCATAATTGGAATGCTCGCTGCGGCGTTCGGCTTCCTCCCGCCGATCTGGGGGGCCATTGGGCAAGAGGTGATTGATCTCCTCGCCGTGTTGAACGCCGTGCGCGTAGCATTACCGACAGACGATTTACAGGATTTTTAGCAGCGCAAGTTCAGAGAGCAGCGCATCCGCCACCACTTCGGCTCACGGCTTTGTATTGCTCGAAGGCTGCTGCGATGGTTGCTGTCCGCTTGACGGCTGTTGCTGCGTCTGCGCCGGAGGCTGCGCGCTGTTCAGAATCGAATTGAAGTCCGGATGATTCGCGGGCATCTGGCCGCTGGTTCCACCGGTTGACGGATGCCCCGGTGGCATAGTGCCCTGCGGAGGCATTTCGCCCGGCCCGGGATGCTGCATTCCTCCCGTGGGCTGACCCTTGACCACTGCCCACTCATTGCCCTGCTTCTGAAGCTCGTAGCTGAGCTGCATCGCCGGCGTATTCGGATCGCTGTTCTTTGCGCGGATATCGACGTCGGCCTGTGCCTTATCGCCATCGATGGTGGTTTTTGTCACCGTGATGGTCATGTTGTTCACGTTCAAGCCGTTCATGCCCGCAATGTGCTTGATCACGCCGTCACGTATCGCGTTATTGGTGTCCACCTTCGATTTGCAGCCGCACGGCAGGAGCAGGAAGCTGCCCAGCAACGCCAAGAGAAATGCCCGATTCATGAAAATTTCCTTTCACAAACGAAGAATAGTGCTGGAGTTTAGACCTGCTTCTTTCATGGTAGCGCAACCGTTTAAGGAACGCGACGCCCTTACTTCGCAAAGTGACCGATCCAAGCAGTTACAGCTTTGCATCGCAGTGTTGGCAGAAACAAAAAGGACCGGCCCGATCTTCTGAGCCGGCCCCCTGCCATTTTTTGTTCTATGTTTTTGTCGTCCGATGTCGAGCGCTCCCTCATTGCTCTGTCCACTGCATGAATCGGATTGCCGAACTACATCCCGCTTTCAGTTCATTTCCGTTAGGTTGTGAAGAGAGCTTTCACCTCCGGGCTACGGAACCTGCTTGGCACACCCGAGGGGCCCCGTCTTGCAACGGGGCCCCTGGCCTACCGAACCGCACGAATCCGGAACTATCGATGAATTCAAGAGACCCAACTTGGTCCCGGCCTGACATTCTCTCTGACTGTTGTCGCTGGAAAGGCTCAACTCTTTTTTCGGCTGTCGGCCCGGGCCGCCTGATCGATCGCGCGCGTTGACTCCCGCACTGCCAGCTCGGGTTCCACCAGAATCAGCTTCCGGAAGGGCTCCGACCCATTGAGTTGGCTAAGCACACATTGTGCAGCTATCCTGCCCATGTTTGAGAGCGGCTGGCGAATCGTAGTGAGCCTCGGATTGTTAAACGCCGCAACCTTTATGTCATCGAATCCGATCACGGATACATCGCGGGGCACGCTCAAGCCGAGGTCTTGCAATGCGCGGATGGCCCCAATTGCCGACATGTCATTAAACGCAACAAGCGCCGTAAACGTCCTCCCGCCGGAAAGAAGCTGCTGCACCACCGGATAGCCCAGCTCCGGTGAGGAAATGTCTCGGTCGAGCTGCACAACCAGTTCGGGTTTGATGGTGATGCCAATTTCATCCGCGGCTGCAACGATGCTGTTCCACCGCTCTGCGGAGTCGGAGCTGAACGACTGGCCACGTATGAATGCAATATTGCGGTGTCCCAGGGAATACAGATGCGTCAGCGTCAATTGCGCGGCGAATCGATGGTCTAGCGTGACGTTGGTAATCCCATTGATGATGCGATGTCCGGCAACTGCCGCTACCGGCACGGAGAAGTCGTGCTCGAGCGCGGTGTCAACGGCGATCAGTGCTTCCGCACCGCGCCCCAAAAGCATTTGGCTGTACTCTTCGACCAGATCCTTCCGGTGCCGGTGATGTGCCGTGAAATAAAAGTATCCCGCCTCCATCAAGTGGTCGCCGATTCCGCTTATCACTTGCGTGTGATAACCATCTCCTAATTCCGGCACCAAAATTCCAATCGTGAACGTTCGCCGGTTGCGCAGCGATCGTGCCAGGAGGCTCGGCTGGTAATTGAACTTCTTTGCCGCGGCTTTGATGCGATCCCGAGTCGCCTGGGGTATGGATCGCCCGGGGACTTCGTTGAGTACAACCGAGACAGTCGTGGGGTTCAAACCTAGATGATCCGCAAGCTTCTTCAGCCCGATCGGCTTTTTTGTGGTCTGTGGTCTCTTCTCCGGCTGCTTTTTTGTTTTGTCCATGCTCTTCATGCTTCCATCAAACTGCCGGGAATTCTCCCCACTCTCGGGCAGTCCCTCAGTGCGACTTTCATCGCCGGAGGGCATACCAACACCATGGCGTTCCTTTAGTTGGTCGGTTGCACTCATCCTAGCGTAAATCCCTTTGTTTTCATAAGACATCAATCGACTGCGTTCACCCCGGCGGCAAGTCGCAGAAACTCTCTACGCGTGTTGTTTGGCGTGGATGTTCCTCCTTGCTGAAGCAAAACGATGGAAGTAAGGCGGTTTGTCCGGAGCGAGCGCACCAAGCGACTGTTGGAGACAAACGATTGTCCAAAGACTTACTCCCTTTTCTTGGGAAAGGCAATCGAAAAAGGCTTTTCCGGATATACCTGTTCCATTCGACTTCGTCTTACGGCAGTCAATCTCTTCTTTGGCTTTCTCACTGATGAAGGTTTGCAAGAGGAATGTAATCCGTTCCACTCTTCCCAAGCTGGACCTCAAGAAGCTGGAGGATTAAGGATTGCCTGGCATACTTTTCAGGAAATTCTTTCAATCCGTGAACTCGAAGGCATAGCGGGCGCCCTGCCAGTCGATTGGCGCACCACGAATTCGGGTTCTACAGCGATTTCCGGCACGAACTCTCCGCTCCCTTCGATTCGAGCCAACAACGTGCGCGCCGCTAGCTCTCCCATTTTCTGGAGTGGCTGACGCACGGTTGTAAGGCTGGGAAAGTTGTGCACCGCAATCTGAATATCGTCGAATCCCACTACGGAGACGTCTTCGGGAATGCGCAGCCCGGCTTCCTGAAAGGCGCGCATCGATCCAATAGCGGAAATGTCGTTATAGGCAAACAGTGCCGTGAACGATTTGCCGCGAGCGAGCAGCTCCTTTGCGAAAGGATAGCCCAACTGGGGTGTCGGGTCATCGCCTTCCAGCTGAACGATCAGTTCGGGCCGCAAGGGCACCCCGAGCTCTTCCGCTACTTCACGGATGGCTTTCCAGCGAACCTCCGAATCTGAGCTGAGCCTGGACCCTCTCATGAAGGCGATTTCCCGGTGCCCCAGTTCTTTCAAATGGCTCAGAGCCAGCCGTGCGGCGCGTCGATGATCCAGAACAACGTTGGTCACCCCTTTCACAGGGAGGTGTCCGGCAACAGCAATTGTCGGCAGCGATAGCGAATGGTATAAGAAAGTATCGACGGTAATAAAACCCTCAACGCCGCGGTCTGCTAGAATCTGCTCATAGTGTTCAAGAAGTTTCGGTTCGTGGCGGTAGGCAACGGTCAGAAAGAAGAAATTCCGCTCGCGTAGATATCGTTCAATTCCGCTGATGATCGGTGAACTGTAAAAATCACCGATTTCCTGCGTGACCACGCCGATCATATAGGTTCGCTTGACACTGAGGTTACGCGCGTAAAAGCTGGGCCGGTACTTCAGCTCGCGTGCCGCCTGCAGAACGCGCTCTTTTGTGTGTTGCGGGATAGACCGAGATGCACGGGAGTTGTTTAATACTGCGGAACAAGTCCCTTTCGTGAGCCCCACGCGGTCCGCTACCGTTTGCAGGGTCACATGACGGAGTGCCTTGCGGTTTCTCCTCTTCCCCTTTTTAATTTTCATTCGGCAATCGCTCCTGACGCGTCTGGAAAACGGGCGCTTCGAAACGGCACCGGGGCGCGGTACTTCGTTGCTAAGATTCTACTCCTCTTTTGAACCGTAGCGTGAATACATTCGCTTGGCCCTCCCTCACAAATGCCCTAGAATACCAGTATTCTAGAATGACATGAGTTAGAATACCGGTATTTTTCGCTTGACAACACGAATAGCCAGCTGTTAAATGGGCCGGGGTGGTGGAAAAATAGGAATAGGTTCAATCGTAACAATTCTCGCCGAGGGCAGCCATTGACGAGCGCAGCCTGGCTCCGGGCGCAATGCGAATCTTACCTCGTTCGCTGCGAAAGGGCCGGCTGTGAAAGACAAACGTTTGTCCTCAATACAAATCCTTTTCCCCGCCAAAGTCAATGGGAAAAAGGGGCTTGCGGCCAGGGAATGTCTCGAAACGTTCCTGTTTTTAGACAATCGATTGACTAAATGAAATCTATCGCATTTTTTGCTTGACAACTTCCCCGAGTGGGTTTGTAATGCGGGCAGAGTAGTACATAAACATTAGGAACGTGCCAAAACAATAAATGGAAGTACTCGAGCCGCCTGCACTAGAAAAATGCGGGCAGGTGGTTGGTTGTTGAGGTGCGTCCTTTTGCCGGTGTTCGGCGGATTTCCCCAGTTCACGTTTGTAAGTAGGTTCCTGGTCGAGGACGTTTTCAATTGTTACTTGGAGGAAATGAATGAGGACAGCACTGCGGTTCGCGATTGCCATCTGTTTTCTGGCGTTCGCTGCTAACCTAACCTTCGCTCAAAGCACAAACTCAGGCGACGTTCGCGGAACGGTTACCGATCCGAGCGGTGCCGTCGTTGCCGGAGCTACCGTAACCTTGATTAATGCGGACACCGGTGAAACCAAAGACTTCGTTACCAATGATAGCGGCATTTATGACACGGTTTCGACCCGGCCCGGAAACTATAAACTTGTTTTCACCAAGGCCGGTTTCAAGAAGTCCACTTATGGACCCATCGTTGTGCAGGTTTCCACGATCGCGGTCGACGCCACCCTTGAAGTCGGGCAGATTCAGGAAGAGGTAACCGTGGTTGAAGCCGGGGCCATTCTGCTGCAGACCGAATCCGGCCACCTCGGCACCATTCAGGAAGCAGAAACCATGGCTAAGTTGCCTCAGATCGGCGCTGGCATCACCGGCAACGACTGGGCCAACTTTAATATCCTCCTCCCGGGAGCTGCCGGCTCTCCAACCGCCCCTGGTTCGGAAGGCAGCGGCGCCTACAATGCCGGCGACGCGGTTTCCATTAACGGCAACCTCCCCAACTACGCAAACTACCTCCAGGATGGCGGGGTGGTCCAGCTGCCAGTTAGCAATAACGTGGACAACACTTTGTTCTCCGCCTTGCAAGAGGTCCAGATTACAACGTCGTCTTTCTCGGCTCAGTACGGTATCGGTGGCGCTGTCTTCAACCAGATTACCAAGAGCGGTACGAGCGATTTCCATGGATCAGCTTACGAGTACTGGCAAAACTCCGTTCTCGAGGCCCGACCCTTTTTCTGGGCTCAAACCAGCACCGGGTTTGGTCCCCAACCGGTCCCTTATCTTCGCTATGACGAATACGGTGGCACGGTCGGAGGGCCGATCATTAAGAAAAAGCTGTTTTTCTTTTTCGCGGTCGACAAGATCTACAACAACGGAGCTTCGGGCGTGACCCAAGGCAACGTTCCTACTCTGGCGGAAATAGGAAAAGGTACCGCTCATCCAGGCGCTTACGATTTCACCGGACTCCCGACCATTTACGATCCCCTGAGCTGCGGCACGCCGGGTTGTATACGAAAATCATTCGCGTCAGAAAACACCGGAACGTTGGCTGGTGTGAATGCCATTCCGGCCAGTCGCATAGATCCGGTGGCGCTGAAGATTCTCGGTCTCTATCCTGCCCCAAACGCGGGAGGCCCTGGAGCGCTAACAAAGAATTTCAGCACGATTCTGCCTACCCCGAACCCGAATCTGCGCTATTTTGGACGCATCGATTACACTTTCTCGCAGACGAACACGATGAATTTCTCCATCAGCGCCAAGAACAATCCTGGCGTCAATAAGTACGGGCCTCTCTCATGTCCGATCAACTGTTTTTCTGGGGACATTGACGGTTACAACGTGCAGTATACCGACACCTGGACGATCAGTCCGACGTTGGTGAACGAATTCCGCATGGCTTACACCAAGCAAGGCAACTGGTTTATTCCGAACTCGGTTGGGTACAACGCTTCAACCAACCTGGGCTTGCAATACGCCAAGGCAGATATCCTTCCTACCATAAATATCGGCGGCCCTGGATTGTGTTGCTCTCAGATTGCTCCAGGCACAAACGCAATCTATATCGAGAATCTGTATGACCCATCGGATGTCGTCACCATGATCAAGGGCAAACACATTCTGCGCTTTGGGGTTGAGGTGCTCATGGGCCAGGGCAATACCACACCGTGGGGCAACCTGCAGTCCGGTAATTTCACCTTCAACGGCCTCTACACGGCGCAAAATGGCGTCAAGCCCGGGACCACGGGTGTCGGCTTGGCCGATTTCCTGCTCGGCGACGTCCAACAGTGGAGTGCCACCAATCAGGCAGTGTCATACGCCCGGCTAAAGAGCCCTCAGCTTTTTGTTCAGGATGACTATAAGGTCAAATCGAATCTCACGATTAACCTGGGTCTTCGCTATACCGCCACCACAGGTTTTACCGAGATCCATAACTCCATCGGCGGCTTCGATCCAAATATCCCGCTCACCTATCCCTGCCCCACTGTGACAGTCACCAACTGCTCGTACGAAGGCAGTCTGGGTTCAATGTGGTTCGCTGGCCAGAACGATCGAAGCTCATCGCAAAAACCTATATACGATATATTCCTGCCTCGCGTTGGTTTTGCTTGGTCCTTTATGCCCAACACCGTTCTCCGCGGTGGCTTCGGGATGTATTCGTATAACTTCAGCCAGGATGTTTACGGCGCCGGTATAGGCGCTGGCTCCTTGTACACAAGCACGGGTAGCGCTTCGGACCCGAACCAGGGTACTGGACCGAACCCCCTGATCTATTTGAACTCGTCGGCGTCCGTAGCCAACTCCGTCCTCAATTACGTTGTCGGCTCGCCGAACTCGAGGACTCCGTACACGTATCTCAACCTTGCCTCTCCTTCAAATCAGACCTATGTTCCTTATAACGTTCCAGTGGGTCGCATCAACCAATGGCAGTTAAGCCTCGAGCGTCAATTCGCCGGTAATTTCTTGGCTTCCATTGCGTATGTGGGGAGCCACGGCATGAATTTGCAATTCCCGACAGACATCAATCAAATAACTAACGCGACAGGTCTCGCTGCAAGCTCGGCAGCTGGAAGCGCCGTCCAGGCAGATCGACCCTTCCCGGCCTGGGGAACCATCTCCGGTAATTACTTTAATGCGATCTCCAACTACAACGCCCTGCAGGCACAAATCACAAAGCGTTACACCAACGGTCTTCTCTTTAGCGCCAACTTCGTCTGGTCGCACATGCTGGATGACCAGGATTCGGGTGGTTGGGGCAGCCGCGGAGGGACGCAGTATTGGCAAATCGGGAACAACCCCGCAGCCAATTACGGCAATTCGAATTTCGACATCCCCATCGCGTTCAAGGCGTATGCCTCTTACGATCTGCCCTTTGGTCAAGGCAAGCGATTTCTCAGCGATGATGGCCGAGTGGTGGACATGCTCGTCGGTGGATGGCGTCTTGCTGGAACATTCATCGCCCAGAGCGGAAATCCCTTCACCGTGGTCATGAACACCAATGCGAACCAGACAATTACAGGCTGCAGCGTCGGCGGCACCGCCTCCGGCGGCGACGTCAACAACGGCTGCAATTGGTTCGCCAATGTCGTCGGCAACACCAATGGTCCCAAAACCTCCGCTGAGTGGTTTAACACGTCAGCGTTTACCACTCCTTCTTCGAAACCGTTTGAATTCGGCAACGAGGGCAGGAACGACCTCAGGGGACCAAGACTCTCAGTTTTTAACCTTTCTCTGGCGAAAGCCGTGAGCTTTAAGGAACGATTCCACCTCGAGCTGCGCGCGGACTTTGTCAACGCTCTGAATCATCCGAGCCTCGGCCTTCCGGGCCAGGTGCTGGGAGCGGCTAACTTCGGAGAGATCAATGCCCAAACGCAAAATGGTGGCGTCTCGGTCGCTCCCCGGAGCGGTCAATTGAGTGCAGTATTTTCCTTCTAACCTAGCCAACATGTCGAGGGAGAGGACGGCCCACCCCGCCGTCCTCTCTTTTTTTGCCCAGAACCACGCATGGCTATCCCTTTCGTTCGCCGTATACTAGCGATATGAAGAAAACAGAAGTCATCGTTTTGCTGTGGGCTTCGCTCTTCTTTGCCGCTCCCTGCTTTTCCCAGTCCTCCCCCACGCGCCAGCAGCAAATCGATTCGCACCTGAAGCAGGCCCAGGCTTATCTAAATCAGAACAAGCCGGATCTCGCGGCCGCCGAATTTCAAGCCATTGTTGCGCTTGACCCCAAAAACGTCGACGCTCGCGGCAACCTTGGCGTCCTGCTCTTTTTCCAGGGAAAATATTCCGAGTCGATTCCCCACCTGCGCGCCGCCCTCAAGCTCCAATCGACTCTTTGGAAAATTCAGGCGCTACTTGGCATCGCTGAAAAGCGCGCGGGTGACGTCACAAGCGCTCTCCCAGATTTGGAAAAATCCTTTGCCAATCTGAAGGAACAGAAGATTCGCACCGAAACCGGCATGGAATTGATCGATACCTATTCCAACACGGGCGATCTTCCCAAAGCCGTTCCCATCATCTCCACCCTTCGAGACCTGGACCCCACCAACGTTGAACTGATCTATACGGCATACCGCATCGATTCGGATCTCAGCGACGAGGCCAGACTCAGCTTAATTGTCGTCGCGCCGAATTCCGCGCGCGTGCACCAGATGATGGCCCACGAACTCGCCAGGCAAGGTAATACCGATGAAGCTATCGCAAATTACCGTGAAGCTCTTAAAATCGATCCGAACACCTCCGGCCTTCACTTTGAACTCGCAGAAATGCTCAATAGCTCCTCAGTCCCCGGCGGGCACGAGGAAGCGGAGAAGGAATACCACGCCGCTCTCGCTGTTAACCCCAACGACGAAAAAGCGGAATGCAAGCTCGGTGACCTTGCCGCCCTTCGGGGGGACCAAAACGCCGCGGCCGAGCACTACGAACGCGCCTTGAAACTTCAACCGAACGACTCCGATGCGATCATTGGACTCGCCAAGACCCTCATGACCCTGAATCAGCCGGACAAGGCCCTGCCGCTTCTCGAGCAGGCCGTCAAAATCGACCCCACCAATGCCGTTGCCCATTTTCGCCTCAGTACCCTTTATCGGAAAATGGGACGCACCGACGACGCTAATCGTGAACTTGCTGAATACCAGAAATTTAAGGCCATGAAGGAAAAGCTTCGAGACACTTACCGGCAGATGCGTTTGCAGCCGGACAAGAAGGAACAGGAAGACGACGCTCGGAACTAGCTTCTTGCGCGGATTCCAGAGGCACATTCCCCATTCCACACCTTCCTCACCAGTATCAGATCTCGGGCAACTTAAGAAGCGTCCGTAGATCGCCCGTCATCACCGCCGTGCTGGGTCTAATGGCCGCGAGTTCGCTCTTTCCTCAATCTCCCGTAAAACCTCTTCCACAGCCACAGGCGGGCTCTACATCGGCCCCGAACACTGTCATGGGGTCAGAGGCTGACCCCATGACCCCTCCATTACCCCAACTTGTAGACATCACCGGTTCAACCGGTATCCATTTCCAGCATCTTTCCAGCCCGGAGCAAAAATTCATCATGGAATCCATGAGCGGTGGAGTTGCCCTCATTGACTATGATCGA
>Ga0181532_10003706_pt1 | contig 13654 bp, 13 predicted proteins | sample PEATcosm2014_Bin_33_FD_119768 | JGI IMG/M metagenome (GOLD analysis project Ga0181532, IMG submission 119768) | Peatland microbial communities from MTU Mesocosm Facility, Houghton, MI, USA - PEATcosm2014_Bin11_30_metaG | ecosystem: Environmental > Terrestrial > Soil > Wetlands > Peat | place...
AACAGTCGGCAGCGTTCCGATCCCGGGTTACATCGACGATATCGGCTACATCATCGATCCCAACCAGCACACCGCGGTGGTCAAGGGCTACATCGACAACAAAGGGGAGAAGTTAAGGGGCGGACAATTTGTCGCGGCGACGGTGGTTCTGCCGCCGCCCGAGGACGTGGTCGAGATCCCGACCAACGCAATGATTGAAGACGGCCAGCAGACTGTTGTCTTCGTGGAAACGGATGCGGCAAAGCAGCAGTACACCATGCGGCGCGTGCAGTTGACGCGGCGCTTCGAGAAGACGGTCTTTGTCCGCAGCAAGCCCTTTGAAAAGCGGGAAGCGCAGCTCACGCCCGATGAAGTGGAGCTCGGCCTGCTCCCCAAGGAGCCGTTGCGGCCCGGCGAGCGCATTCTGCAGACCGCCGTGAACGAGCTCAAAGCCGTTCTGCTCGACCGGGAATCGCGAGCGCGGGGCAAGAAGAAGGCCGAAGGAAAATGACGCGTGGTGCCCCTGTGCCGACTGGTCGCACGTGGTCTGCGGCTCTTATTTTCAATTCGCGTCGACGTGACGAGCGAACCAGGACGTTCGTCATGACCTGGGAGAATCGTTCATGCTTCGTAAGCTGATTGAGTGGGCGCTGGATAACCCGGTCGTCGTGATCGCACTGGCCCTCACACTCGCGGTGGTCGGCATGTTCTCGTTCCTCAACGTCAACGTCGAGGCTTATCCCGACCCGGCGCCGGCAATCGTCGAAGTCTTCGCACAGTTCCCCGGCGCGTCCGCGGAGGAGATCGAGCGGCAAGTCACCATCCCGCTGGAGGTGACCTTCGCCGGCATGCCGGGAATCAAGTCGATCCATAGCAAGTCGCTCTACGGCTTAAGCGACCTGAAGATGAACTGGCACTACGGCAGCCAATGGACCTACGAGGCCGGGCGGCAGGAGGTGATCAACCGGATCTCCACGATCTCGCAGCCGCTGCCGCCGAACGTGACTCCACAGATCTCTCCCGAATCTCCCACGGGCGAGATTTACCGTTACGTGCTTACAAATCCCAAGGATAAATCCGGCCGTCAAATCTACACGCTCAACGACATGAAGGCGCTGCAGGACTGAGTGATGGAGCGCGAGTTCCGCACCGTGCAGCGAATCGTCGACGTCGGCAGCTTTGGCGGTACCGTGCGGCGCTACGAGGTGCAGCCCGACCCGGACCGGCTGCGGCGCTACGGGGTGAGTCTGCTTCAGTTACAGGCGGCGCTTTCGAACGCCAACACCACCGTGGGGGGCGACTACGTCAACGAGGGCCAGGTCGGAATGACGCTGCGCAGCGTTGGCCTATTTGGGGCCGGCAACGATCCGACGACGAAGGTGCTGGGCATGAAGAGTCCGGTCGCCGCCGCGGCCATCCTACGCGCGGAGGAAGAGCGGCGGATCCGTGAGATCCGCGCGCTGGTGATCACTTCGACCAACAACCAGCCGGTTCGAGTCGAAGACGTGGTGGAGGGGGGCCGGGCAGCTCCGGGTGAAATACCGAACCGGGGCGTCGTGGTCAGCCACCAGACCCGTCTGGGCCGGATTGGGTATTTTAAGCCGGATCGGGACCGCCCGCCTTATTCGACGCGCACCCTTGCCGAGCCAGGTTTCGGTCACGACGAACCCGACGTCGTGGAGTGCATCGTGCTGTTGCGCAAGAACGAAGAAACGTTACCGGCGCTGAAAGACGTCAAGGCCAAGGTCGAATACCTCAACAATCCCAACACCGGGCGGTTGCTGCCCGGCGTTAAAGCGGACTCGTATTACGACCGGACCGACCTGCTCAAGATCACCACCGACACCGTGACGGAAAACCTCCTGATGGGGATCGGGCTGGTCGTCGTCGTCCTGTTCATGTTCGTGAACAACATCCGCACCGCGATCATCGTCTCCATCAACATTCCGCTGGCGCTGTTGTTCGCCTTCACGGTGCTCTACCTGCGCGGCAAGTCGGCGAACCTGCTGTCGATTGGGGCGGTGGATTTCGGCATCATCGTCGACTCCTCCGTGATCATGGTCGAGAACATCTACCGCAACCTGGCCGCGGGCAACTATCCCGAGTTGGCCATTAAGGAGCGGATCGGGCGCTTCGTGCGGGAGATCGACCGCGCCCTGTTGTTTTCGACGATGATCATGGTGTGCGCGTTCATCCCCTTGTTCACGATGCAGGGGCCGGAGGGACAGCTCTTCGCCCCCATGGCGCAGACGTACGGCTTCGCGCTATTCGGCGCTCTCTTGCTCGCCCTGACGCTGACGCCCGTGTTGTGCATGTTCATGTTCAAGAACTTCAAGCCGGTCCCGGAGAACTTCCTGGTTCGCTTTCTGAAGAGACGGTACATCTGGCAGCTCAACGTCTGCCTCGATCATCCTTACATCACCGTGCTGCTGATGACGTGTTTGATCGGATACACGGCTTCGCTGGTCCCCAAGCTGGGTCGCGAGTTTATGCCCGCCCTCGAGGAAGGCAACCTGTGGATTCGCGGCACCGCGCCGCTCAACATCTCCCTGGAGCGAGAGGAGGAGCTTTCCAGGCAGGCGCGGGCCATCATGGCCACCTACCCGGAGGTGGAATCGGTCGTCAACGAGCTCGGCCGGCCGGACGACGGGACCGATACCGACGGCTGGTACAACAGCGAATACTTCGTTCCTCTGCGGCCCGAGAAAAACTGGCCGAAATCGGTCGACGCGACCCACTGGTGGGACCGACTGCTGTACGGCCCCAAGCGCGCCCGCACCAAAGAGGAGATTATCACCGTAATGGATGCCGAGCTCGAGCGGAAGCTCCCCGGGATCAGTTGGAACTTCTCGCAGAATATCCGGGACAACGTGATGGAGGCGCTCTCCGGAATCAAGGGGGACAACTCGGTGAAGATCTTCGGACCGGACCTGGGCAAATTGGAGCTCCTGGCCGCGAGGACCAAGGAGATTCTGCAAACGGTGCCGGGGATCAAGGACGTCGGCATCTTCCATACCCGCGGCCAGTCGCACATGGAGTGGCGGGTCGATCCGGTGAAGTGCCAGCGCTGGGGAGTGAGCACGGCCGACGTCAACAACGTGGTGACCAGCACCCTAGGCGCCCGGGCGCTCACCAGTATGGTCGAAGGAGAGAAGCTGTTCGATATCTCGGTGCGCTGGCCCAAACGGATGCGCAGCAGCGAGAGCGACATCCTCGACATCCCGGTCGACATCATCAATAACACGGTGGCGCAGAGCCAAGGGCCGAGCGTTGTTCCCAACCCGGCCGGCTATGGTATTGCGCCCCCCTCCAACAAGGGTTCACTGGCCGACACGACCAACCCGATCAGCGCCCAGGCGCCGCGGTTGCGGCTGCGCGACCTGGTGACTCCCCTCGGTGAAGACGGCACAACCATTTCCGACGGCCAATTCGAGCAGCTGGGCGCTGCGACGATCTACCGCGAGCAGGGGCAGCGGCTGATCGCCATCAAGTTCGGCGTCCGCGACCGCGACCTGGGTGGCGCCGTGGGCGAAGCCCAGGCGCGCACCAAACACCTCTTCGAGGCCCCTTACGGTACGGTCTGGAGCGGCGAATTCGAGGAGATGGAGGACGCTGAGCGCCGGCTGATGTTTATCGTTCCGATCTCACTCGCGCTGATCGTCATTTTGCACTATGCGTGCTTCAACTCGTTCATGAATGCAATCGTGGTGCTGAGCAATGTCTTCGACGTAGCGGTCGGCGGCATTTGGGCGTTGTACCTGACAGGCACAAACTTCAGCGTCTCGGCCGCGGTCGGCTTCATCTCGCTGTTTGGAATTGCCGTGATGGAAGGGCTGCTCATGATCTCCTATTTCAATGCGCTTCGCTCCGAAGGGCTCCCGTTGCGGGAGGCGATCACGCAGGGGGCGGCCAAGCGGGTGCGGCCGGTGATGATCACGGCCATGACAGCCATCTTGGGCCTCTTGCCGGCGGCGCTGTCGACAAAGATCGGCTCCCAGACTCAGAAGCCGCTGGCCATTGTGGTCGTGGGCGGTATGGCGTTGACGTTGTTCGTCGATCGCTACCTGATGCCGGTCTTGTACAGCTTTTATGGAAACCGGAAGCCGCCGGAGCGGAGCGGCGGCATGTCGCACTGAGCACGACTCCGAATCAATCCAGCTTGACGAAGGATGTGGGCTAATGGCCGTTAGTTTCGCCGAGATCCACTCGGTCCGTATTTTCTGCGACCCTGTTCTCAAAGACCGGGTCTTGCAGCAACTGACCGACTTTGGGGCAGCCGGTTTTACGTGGTGGGAGGCTCACGGCCAGGGGCATCGAGAGACGGTCCCCGACGTGCAGACGATCTCCGGTTGGCAGCGGAGCTTGGGCGGAGAGAACCGAGTCTGCATCGAGGTCTGGTGCAATTTCCAAGTGGCCGAACAGATTATCGCGTTCTGCCAGGGGAATCAGTTCCGCGGCATCGGCATGATCGTGGGGCTGGGGCCCCTGTTGATCGACGAAGACGAAGCGGCAAAATTCGCCGAGAAACGACCATTCTAGGACAAACCATGCCGCGCCTGCTGGTGATCGATGACGAGCCAAATCTGCAGTACTCGCTTGTCAAGAGCCTGCAATCGGACACGCTCGAGGTGGTCGCCGCCGCCACGGCAAGGCAAGGGATCGAGCTGGTGCGGCGGCAGCCGCCGGACGCCGTCATTCTCGATGTGCGATTGCCCGACATGTCGGGGATCGACGCGTTCGACGAAATCCGCCGGATTGACCCGCGGCTGCCGGTGATCATTATCACGGCCTTCTCGACGACCGAGATCGCGATCGAGGCCATGAAGCGGGAAGCCTTCGAGTATCTGGTCAAGCCGGTCGATTTTCGCCAGCTCCGCGAGTTGGTGGCCAAGGCCGTCGAGCTGAGTCGGGTGCGGCACGTTCCCGCCGTATTCAAAGAGGACGAGCTTCCCGGTGACGAAACGGTCGACCGCATCGTGGGCCAGACGCCGGAAATGCAGGAGGTCTACAAGGCGATCGGCCGCGTCGCCCCGCTGGATGTTCCGGTGCTGATTCTGGGCGAGAGCGGCACGGGCAAGGAGCTGGTCGCCCGAGCGATTTACCAGCACAGCCCGCGGAGTCAGGGGCCGTTTTTGGCCATCAACTGCGCCGCGATTCCGGAGGGGCTCCTCGAGAGCGAACTCTTCGGCCACGAAAAGGGGTCCTTCACCGGGGCCGACCGCCGCCGCATCGGGAAATTTGAGCAGGCCGGCAAGGGGACGCTCTTTCTCGACGAGATCGGCGACATGACGCTGCCGACCCAGCCGATGCTCCTGCGGCTGCTGCAAGAGCAGCAATTCGAACGCGTCGGCGGCGATGAGACGATCCGCACCGACGTCCGTGTGATTGCCGCCACGAACCAGGATCTCGACGCGAAGGTCGCCGCCGGTCGCTTCCGTCACGACCTCTTGTACCGGCTCAAGGTCTTCACGATTTACCTGCCGCCGCTGCGGAATCGACGCGAGGACCTTCCGCTCTTGGTCGCTCATTTTCTTAAGCAGCTCAATCACGCCCTCGGCAAACACGTTAATTCCGTTGCGCCGGAGGCCATGCGGTTGTTGGAAGCCTACTCTTGGCCCGGTAACGTACGCGAGCTGCAAAGCGCGATCAAGTACGCCTACGTCCAGTCGGCCGGCGAGGTCATCACCCCGGAGTGCCTCCCGGCCCAGATCCGCGGCGAGGCGACTCTCACCCGCCAACTCCCGGCAAGGCTCGAAGCCGCCACTCTCGACGTTGCCCAATTCGTGGCTAACTCGCTTCGGCGGGGTGATTCGGACATTTACCAAAAGGTGAGCGCTGCGGTCGATCGCGTGGTATTGGAGACGATCCTCCGCTACGCGAAAGGCAACCAGGTCGAGGCCAGCGAACTGCTGGGCATCTCGCGGACCACCCTCCGCGCAAAATTGCGGGCTCTCGGCCTGGCCATCGAAAAACAGATCCTGCCGGAATCGGCGCGGTCTGATTAATAAGTGGACCGGCGGAAAGATCTGTGCAGCGAACCAGCGGGTTTACGCGCCGGTATCGCAAGACCGCCGGAGTGAGCCCGGCGACTCGCCCTAATTTCGGACGGCAGCCCACTCAAGAGCCTCGGGCGGGCGTCATTGCGGAGGAAGCCGACTTCTCCGCGCTCTGGAACTTCTCGAGCTGCCGCTCCAAGAGCGTTCGGAATTGATTGTACTCGGAACCGGGAAATCCGGGGATCGCGTGCAGGGCTTCCTGTTCCAACTTGACAGCCTCGGCGGCCTGTCCCGCCTGAAAGTGCGCCTCGGCCGCCGTATCGAGAATTGCGGGCGTGCGGCTGATCGTCAAGGCCCGCAAGGCCAATTCCAGGCCGCGCTTGGAGTCGCGGACCGCGGCCTCGTCCGACGTCAAGTAGAGCCAGGCCAAATCATTGAGAGCACCGGCGTCCTGCGGCGCATACGACAGCAGCAGCTCATACGCCAGTCGGGCCGATCGGTCGCTCTTCCTGGTGGCTTCCGCCTGGGCCCGTCGTCGCAGATTGGCGGCCCAATAGTCGTCACGCTTCCAGACATCCCTCGCCGACAAATGATTGCGTCCGGAGGCGGGGCTTTCCGCCCCGTTCCGATCGATCGCCCGGTCGACGCCGTGGCGAAAAAAATAGCCGGCAAAGATCAGAGCCAGCACGAGTAGTGCCGCGGTCTCGAGAGGCAACGATCGGATTCGCACGCCGCGACGGCTGGTCGCAGTCTTCGACTTCGAGTCCGCAATGGAACCCAAGTCAGAAAACAAACCTAAGTCCTGCGAGGGACCGGTTGCAAACGCGTTCCCGAACATGGGCGACTGCGGCTCGAGCCCTGACTGCGTTGCCGAAGTTTGCTCGGCGATGAAGGCCGGCGGCAGCGAGATATCGGTCGTGATCGGTTGCAGCCGGCGGCGGATTCGGTCCGCCAGTTCGTGCCGCGCGTCATCGGACATCGCCGCGAGCGCCGCCGCGACCTTCTCCAGACGCGTCCCCGCCTCGCGCACTTCGAGGTCGCCAGGATCGACAACGCCGTAGCGGGAACGATGGTAGGCGGCGGCGACTCGTTCCGCGGTCTCGGGATCGACAACATTTTCGGCCGCGAGGGCAGCCAAGTATTCGGTGACCAGGACGCTGGCAGGCCGGGACAAGCCCAGGCTCTCCAGTTCCCTGAAGCACGTTTCCAGTGAGTTCTGGGCGGCCGGCGGCGATGTCACAACGAAGGCTCCGGGAATCGGTCGTCAGTCACGGTGCTCTTGTCTCAGTCTGTCTGCGGAAAAGAATGCGTGCAAGGCCGACGCGCCGCGGAACGGGCACTGAGAGACAGCAGGCCAAGATGTTGCAATTTGGCAACGCGAGACTTTCCCGCCACTCTCTCGACGCGGATTTAGCGCCTGAACAGGGGCGGGCGACGGTCCGCTGACCGCGGGTCAGCCGCCAAGCCCACAACCTTTTTGACGATCGGGGGGCATGACGTAGATTTGGATATGCCAAATGCGACGCTTGACGCCGGCGTTCCAAGTTCGGTTGTCGTGTACCGCGACCTGTGCGAGCACAGGGTCGGTACTTTGGCCGTCCTGCGTCGAATGCCCGAGGTGGAAGCTCTCGTCGACGGATTCGTTGCCAGTTGGCACTCGAGCAGCGCGTCGCTCCAGTGCCGCCGCTGGCACCGAACTCGTTTTCAAAAGCCGCTGACGATCACGCCGATCGATGATTCGATGGACCGCCCCGCAGGACAGCCTTTGGCCGTCACCGGCCACGACATCTCGCTGGCAGGCCTGTCATTCATCCACGATCGACCGTTGGCGCCGCGCAAGGTGGCCGTCACGTTTCACTTCGATGACGGCACCTGTGACTCGGTCCTCACGCTGCTGAAATGGTGCCGCTTCCGCCGCGACGGTTTGTACCAGAGCGGGGGACAATTCTTGCGTGTCATCGTGCTCCCCGACCCGGTCGTCAGTGGCCAGTGCTGAGCATGAATCACTGGCCGCCAACTCTGGGTGACCGGGAGCTTCTCCTGACCGCGCGCTCCTAGTGAATCGTCTCCAGCATATTGACGATTGCGTCTTCTTTGTAGGCCGAGTCGTCCATCTCGATCATGATGAACGCAGGGCCGTTATTGCCGTCAAACACGCCGGAGACCTGGCGGTATTTCTTTTTGTCGACCGGGTTAGTGCCTTGGGTGAAATCGAAGGCGCATTCGCGCCCCTTGACCTTGAGCGTTTTCTTCTCCGATTTCGAATTGTTGAGCATCTTGCGTTGTCCAAAGCCTTGCTGCTCGAGTTGTTGCCGCATCTGCATCTGGGTCTGCTGCGGGGAACCTCCCACCTTAAGTTTCATTTCGGCGAGCGAGATTTGGCCGTGGATCGCCGGGTTGTGATACTCGACGGCGGTCATCAACATCATGAAGTTGTCCATCTTGAACATGTTCGCGGGTTCAAACCCCGCGGGGAAGTTGATCGTCGCGATCTCAGCCCGCGCCGCGTTGACCTCCGCCGGAGCCTGTGATTGCTTGATGCCGTGCGCAAAGGAATAAAAGAAATACCCCCCGACTCCGCAGCAGACCAAACAGCAGGTGCCGAAGACCGCCGCGATGATCAGGAAAGCCTTCATGCCGCCGCTCATTCCCGGCTTGGGTGGCGGGAATGCGTCTTCCCATTGGTCGCGAGAGGGGCCTCGCCGCCCGGGCGTCTCCTCGGGATCCTTGAATTCGTCACTCCACTGATTCTCCGCCATGGCTGTTCCTCAACGAGAAGTTTGAGCGGTCAAAAAGCCGTTCCTGCCGCTGCCGGCACAGGGAGCACGCTTCGCTTGGAGCATTCTGGGGCTGACCGTTCGGCCCCGTCAACCGATTTGAGGTCTTTGCAAGGAATGTCGGGACAATCATCGGCCTAAGCAGAGCGTCGCATCGGTCGCGGTTCCGTACGTTTTCGTCGACGGACCTCCGAGGCGACGGGTGACGGAGCCCGGGAAGGGCTCGCCACCTTTGGTACCCGAGAACCGCTCCCTTGCGACCGCAATCTCCGCCACAGGGTCAACAGCCACAATGGGCGATCGGCCGGCGGTTCCACCGAGATGTAAATTGCGTGGCGAGCATGAAACAAGAGGCTCAAGAACAGGCACTGTGCGGCCAGCATGGCGATCCCACATTGAATCAGCCTTGACGGCAATGCCGGCACGGGCAGCGGTCCGCAAACCTCGAGCGCGGCAAAGCCGCCGCCGAGCAGTACCACCAGGCACAGCAGCGTCAGACTCAACCGGCAGGCCCGCATCTCCCGATGGAGAAATCGCCAAACGGGGAGTCCGCAGAAAATCGTCGGGACCATCCAACTCAAAGTCCGCTTGTTCCAGAATTCGGCGCGCCACAGCCAGTCGACCGTCTGGCTCCAAGCGCGGAGTGCTTCGGTTTGAATGGCAAACGCCGCGACAAATCCAAGGAACGCGCAGCAGGCCCAGCCCCGATAGCGGCCATTAAAGTCTTGCAGACTTTGCGACCGCAGCCACCAGATCAAGAACGCCAGTTGGCTCGCTAGAAACAGGGCGGTGGCAATATACCCGCGAACCAGGCGCGCCTGTTTAAGCTCGAAGAACTTGACCAGCCCCGGCCCCAGCCTCGCGGCGTGAGTTTCCGCGGCCCATCCGCCGGCGAGGATTCCCGCAGCCAAGAGCAACCCGAGGAAAGCCACTCCCGCGTGTTTCCACCATCGCGCGGAGATCAACTTCCGCAGGGGGAAATACGACGGACCTCTGTTTTTGACGGCTGCTTTCGCGGGAGACGCTCGTCGTGGCAGTGAAGCCGTGACCGCTTCAACCGCAGTTTCGTCGGATTCCGTTGCCAGCCGCCGCCGCCTGCGCTCATCCAGCGAACGCGAGCCTGCAAACCGTTCTGTCATGGGTCTCGCTTCGTTCCGTCAAAGCACGAAAGCCGGAACGCCAAGAAGATCGGTTGAACCGGAGCACGGAGGGAGAATCCCTTCATCGGCGTCACCAGTTCGGAAAGATCGGCAGGATCTCGCTGGACCGATGTCTCGAACTTGCGAGGCCGCGGCAAAACGGTCGTCTTGGAAACCGAGAGCTGGAACAGATTGACTGACCGACTGACTCGCTCAAAGCAGAGTTCGCCGGGATTTTGTGCCATTTTGGCATCATGTTTTCGTGCCAGTTTGGCCTAGAACACAATGCATGCCACAATGGCATAAACATCGCGGGCAGTGAAGATTCGTTCGATCGACCTCATTTCAGATATTCCGGCGGCAATCTGTTACCACCCGAATAGCCAACGTCAACATAACCACTTGAAGAAAAAAGCATTACGAAGTATCTCGGAATGAAAACGAGCACACGGCGATCGCACAGAACGTGGGTGCCAATTCCGGCGAGCACCTCCAATGGAATTGGTACGTGCATTGCATTTGAGATGGCTGGCCTCTCCAAATTGGCGTGCAACTGGCAGCTTTGCACTTGGCTTGGCGAACATCAAATCGAACCAAACGCTATAAGTAGGAGGAAACGACAATGACTCGAATGGGAACCTTGTGGAGCCCCTGGCGCGAGATGAATCGGTTGCGTCGGGAAGTGGATCATTTGATCAATTACGATGGATGGCCGACGTCGCGCGGGCCGGCCGCGTTTCCGGCTGTGAACGCGTGGGAGAACGAGCAAGGACTCGTTTTGACGGCGGAGATCCCCGGGATCGATCCGTCGAAGCTCGATGTGTCGCTCGAAAAGGACGTACTGACGATTTCCGGTGAACGACTCGGCGTTGCATCAGCAGCGACTGAAGAGAACTACGTACGCCGCGAGCGATGGTTTGAGCCCTTCAAGCGGACCGTCGAGTTGCCGTTCGACCTCAATCCTGACAAGTGTGACGCCTCCTACGAGAGAGGCGTGTTGACCGTCAGGCTCGAACGGGCGCCCGAGCTGCAGCCCAAGAAGCTGACCATCAAAGCGGGTTGAAACGAAGATCGAACCTGCGAGTCTCAATAACCGGCGAAGCGGCAATCGCTTCGAAGGATCCAAAAAATAGGAGCAACGCTATGAACAATTGCCAAGCAACGAATGGCAACCCGAATTCTCAGGTTGGCGCGGAGCAGCGCCCCGTGTATCGACCGTCGGTCGACATTCTGGATACCGCGGGAGACGTCGTGTTGGTCGCCGATGTACCCGGCGTCGATGAGTCTCACCTCGATGTGACGCTGGACAAGAACGTCCTCACCATCCGGGGAACGGTTCAACACGCGACCTTCGAAGGTTACACGCCGGTCCGGACAGAATACGGCGTCGGCAACTTTGAGAGAGTGTTCACCGTTTCCGACGACGTCAATCGCGACGCGATCGAGGCGACCGTTAAGGACGGCGTCCTGCAATTGAGACTGCCGAAGACGGCTCAATCCACGCGGCGCAAAATCGACGTCGTCGCTCGGTGAGAATGTCTGGCCCTTTGAGAACTGCCGCCGATGTAAATGTCTGTTGAGGGTTCCCGCCCGGATGACGGCCGCCAAAGCTGTCACCCGGGCGGTTGGCTTTTCATCCCGACCATTCGCGATCCCCGCAGTGGTCCGCGGGATTCCCGCAGAGATTTTCGCGACTGATCTCAACGAAGAACCGAGTCAAAAGTCTCCCTCTTCAAGGGCTGCGACGTAAGGCAGGGAGCGGTGCTCGTCGTTGTAATCGAGGCCGTAACCGACCACGAAGACGTCCGGGATCTTGAAGCCGAAATAGTGCGGCTCCCAATCGATTTCGCGGCGTCTCTCTTTCCATAAGAGGACCGCGCCCCGGACGCTGCACGGATTGGCCGTGCGGATGTGGTCGATGACCGCGGCGAGCGTGCGGCCCGTGTCGAAAATGTCGTCCACCACCAGCACGTGGCGATCGCGGATATCCGGAAGAAGCTCCACATCCAGGGTGATGTCACCCGGGGACGTCGCCTTGCCGCGATAGCTCGAGGCGTGAATCATGCCCACGCGCAGCGGCAGATCGATCGAGCGGATGAGGTCCGAAACGAGGACCACGCCTCCCGTCAGTACGCCAATGACGGTCAGCGGCCGGCCGCGATACTCGTCGGCAATCCGCCGTCCGAGCTCGGAGACCTTGGATTGAATATCGGCGGCTTCGATCAGTCGTTTCACGGCAATCTTCGCAGAGTGTTCAGCAGCCGGTTCGAATCAACCTTCCGCACTTGCCCTTCGTCCTGCCCCGGTTACGTTCCCCTGCGATTGCCGAAGAGTTCGATGTGCAGCCGAGGCGAAACGCAATAGCCGCGCTCTTCCGCGGCAGGCCGCAGCCACTCGGTCTTTTGCCGCAGCTCCTCCGCATCAATCCCTTGTGGCATTAAGAACACGCGGGACGGCGCGATCCCCCCGATTTCCCGCACGTGCCGGTCGACGTCGTCGACGTCTTCCGGCTGGTCGACGACGTATTTCAGTTGGTAGCGATAGTCGCGCGTCATCCGGCCCACGATGTCCGGACAGTCGCGGCGCTCTTCGTGACGCGACGCCCACATTGCATTTCCCACTGGAGTCGAGTTGACGCGCTTGGGACTGATTGACATCAGATCGGCATGGACCGGGCGATCGATCGTACCCGCGGTTTCGATGGTCACGAAGCGATCGGCTCGTTTGAGGGCGTGCGATAGCGAAACAACGTCGGGCTGCAACATCGGCTCGCCCCCGGTCACGATCACGTGCCGACAGTCATCCGCAAGGATGCGATCGAGAATCGTTTGCCACGGTTCATGAACGCCCTCCGGATTCCACGATGTGTGCGGCGTGTCGCAAAACGAGCAGCGCAGATTGCACCCGGTGGTCCGTACGAAGACCGCCGGCGTTCCCGCGAACTCCCCTTCCCCCTGGATCGACTTGAAGAACTCGGCAATTCTCATAGAGATCGTGACGATGCAGAATAGTCCAGGGGATCGCGCAGCCCGGCTTCCGCAAAACCCTTCAATCGCAGACTGCACGAATCACAGCGGCCGCACGGGCGCCCCGCCGAGTCGGGGTCGTAGCAACTGCGCGTCAAGGAATAATCGACCCCGAGGCCGATCCCCGTCCTGATGATCTCGGCCTTGGTCATGCGGATCAAGGGGGCGTGGATCTTCCAGGCTCCCGCCTGTTCGACTCCCGCTTTGGTTCCGAGGTTTGCCAGTCGCTCGAATGCCGCGATGTATTCGGGCCGGCAGTCCGGGTAACCGCTGTAGTCGAGCGCGTTGACGCCGATGAAAATATCGAAGGCTCGCAGCGTCTCGGCCCAGCCCGCGGCAATCGACAGAAAAATCGTATTTCGTGCCGGGACGTAAGTCGGCGGAATACCGGTTGCCATCTCAGCCTCGGGCCGGTCTTTCGGCACGGGAAGGTCGGCCGTGAGCGAGGAGCCGCCGATGGCACGTAAGTCGAGCTTGAAGACGAGGTGTCGCCGCACCGCCAGCGCCGCACAGACTTTTTGCGCCGCTTCCAGCTCGAAGGCGTGCCGCTGCCCGTAATCGAACGACAGAGCGTACGTCTCAAAACCATCGCGGCGGGCGATGGCCAGCGCCGTCGTCGAATCAAGTCCCCCACTGACGAGCACGACCGCTCGAGTTGGACGATCTGTCATACGGATCGCTTCCGATGTTCACTCCTGCGGAATTTCGGAAGCTATCACGCGGCGCTTCGCGGTGCA
>Ga0181532_10003707_pt1 | contig 13654 bp, 10 predicted proteins | sample PEATcosm2014_Bin_33_FD_119768 | JGI IMG/M metagenome (GOLD analysis project Ga0181532, IMG submission 119768) | Peatland microbial communities from MTU Mesocosm Facility, Houghton, MI, USA - PEATcosm2014_Bin11_30_metaG | ecosystem: Environmental > Terrestrial > Soil > Wetlands > Peat | place...
GACCAAAGGTTCCTCGAGAACTCCGCTTAGAGCAACCGCCCTAAGACTCAGCCACCTCACCTGGTCTGGTACTTCTACTGTGACTTTCAGAACTTGTCATCCGACCACCTCCTTTCCGGTGTATGCGCAGAGTACAAAAAAGCAGGGACAGAGTCAACGGCACAGAGGTGGAGTGCCGCGGGAATCAATAGGGCAGTTCCCAGTTCCCAGTTCTCAGTTCTCAGAACCCAGTCCCGACGTTTTTCACTGAGAACGGAGAACTGAGAACTGCCCTTCGCGGGTACACTTATTTCGCGGAATGAAAACAACTGCCCTGGGGTTCCACTTAACATGCCGGCCGTGAGCGTGGCTTGCACCGTCCTCAATGAGCGCAATGACATCGACTCGCTGGTTGAGAGTCTAATGCGGCAGAGGCTCGCTGCCGCCGAAGTCATCGTCGTCGATGGCGGTTCCACGGACGGGACTTGGGAGCGACTAGAAGCCGCCCGCTTAAAATACCCGACGCTGGTTCCGATCCGCGATGAGAGCTGCAGCCTGAAGAGTTGCCCGGGTCCGATCGCGCGCGGTCGCAATGTCGGAATCGCCGCAGCTACCTCTGATGTGGTCGCCTGCGCCGATGCCGGCTGCACTTACCATCCCGACTGGCTCGCCAACCTGACGGCTCCGATCCTAAACGGCAGCGCCGAGTACTCCGTTGGCGGATCGTACATCGATCCTGACCCGGCCCGGTCCACCATCTGGGACGTGGCCTCGGCGCCCTTCTTCGGCGTCAAGTTAAATTCCGACGCTGCCACAAAATCCTGCACCGCCCGCTCGATGGCCTTTCGCAAAGATCTGTGGCGACGCGTTGGCGGATTCCCCGAAAACGTCTTCCTCGGAGAAGACACGGTATTCGATTCCGCGATGCGCAAGCTGGTGACCCCCGCTTTCGCGGAACGGGCCAAGGCCGCCTACCAGCCGCGCCACAGTTTCCGCTTGGCTCTGCGGCAAATGGTCAGTTATTCCGTAACGGACGGCGTTTTGGGCGGACGCTCGGCCCGCCTGTGGCGAAACGTCGTTCGCTGCCTCATCGACATCCTTGCCGTTCTCACTCTTGTCTACTCGCCCATTCCGCTGTTATGCGTGCTTGCGCTCGAAATCTATTTTGCTTTCCGGCTGGACTGGAGCGATCTCCGAAAAGCTGGCTGGCTAACTTGCTTGCGAATTCTGCCCGCGCGCCTGGTATTTTCTTTGATCGTTCCCTGGGTGGTCGCGTGGTATCAGACCCTGGGCAGCATCACCAAGAAGAACCGCCCTAACCGGCAGAATTTTGCGTAGCTGGGCCTTGCTGTCTCTTCATCGCGAGGATTGAAGTCTCTGTAGCTCGCTTCTGGCCAGCACGTTTTCGGGGTGAAGCGACGCTTCCGCCTGGTATTCGGCGATTGCCCGCTCGCGGTTGCCGCTGGCCTCCAGGATCTTAGCCAGAACAAAATGGAATCCAGGTGAACTTGGCCCCCTTTGCAGAGCACGCTCGGCATTCTGGGCTGCCGGCGTCAACTCTCCCTGTTCCATTTGGGCGCGGGCGAGATAGATGAATTGGTCTGGATCCGCATCATCGATCAGGGTCGCGCGCTTCAGATAGTCCTCGGCCTCGGAAAACCTTCCCATTCGGTAATAGGCGTAGCCCAGGTTGTAGTTAGAGAGCCAGAGGCGCGGATTGCTTTGGAAGGCGCTCAGGTAGAGAGGGACGGCACGGTCATAACGGCCCAGGTTGGCGAGTTCATTAGCCAGGTTGACCTGTACGATCGGGTTTTGAGGTGCGTACACCATCGCGTTCTGGTAAAGCAAAATGTTGCTGGCCCACTGCACCTGATGAATAAGGGTGCCGACGAATGCTGCAACACAGAGTATCGCCACCGTCGCCCACTGCAGCGTTCTTGAGGTAGTGACTTGTTCGACCGCCAGCGCCATCAAAATCACAATCCCCACCGAAGGCAGGTAGAGAAAACGATCGTGAACAAAGTTGTCAGGCGCAATTGCTCGCAAATATAAAGTCGGCAGGATGGTCCCAATCGTCCACCCCATTGCAAAAACTCCTAGGCGAGGGTCGGGGAGTTTAGAGATCAAGTACCCCGCCGCGACCAAAGCGGCTAACAGAAAAATGACGGGCAGGAAGAAGTTCTCAAAACCAGGAGCGGTTACATAGGCCAGCGAGTAGAACTCGCTGGAAGAGATGGGAAACAGCAGCTGCTTCAGATCGAACCACAGGATCGATGGCCAGGTAAGCACCATGGTGGTCCAGCTAAGAGGCGCAATGGGTTGCGCCAGGCCATGAAGCATCATTCTCCGGGCAGCTAGATAGACGACAAGAACCGTGAAATACGGAATCGAAACGAGACCCTCTTTCAGGACCGAGTCTTTCAAGGTTGACCAGTCTTTCAAGGCCGCCCAAGCCGGGGTTGAATTTTCGCTGGCCCGCCGGGGCGCAAAGATCACCGCGAAAGCAAGAATCAGAAGCGGGAATGCGGCTGCTGTTTCCTTGGAGAGCAGTGCCACGCCGAACAAAAACACGGATGTTGCCATCCATACCATCTTTTTTCTGCCATTGCGGAAGTTGAGGTACGCAAGGAAGCTGGCAAGCAGCAACACGGTCAGGAGCAAGTCGTTCACGGAGGAGAGCCAAGCGACGTTTTCGACGTGCACCGGATGCAGACCAAAAAGAATCGCAGCCAGAGCGGCAGTTCTGCGACCGCCGCTCAACTTTCCCGCTGTCACAAAGACGAGGTATGTCGCCAGAACATGGAGGGCCAGCATGGCGAAGTGCCATCCCGCTGGATGCATACCAAAAATGGCGTCGTTGAGACGCAGCCATAGGAGCACGACTGGCCGATAAAAGGTCCCGCTTGAGGGTGGAGCGATGTCGGCCGAAATCTGAGGAATGAAGTAATGAGCCAAAAAGCGCCAGGAGTGGATTACGACATTGTCCACGATCACAGGCTTGTCGTCATAAACGAAGCCGAATGAAAGCGTGCCCAGATAGGCGAGAGCGGTAACCGCGCAGACCAGGACCTCCGCCACGCCGCTCTTATCAAGGAAGCCGTCAAGGAAACCATCGAGGGGCCGGGCAAGTGAGGATGGGCTTTCCAATTTCCGGCCGACTGGTTGCACGCGCTTGAGTATAGCGGAACGGAAACACTCGCAGTACATGCCCGCCAGATACCTACCTTCGTTACTGCCCCTTCCCTAGACTGAAAGAGCCCCTGCAAAGCAGGAAAGGCTTCCCCCCCGAAGTCACAGATCTTTAGCATCGGCCTATCTGTAGAGACCTGTAGAGACGGGGCTTGCCCCGTCTGCTCTGCCGAGACGCGGCAAGCCGCGTCTCTACGGGAGCACTAGCCCTTCCAGCGGTAGGCATCTGATTGGGCCAGTCCTAAATGCGCCAGCACGCGGTTGGCGAATTCCTCTGCCATGGCATCGGCGTTCGGGGGGTGGTTATAAAACGTTGGGATCAGCGGGAAGATAGTCGCTCCCGCATCCGCCGCCAGCGACATGTTGCGGATGTGGATTTTGTTGAGCGGCGTCTCGCGCAGGCAAAGTACGAGCGGGCGACGTTCCTTAAGAGTGACGTCAGCGGCGCGCTCGATGAGGTGCGAGGCGGTGCCATTGGCAATGCGGCCAAGGGTACCGACGCTGCACGGGATGACGACCATCGCGTCGGAAGGATACGACCCGCTGGCCACGTTCGCACCGATATCGGTATTTGACTGCTGCTGAATCTTTGCCGAAGGCGCGCCGATGATTTGCCGTAGGAGATCAGAACGGCCTTCGATAGCGAGTTCTTCGGCCATGACGCGCAGGCTGCTGTCGGAAGCGATGAAATTCACCGTCTTCACCCGCGGGTCGCGTTCGACGGTCAGCAGGAAGTGCTTGAGAAACACCGACCCACTGGCGCCGGTCGTGGCAACAGTCATGTTTTCCGGCGCAACAAAAGGCAACGTTGGGGCTCCACGAGGCTCATTTCAGTTCAACGGCCTCGAAAAACTGAGCATAGGGACGAGCGGAAGGCAAGTCAAGGATCGCCGGCGGCGATGCCCTGATACGAAGCGTCTAGTACGCAAGAGCGGGCCACGGCGAATGGGGAACGACCAACGACCATCGACTGAAGACTGACGACGCATTCATGGCAACCACCAGCATCTTACGATCGCGGCGCAGTGCCGGCCAACTCCACGCTATAGCCAGCGTCGAGCGTGAGATTCGCGCCATGGATCCGGCCGCCGGGCGCAAATACCTTCGCGATTTTCGCGAGGCCTACCCGTCCTACGAAAAAGTTCTTGGCGCGAGCGATGTGCGGCACGAAATCGCCAAAGCTGGCACCGTCTTGGTCGGCGATTACCATGCCCTACCCAGCTCGCAGCGCTATTTGGCCGAGCTCCTCCGGGATCCCGAACTTCAGCAGCGGCCTATAGTGCTGGGAGTCGAAACTATCTTTTCTCGCGACCAGCACATTCTCGACGAATGGTTCCGCGGCGAGATAGACGAAAACGAACTGCGCCAGCGCATCCGCTTCGAACTCGACTGGGGATACGACTGGGCTCCATTTTACGAATTGCTCTCTGCCGCACGGGACCAGGGCGCGTCCATCTACGGGCTCGATTGCATGCCGCGCGAAGACCTGCGGAAGATCGGAGCGCGTGACCGTCACGCCGCCGACAAGATTGCCGAACTCCGCCAGCGCCATTCCGATGCGCTCATCCTGATCCTGTTCGGCGAGTCGCACCTCGCGCCCCAGCATCTGCCGGCCCTGTTGCAGCAGCGGCTTCCCGCGGAACCGACGCTCACCGTGCTGCAAAACGTCGACGCCCTCTACTGGCGCGCCGCCGGAGAAGCTAGCGACCATGTCGAAGCCGTCGAAGTACGCAACGAAGTCCGCAAAGACGTCCGCGAGCATGTTCTTTGCGTCTTCAACGCCACGCCGCTGGAGAAATACGAGCATTACCGCCTCTGCCTCGACCACTGGGGACGCAGCGATAATGACCACAGCGCGCCCGACCTCGGCCCCACGCTTTACAACCTGATCGACGGCATGGTGCGATTTCTCGGTATCAACCAGTACTCTCCGCACAACACTACGCAGCCGAAGCTCCTGGTTGACCTCATGCCCGAAGTCTATTCGCGCAGCTCTGACGCGCTGCTGCACCGGCTGTTATCGCGCAAGGGATTCACGCCTGAACATCGCCGATCTCTGCTGCGGCAGGTTCGCGAGCGCGGCAGCGTCTACCTGACGCCGATCAACGCCGTGTATGTGCGGCAGTTTCGTATGACGTCGTCCGCCGAAGACGCCACCCGCTTCCTGCATCAGGCCTGCCGCGGACTACCGAATCTTTGCCCTGGCAAGGCCTTAGCACAACACGCCGCGTTGGTCGCGCAGACGCTAGACAAAGATGATGCGTTTTACATGACCGTCTTCGAAAACGCGCTCGCCTGTTTTGGATCGCGCATATTGCATCCAGCGCGTCCTGCTCTCCGCGATACCGATATCTCGGAATTGTTCGAGGTGACGCGTGAAGACCTCGAACACCAGACGTCGCTTCCCTTCGCCGACGCGGTCGAAGCTCTCGACTTTCTGATGCTGCACCGAGAGCAGGACTTTCGTGCCATGCCAGCTCCCACATTCACCGGCCACAAGTACGAATACGTCATTGAGCAACTCGGATATCTCACCGGCAACGATCTCTACGACGCCTACCTCGAAGGCCGCCTGACCACCGCCGCGTTGCGCAAGCTCTTCCTCGCACACATCGAACGGCCCGGCGTCGCGCGCAAAGCCTATATCCAGCTGAGAACACGGCTGAGTTCTGCAGAGCGCGCCTAAAACCCTTCGCTCCTGGCTCAGATTTTCCCCCTGTGTCCCTCCGTGTCCCCTGTGGTTCAAAGTTTTGATCTTCGCTGGTCGCTCTCGGCGTCCCCTGCGTCTCGGCGGTTCAAGTTTTTGATCTACTGCGGTATCCTCACCTGTTCTGATGCCAGACGACTTCCCACTTCAGTCGCAGACGCCCGATGCGCTCATGCTCTTCGGCTTCTGGTATCGTGCGCTCCCGGCCAATCAAGTTCGTCGTGGGCTGCTCGTCAAGACGATGCTGCTCGAGCAACCGCTCGTCATCGGACGCGACCAGCATGGTCAAGTCTTCGCCCTGCGTGACGCGTGCCCGCACCGCGGCATGCCGCTTTCCTGCGGACAGTTCGACGGCCAACAGATCGAATGCTCCTATCACGGCTGGAAATTCGATGCCCACTCCGGCCAGTGCCAGCTGATTCCGTCGCTCGTCGCCGAGCAGACTCTGAAAATCGATCGCATTTACGCCGGCAGCTATCCCTGCGAAGAGCGCGACGATTTTATCTGGGTCTTCATTCCCGATCGCGGCCCAGCCGGCGCGGGATTCTCAAAATCCGTGCCCGCTCCGATTCCTGCGCCGGAGATTCCGAAATTCAGCGATCATTTCAAACTCGCCTATCTCACCGCCGATCTGCCCTGCTCCGTCGACCACGGCATTATCGGACTGATGGATCCCGCGCACGGCCCCTTCGTTCACCAGGCGTGGTGGTGGCGCTCGCAAGAATCGATTCACGAAAAACAGAAAAACTTCGAACCCATTCCCTACGGATTTCGTATGAGCGCGCACACTCCCAGTTCGAACAGCGCTCCCTATAAGCTTTTGCGCCTTTACGCCGACGCCGACTCGATCACCACTACCATCGATTTCGTCCTGCCGAATTTGCGTTCAGAGATCATTCGCGCCGGCAAATACTGGTTCTCAAGTCTGACCACAGTCACTCCCATCACCCGCACTCAGTGCCGCATCGACGTAGTGGCCGCTTGGAATTTGTTTCGCTGGATTCCCTTTGGCCCCGAACTGCTGAAATTCGTCTTCGCAAAATTCGTGGAGCAGGATCGCCGCACTATGGAACTTCAGTCCGAGGGTTTGAAACACAATCCGCATTTAATGCTGATCGACGACGCCGACCGCCCCGCCAAGTGGTATTTCGGTTTGAAGAACGCCATGCTCGAAATGAAGAAGAATGGCGGCGAATTCCGGCATCCGATGAGCGGGCCGGTTACGCTGAAGTGGAGAAGCTAGAGGGATCTAGTCCTGTTCTTGCGCATTCACTTCGATCACGTCTCCACCGATCGCTCCGACTTTCGCTGCTTCATCTCTAAGGCCTGCATTCCTGGCACAGCGGATAACCTGCATCCAGCGAGTGCAGATATGTTTCCATCGCATGCCAGCACACCAGACTATTCTTCGCGAAGGCGGAGGAAGTGAAGGGATAAGCCGTATCGACGTGGTCGTATTCCAGCATCAAGGGGATGTGCGGCGGAAGCTTGGGCACGATGTCGAGCGTATTCACGATGCGCCACGAATCGATGGGCAGTAGATCGAAGGCCCTCGCAAACTCCAGGTTACCCACGCGTGGCGAAGCAAACGTACACGAGGTTGTAACGTCGAACTTACGCTTCGAGTCATTCTCCATGACGAACAGAGTGGTCAGGGCCGCACCCAAGCTATGGCCGGCGACCACCGTGGGCCGCGGCCGGCGCGCTTCGCCCGCAGACCGTCTGACGCCGCGCGCCGTTTCCCGAGCAATCGCCAGCTGGTCGAGTTGCTCGGCGAAGGAACCGGCGAACGTCTCAGGCGGCGGGGGCGTCCCCGGCGCAGCGCCCTCCTGTTTACGATCCTCGGCCAGCTGGCGCTTCACCACTTTCAACGAACTGTAGATTCTGTCGAACCCGCCGGCCACCCGTCCCGCGGAAGGCACCTGACGGAAGGGAGTCGGAAGCGCCGCCGCATCATCGATCCACTCGATCGCGCCCTCCGTTCCACGAATGGCGAGGATGCGTGAGTCCGGGTTGGCGATCTCGTGACAGTCGATCCCGTAAAACTCCGGGTCCTTGAGGCTGAGGATGAAATCCGACATCTGGATCCAAGCCCCAAGTTCCCAGCCATCAGGGATGTCGCCTGCCTGGGGTTCCGGTCTAAGGTTGGAGGGATCGCGCCTGAACATCGTGTAGGCGGCCTGTACGAACCGTCCGTAGAATAACGCTTTTTTCGGATCGAGTGGTTGGCCCATGAGACGCCTCTCTTAAGATTCATTGCCGACTCATGCGGCTGAACGCGGATAGCACAACGGCGGGGCCGAGAAATAACAGCCAGGGAAGAAAAACTAACCGATCAGCATACGGGTCACAAACGACAGCCAGCAACCGCATTATGTCAGCAAAGATGCCACGACACTGTAAGCCTCACTCAGCGCAGCGTCAAGCGTCGCCGCCTCCTTGCCGCCCGCTTCGGCCAGATCTGGACGCCCGCCGCCTTTGCCGCCGACTCTATGCGCCACCGGGCCGATGATTTTTCCGGCCTGAATGCGGCTGGTGAGGTCCTTGGTGACACCGACGATCAGCGAGACGTTGCCATTCGAGGCCGAGCCCAGCACGACTACGGCGGAACCGAGCTTGTCGCGAAGTTGATCAACCAGCATGCGCATCTGCGCGCGATCCAGATTGTCCACGCGGTGGGTGAGGACTTTGACGCCGTTAACGTCTTTGACTTTTTCGCTGATGTTGGCCGTGCTCGAGGATGCGGACTTCATCCGCGACTGATCCAGTTCGCGCGTGAGCCGCTTGATCTCCTCGTCACGCTTTTCTACCGCCTTCACGAGCGCCTCTGCCGAGTCGGTAAGGCCGCCTGTCGCGCTTGTTAATCCTGCGACAACCTCTTCCAGCTTGTGATCCCTCCGGAAATGTTGGAGCGAGCCTTCGCCAGTCACGGCCTCGATGCGCCGCACTCCTGACGAAACGCTTCCCTCTTTCAAGATCTTGATCAGCCCGATCTCGCCGGTTTGCGCCGTATGCGTGCCGCCGCATAGTTCGGTGGAAAAATCTCCGATCCTGATCACTCGCACCATGTCGCCGTATTTCTCGCCGAATAGCGCCATCGCGTGATACTCGTTGATGGCCACTTCAATCGGAACATTCTCGATGACCTCGACGCGTTCATTGCGCAGAACTTCTTTGTTGATAATGTCTTCGATGTCTTGCAGTTCTTCTTCGGCAACGCCGGTGAAATGCGAGAAGTCGAAGCGCAGATGATTGGGAGCGACCAGCGATCCCGCCTGCTTCACATGCTTGCCCAAAACTTCGCGCAGTCCGGCCTGGAGCAGATGCGTAGCTGTGTGATTGCGCATGGTGGCTTCGCGAATCGCCGTGTCGACTACGGCATCCACTCTCTCGCCTAGGCGAATTGCCTGCTTGGCCACAACCTGGTGCGCGCGCACGCCCTGGACCGGGTAGTAGCATCCGGTCACCTCGGCGATGACGGTATTGTGATCGTCGGAGTAGAACCATCCGCGATCGCCGACCTGTCCGCCTGACTCTGCGTAGAAGGGAGTGTGGTCGAGAATGACCTCGCCAGATTCGCCCGTCTTGAGCTCCTGAGCTCCTTGGCAGCCCTTGATGATGGCGAGAACTTCGCAATTGTCGGAGCGTGTCTGGCGATAGCCCTCGAATTCGGACTTCGGGAGCTGCTGGAAGGCGGGATTAGCCGTCTGCTTGGCCGCACCTTTCCAAGAGGCGCGAGCCCGCTCACGCTGCTCCAGCATCGCGCGATCAAAACCTTCCTGCGCGAGGACGATACCTTGATCACGTAGTACGTCAGCGATGAAATCGAAAGGCAACCCAAAGGTGTCGTAGAGCCGAAATGCTTTCTCGCCCGGAAATACAACTTGTACGCCGCTATCTGAACTTGGGTTCCCTCTGTCTGCGGCGACCTCGAATATCTCCTCTTCGAGCTTTTTCAGGCCAAGGTCAACCGTGTGAGCAAACCGCGTCTCCTCCGCCAGCACGGCCCTTGAGACTCGTTCCGCAGACTCTCTGATTTCCGGATATGCGCCCTGCATCAAGTCGCGAACAGCAAAGACCATCTCATGCAGGAACGGCTTCGTTTGCCCGAGCAACCTTCCGTGGGTAATCGCACGGCGGATGATTTTGCGGAGCACATAGCCGCGTCCTTCGTTCAAAGGAATCACGCCATCGGAAATAAGAAACGTGGCAGCGCGGGAGTGGTCGGCGATCACGCGCAAAGAAGCTGCAGACTTAGAACCAGCCGAGCCTTGCTCGGCATGGACGGGTGAGGCGCCCGTCCCCACACGGGTAGTGGCGCTCCTGGTCAGTTCTGCTGCGCGCTTGATCAGTGGCGTGAATAAATCCGTATCGTAGTTTGAAATCACGCCCTGCAGTACCGACGCCATCCGTTCCAGTCCCGCGCCGGTGTCAATCGACGGCTTCGGCAGCGGCGTCAGTTTTCCCGCCGCATCGCGGTCGAACTGCATGAACACCAAATTCCACAGCTCGACATAACGCCCGCAATCGCAGCCAAACGTACAGTCGGTATGGCCCTGATCGCTCGCCGCCACGCCCATGTCGTAGTGAATCTCGCTGCAGGGACCACAAGGCCCGGTGTCACCCATCTGCCAGAAATTGTCTTTCGCACCAAACTCGAAGATGCGATCTTTCGGCACACCTTGCCCGAGCCACAGGTCGTAAGCTTCAGCATCGCGCGGAACCCCGTTTTCGCCCTTGAAGATGGTGGCGTACAGCTTCTCTTGATCAATCTCAAACCACTGCGGCGAAGTGATCAGCTCCCACGCATACGCGATGGCGTCTTTCTTGAAGTAGTCGCCAAATGAGAAATTCCCCAGCATCTCGAAAAACGTGTGATGACGATTAGTGAAGCCCACGTTTTCGAGATCATTATGCTTGCCGCCCGCGCGCACGCATTTCTGCGAGGTCGTCGCGCGCGCGTAGTCGCGCTTTTCCAGGCCGAGGAAAACGTCTTTGAACTGGTTCATTCCGGCGTTGGTAAAGAGCAACGTCGGATCGTTGGCCGGGACGAGCGACGAGGAATGCACCTCGCGGTGTCCCTTCTGAATGAAGAAGTCGAGGAATCTGCGGCGAATTTCGGAGCCTGTGAGCATGTCGGTTGAACGGTAAAGTAAATTCTAAACGATAACCAACAGAGGGCACAGAGGAACACAGGGAAACACAGAGGGCGACTCGATTTTGCTCGGCTACAGAACTGACGACGTCGTAGACCGGGTGCGCAAACAGTTCGCAGCCGGCACCCCGACGCGGTCCGGAGAAAGCGGACTTACTCACAGACTTACTTCACTACGTCTTCGGTTTTCTCGGCAGCCTTCTTTACGCCTTTGCCCGTATCCTTGGCAGCAGTCTTGGTGGCCTTGCCGGTGTCCTTAGCAACGGTTTTGGTGGCAGAGCCGGTTTTGTCGGCGGCCTTTTCCGTGGCCTTGCCGGTGTCCTTGGCGGCGGTTTTGGTGGCTTCGCCGGTCTTCACGACTGCGGTCTTGGTGGCTTTGCCGGTATCGTCGGCTGCGGTTTTCACGTCGGTTCCGGCCTGTCCGTACGAAAACGCAGTCAGAGCCAGCAGTGTAGCCGCGATCATTAGTGAGAACTTCATTTTCACCGTTCCTCCAGAGAAATTGCAGAGATGTTTAATCGGCAAAGTTGTATCAGACAACAAGGCATGGCGCAACCTCTGCAAGAAAGGAGGAAGGGCTTCAGGGAAACCGGCGAAAGCTGCGTGATCCGAACCGTGACAAGCTTTTGAAACTTTGAAACCTAGCTACGCGTCAGACGTCTCATTTTCGAGTTCGGTTAGCGTCTCTTCGTCAACGTCCCATTTCTTGAGGATCGTGAAGATGGTTTTCGGTCCGAAGCCGGCGCGCATCAACTGGCGGAAGATGCGGCCTGCCTGCTTCTGGCCTTTGTCGTCCTTGGGCTTCTGCAGGCGTTTGCGGCGGAGATAGGCGCGCGCAAGATTTTCTTCTTTCACGTCGTCATAGACGGTAGAAACCGCCTTTTCGATGACGTCGCCGTGCACTCCCTTGGCTTTCAGCTCGTTGACGACGCGCATGCGCCCGAATTTCTCATTGTCACGCCGATACGACGAAAAGGCCGCCGCGTACTTGGCGTCGTTCAGATAGCCCTGGTCTTTCAGGCGGACGACAATCAGTTCCACCAGCGTCTTGCCTATTTCCGTATCGGCTTCCACACGGTTCCGAAGCAGGCGCTTCAGTTCCGCTACCGACCGCATACGGCGAGCCAGCGCACCTACAGCGTAGTCGTACAGTTCCGCTTCGGTGAAGAGTTTTCTGGGACGGCCAAACGCCATGTTCACACGATAGCGCGAGACGGGGTTCGGGGCTAGCGCGCGATCGTTTCGCTTAGCTGAATTCCAGCGCCTAAACTGCTGAGAAACTATCTTCTGCTTCGGACAGCCTCACCGCAGCGGCTAAAGCCGTCGGAATCGGACCAAGATCGCAGCGGTAAAACCGCTGCGCCACCCAAATTCAGGTTCAGCCGCTCACTTTGGCGGCCCGGAACTGGGAAACGCCGGCGCGGGCGGTACGGGCGACACGAGCGGCATGCTGGCCGGCACACTCGATGCGATGGGCGCGACCAGCGCCGCTTTTGCCGAGGCGGGCAGCTTGTCGGCATTGGCCAGCAGGATGGCTATTTGCCACATCTGATTTTCAGCAAGCGATTTGCTGAAGCCGGGCATGCCACTCAGGCGAATGCCGTTGAAGATCTTCCAGTAGGTTTCGCCGGGCTCATCGTCGGTCACGCCTTTGCCCTCGAACAGCTGCGGTGGTCGCGGATACATTCCCGTCGCAATCGACGACTTCGGCGACAGCGGCACACCGTGGCAGACGGCGCAATGCCGCTTGTAAAGGTCGGCGCCGTCAAGGTAGTTTCCTTCGGTCGGCTTAATCGGGACTTCCTTTGGCATCTCTTTCGCGATGCGCGCACTCAATGCCTTGTGTGATAGGAAATTTTCGAACGGCATGTCGGAGTCGGTGGTGGCAACCGGGGCACTGCCGCCGGTGAAATACAGATAGACCCCGAAGGGCACGATCACGAAACCGAGTAGCATTCCGATGATGAATTTCTTCACTGGTTGATCCTTCCGCTACAAAGCTTCTACAATCTAACATTATCATCCACATCTAAGTTCTTGTAATCGGCATAGAATTTCGAATACCCCGGCCGCGAGATTGGCCCGGTTCTCCGAGAGGAAAAACATGCGAATTGTCGGCACCGCGAGCGCGTTCCCCAAGCATTACTACTCCCAGGAGATGTTGCTGGAGGAACTGCAGGAATACTGGGGCGATCGGATCGAAAACCCGAACGTGCTGCGGCGTTTGCATCGTCACGTCAACGTCGACGGACGCTACCTGTCTCTTCCCAAAGAGGAGTATCTGAAAATGAAAACCTGGGGAGAGGCCAACCATCACTGGATTCGCACCGCCAAGGAGCTGGGTGAGAAGGCGGTTGCAGGCGCGCTAACGGACGCTGGTTTGCATGGCCGAAATCTGGGCGCGTTCTTTTTTGTTTCGGTCACCGGCATTAGCAGTCCATCGATTGACGCGCTGCTGATCAACAAGATGGGATTGTGCCGAAGCATTCGCCGCCTTCCGATTTTCGGGTTGGGCTGTGTGGCCGGAGCAGCGGGCATTTCCCGAGCCGCCGACTATGTGCGCGCTTATCCCGATCAGGCCGCCGTGGTGCTGTCGGTGGAACTCTGCTCGCTGACGATTCAAC
>Ga0181532_10003708_pt1 | contig 13649 bp, 10 predicted proteins | sample PEATcosm2014_Bin_33_FD_119768 | JGI IMG/M metagenome (GOLD analysis project Ga0181532, IMG submission 119768) | Peatland microbial communities from MTU Mesocosm Facility, Houghton, MI, USA - PEATcosm2014_Bin11_30_metaG | ecosystem: Environmental > Terrestrial > Soil > Wetlands > Peat | place...
CGCGCCACTGGGAGAAGTCGGGCGCTGCACCGGACTGCAATCCTTGACTCAGGCTGCCGGATACGAGGAAGGTCTCGTTGCTGCCCGTCGCGGCCGGCGCAGCTTCCTGCGGAGCCTGAGTGGCGCCGGCCTCGTTCTGAATCTGCGATTCGAGCTGATTCCCGTCCTGGCCGCCCCGGCCCGCCATGCGGCTCATGCGTGCGGCAATCTCCGATTCCCGCAGGCTGAGGTTGAAGTCGAGCGCGCGCGAAGGGTCGGGATCCTGCTTCCGGGCGGGTTGGAAGCCAAACATGGTGACCTCAACGGTCCACTCGCCGGCCGCCAGCGGCGGCAGCGTGTAGCGCCCGCTCTGGTCCGTCACGGCGACAGTCTTGGTGGCGCCCTGGCTGGCCGTGACGGTGGCCCCCGGAATAGGCTGGTTCCCGGATTTTACGACTCCGCTTTGCGCTTGGAGCGCGACGGCCGCCGCTCCGATCAACAGGATGAGACGCCCGCTTCGAGACATTGCTTTTGGACCCATGGACGGACTCTTAACCGTTAGGCGCTTGTCACCAGCGGGCCGTTACGGAATCCGCAATGGTTTACAATCCTTTACAGGATCTAAAAACAGGGCCGGCAGGTAACTCCGGCGCGACGAAGCGTCGTCCTTCATATTGTGACGCTCTTTTGACCGCGCTGCCCGCCTTCGGTTCGGACGTGGTTTCTTATGAGACAGACTGAGATGTGGCGTATGCCGGCTTATGGACACTAGCAATCAAGTTCCTCAGAGACAACAGGTTTCCCAGCACCGAAGAGGTCGCTGGGTGTGGCTGCTGATCGTAGCCGCGGCGGTGGTGGCGGTGTGGCTGATCCGGTCGCGGCAGACCAACGCACAGGCGCCCGGCGCCGCGGGAGGCCGCGCGGGCAGGGCGATGCTGATTCCGGTGGCCGCCGCGCCGGCGACGCTGGGCGACATTCCGGTGTACCTCGACGGGCTGGGTTCCGTAACCCCCGTTTACACCGTCAGCATCCACACACGGGTCGACGGCCAGTTGATGAACGTGTACTTCAAAGAGGGCCAGTTCGTGAATGTGGGCGACGTTTTGGTCGACCTCGATCCGCGGCCGTTCCAAGTGATGCTCGAGCAGGCCGAGGGCCAGATGGCCCACGACCAGGCGCTGCTGGCCAACGCCAAAGTCGATCTGGCGCGCTACAAAACCCTTCTGGCGCAGGATGCGATCCCCAGCCAGCAACTCGACACGCAAGTGTCGACGGTGGCGCAGTATGAAGGCGCGGTCAAAACGGACCAGGGCGCCATCGACAACGCCAAGCTGCAGATCGTCTATTGCCACATCACGTCGCCCATCGCCGGGCGCGTGGGGCTGCGGCTGGTCGACCCGGGCAATATCGTCCATGCCGCCGACACCAATCCGCTGCTGGTCATCACTCAAATGCAGCCCATCACGGTGATCTTCACACTCCCCGAAGACAGCCTGCCGCCAGTTCTTCAAAAGCTGCACGCCGGCACGCGGCTGCCCGTGGACGCCTACAATCGCGACAAATCGCGGAAGGTGGCGTCGGGCTATCTCCTGACCGTCGACAACCAGATCGACCAGACCACGGGCACCCTGAAGCTCAAGGCCGTCTTCGAGAACCGCGACGGCACGCTCTTTCCCATGCAGTTCGTCAACGTGCGGCTGCTGCTGGAGGTCAAGCGGAAGCAGGTGATCGTCCCTTCGGTGGCCATCCAGCGCGGCGCCCAGGGAACGTTCGTCTATGTCGTCAAGCCCGACAACACGGCCGACGTCCGGGTGGTAGCGATCGGCGTCAGCGAGAGCGGCAACACGTCGATCGACCGCGGGCTTCAAGTCGGGGACAACGTCGTAATCGACGGGGCCGACAAGTTGCAGCCGGGCACCAAGGTCACGGTGCGGACGCCCACCGGAGAACGCCCCGCCGGGGCGCCCCGTCGCGCCGCGGGAGGTCCGGCAGCTTGAGCCCGTCTCGAATCTTCATCCTGCGGCCGGTGGCAACCTCGCTGCTGATGGCCGCCCTGGTTCTGGTCGGGCTGGTCGCTTACAAGCAACTGCCCGTCTCCGCACTGCCGCAGGTGGATTACCCGACCATCCAGGTGCAGACCTTTTATCCCGGCGCTGGGCCGGAGGTGATGGCATCCTCCGTCACCGCCCCGCTCGAGCGCCAGTTCGGGCAGGTGCCCGGCCTGAGCCAGATGACCTCGATCAGCTCCTTCGGCAGCTCGGTGATCACGCTGCAATTCGCGCTCGAGTTGAACATCGACGTGGCCGAGCAGGAAGTGCAGGCGGCCATTAACGCCGCTTCCACCTATCTGCCGAAGGACCTCCCGAATCCGCCCATCTACAGCAAGACCAACCCGGCCGACGCCCCCATCCTGACGCTGGCGCTGACCTCGAACACGCTGCCTCTGCCCCAGGTGGAAGAACTCGCCGATACGCGGCTGGCTCAGAAGATCTCGCAGTTGCCGGGCGTAGGACTGGTGAGCATCAGCGGCGGCCAGCGCCCGGCCGTGCGCGTGCAGGCGAACCCGACCGCGCTCGCCTCCTTCGGGATGAGCCTGGAGGATCTGCGCACCGCGCTCGGCCAGGCCAACGTAGATCAGGCCAAGGGGAATTTCGACGGACCGCAGCAGTCCTGGACCATCGGCGCCAACGACCAGCTCCTGACCGCCGACTCCTACGCGCCCATCATCATCGCCTACCGCAAGGGCTCTCCGGTGCGCCTCTCCGATGTGGCCACGGTGGTGGACAGCGCCGAAAACGTGAAGCAGGCCGCCTGGGTGGGCACCACGCCGGCGGTGATTCTGAACATCCAGCGCCAGCCCGGCACGAACATCATCAGCGTGGTGGACCGCACCCGAAAAGTGCTCCCGCAGCTCCAGGCTTCGCTGCCATCCTCGCTCCAGGTTTCGATCATCGCGGATCGCACGACGACGATTCGCGCGTCGGTGCGGGACGTCGAGTTCTCACTAATGCTGACCATCGCTCTGGTGGTCATGGTGATCTTCCTGTTCCTGCGGAGCTTCTCGGCCACCGTCATCCCCAGCGTCGCCGTGCCCCTGTCGCTGATCGGAACCTTCGCGGTCATGTACCTGCTGGGCTACAGCCTGGACAACCTCTCGCTGATGGCGCTGACCATCTCGACCGGCTTCGTGGTGGACGACGCCATCGTCATGATCGAGAACATCTCGCGCTATATCGAGATGGGCGAGCCTCCGCTCCAGGCGGCGCTCAAAGGCGCGGGCGAGATCGGATTCACCATCGTTTCGCTGACCGTGTCTCTGATCGCGGTGCTGATTCCCCTGCTGTTCATGGGCGACATCGTGGGCCGGCTGTTCCGCGAGTTCGCCGTGACGCTGGCGGTAACCATCATCATGTCCGCCCTGGTATCGCTCACCCTGACGCCGATGATGGCGGCCCGCATCCTGCGGCACCAGCCGGAGAGCCAACAGAGCCGCTTCTACCGCTGGTCCGAAAACGTGTTCAACCGCGTGATCGAGCGTTACGGAAATGGCCTGCGTTTCGTCCTAAGGCATCAGACCGCGACGATCCTGGTGGCCGTGGCCACGCTGGCCGCGACCATCGTGCTGTACATCGTGATTCCCAAGGGCTTCTTCCCGGTGCAGGACACGGGCGTGATTCTGGGAATCTCCGAGGGGCCGCAAGCGGTTTCGTTCGCGGCCATGGCCACGCGGCAGCAGGAGCTGGCCAAGGTGATTCTCCAGGACCCGGCCGTCGAGACGCTTTCCTCGTTCATCGGCGTGGATGGCACCAACACCACGCCCAACGGCGGCCGTATCCAGATCACGCTCAAGCCGCTCGAGCAGCGCGACGCCAGCGCGTCGGACATCATCCGCAGGCTGCAGCCCAAGCTGGCCGAGGTGCAGGGGATAGATCTCTACATGCAGCCGGTGCAGGACCTGACGGTGGAGGACCGCGTCAGCCGGACGCAGTACCAATACACGATTGAAGGGCCGGATTCGCAGGTGCTGAATGCGTGGGCGCCGCGGCTGGTGGACAAGCTGAAGACGCTGCCCGACCTGCGCGACGTGGCCAGCGACCAGCAGAACGACGGGCTGGGGCTGATGCTCACGATCGACCGCGACACCGCCTCGCGCCTCGGCATCACGCCGCAAATGATCGACGACACGCTGTACGACGCGTTCGGCCAGCGCCAGGTGTCCACCATGTTCACGCAGTTGACCCAGTACCACGTGGTGCTGGAGTCGTATCCGAAATGGCAGCGGAGCGTGGATTCCTTGCGCGACCTCTACGTGCCGACGGCAAGCGGAGGCCAGGCGCCCCTCAGCGCCTTCACCCGGGCCGAGCCGATTTCGGTTCCGGTGGCCGTGAATCACCAGGGACAGTTCCCCTCGGTGACGCTCTCCTTTAACCTGGCGCCGGGCGCGTCGCTGGGAGGGGCCGTTCAGGCCATACGCGGCGCGACGGACGGGTTGCACTTGCCGGGCAGCATCCAGGCGGCCTTCCAGGGCACGGCGCAGGCTTTCGAGGCGTCGCTCTCGAACGAGCCGCTGCTCATCCTGGCGGCAATCGTCACCGTGTATATCGTATTGGGGGTCCTGTACGAGAGCTACATCCACCCCATCACGATTCTGTCGACGCTGCCCTCGGCCGGCGTGGGCGCCATCATCGCGCTCATGCTATGCCACGAGGACCTGGGGGTGGTGGCCATTATCGGCATCATCCTGCTCATCGGCATCGTGAAGAAGAACGCCATCATGATGATCGACTTCGCCCTCGAGGCCGAGCGCAACCAGGGCAAGACGGCGGAGGAAGCCATCTACCAGGCCTCGCTGCTGCGCTTCCGTCCCATCATGATGACCACCATGGCGGCGCTGCTGGGCGGCATTCCTCTGGCCCTGGGCTCGGGCGTCGGCAGCGAACTGCGCCGCCCGCTCGGCATCAGCATCGTGGGCGGGCTCATACTCAGCCAGACGCTGACGCTGTTCACCACCCCGGTCATTTACCTCGGGTTTGACAGGCTCGGCAAGTGGCTGGCGCGCCGGCGCCACGGACAGGAGGGCGTGCAACTGGCGTTGCCGCTGGCGGAGTAACCGTGGGTCTCTCGGCGCCATTCATTCGCAGGCCGGTAGGCACGTCGCTGATGACGGTGGCGCTGGCGCTTTCGGGCGGCATCGCCTTCCGCCTGCTGCCCGTCTCGCCGCTGCCGCAGGTGGACTTTCCGACCATTCAGGTCTCGGCGGGATTGCCCGGGGCCAGCCCGGAGACGATGGCCTCCGCGGTGGCCACGCCGCTCGAGCGCCAGTTCGGACACATCGCCGCCGTCGCCGAGATGACGTCCAGCAGCTCGCTGGGATCCACCACCATCGTCTTGCAGTTCGACCTCAACCGCAATATCGACGCCGCCGCGCGCGACGTGCAAGCGGCCATCAATGCGGCGCGCGGTTACCTGCCCACGGATCTGCCCAACAATCCCACTTACCGCAAGGTGAACCCGGCCGACGCGCCGATCCTGATCCTGACATTAACGTCGGACGTGGCCAACCAGGCGCAGATGTACGACATTGCGTCGTCGGTCTTACAGCAGAAGCTCTCGCAAGTGGAGGGAGTCGGGCAAGCGTTCGTGGGGGGCAGCTCTCTGCCCGCGGTCCGGGTGGAGTTGAATCCGGCGGTGGTCAACAAGTACGGCATCGGCACGGACCAGATCGCCGCGGTGCTCGCAGCCGCAAATGCCAACCGTCCCAAGGGCGATCTGGCCAGCGGCGGCACGGCCATGCAACTTCGAACCACCGATCAGTTGCTCCACGCCAGTCAGTACATACCGCTCATCGTGGCCTACCAGAATGGCGCGCCGGTGCGGCTCTCCGATCTGGGAGACGTCGTCGATTCCGTCGAAGACCTGCGCAACGCCGGCATGTCGAACGGCAAGCCCTCGGTGCTGATCATCGTCTTCCGCCAGCCCGGCGCCAACATCATCGAAACAGTCGATCGCGTGCGGGCCCTGCTGCCGCTCTTCCAGGCTTCGATCCCGCCCTCCATTCACCTGGGCGTGGGGATGGACCGCACCACCACGATCCGCGCCTCCGTCCGCGATGTCGAGTGGAGCCTCCTGGTTTCCATCGTCCTGGTGATCCTGGTGGTGTTCGTGTTCTTGCGCAGCCCGTGGGCGACGGCCATTCCGAGCGTCGTCGTGCCGCTCTCGCTCGTCGGCACCTTCAGCGTCATGTATTTGGCGGGCTACAGCATCGACAATCTTTCGCTGATGGCGCTGACGATCTCGACCGGCTTCGTGGTGGACGACGCCATCGTGGTGATCGAGAATATCACCCGCTACCTGGAACAGGGCATGCACCCGTTCGAGGCGGCATTGAAAGGATCGAACGAGATCGGTTTCACGGTCCTGTCGATGAGCACCTCGCTGGTGGCGGTGTTCATCCCCATCCTGCTGATGAGCGGCATCGTGGGACGCCTGTTCCGCGAATTCGCGGTGGTGCTTTCGGTGGCCATCGGCGTCTCCCTGCTGGTCTCGCTGACGACCACGCCGATGATGTGCGCCCGCTTCCTCAAGCCGGTGCGCGACCAGCGGCATGGCTGGCTGTACCGGGTGAACGAGCGGGCCTTCCAGCGCATCCTCGATTCCTACGCCGCCGCTCTGCGTGTGGTGCTGCGGCATCCCGCCATTACGCTCACCGTGCTGCTGCTCACGATCGCGCTGAACATCCTCCTGTTCAAGGTCATTCCATGGGGCTTCTTCCCGGAGCAGGACACCGGACGCATGACGGGCATGATCCAGGCCCAGCAGAACATTTCGTTCCAGGCCATGCGCGATAAAACCACCCGGTTCGTGAAAACCGTCATGGAGGATCGCGCCGTCGATAACGTGGTGGCGTTCACCGGCGGCGGTGGAATCAACACGGGCCGGATGTTTATCGCGCTCAAGGACCTCAACGTGCGGAAGGAAGGCGTCGAAGCGGTGATGGCACGCATCCGGCGCAGAACCACGTCCGTTCCCGGCGCGTCGCTCTTTCTCCAGCCGGTGCAGGACGTCCGCGTGGGCGGCCGTATGAGCGGCGCGGCCTATCAGTACACCTTGCAGAGCGAGGACCTGGCGGCGCTCAACCAATGGGCGCCTAAGGTGATGGCGCGGCTGCGCAAGCTGCCCGAGATCGTCGACCTCAGCACCGACCAGCAGGACAACGGCCTGGAGTCCTGGCTCACCATCGACCGCGACACGGCGTCGCGGCTGGGCCTGACGGCCAGTGACATCGATAGCGCTCTGTACAGCGCCTTCGGGCAGCGGCAGGTCTCCACCATGTACACCGAACTGAACCAGTATCACGTGGTGATGGAGGTGGCGCCCAAATACTGGCAATCACCGGACACCTTGAGCACGCTCTTCGTGCGCACTTCGTCCGGCAACACCGTCCCGCTGTCCGGGTTCACGAAGCTCACGCCCTCGACGACGCCTCTCTCGGTGAATCACCAGGGCCAGTTCCCTTCGGTGACGCTCTCCTTCAACCTGCCGCAGACCGTGGCCCTGGGCCAGGCGGTGGACGCGATCAACGCCGCGGAGCAGGAAATGGGCGTGCCCGCGATCGTCCAGGGGAGTTTTTCCGGCACCGCGGAGGCCTATCAGGATTCTCGGGCCAACGAGTTGATCTTGATCGTCCTGGCGGTGGTCGCGGTGTACATCGTGCTCGGCATCCTCTATGAGAGCTACATCCATCCCATTACGATCATCTCCACGCTGCCCTCGGCGGGCGTGGGCGCGCTGCTGGCGCTCATGCTCTTTAAGACGGAGCTCAGCATCATCGCGCTGATCGGCATCATCCTGCTCATCGGTATCGTGAAGAAGAACGCCATCCTGATGATCGATTTCGCGCTGGAGGCGGAGCGCCGCGGAGGCATGAATTCGCGCGATGCCATCTATCAGTCCTGCCTGCTGCGCTTCCGGCCCATCATGATGACCACCATGGCGGCCATGCTGGGCGCCGTACCGCTGGCCTTCGGAACCGGAACCGGCGCGGAGCTGCGGCGGCCGCTGGGCATCGCCATCGTGGGCGGACTCCTGGTGAGCCAGGCGCTCACCCTATTCACCACTCCGGTTGTTTATCTCTATATGGACGGCATGCGGCTGTGGTTCGCCAGGGTCCGCGGACGCGCACCCCGATTGCGCCCGGCCAGCGCCGGACTTACGGAAGGTTGATGGAATGATCTCGACTGGTCTCATGTGGAAGGCGGCTGCTGCCGCCGGATTCTCGCTCCTGCTCGCGGGCTGTGCGGTTGGCCCCAAATACCAGCGCCCGGCCGCCCCGGCCGCCCCCGCTTACAAAGAGATCCCCGGCAGCGACCAGTGGAAGACCGCCACGCCGAACGAAGGAGCGCTACGCGCGAACTGGTGGGAGATCTTCGGCGATCCGCAGCTCAACCAGCTCGAATCGCTCGTGCCCGCCGCCAACCAGAGCCTGAAGCAGGCCGAGGCGCAGTTCCGCCAAGCCCGCGCGCTGGTGCGCCTGAACCAGGCGAACTACTACCCCACCGTCACCGGCCAGGCGTCCATCAACAACAGCCGTACGCCCGCGAGTATCTCCGGCATCAACCGGGGCCCGGTCACGGATTACAGCCTGCCGCTGGGCGCCTCCTGGGAGCCCGACTTCTGGGGCCGCGTCCGGCTGACCGTGGAGAACGCCACGGCTAGCGCGCAGGCCAGCGCGGCCGATCTCGAGAACGTGCGCTTGAGCATTCAGGGGGAGCTGGCTGCCGACTACTTCCAGATGCTGGGCCTGGACATGGAAGAGAAGCTGCTGAGCGACACCCTGGCGGCCTACGAAAAGGCCTTGAAGCTGACCGTGAACCGCTTCAACGGCGGAGTGGCATCGAAGGCGGACGTGGCCCAGGCGCAGACCCAGCTTGCCAGCACCCGGGCGGCGCTGACGGACTTCGGCGTGACCCGGTCCCAACTCGAGCACGCCATTGCCGTTCTGACCGGCCAGCCTCCGTCGGCTTTGACCATCCCGCCCGGCAAGATTGCGGCGCCGCCCCCGCCGGTTCCGCCCGGCGTGCCTTCCGAGCTTCTGGAGCGCCGGCCGGATATCGCAATTGCGGAACGGCAGATGGCCGCCGCCAACGCCGAGATCGGACTGGCGCAGACGGCCTACTATCCCACGCTCACGCTCAGCGCCACCGGCGGCGTCGAGAGCAGCCGCATCACCACCTGGCTGAGCTGGCCCGCCCGCTTCTGGTCTCTGGGGCCGGAGCTGGCCCAGACGCTGCTGGATTTCGGGCGCCGGCGCGCACAGGTGCAGGGCGCGGAGGCCGCCTATGACGCTACGGTGGCGGGCTACCGCCAGAGCGTCCTCAGCGCATTTCAGGACGTGGAGGACAACCTGGCGGCGCTGCGCATCCTGGATCAGGAAGCGCTGCAGCAGGACGTGGCCGTGAAAGCCTCCGAGGATTCGCTGAATATCGAGATGGATCAGTACAAGGGCGGCACAGTCTCGTATCTGAACGTGATCACCACCCAGACCATCGCGCTCAGCAACGAGAGCGCGGCGGTCGGAATCCTCGCGCGGCGCATGACCGCCGCAGTCCAGCTCATCCGCGCCCTCGGCGGCGGCTGGAACGCGGCCACGCTGCCGGCGCCGGCCGCGCTGCGGTCGACGGCCAAACCGTAAGATAAGGTCCAATACCGCTGCTGGAAACTCCCGCTTGGACGATATGTACAGTCAAGGAGTTTTCCAGGATGGTCAGTGCCATATCGCACGCGACGCAACCCCAACCTGTGGCCCAGACCACAGCAACATCCACTCGGAAATCCTCTCCGACACCGTCCGGCCCCAGCACGGACACCGTCGAGTTGAGCAAGACCGCCCAAGCCATGTTGGCCGCCATGCAGGAGGCAACCGAGACTCCCGCTCAAACCGCCCAAGAAGCCAGCCACGGCGACGTTCAGGCTCAGCAGCTACTCGCGAAGGAGGCTGCCGCAAAACCGGTCACCAAGAAATAGAGCCGCGCGCTAAGCACCCATGCGGGCCAGCTCCTCGAGGCTGAGGCGGCCGGTGTAGATCGCCATGCCGAGCGCGGCGTGGATATCGAGGCGCTGAAGCTCGCGGATCTCTGCGAGAGTCGTGATGCCGCCCGCGGCCGTGAGCTCGTGCGCGGTCGCTCCGCGCAGCCGCCGGAACCAGTCGAGATCGGTCCCCTCCAGCATCCCTTCCTTGTCCACATAAGTGCAGAGGAACCCGCCGCAGTAAGGCTCGAGCAGGCCGAGGACCTCTTCGGCGCTGAGCGAGGTCGCCTCCCGCCATCCCTTGACCACGATCTTACCGTCCTTCGAATCCAGCGCCACGATGACGCGCTCGCGCCCGATCGCCTCGGCCAAGGGATCGAGGAACTCCACGCGCACTCCCGCCGGGCCGAACGCCGCCGTTCCCACGATCACTTTGCTCGCCCCCTGCCCCACGAGCGCCCGCGCGCGATCGAGGCTGCGCACGCCGCCACCGACCCGGGTCACCGCTCGCCCGGCGAGAAACTCGACGATCGAGTCATTCGAGCCGCGGCCGATCGCGGCGTCGAGGTCGATCACCTGGATCTGGGGGAACGGCGCGAACCGCCGCAGCATCTCCTCGGGCGCCGGCCCGTCAAGCGCCTTCTCGCGTCCCTGCACGAGCTGCACCACTTTACCGTCCATCAGGTCGATGCAGGGCAGGATCACGGCATCCTCCGCACGGGCACGCCATCGGCCGCCAGGTGCCGTTTCAGGTCGGCCACGGTGTAGGTGCCGTAATGGAAGATGGACGCGGCGAGCGCGGCATCGGCCTCGCCCTCGGTCAGCACACGCGTAAAATGTTCCGGCTTGCCGGCGCCGCCGGATGCGATCACGGGGATGTGCGTGGCGCGCGAAACCGTGCGGGTCAGCTCACAGTCGAAGCCGTTCTGGACACCGTCGGTGTCCATCGAAGTCAGCAGGATTTCGCCCGCGCCGAGAGCTTCCCCGCGCGCGGCCCACTCGATGGCGTCGATGCCGGTATCGTCGCGCCCGCCGCGGACGTAGACGTGCCAGGCGCCTGCGCCGGCCCGCCTGGCATCGATGGCCAGCACCGCGGCCTGCGCGCCGAATTCCTCGCTCAGCTCGGTGATCAGCTCAGGACGCATCACGGCCGCGGTGTTGACGCTCACCTTGTCCGCGCCAGCCAGCAGGATCTTGCGCGCGTCCGCGACCGACCGTATCCCGCCGCCGACCGTCAGCGGGATGAAGACCCGCCGCGCCGTGCGCGCCACCACCTCCGCCATGGTGTCGCGGTTGTCGCTCGAAGCGGTGATGTCGAGGAATACCAGCTCGTCGGCGCCCTGATCGTTGTAGCGCTCGGCCAGCTCCACCGGGTCGCCCGCGTCGCGCAGGTTGACGAAGTTGATGCCTTTAACCACGCGGCCGGCGGTCACGTCGAGGCAGGGGATAATGCGCTTGGCCAGCATCAGAGCTCCACGAAGTTCTTCACGATCTTGAGCCCCAGCGGGCCCGACTTTTCCGGATGGAACTGCACGCCGAAGACGTTGCCGCTTTCGAGAACGGCGGTGTAAGGCAGCGTGTAAGTGCAGGTAGCCGCCGTCGCCGGGTTCAGCGGGACGTAATAGCTGTGGGCGAAATACAGGTAAGGCTCCGGGCCCACGCCCGCCAGCAGCCGTGCCGGCCCCACCACGTTGTTCCAGCCCATGTGCGGCACGCGGGCGTCGGCGGGAAACCGCGTCACCGTGCCCGCAAAGATACCCAGGCCGCGCGCTTCCGGCGCTTCTTCGCTCTCCTCGAACAGCGCCTGCAGGCCGAGGCAGATGCCGAGGAACGGGACGCCCGCGCCGATCCGTTCGACGATCGCGCCGCGCACATCGAGTTGGTCGAGCGCGCGCATCATCTGCCCGAAATGGCCGACACCAGGCAGGATGATCTTCGCCGCGCGGCCGAGGCCCTCGGCGTCGCGGACAATCGTGTAGCTGGCCCCAACCTCCTGCAGCGTGTTCTCGACCGACCGCAGGTTCCCGGCGCCGTAATCGAAGATGGCAATCATAGGTGGCCCCGTGGTGCACGCTTCAGCGTGCGCCACACCGATCTCTCATAGCAGCCCCTTGGTCGAAGGCAGCTCCCCGCGCAGGCGCTTGTCCTTCGAGCAGGCGAACCGCATCGCCCGCGCGAAGCATTTGAACACGGCCTCCACTTTGTGGTGGCTCGAGCGGCCGTCGAGCACCTTCACGTGCAGGTTCGCTCCGGCGTGCGTAGTGAAGCCGTGAAAGAAGTCCTCCAGCAACTCCGCCTGGAGATCGCCCACCAGCCGCACCTTCACCTTGTCGCTGTAAACCAGGAACGGCCGCCCGCCGAGATCGACCGCGGCCACCGCCAGCGTCTCGTCCATCGGCATCACGAAATACCCGGCGCGGTTGATGCCGCGGCGGTCGCCCAAGGCCTGTGCGAACAGCTCCCCAAGCACGATGCCCACGTCCTCCACGGTGTGGTGCTGGTCAACGTCGAGGTCGCCCTCGGCCTTCAGGTCCAGGTCGAAGCCGCCGTGCCGGGCGAACAGCTCGAGCATGTGGTCGAGGAACCGCACGCCCGTCGAAATCTCGTAACGGCCGCGGCCTTCGATGCGGAGGCGCCCGCGGATGCGCGTCTCTTTGGTGTTGCGCTCTATGGTGGCGGTTCTCATTGCGGCAGCACGCCCTCCAGTTGGTTGATGTCGTCGAGAACGGCGATGGCGTTTTCGGACCGGAACAATTCCACTAACTCGCCCCGGCGCAGGCTCATCGGCGCGGCGATGCCGATGAAAGGAACGCCCGCCTGCCGGGCGCTGCGCGCGTCGTCCACCGCGTCGCCCACGTACCACAGGTCCTTGCCCGGATTCAGCCGGGCGATCCGCAGCAGGCCCTCCGGAGAGGGCTTCGGGGCAGCCGCCTCATCGGCCGTGATCATTGGGTCGAAGCGCAGGTTGCGCGCGAACCGGCCGAGCGTCACCTCGACCTCCACCATCAGCCGGCCCGTGAACAACGCCAGTTGGTAGCGCTTCGCGAGGCGGTCGAGCAGCCCGTCGCGGGCCACCCAGCGCTCCCGGTGAATCAATCCACCGGCGCCCAGGAAAATGGCGTTGAAGTAGTCGACCACGTCGCCGTACGGCGCCTCGACGCCGAAGCCTTTGATGAAGTGGTGCGAGAGATCCCAGTCGTTATTCCAGCCGCCCTGGTTCTTGTAATCCTGGATCCGCTCGCCCGTAACGCGCCGGCCGGTGAAGTGCTCCACGGTCTGCTGGATCGCCTCGCGATAGGACTCGGTGACGTCTACCAGCACGCCGTCCATGTCGAATACGAGAATGCGGCCGCTCATCGCCAGATCTTCTCCAGTTCGTCCAGGAACCGCTCGGTTTGTTCGCGCGTCCCGGCCGTAATGCGCACCGCGCCGGCGATCTCGTAGCTGCGGTCGCGCACCAGCACGCTCTTCTCGCGCAGGCGGTCGCGGATCTCGATCGAGCGCGGCCCGATCTTCGCCAGGATGAAATTCCCCTGGCTGGGGTAATACCCGATGCCCAGCCGGTCGAGCCCGCGGCACAGCATCTCGCGCGCGCGAAGCGCCTCGGCCACGTAGTTCTCGACGTAGGCCCGGTCCTGGATGGC
>Ga0181532_10003709_pt1 | contig 13647 bp, 9 predicted proteins | sample PEATcosm2014_Bin_33_FD_119768 | JGI IMG/M metagenome (GOLD analysis project Ga0181532, IMG submission 119768) | Peatland microbial communities from MTU Mesocosm Facility, Houghton, MI, USA - PEATcosm2014_Bin11_30_metaG | ecosystem: Environmental > Terrestrial > Soil > Wetlands > Peat | place...
CGGACCGGCGAACTGGGCGTGCTCAAGGCCATCGGCTTCACCAATGGGCAGATCGTTTCGCTGGTTATCGCGGAGTCGTGCCTGTTGTCCATGCTGGGCGGAGTGCTCGGTCTGGGGCTGGCTTGTCTGATGGTGCCGGTCCTGGCATCAATGTTGGCCGGCCTGCTGCCAATGTTCTTTTTGCCCACGCACGATTTGTTCGTCGGGGTGGCTCTCAGCATCGTGCTGGGTTTCGTCACCGGAATTTTTCCCGCGCTGCAGGCCATGCGCCTGCGTGTCGCCGACGCTTTGAGGAGAATGTGAGATGAAAACTTCCAAGCACCAACATCCAAGCTCCAGAGAAAATCCAATCACCAAACTCCAAACCACCGCGCTCGGACGCTTGGGATTTGAAAGTTGGCGCTTCTCCGGTGTTTGGTGCTTGGATTTTCGAGATTGATTATGGCCGGTCCCATCAATTGGCTTTCGCAAGTTGCGTCCATCACGAAATTCGGTTTGATGAGCATTCCGCAACGACGCGGCGCGGTCGCGGCCACGGTCATCGGCATCGCCGGCGTCGTGGCGGTGCTCGTGGGCGTGCTTTCCATCGCGGCGGGTTTCCGGCAGGCGATGACCGTTTCCGGCTCGCCCGACGGCGCCATTGTTTTGCGCAGCGGCGCGGACAGCGAAATGGTCAGCGGCTTCGGGCGCGACGAGACCCGCGTCATCGCTGACGCGCCGGGCATTGCGCGCACGGCCCAGGGCCCGCTCGCGTCCGCGGAATTGTTCGTCATCATTGACCTGCCCAAGCGCTCGACCGGCACGGACGCAAACGTCCCGTTGCGGGGTGTGGAACCCGCGGCGTTGCTGGTGCGCGACAATTTGAAAATCATCCAGGGCCGGATGTTTGATTGGGGCAAGGATGAAGTCATCGTCGGCCGCGGCGCGGCCCAGGAATTCGCCGGGCTGGAAGTCGGCTCAAAAATAAAAGTGGGCCGTTACGAGTGGCCCGTGGTCGGCGTCTTTTCGGCCAACGGCGGCGCGGCGGAATCCGAAATCTGGACCGACGCAAAAGTGTTGCAGGACGCCTACAATCGCGGCGATTCGTTTCAGTCCGTCTCCGTCAGGCTCAATTCGCCGGCTGCGTTCCAGGAGTTCAAGGATTCGCTCACCTCCAATCCGCAGCTCAATGTCCAGGTCATCCGACAATCCGATTATTACGCTCAGCAATCCGAGACCCTCACGCGGCTGATCACGACGCTTGGTTTTCTCATCGCGTTTTTAATGGCTATCGGCGCGGTGTTCGGCGCGCTGAACACGATGTATAGCGCGGTCGCGGCGCGGACGCGGGAGATCGCCACGCTGCGGGCGCTTGGCTTCGGCGGCGGCGCAGTGGTCGTCTCGCTCATGCTTGAATCACTGCTGCTGGCGCTGGTCGGTGGGGTCATCGGCGGGGTGCTGGCCTACGTCGCCTTCAATGATTTCCACACCTCGACGATGAACTTTCAGAGCTTCAGCCAGATTACATTTGCTTTCCGGGTGACGCCGGAATTGCTGGTGCGCGGGGTGGTCTGGGCCGCGGTGATTGGCTTGATCGGCGGCTTGTTTCCGGCCATTCGCGCGGCGCGCCTGCCGATTGCTGCGGCGTTGCGGGAATGGTGAGCGCAGTGTGGAAAATTAAAAAAGCGGCCCGCCGGAAACGGACCGCCTGGCGAAAGAACAGGATCCGCTCATTTTTCGATGCCGAGCAATTCCACTTGGAAGATCAAGGTGCTGTTCGGACCAATCTTCGGGCTTGGGCTTTGTTCGCCGTAGGCCAGCTTCGCGGGGAGGAACAACTGCCACTTGTCGCCCACCTTCATCATCTCCAGCGCCTCGGTCCAGCCGGGGATCACGCCGCCGACGGGGAAGGTGGCTGGCTGGCCACGCTGCACGGAACTGTCAAAGACCGTCCCGTCAATCAGCGTGCCGGTGTAATGCACCGTCACCGTGTCGGTTTTTTTAGGCGTCTCGCCGGTGCCGGACTTGAGGATTTTGTATTGCAATCCGCTGGGTGTGGTTTTTACACCTTCTTTCCTGGCATTCTCCGCGAGGAAAGTTTCGCCATCTTTGAGGTTTTTTGCGCCGTCGGCATATTTGGTGGTTTCAGCGGCGTTTTTGGCATCGAGATCCTGCTTGAGCTTCGTCAGCGTGTCACGCACTTCTTCCTGTGTCAGCGCCGGCTTGCCGCTCAACGCGTCGGCGACGCCGGCGGTCAAAGCCTTGGCATCGAGGTTGAGTTCCTGGGCCTTGAGGCTGGTTCCAATGTTCACGCCGAGGGCGTAGCTGGTTTTCTGTTTCGGATTCGTGAGATCGGGCTTGTCCTGCGCCACCGCGGAAGTCACGAGCAATCCGAGGGCGAGGGTTGGGATTAGATATGATTTCATTGAGTTATTAAAGCCGCATGGTTGTTTGCAGGCGGGAGAGCATCCGGAAAGCAGGCGGCCCCGTCAAGCAACGAAACCGGAAATAAATCGGGCGATTACGGCGCGGGCAGACAAATTTTTCGGTTCGCGTTGGCGATTTTCAGGGCATCCATTTTGACCACGGCCCGGTCGTAAGTCATCAGGCCATTAACCTCGATCTCACAATCGGTCGTCTGCGTGTAAACGGCGGCAGCCAGGCCGGGCTTGCCGGCCAGCGGGCGCAGTTTCTCCACAAGTTCGAGATAAGCAGCCGTGAGCGCGGTGGAGTTGGTGAAGCTCTGATACCCCCAATTCTTCTCCGCCTGCCAGGTGTGGCCGCGCACCGGCAGGCCGAGTCCGCCAAACTCGCCAAGCACCGCGGCACGATTGGTTTCAAGTGTCGGCACTGCCGGCGTGGGATAATGGTGAATGTCGCTCACATCGCCGGCACCGTGATCGGTCCAACCGCTGGCATTGTCCACGAGGCGCGAGGGATCGAGCTGTTTGACCATTTCGGCAATGCGGGCGGTGTCGTATTGTCCCCAGCCTTCATTGAACGGCACCCACATGACAATGGAGGGATGATTGCCGCGCCCTTCGACGAGCGCCTTCAGTTCCGTTTCGAACTGCTTCGCCGCATCTTCGTTCCCCGCGCGGATTTTGTCGGTCCGGTTGTCGCCGACGTTGCTGCTCGGCATGTCCTGCCAGACGAGCAGGCCAAGCTTGTCCGCCCAGTAATACCAGCGATCCGGCTCCACCTTGACGTGCTTGCGGGCCATGTTGAAACCCAGTTTCTTGATCGTCTCGATGTCGTAGCGGAGCGCTTCGTCGGTCGGCGCGGTGTAAATTCCATCGGGCCAGAAACCCTGGTCGAGCGGACCGAACAGGAACAGCGGATTGTTGTTCAGGCAAAGTCGCGGCGTGCCGCCGGCGTCCGGACTGACGGAAATTTTTCTCATGCCGAAATAACTTTTCACTGCGTCAACGCATTTGCCGTCGTGCAGCACTGTGACGCGGAGGCGGTAAAGGAAAGGGGCATCTGGAGACCAGGGTTTCACATCCGGGAGTCTTAGCGAAACCTCAGTTTTCAATCTCGTTCCGGGGGGCGGTGGAACGGTCGTGCCGAAACTGGATTTTGCAGAAGACACAATTGTTCTCCCCGCCACGGCGTCGAACTGAAGCACCGGGGCATTCGTCTCTTTTCCTGAAACAAGGGTCGCCTCAATCGTTACTGTGGAATTGTCGAAATCAGGCGTGATACGCAGGGAATCGAGGTGTTCTGCCGCTACCGGCTCCAACCACACCGTCTGCCAAATACCACTCGTGGAGGTGTACCAAATGCTGTTCGGATGGCGCACCTGCTTTCCGCGCGCCTGCGGGCCATCATCGGTCGGATCCCAAACGGCGACAGCAATTTCCTGCCCACCCGATGGCTTGAGCGCGTCGGTGATATCAAAACTGAACCCATCATATCCGCCGCGATGCGTGCCCAGTTTCCGGCCGTTGATAAAGACGGTCGTTTCCCAATCCACCGCGCCAAAGTGCAGCAGAACGCGTTTGTCCTTCCATTTTTTCGGCACGTTGAACGCGCGGCGATACCAAAGGCGCTGGTCCGGACTGAGCGGCTTCATCACACCGGAGAGAGCTGACTCGATCGGAAACGGCACAAGGATTTGCCCGGCCCATTGTGCCGGTTGCGCGGAATCTTTTGTGACGACGGCGTAGTTCCAAAGGCCGTTGAGGTTTTGCCATTCGGCGCGCACCATTTGTGGACGCGGATATTCGGGCAACGCCTGATCCGGCTTCACGTCCTTGGCCCAGCGCGTCATCAGCGGACCTTGCGCCGGCTGCCACGCGGCGGTGGCATTGATGGTTAAAGTTTCCAGGCCTGCCATCAGGATGAACCAATTAAATGATTTCATGACTGCGTAGCTGTTTGATCTGAACGCCGCAACATTAACCGGTTCATTTCCCGTTGGCGAGCAGCGTCAAATGATGAGAAACCAGCGGCTGCGCCAGTCGGTTTGATTGGATGGGCAACGTGTTGAAAAAAGACGAACGGGATTCGCGCTCCCCTTTGAAAGCAACGCAATGGCTCGGGCGGCCAATTGCGGAGAGACGCCTGGGCTGCGTTGACAATGCTGATACTGCTCCGCCACGTGCGATCAAACTTCCTTCAAGGCGCGGTTGATCCGTTCGATGGCTTCGTCAATTTCCTGACGGCTTTTGAAACCGATGACCACGGCGTCAATGTCCCGGCAGGCCATGGCGAAGCGGATGGATTTCTCGCGGTCGGCCGGGTCGGTGAACGTGCCGTTGCCGCAGATTTTCATGCCAATCACACCGCGGCCCTTCGCGTGCATGGTTTTGATTTCTTGCATCACGGGGGCGATGTCATGGCGGCGACTGCCCCAGTAACCGCTATCGCCATCGGTGTAACTGCCCTGCGGATTCACCCGGACCAGGTGCACTTCGGTCCAATCCGAAGCGACGGCGGCGCGCAACGCGGGCAGACTGTGACAGGAAACGCCCTTGGCCCGGATCCATTTCCGTTCCTGGGCCTGACTGAAGGCGTCCATGACGCGTTTCCATTCGTCGGTCCACTCGCCGCGCGTCATGCAATGGACGAGCAGGCTGTCAATGTAATCGGTGTCGAAAGTCTTGCGATGATGGTCAATGACGGCCAGCACGTCCTCCGGCCTGCCGTCCACTTTGGACTGGATGAAAAGTTTTTCCCGCGGCAGCCCTTTGGTGGCGTCGGCGATCAAACCAAAGGTCTGGTAAGACTCGGCGGTGTCAATGTACGTGATGCCGCGGTCGTAAGCGTAATGGATTAGATTGACGAACTCGTCTTTGCCCTGCGCAGTTTGTATGTGTCCGTTGTCGCTGCCGGTGCCGAACCCCAGCCGGCTCAGCTTGATACCGGTCTTGCCGAGCGTTACCTGATCCGTGGCGGTGCGCGTGACGGTCGGGCTGGCGGCTGCACCGGAATCAGCCAATGCCCAGGGCGAGAGCAGCACGGTGCCGGCCAGCGCGGTGGAGGTTTTGAGAAATTGGCGGCGATTCAGACCATTGCAGTTTTGACGCGGCTGTTTCATGGGTCACAGATAACACCGGCGCGCAGAATTGCAACTGCGATTTGCATTTGCGAAACTCTGACTTCCGGGTATTGTTAAAACACGATGAAAACTGGATTCAGGCGGATGGCTGGAAAATTGTTGGATTATTGGAACATTTTTCCAGCTTCTGCCTCTTATAGCAGAACTGGGGATTTGTTGAACCAAAACCCGACCACAAACCATAGGAAAATGCCATGAAAACGATGTTTAAATTGATACCCACGAAACTGTCCTTGACCCTTTTGATCGCGCTGGGGACGGCGTCCGCCGCCTTTGCGCAGGGCGATATTCCCTCCGGTACGATCATCGGCTCCGGGAGCGGGCCGTTCAGTTACAACCTGACATTTAGCGACGGAGCCGGCGCCACCAGCCCGATTGGGAGTGTCTGGTATGCGTGGATTCCCGGCCAATTTTTCCTGCCAGGAACGCCCACCGGCGCCTCGGCGCCGATCGGCTGGACGGCGACCGTTAGCGGGAATTCAGTCCAATACGTCGCCAGCTCGTCTGTGTATGACATCCAGCCGGGCCAGGCTTTGTCCGGGTTCGATTATCAGGCAACGTTTTCGCCGGCGCAACTGGCGGCTGCGCCAAATTCAGGCGACTCCGACGCTTATTCGGCCGGACTTTTCTCGGATAACGGCGTAATCTTTACCGTGCAGGCAGTACCTGAACCTTCGGCGCTCGCCTTGCTGGGAGCCGGGCTCCTTGGTTTGGTGTTGGCCGGTCGGCGTAAACTGCGAAAACTGGCAGTTGCCGCTTAAAACCGATTCGAAACTTTTTTTATTGGAAGGGCGAACGGAATTTCCCGTTCGCCTCTTTTGTTCTCATTGCTTGTTTCATCCTTTGCCCTTTTCAATCTCATACTGAATTGCGTTCAAAACACTACAAAGCAATAAACGCACCTCCTCACCCGCCCTTCCGCCTTTGCTGCGCTCCGGCGCGACAAGTCGGGCACCCTCTCCCCCGTTGCCAACGGGGGAGAGGGATGGGGCGAGGGGGCGCGTTCTCAGAATGTTCGATCTTGGCCAAGGCTTTAGTCGCAGTTTGATTGCAAGTCAGTATCAGCGGCGCTCAGGCTCAATCGTCATCCGGCACGGGGCGGGTCTCAGGGATATTTCAAACGATAAAACTGCTGGCTGCCAGAGGGAGCAACGAAGACTTGGTTTTCGCCGCCGACCGGGGCAACCGTGTTCGTCACATCCATCCAATTCGTGGTGGTAAGATTTGAATTCTGCTGAAGTGTGAAACTTGCCGCCGCCGACGGCCACGCGAGGACCACGGTGTTCGTGGCGGTCAAGAAAACTCGCATCGGCGGCGACACCGGAAGCGCCGGTTTGAACGCCGCCAACTGCATCAGCCACGTGGTGGAACCGTTCAACGATGCCGTTGCGTCGTAGGTGCCGGTCGCCGCAGCAATCTGGTCTTCCACTATGTCGCTGTCCGGCACAGTAATCACCCGCAGCGTGAACCCGTTGCCCGGACCCGAAAAGGTGCCGGCGGTCATACCCGCGCCAAAAAGCAGTTCGTTCGTCGCGTTGACGGTCAATGGCCCGCTGTCGGCACTCGCGCCGATGCCGGTGGCGGAGGTTCCCACATCAAAGACGTTGGTTGGACTTAATCCGGAGTACTCAGTCACGCGCAGGTCAACAAAAACGGCCGGCTGATTGAAGGTCACCGTGACCGTGTTGCTCCCGGCCGGGATGTTGGTCGCGTAATAAATCGCCTGGCTCATGCCGTTGCCCCGAAAGGTGGGAATTGCCGTTTGATAAATGTTTCCGGCGGAATCGCCGACGGTGCTGATGCTCGCAATCGTATCATTCCAGCCGATGGCGAGGACGTTGGCATTCCCAGCGGTTTGCGCATTTGGGTAGGCCATTGAAACCCGGCTTTGCGGCGACTGGGGCGTGGCAAAATTCTGCTGCACGAACTTCGGCTGGGGTGGCGGAGGAGGCGGGGGCGGTGGAATGGGCGGCGGATTTGTTTCAATCACCAAAACCCAGCCGCCATCGCCATCGGCATTGTTGGTGGGCGGCGTGAAGTTGAGCATGCCGCTGTTTGTGAATGGCGAGCCGGTGATGGGATAATAAATTCCACCGGCCGGATCGAACCAATGCGCCGCGGCCAGCCCGGCTAACTGCGACATGTCCACCGTGAATTGCCGGATGACAGGCGTGTAAATAACCACCAGACTGCCGTCAGGTGTGGCGGCATCCGTCAGATAATCATTATCCGCCACATACCCGGTGTCGGAATACGTGCCGTAACCGGCGGTGACGACCACGTGGTTGGTGTCAGGAACCAGGTTGTACCATGCCCGCGCCTCGAAAAATGCCTTCAGGTATCCGATTTCAATCGCGCCCGGCGTGTCGAGGAAATTTTGCCATCCGCTGGAGAAGGGCCAAGTGTAATGGTTGCCGTACATCTGCCCGCACGCGCCGCTGGTCATCGTCCAGTATTCCTGTTTGCGCAGAATGGGCGCCGTGGTGACCGGCCCTTGCAGGCTTTCAAACTCGTAATTGGCTTCGACCAGGAAATTGGGCAGGAAATTCGCGCGATTGTAGTCCTGTTGCAACCGCGCGTAGGTGGGATAATACGTGTAAGTCCCGTTGAGACCGAGGATGGAATCCCAATTCGTGTCGTCGAGCGAACTGCTGACGACATAATCCAGCTCGGTCGTTTGCAAATGGTTGGTGTCGGTGTCCTGGATGCCGAGCGCGACGGCGCGGACGACGGCGTCGTCGCCCGGGGTGCGCCAGGTTTGAAAATCGTTCCCGCTCATCCAGATGATGTTGGGAAAATTCTTGTAGCGATTGCCGAGGAATTGTCCGTACGCGCGGCATTTATTCGTCCCGTTGTTGAGCAGCACTGACAGGAACCCGCCGGTCTCGGCCGGGTCGAGCAGCACCTGGATTCCCTGTTGCGCGGCAAGATTTATCATCTGATCCACCCGTGCGAAAAACGCCTCGTTGGGCGTCGTCAGGTCGTAATTGGTGGTTACCCCGGTGGTAACAGAGGCCGGAACCGTGCCGGTGAAGGGCAGTATGCCGTCAATGGTGCTGGCGTCCGGGCGCCCGCCGGTGTAGGTGGAGCAAAGCAGGTTGACCCAAGCGGTGTTGAACCCGTGTCCGGCCCGGTTCGTGAAAAACAGGGCGGCGTCATTGGTGGTAAGGTTCACGGTGAGTGCCTGCGGTGATTCGCCGATGAGCAGGCACGGCGCGTTGCTTTGGTCAACGAGATAACGGCCATCCGGACTTTTCTGAAGCGGATAAACCGGCGGCGCGCCGGACGACAACGCCGGCGCGAAGAGAAAGCCAGCCAAGGCAACCACGACCAACAATTGTTTCAGAACATTCATTGAAACCGATTGGAATGTGACAGTTGCGGCCGAAATCGCAAGTGACACCTTCACCTCCCGTAAGATGAATAATTGAACTTGCTGGCCTGTCCGGTTTGTTTCAGTGTCGTTTCATGAACTTTCCACCGTTTTGGGCCAAAGGCGCCAGCGGGGATTTTTCCTGCTGGCGCTGGTCGAGTCAAAGTCTCGCGGAAGCACAAAGCCTCGCCAACCAGGCCGCGCAACAAATTGCCGAGCGCTTCAAGCATGGCGATGTTCCGCAGCATCACGGTTATTATCCCGACCGTCCTTTCCGTGAGCCGGTGCTGCGCGAAATCAAAAACGGCGCGGGCGAAACTGCCGCCGTTGTCACACGCAACTCCTACGGCTGCCTCGTGCTGAACACCGCGCGGGTGATGTTCGTGGACGTGGACCTGCCGGAACCGAAACGTCCGGGACTGTTCAAACGGCTTTTCGGCAAACCTGAAATCGCGCCGCCGGGAAATCCCCAAAACGACGCCATTGCCAAAGCCGAGATGTGGGCGCGCACTCATTCGGATTGGGGCTGGCGGATTTATCGCACGCGCGCCGGACTGCGCCTGCTGGCCACGCACGCCTTGTTCGACCCAGAAACCGCGGTTTCAGACGGTGTGTTTGACGCGCTCGGCGCCGACCCGCTGTATCGTCGGCTGTGCAAAACCCAGAAGTGTTTCCGGGCGCGGCTCACACCAAAATACTGGCGTTGCCGTGGCGACCGTCCGCCGGTGCGCTGGCCGTTCGAGAATGAAAAAGCCGAAAAACGCTTCAACAAATGGCAGACGGAATACGACCAACTCGCCGCGTCATTCGGCACCTGCCAACTCGTCCGGCAAATCGGCAACGCCGATGTGCATCCCGACGTTCAACTCATCCTCGGCGTTCACGACGAAACCACGCGGACGGAATCGAAACTGGAACTGGCGTGGCATATCGAAACGCGGTCGGTGCTTTCCCTCACAGGATGAAATGGAAAAGGCGAAAGGGAATTCCGTCCGCCTTTCTCGCAGGTCGAGGGTCACGCCTGACTCTGAATTGAAACGGCGACAGGCGCGACGCCTGCGATACGTTGCTTAATACCGATAATGCTCCGCCTTGTAAGGGCCTTCGATCGGCACGCCGAGGTAAACGGCCTGTTTCTTCGTCAGCTTCGTCAGCTTCACGCCGATTTTTTCCAGGTGCAGCCGGGCGACTTCCTCGTCCAGCTTCTTGGGCAGACGATAGACGCCGACTTTGTAGGTATCCTTGTTCTTCCACAAATCCAGTTGCGCGAGCACCTGGTTCGTGAATGAATTCGACATGACAAAGCTCGGATGGCCTTCGGCACAGCCGAGGTTCACCAACCGGCCTTCGGCCAACAGATAAATGCTGCGGTCGTCGGGCAGATCGTAGCGGTCCACCTGCGGCTTGATGTTGACCTTCTTCACACCGGGATGCGTGTTGAGCCGATTCACCTGAATCTCATTGTCGAAGTGGCCGATGTTGCAAACGATGGCCTGGTCTTTCATTTTCAAAATGTGCTCCAAGGTGATGACGTCGCAGTTACCGGTGGTGGTCACGTAAATGTCCGCTTCGCCCAGAGTTTCTTCGATGGTCGTGACCTTGAATCCTTCCATCGCGGCTTGCAGGGCGTTGATGGGGTCAATCTCGGTGACGATGACGCGCGCGCCGAACCCGCGCAGCGAATGCGAACTGCCCTTGCCGACGTCGCCGTAGCCGCAGACGCAGGCGGTCTTGCCGGCAATCATCACGCCCAGCGCCCGTTTGAGTCCGTCCGCGAGTGATTCGCGGCAGCCGTAGAGGTTGTCGAACTTTGATTTGGTGACGGAGTCGTTGACGTTGATGGCGGGCACAAGGAGCTTTTTTGCCTCGAGCATCTGGTAAAGCCGGTGCACGCCGGTGGTTGTTTCCTCGCTGACACCTTTCCAGTCCTTGACGGCCCGCGTGAACCAGCCCGGACGCTCCTTCGCGCACTTCTTCAAAAGGTTTTTGACGACGGAAACTTCGTGGCTGTCGCCGGGCGTGTTGACCCAGTTGTCACCCTGTTCCATTTCGTACCCTTTGTGGAGGAGCAACGTGGCGTCGCCGCCGTCGTCCACGACCAGTTGCGGGCCTTGGTTGCCCGGATGCGTGAGCATGTCGAGCGTGAACTGCCAGTATTCCTCCAGTGATTCGCCTTTGAAGGCAAACACCGGCACGCCGGTTTTCGCAATCGCCGCAGCGGCCTGGTCCTGGGTCGAAAAAATGTTGCAACTCGCCCAGCGCACGGACGCGCCGAGTTCGACCAACGTCTCGATGAGCACGGCGGTCTCGATGGTCATGTGCAGCGAACCGGAAATGCGCACGCCCTTGAACGGCTTTTGCGGGCCGTATTTGGCGCGGATGGACATGAGACCGGGCATTTCGTGTTCGGCGACGGAAATTTCGCGGCGGCCGAGATCGGCGAGCGAGATGTCGCGGACGTAATAATCTTGCTTCGCACCGTTGCCATTAACTTTGGCAACTTTCGCGCGTGAAGGGGAAAGTTTGATTGCGGGCATATTCCGTTAAGAGTTGAAAGTTGAGTGTTGAGAGTCAGTTCAATTTCAAAGCGCGTTTGAGGTCCTTGACCTTGTCCGCCTTCTCCCAGGTGATGTCCGGGTCGTTCTTGCCGAAGTGACCGTAGTTGGTGGTCTTGGCGTAAATCGGGCGGAGCAGGTCGAGTTGCCGGATGATGTGCGCGGGCTTGAAGCTGAATACTTCGCGGACGGCGCGTTCGATTTCCTCGTCGGCCACGATGCCGGTGCCAAACGTGTTCACACAAACCGAAACGGGGTCGGGATAACCGATGGCGTAGGCGAATTGAATCTCCGCGCTGGTGGCAATGCCCGCCGCGACGATGTTCTTGGCCACGTAACGGCCCATGTACGCCGCGCTGCGGTCCACCTTCGACGGGTCCTTGCCGCTGAACGCGCCGCCGCCGTGCCGCCCCATGCCACCGTAACTGTCCACGATGATCTTGCGTCCGGTCAAACCGGTATCGCCCTGCGGTCCGCCGACCACGAAACGGCCGGTCGGGTTGATAAGGAACTGGGTCTTTTTGTCCAATAAATGTTTCGGGAGCGTTTTCTTGATGATTTCCTCGATGCAAAATTCCTTGATCGTCCTGTGTTTCGCGTCGGCGGCGTGCTGCGTGGAAATCACGACATTGGTGATGCGCACGGGTTGGTCATTCACGTATTGCACCGAAACCTGGCTTTTGGCATCGGGACGGAGCCACTTCACCCGGCCGGTCTTGCGGATGCGGGTGAGCTCGCGGCCAAGCTGGTGCGCGAACATGATGGGCGCCGGCATCAGCTCCGGCGTTTCGTTCGTGGCGTAACCAAACATCAACCCCTGATCGCCGGCGCCCTGCTCGGCGGTGTCCTTGCCCTCGGCCGCGCGCGCGTCCACGCCCTGCGCAATGTCCGGCGACTGCGAGGTGATGGCATTCATGATGAGCACCTTGTCGGCGTGGAAAACGTCGTCATCGTGGGTGTAGCCAATGTCGCGGATGGCCTGGCGCGCGATGGCGCTGAAATCGAGTTTGGCCTTGGTCGTGATTTCGCCACCGACGACCACCAGATTGCATTTGGCATAGGTCTCGCAGGCGACGCGGCTGTATTTGTCCTGCGCGAGGCAGGCGTCCAGCACATAATCCGAAATGGTGTCACAAACCTTGTCCGGATGGCCTTCGCCGACGGACTCCGACGAAAAAATAAAGTTCTTACTCATTCAATTTACAGGCGTTGTTTTCTTTGGCGCCAATTACATATTGACGTATCAAGATAAGATGATATATCGGAAATGACGTGCGTCAAATAATTTTTGCGAAAAGAAAGGCGTGAGTCTGAAACGCAAAGCTGCCGTTCATTCTCATTAACACCGGGCTTCAGCCCGGTGTGATTGATGAACAGAACATGCCAGCCGTTTTAGCGGCTTGTCGCACGGGCGGAAAACCGTTGAAACGATTTCAGGCTCGGCGTTCGTGTATCGCCGGGCTGAAGCCCGGTGTTAATGAAAGTCGATTTGACAGCGAGTTGATCAGGCGAAAGACATGTCCTCAACTTTGAAATCATTGCGGGCCTTGTCCGACCCGACGCGGCTGCGCATTGTGGCGCTGCTGGAACGGGACGAGTTGTCCGTGAACGAACTGCAGGAAATCACGCGGCTCGGCCAGTCGCGCATTTCCACCCATCTCGGCCTGCTGCAGGATGCGGAGCTGGTGCAATCGCGGCGCGAGGGCAAACGGACGTTCTACAAGCTGGACCCGGAGGCGGACGGCGCGGCGCGCGAATTCATCCAACTGGCCATCCGCGGCGCGAAGGAGCTGCCCGAACACGCGAGCGACCAGATCAATCTCAAGCGCATCCTCGGCCGCCGCCGCGAGCAGGCACAGGTCTTTTTCAACCAGGTTGCCGGACGATTCGACCGCGTCTATGGACCGGGCCGCTCGTGGCAGGCGTTCGGGCATTTGCTGCTGCGCATCCTGCCGCCGCTCGTCGTGGCCGATCTCGGCGCGGGCGAAGGCCTGTTGAGCGAGCTGCTCGCGCGCCGCTGCAAAAAGGTCATCGCCGTGGACAACTCGGAAAAGATCGTCGCCTTCGGCGCGGCCAAGGCGAAAAAGAACGGGTTGAAAAATCTGGAGTTCCGCCTCGGCGATTTGCAGAACCCGCCCATCGAAGCGAACAGCGTTGACCTGGTGATTCTGAGCCAG
>Ga0181532_10003715_pt1 | contig 13638 bp, 10 predicted proteins | sample PEATcosm2014_Bin_33_FD_119768 | JGI IMG/M metagenome (GOLD analysis project Ga0181532, IMG submission 119768) | Peatland microbial communities from MTU Mesocosm Facility, Houghton, MI, USA - PEATcosm2014_Bin11_30_metaG | ecosystem: Environmental > Terrestrial > Soil > Wetlands > Peat | place...
CGACACAATCACGGCAACCGGCAGTTCGATGACGGTGAATCCAACCACCGGCACCGGGACACTCGTCCTTGATGTTTCGGCCAGCAACCCTAATGTCGGAGTGGGCGGCATCGAGAAATTCGCCGTTCAGTTTATAAACGCAAGTCATGCGCTGATCACGCAGTTTGATGGATCGGCAACTTCCAGCGGAAGCTTCGACCTGCAGACGGCAACGAGTGGTGCCGGCGGCAATTTTGCCTTCACCCTCTCCGGCTTAGACACTGCGGGCTTCCCGTTTGCGTATGGAGGCGTGTTCTCGAACACCAACGGCACCATCCACGGCACGTACGACGAAAATGATTCCGGGAAGGTGCTCGTGGGGAATACTCTCACAGCGACGGACAACGGCATCGGAGCGGACGTGTACGGGCGGGGCAGCATCACCGGCTTCACGGATCCCAACAACGGTAACGCACCCATCTCGCTCGTCTACTACATCGTTGGTCCAAAAGTATTACGCATCATCGATGTTGACGCCGACGATGCGATGGCGGGTTCAGCCTACGGCCAAGGCAGCGCCACCTCATTCGACAGCACGGTGCTGTCAACGGACGTATTTGGCATCCTGGACAACACGGAGGACGCCAAATTTGCCGCAGCGGGGCAACTCGTTGCCGCCAATACCGCCGTTGGAAAGTTTAGCGCCACATTCACGGGTGAAGGCGATGATGACGAAGGGGGCACCGTCATGGCCACGGGTACCCCGGGCGAAGTCGCAGGCAACTACTCCTTTTCGACCACCGTGCTCGGTTATGGCAGCATGACCGGCATCACGGGGTTGGGGTCCATTCACACGCTCGGGCTATATGCGACGGATCCAACACTCAACCTTCTGGATCCCAACAACACCACGGCGACCAACCTGGGAGCCGCCCTTGTCCTTGAGTTGGATGATTTCGCCCAGGGCACGGGAATCGTGGTTCCGCAAGGGAGCATAGCGTCCGACGGATCTGACCTCAACAACAGCTACGGCTTCGGGGCGCAGGCCTACGCCGGCAACGGGAGCTGGCCCACCGGGAACGTGGGCTGGGAGTTTGATCTCGTCGGGCAGGGAACGTTTGCGTCCCTTGCTTTCACGACCGGGACCGGCGGGCCCCCCACTCCGGTAGATATCAGCGATCCGTTCGCGTCCTTCGTAACGGGCACGCCGGGTGAGTACACTACCGTTTCGATCACGGGGACTGCGGCCGCACCTGACGCCGCGGGGCGATACACCTTCCCGTCGGCCACTCCATTTGCCGTCGGTCCCGTCGGGGGCGCTGACGGTCCAACCGTCGACTTCACCGTCGTCATGTACGAAGCTGGTCCGGGGCTGGTGTTCTCGATCGAAGAGGACACCTTCAGCGAATGGCTGGGCACCTTCCAGGGGCTGAGTGCCAACTCGCTGAAGGCAATGCACGTGAAGAGCCAAGCGAAACCGAAACGCTAACCAGTAAACCAAAAGAGGATTCCCTGGTGGGGCCAAAAAGGAAAATCCGGTCTCGCGAAAGTACGGCGCTGAGGCAATCCATCGCACTATCGTCGCCAATTCTCCTCTCGCTTCCCTCGCCCGTCTCGGCCTCGCTCGGGCCTATGTCTTGCAAAGCGACTCCGCTAAAGCCCGCACCGCCTACCAGGATTTTCTCGTGCTGTGGAAAGATGCGGACCCCGATATTCCGATCCTCAAGCAAGCCAAAGCCGAGTACGCGAAGCTGCAGTAGTTCTTGGTGAAATTGTATGCACAAACCTTGTCAATACCCGGTTAGTTCTGCAAACCTGGGGGTACCCGCCCGCATAAATTACTTTGCTAGAAGTTTCCAAATTTCACAAACCTGCCAGTCGCGCAGGTTCCATATCCACAAGCGTGATAGCCGAGACGGAACCTTTTACATGAATTTGTGACGTACTTTGTGACGTAACCCTGGCGGGCTAGTCGGGGCAGGCTGATGCAATTGCATACCACCGCGTGCAGTTATTTGTTCGACGGGAAACCTCTATTTCTTTTCGGGTCCGTCACTTGAACCCTTCTCATGCACCTCGGTACTATCTTGCTCACTGAATTCGGGACCAGGAGGTCGAAGGTTCAAATCCTTTCGCCCCGACCATTTATTCCAATCACTTATACATGCTTCTGGTTTTTCCGCTACAGCGCTGTAGACGATTTTGTAGTCGGCAAAGTCCCAGAGATTTTTGGGGTCTCACTTTTCCTCATCTCCTTGAAAGAACTCGTCATTCTGGATGACGCCTCGGACCTGGAGACTCGGTGTCTTGCCCACGATGCGGCTTATGACGCCCCGGTTCGTGGGAATCTGGCGCAACTCATTCACAGAAGTTCCATGCCGCCAAGCCGTTTCTGCGCCAAACCGGTGCCCGGAAGCGGGGAGAACGCTTCTGGTCCTCTACTAGGTAAATCGGAAACGGCGGGCAAAGAGGGCAGGATGCCGCGAAATTCAAGGGTCGCGAATACCGCGACAGGCGGTTCGAAATGGCGGGGCAGATCTCTTCTTCACTAATGCTGGGACACACCGAGGAATGCTTTACGGGAAGCAACCTGACTTAGCGATTGGCGGAGCAGAGCTTGAGCATTTCGAAGTTTTCCATTCCAATGGTTCCAGAGGTCGGTTCGCTGTGCTTCCAAGCGACCGGCTTCCTCGGGACGACGGGCCCGGCGCAGGAGGTCGGCAAGCGCGGTCCAGGTTCGCGAAATGCAGGTTGCATCCCGCAGGTCATTCCGTGGATCAGGCCCCCACGCCACGATTTTGTCCAACAGTTGCTGATAGGCGCCGACTGCTTTAGCCGTTTGGCCGGTTTCGGCGTAGTCGTCAGCCTGCCCTCTCAGGGCATCGTAAGTGTCGCTCATGGGTTCGACCTTGTCTGCGGGGTATCGCTGGGCCGCGTGCAACAATTCAAGAGCGCGGTCCAGAAACTGTTTCGCATCGTTTTCGCGACCGAGCCAGCGGAGCGCGTAAGACGAACCGGCCAGTAACTCGGCCTCATCCCGTTGGGTGCTTGCATTGGGCTTGGCCTCCCGTATGCGTGCAAGCGAGTGTTCGTAAACTTCCCGGGCTTTTTTCGGATCCTTGTGGCGAAGAATGTTGCCCACTTCCAATCCGAACACCGCGATGTTATGCCGCCCCAAGTAATCGGCGGAATCCTTATTTGCGAGATCCTCGGCAATATCCAAAGCTTTTTGAAAATCGGCGAGCGCTTCTCGAGTGCGGCCGAGGCTTGGTTCTGCATCCTGCCGACCGAGGATCATGCCTTCAAGATCGTATGCGTTCGCAAGATTAATGCGAAGCGAAGCGTGTCCTCCAGCGGCTTCGGCTTGTTGGAACTCAATTGACTCACGAGCGGTCTTCAGAGCGCCATCGAAATCTCCGGACTGCCACTGCGCAGCCGCCAAATTGGCAAGGATCGCTCCCCGTAGGTCGTTCGCTCGAGATCCCGGTAAGGCGATGTCCAAAGCCCGCTGGGAGTATCGTATTACCTTGTCGAATTCTCTTCCGGTGTAGAAGGCGCCCGCGATGTTTACGTAGAAGTACCTCATGCTATAGAGATCGTTGACCGCGACCGGACGAGTACTCATGAACCGTTCGACGAGCGAAGCGGCTTCCCTAGCATCCCTCAGTTCTTCGACTCGATCGCCGCGGGTGTCGGCCAGGTTTATGCGATCGTGGGCGATGGTTGTAGTGATGAACAGCGCCCGCTGGTTTTGGGGGTCCTTCGCAAGGATGGGATCTACAAATCTCGCCGCATTGTTCAGACTGGCTTCGGCGTCCGCAAATTGGCCTAAATTCGGGGAGGTTGGATCTCCTTGCGCATGCGCCACGCGCACGTAAGCGTAGGCGATCTCGAGCGCTAGGTCCTGATCAATGGGAGCCCCCCGACTGAGCGAATTCAGGTATTGCAGCGAATCGGTGACAATGCGCATTCTGACTTGCGTCGAACCCGGCAAACCTCGAATGTCGTTATCCAGTGCAATGAACTTGTTGGACAGTTGTCGCACTTCCGCGAATCGGCGTTCCGCAATCCTTCGCTCGCGATTGGCCACATAGAGTCCCGCGGAGAGGCTGCCAATCACAAGTAGTATGGCGGTGGCGGTTAAAATCACAACCGTACGGTTCCGGCGCGCGAATTTGGCCGCGCGATAAGTGAGTGTGTCTGGGCGGGCGCTAATGGGTTCGTGCTTCAAGTAGCGCCGGAGATCATCCGCCAGGGCTGTAGCCGAACCGTAACGTTCTGCGGGAATCTTCTTCAGCGTCTTGCCCACAATTGTGTTTAGGTCGCCGCGAAGTTGCCGTCGAAGTTTTTCCGGCGTCGAAGCCCGCTTCTCTGCCAACTCCTTTGCTTCGGCGGATGCAGTGGCGTCAGATGGGTGTGGCGGCTCGCTTTCGATAACGGCCTTGACCAGCTCAGCTGCGGAGTGCAGTCTATGACCTGCGGGATGTTGTCCGGTTAGCAAGAGATAAAGCACGACTCCCAAAGCATAGACGTCCGTTGCTGTTGTGATGCTCTCGCCAGTCACTTGTTCGGGTGCCGCAAACTGAGGAGTCATGGCTGCTCTACCTTCGACTGTGAGTAGAGTCGCGGCGGGATTTGTGTCTTCTGCGAGGAGCTTTGCAATGCCAAAGTCCAGAAGCTTCACTTGGCCGTCACTTCGGACCATCACGTTGGAAGGCTTGATGTCGCGGTGAACGATCAAATTGGCGTGCGCATGGGCCACCGCGCTTACCACATCGAGAAAAAGCCGGATGCGCGCGTCCACGTCGAGCTTCTGTTGATCGCAATACTGATCGATAGGTAGCCCTTCGACATATTCGAGTACGAGATATGCCTCTCCATTTGGTGTCACTCCAGCATCCATTAGTTCTGCGATATGAGGATGGGTGAGCTGACCGAGAATCTTGCCCTCACGCTTGAAGCGCTCAGCACCTACCCCGGAGGTCATGGCAAATCGCAGAAACTTGACTGCCACGCGACGCTCGAAGCGGCCATCGCTTCGCTCGGCCAGCCACACGCTGCCCATTCCGCCTTGGCCAATCAACGATATCAGGCTGTATGCCCCGATTTTCTGGTCGAGCATGGAGAGGCCACTCGCAACCCGGATGGGCATGCGTTCTAGAAAATGCTCGTCCGCCAGCACACGATGTTCTTCAAGGAGTTGTTGTAAGACTTCTGCAAGTTCCGGTTTCTCTAAACGAAAGGACTGCAACCAGACCCCGCGCTCCTCCTCGGACAAGGAAAGGGCATGGTCCAGGTAAGGGCTTATCTCCTGCCACTGTCCGGGGCTTAATGTGGACATGATCTCTCAGATCTCCAAGTTCGTGCGAACGCTGCGGTGTAAATAGATGCGTGCTTTCTCCCATTGCCGCTGCACGGTCCGCTCCGAGATATCCCTCAGAGACGCGATCTCGGCGAAAGTCAAACCACAAAAGAATTTCAGGTCAACAAGCTCGGCAAGGGGCGGCTCGGTTTTCGCAAGTTCATCCAAAGCTTCACTGATGCGACTCAAATCGCGGTCGATGGGTGCACGCTCAAATTCAGTCTCCGCGGAAGTCAGCTCGAATTGGCCACCACGTTTCTGGGCTTGGCGCCTCCGAGCGTGGTCAATAATCAATCCGCGCATCACGCGCGCGGCGTACCCCATGAATCTGGCGCGGTCGGGGAAAGAGATTCCCTCTCTCTCTGCCATCTCGATATATGCCTGGTGCAGGAGGGTTGTGGCGCCGAGGCTTACGGGGACTCCCTGTCGTGCGAGTTCGCGCTTCGCTATCCCGTGCAACTCGGAGTAAAGCACACTAAACAGCGCGTCCGCAGCCGAGAGGTCTCCACGTTCGGCAGCTTCGATGAGTGTGGATAGGCTGGACGTGCTCCCCAAGGCGTCCTCTCAATAAGCGATTTACCTGGGTACCCATTGGCCAAAAGTCGCGTCGCTGGATTCTAGCGCAAATTGCCAGGATTACGAGAGCATTCGTGAGTGCGGAGCCCGATCGAGCAAAGAGGGCTAGGCCTACCACGGCTAGGTCGGCCTGTCTTCCGCGCGATTGTACTGAAGGCCCCAGTTTCGACTTCCTCATGAAGTTGGCGGGCGTTGGGCGGAATATTGCGCGTGCCTAACGGGCGGATTAAAACCCGAACACCTTGGGCAGATTTGGAGGAATGGTTCTCTTGGCGTTCAAACAACAGCCAAATTCGATTGACAAGGGCACAACCCCGGAGATACAGTCCGCCGTTGCCACTTCTCGAGGGGCCGCCTGGCTCTCGGGCACATTTCATTTCGGCGACTCCGACAAGAATATGCTCCGCAATGGGCTCCATGGAAGTCAGGTTTTCAAAATCCAAAGCCTGATTCTGCTCTCAGTTCTGATGGTCTCCGGCGAAAAGGGCGCGCCTTTGGAATTGGCGCTTCTGGACGCGGGCATTGTGCGGCTGCGGCCCGTGATGATCACTGTGGGCGCTACAATTCTTGCGCTGTTTCCTCTTACCATGCACGGTGGGCCTCTCTGGCAGCCGCTCTGTTACGCACAAATCGGCGGTCTTGGCGTGGCTGCGTTTATCACCCTGCTCCTTGTTCCAGTGTTGTATTCCATTTTTGTGCTGGACCTCAAAATCGTGAAATGGGAAGGCCCGCTCGAAGGGGCCAAGGAAGGCGAGTCCGACTCGCCGAAAGGTGAACTCCATTGAAGACGAGCAGAATTATCTCCCTTGCACTGTTGGTTGCCGTTTTTCTATTGCCGAGCGGAGCACGTTCCCAAACTCCTGCTCCCAAGCCTGGAACGGATGTCATCCACGAAATGAACAGCGCATTTGAAACTCTGGTGAAGCAGGTTTCTCCTGCAGTTGTGGAAGTCCTGGTCACCGGCTACGGAACCGATGAGGAAGAAGAGGACAAGGACTCAAGCCCGATTGGGAGGGAGCGCAGTCTCGGGTCCGGAGTCATTATTGAGCCGGACGGATACATCGTCACAAATTATCATGTGGTCAAGGGAGCGGACCGAGTCCGAGTTGTGTTAACACCCGCGGTTGGAGAGGATTCTCAAGCCACATCGATGTTGAAATCCAAGGGCCGCATCCTCAACGCGCGGATCGTCGGTTTCAGCAAGAAAATCGACTTGGCGGTTCTGAAAGTGGAGGCTACGGGTCTTCCCACACTTCCGCTCGCGCATTACGATCGGCTCCATAAGGGGCAAGTGGTTCTGGCTTTTGGCAGCCCGGAAGGTCTGGAAAATTCCGTTACTTTTGGACTGGTAAGCTCTGTGCTCCGCCAACCGGATCCCGATGATCCGATGGTCTATATCCAGACCGACGCGGCCATCAACCCGGGCAACAGCGGTGGACCTCTGGTGGACGTGGATGGAAACGTCGTTGGGATCGACACGTTCATTTATACGAAGTCGGGCGGGAACGAAGGCATTGGGTTTGCCATTCCGAGTGGGATAGTCCGTTATGCGTATGAGCAGATTCGGAAGTACGGGCGTGTGCGTCGCAAGACCATCGGAGCCGATCTTCAAACACTTACCCCAGACCTGGCGGGTGGACTGGAACTGACAGACTCTCCTGGCGTGATCGTTTCCGACGTCGATCCTGGCGGACCCGCTGAAACCGCCGGCATGCACATTGGCGATGTTATTGAAGCCATCGACGGAATGCCCATCGACAACGTGTCGCTGTTCACACTGAGCCTGTATTTGCGCACCTCCGGGGACAAAGTGAGTCTGCAGATTCTTCGCGGCAGCAAACGACTTGACCTGGATGTTCCGGTGCTGGAGCCAAGCCATGACATCAGCCGTCTTGCCGACTTCTCCGATCCAACCAAGGATCTGCTGCCGCGGCTGGGAATTATTGGAGCAACCGTTACTCCCGAGGTAGGCGAACTGGTTGGACCATTGCGCACCTCAACCGGTGTGCTGGTCACGTCTACGGTGGCGAATCGATTGGCGGTGGATTCCGGTCTGCAGGAAGGCGACGTAATTCACTCGTTGAATCTCACGCCCGTCCGGAACATGGACGATTTAAGGACGGCGTTCGGCAAACTCAAACCTGGCGACCCGGTTGCGGTGCAAGTGGAACGCAGCGGCAGGCTGACCTACCTCACATTCGAGATGGAATAAGCAGCCGAACAGGTTGCGAATGAGTCCAGCATATCCTCTTAAGTGGAAAATTCGTTGCGTGGGGCGTGGAGCCGCGCATCATGCACAAGCCACACCCTCCGGTCTGACCGGCGCCAGCCGAATATAACTCAACCTCCCGGAGAAATATTTAAGAAGAATGACTGGTTCCCTTGCTGTACTCTGACCGCAGTCACCGTTTTATTACTCGCAGGGACCGCGGTCCAAGGCCAACAAACGGCCACGCCTCCCGCTCAGCGAACGACCTCCGTTTTTTTCAAGACGGGCAGCATCGTCTACGTAGGTGATTTCGAGCTTGATGAGAAGAATTTTCAGACGGATGAGGGGAGCGGCAAAGTCGTATAGCGGCCAGGCATCTTCGGGGGGCGCCTCAGGTGCAAGAAGATCCGGCGGTTCTGGCAAAGAGAATGGTGGATCTGATGGCCAAGGATATAGTGAAAGACTTGGAAACGGCGGGCTATAAAGCGCAACGCTTGGGCGCAATGGATCCGGGGCCCGCAGCAGGCGCCTTTGTTCATGGCGTGTTCACTGAACTGGATCAGGGCAACCGCCTTCACCGCGCGGTCATCGGTTTTTGCGCAGGCGAAGCGCAAATGGATTCATACGTAACCATGAACGACCTCGCTCACCCGGATGAGCCTTTTTACACGGACTCCGAGAGCGGAACCAGCGACAAAAAATGAGCGCAGCAATTACCATGAACCCCTATGCGGCTACCGCCAAATTCGTAATGAAATGAATGCTCCGGAGAAAACAATTAAGAAAACAGCGCCGGAAATCTCCCAGGACATCATCCTGCATTAAACGGAGCAGGAACCCGGGCCCGTGTCCAAATAGATGGCCGCTCGCCCACGTCCGACGGACGTTTGGAAGTGACTGGACAATCTAGCTGAAGGCTTTTAGCTCGGGGTTACTGGACGAATGCCGTGTTCCGGCCAGGACTGAGGTAGAATGTGCTGTCGCTCCGTATGGATTCAACGAACAAGGAGAGTTCCATGAGAATACGCCGCGCATTGTGGCTGTTTCCGGCCCTGTTGCTGGCTTCGTCCAGTATGTTCTTCGCGCAAAACAAGAAGGCAGGAGACGCCGATTCCACCAAGGGAACCGTTCTGAAGGCGGCCGACGTCGGTGGAAAATTGTTCCCCGATAAAGTTTATTTTCGTGGCCAGAGCGCCAGTGTCCAGGCGCGCAACTCTGGCGGAGTGCGCTACGCCGATGATTTCACCGTACTGGCAGCGCTGGTAGATAATTCAGGATATTCCAGCGGCATTAAGGAAAAATATCAGGGCTACCTGATCAGCGAAGTGACGCTTGAGATCGGCGGGAAGACGCTCGGCCCCGGCGCTTATGGGTTCGGCTTCATCGAAGGGGACAAATTCGTCGTGATGGATCTGGGTGCGAACGATGTTTTTCAGACAGGTTCGACCAAGGACACGGAAATCAAGCGCCCGGTGCCATTACAGATATTGCCGGGTTCGGCAGCGGGGAATTTCCGCCTCTATAAGGGCCGCGATTACGTGGAATTTCATCGCGTGAAGTAGCGAAACCTCCATTTGAGACGAAAAGAGGGGCTGGCTCGCAGCCCCCTCTTTTTTGTCCGGTGCTCAAACAACTCACGAGCACTGATTCTTGATTTCTCCCGAGGCCGCGTCCCAAGTAACGGCGCTGTGGCGGAAATAGGATTGGTTGGCCATGTGGCAAGCGAGCGCCGCATTGTTCCCGAAGACGGCATCTTCCGTCAACGGCTTGCGCGAGCGAACCGCCTGGAGATAAGCCCACATATGCGGCCGCTGGTCATCCCAGTCGTCGCCCTTGTAGCTGTAGGTTTCACTCAAGGGTTCTTTTCCTGGGGCAGGGTCATGTTCCTCATGCCATTTCTTGAAATAAGCCTCGCGCAAGTCGTGCGGGAAGCTGTAGGCGTAGTAGCTTGGAGCTGAGTCTTCGCCGGTCTGCGGATAGTAATTGATCCCGAGTTCGTTCACTTCCAAAATGCCCTTGGAACCCTGAAACCGGTAGGTCTCCGGCGTTTCGCAACCGAGGTTCAACCGAAGATAGACGGGGATTTTGCCGTACTCAAACAAAGTAGCTTGAATGTCCGGCATGTTGCGGCCGTCGGGGAAACGCAGGATACCCCCAAAGGACATCACACGACTGGGCGGCTCGTTCCAGCCCATCATGAAGTTCATACCGCTGACGAGGTGCACCAGCAAGTCGCCAGCAACACCGGTGCCGTATTCCTTCCAGCAGCGCCAGCGCGCGAAGATCTTGCCGTCGAAGGGCCGCTTGGGAACCGTGCCCTGCCAGGTGTCCCAATCCATCGTCTCCGGAGAGAGATCCGGCGGAACAGGGTAGACCCAGGCGCCCGTAGGATCATTGCGGCCGAGAGAAGCTTCGATCAGGTTCAAATCGCCGACCGCCCCTTGCGCGAGCATTTCCTTTGCTTTCGCGCAGATGACGGAACTGACGCGCTGAGAGCCGATTTGCACGATGCGGTTCGTTTTCTTCGCGACTTTTACCATCTCCACGCCTTCTGCCCCGCTATGGGACATCGGCTTCTCCAGATAGATGTCTTTCCCGGCACTGAGAGTGTCCACAAAGACTTTCATATGCCAATGGTCCGGCACAGCCGCGATGATGCAGTCGATCTCCTTGTTATCCAGGAGTTCCTGGTAATGTCGCGTTGTGACAACCTTCGCTCCGGCAATTTCCTTGGCCAGTAGGTGACGGCCATCATAGAGATCGGCGGCCGCAACGCACTCCGTGCCCGGAAGCCCTACCGCTGTGGACAAAAGACCGTTGCCCTGCATACCGACGCCAATGATGCCGAAGCGGACGCGGTCGCTGGCGGCCATTTCCAATCTGGAAGGAATGCTCTCCGGTTCCAATACCATCTTCCTTGCAGCAAATATTGCGCCGGTCGTGCCCGCAGTGGTTTGCAGGAACGAGCGGCGAGTGATCTGATTTATCCTCATGATTTTCTCCCGAGAATGCGATTGTATTCGGTCCCGTTTTACGGCAAAGATTGCACGCTGACTTCCTTAAAGAAGACGATGTCGTTGTCGCTGTGATTTTGCAGGCCCATATAGCCTTCGTCGGGGCGGCGGCCACGCTGCGGCTCGAAATCAAATTTACGCTCTGGGACGGGTCCGCCCTCGGTGTAATCGGTCACCTTTTCTCCATTCAGCTCAACGATGGTGTGCGGGCCGTCGATGGTGATGATCATCGTGTTCCATTCGGGGCCGGCTTTTCCGGGCTTGGAAAGTGGCTTGGTCAGGGAATAGAGTGTGCCCGTAACGTGATACTCATCTTCGTTCGAAGTCTCGGGGTGATTGTCGATCTGCACTTCATAGCCGTAGTTCACCGGCATCCATTCTTCGCGCGGTTCGATGGGAATGCGGATAAATACGCCGGAATTGTCGTTGAAGTCTCGCATCTTATAAACCACACGGATTTTACAATGGCCCAGCTTTCCACCGGTCCAGTACAGCAATCCCATGCCGCCGTGAGTCTGGATCAATCCATTTTCAACGGTCATGTTGCCAGGACCAACATGCTTCCATCCGGTCAGGTCCTTGCCATTGAAAAGCGGTTTCCATTCCGCTTCAGGAACTCGCGCCGCAATGAGCAGGATGGCCGCGACAACAACCGGAAAAGCACTCCACTTACGCACTTCACACCTCCCGTAGCATTGCTATGAAGAAAAGATGTTTCGCAGCATGAACCACAGATTCGCCGGCCTCTCTGCAAGGCGGCGGACAAACCAGGGATACCAGTAAGTTCCATAAGCGACGAGGACGATGGAACGGCAACCATCGCGTGCCAGTCGCTCCTGTTCGGCGCGTTGAATACCGTAGAGCATCTGAACTTCAAATTCACTTTTCGAGAAACCATGCTGGGCAACGAAATCACCAATTCTTCGAATCAGTGGAACATCGTGCGTGCCGAATGCGGCTCTCACACACGTGCTGGTTGACCGGGCATGCAGCATCATTTGTGCCAGCGCGAAGTAGTTTTCATCTACATCCGCTTTCTTCGGAAAGGCAATCGCCGCCGGTTCCTTGTAGGCACCTTTCACCAGGCGAACCGAAGGCCGCAGGGGCAGCAGGTCTTCCAGATCCTTCTTGGTGCGATACAAATATGCCTGCAGGCAAATCCCGACGTTCGGATGATTGTTCAGCGCGCGCCGGTAAATGTCGAGAGTGGCGCCGATATAGTTGCTTGCTTCCATGTCCACCCAAACAATGGAATCGCGCTTTTCGCGTTGAATAATCCGCTCTAGGTTTTCAAAACAAAAATCGGCCGAAAGGTCGAGGCCCAACTGCGTCAGTTTTACAGAGATCTCCGTCGGAAGATTTGCCTGGTGGATATGGTCGAGGACTTCGAGGTAGTGTTCCGTAACCTGGCGCGCTTCATCACGGTCAGCGACATTTTCACCGAGATGCGTGAACACGGTCCCAATCTTTTGTTGCAGCAGATTCCGCGCCGCGGTTAGAGCTTCCGTCAGGGTTTCGCCGGGCATGAAGCGCGAAACACTGCGGCGCACGAAAGGGAACTGCATCGCATGATCGCGTAACCAAACATTCTGTGAGGCGGCAAGCAACATCGAGCGCATCAGCGCCATCGTTTATCCATACCTCCATGGGGAAGCGAGTGGGAAGATTGAATCTGCGGCTCCATTCTAGACCAATTTTCGGCGAGTCAGGCATACCTGTTTTTCAATTAATAGGAAGTGATCCGGATTGACTCAGTGCGAGCTAAGGTACGGTTTCAATTCGTACTGGCGTAAAAAGCCGATGGCCCCAACGAGAGCGCTTCCGACAGCAATTTGGAGAGTTGTGCGGGCAACGAGCGTGCTGATGATCCGAGGCGCTCCTCGCTGGCCTCACGGGCTGCTGCGATCGCGTTGAGTTCTTCGCCGGGCGTTGTGCTGAGCAGGTCCTGGGCGCGGAATAGGCACGCAAAAACCAAATGCTCCGGCTGTTTGTTGCGGCGCAGGAACAGGGCGTAATTGTACCAGTCCGTTGCCGCCGCGCGAGGCTCGCCCTGGGTTTCATCGATGAGCAACGCCTCCTGGAAATGTTGCGCGGCCTGTCCGATCATTCCGGCGCGCTCCTCTGCGTCTGCGGCGTGGGCTAGGGCCAGGCTTTGCAATCCCGGATTTCTGATTTTGTCGGCGAATTGACTCGCCGCCTGGTATCCTCGCAAAGCCTCACTCGTCTTTTGTGTAGCAGCATCCGCATCGGCAACTTTCACTAAGGCCGAGATAACCGCCGGGCCCTCACCCGGATGATCGGCAGGATGTTTTGCGACAACCTGCAGATAAGCCCGATAATGGCGAGCGGCGGCTTGTGCTTCTCCGCGTTGTTCGAACGCCTGAGCCAGATAAAGCTGGGCATTGGTCTGCGTCGGATCTGCGGCAACAGCACGCTGCCAACTGTCCATCGCTTCCTCCGGATGGCCAAGGCGTTGCGCCAGCAAACCGTAGTTCACC
>Ga0181532_10003718_pt1 | contig 13630 bp, 9 predicted proteins | sample PEATcosm2014_Bin_33_FD_119768 | JGI IMG/M metagenome (GOLD analysis project Ga0181532, IMG submission 119768) | Peatland microbial communities from MTU Mesocosm Facility, Houghton, MI, USA - PEATcosm2014_Bin11_30_metaG | ecosystem: Environmental > Terrestrial > Soil > Wetlands > Peat | place...
CTGGAAGCCCAGCGGCAGGAACGTCGAGGGGTTGAGGTAGTTCTGGTTGAGGAATACTGACTGCGGGAAATTCTGCGCCTTAAACTGCTGTTGGTTCGGCAAATAATCAAGAGCGGCCAGCACCGCAGGGTTGGACGTAGGGGAACAAGGAGAGGCGACGCTACCACTGGCGGAGGGCAGAAGCCCCTGAAAAATGGGGATCGCATTTAAGTTGCTAGGATTGCCGGCTCCGGCACACAGGCCAGTGCCGCCGAAGGCCAGTTGGCCGCTGGTCGAGCCGTCGGAGGCATCGCCGAGGAAGTAGAGGCCGAGCAACGGGTGGTCATAGAACATTCCGAACGACGCGCGAACCACGGTTTTGCCGTCTCCTTTGGGATTCCACGCCACGCCAATGCGAGGCTGAATGTTGTTCCAGTCGGTTTGGATGCCTTTCTCCAATCCCAGCTCGTTATAGGCGGCAAGAGCCAGTCCTTGCAGGGGCTTGAGTTGGGGCGGGAATTCGACGTCGTAGCGCAACCCGTAGTTCAGAGTTAAGTTGGGACGAACGCGCCAGGAATCCTGCCAGTACAATCCCAACGGCTTGTTGGAGAATGAGTCGCTGGGACTGCCGAGGCCCTGGATGAAATCTCCGGGAAGGCCGGCGCCGTATGCCTGAAGAGCAGAAAGGCTGGGGAAGGATGAAGGAAAGCCGAAGGGAGCCACGTTGAAGCTGCCAAAATCGTACACCCCGCCATAGTTCACCGTGAACGTAGCCGTGATCGGGATGTAGTTGAAGTCGACGCCGAACTTGGTGGCGTGCCTTCCTATGCTCCAGGAGAAATCGTCCTTGAACTGGTAGCGTTGTTCGACGCGCTGGATATAGGAATAAGGCTCGCGGCCGAAATAGGCGAAGCCCGGGATATTCACGGCCGGGTCGGACCCTCCCGGGATGGCCGTATTGTAGTAATAAGACAACCCGCGGCGTGCGTACTGAAAAAGGAATTGATTCACTTTGTTGTTCCCGAAGGTCCAGGTGTCTTGGGCAACGCCGGCCACGTCACGGAAGGTTTGCTCGGAAGTCCGCGAGTACGCGTTTTGCCCGAAGGGTTGGTCCTCTCCGCTGACTTCGATGCCCGTCACAGTACTGGGACTGACGTTGGAACGCAACATAAGTCGGTTGTTGTTGCTTAGGTTGTGATCGAGGCGAAGCGAGTAGACGCTTGTTCCTTCAAACACCGGAAAATTGCCCTCTTGCGAACCCACGCTTTGAAATGACGCCGGTAGCCCCGCACAGATTGGAGCCTTCACATTACAAGTGGTCGGGAATTGTAGCGGTCCAGATCCGGGTGGCGCGAAAGGGAGCGTGGAAAAGGCTCCTTGATTTCCCGTGGTCGCAAGCATGGAGGAGGAACCGATGAGCCAGGTATAGAACTGTATTGCCTGGGGTGCGGGTCCGGCTTGTGCGAATGGAGTAAGAAAAGCTACCTGGGGTTGACTAGCAACCGGTATGGTAAACGTGCCTGGGGGTAACAGGGGGTCGAAGATCCCGGTGGCATCAAAGGACTGCTGACCGAAGTTGTTCACGCCGATGCTCGAGAATCCGGTCTCATGGCGTCGCGTGATTTCATAGGAAAAGAAATAGTAGGTCTTGTCTTTCTTAATCGGCCCACCGAAAGCCGTGCCCGCCTGCACGCGGGTGTAGGCGGGATTGGGAGTTGTGCTGAAGGGATTGACGGCCTGGAAGTCGCGGTCGCGCAGGTATCCGTAGATGTCTCCGTGGAATTGGTTCGATCCGGAGCGGGTGATGATATTGACCACACCGCCCGAGGCTTGGCCATATTCGGCGGCGTAACTATTGGTGATGATCTGGAATTCCTGCACGGCTTCCTGGGAGACGGTGGAGCGCACGCCGTTGGTGGAATTGTCGATGTTGTTGGCGCCGTCAAGATTCACCAGGTTGGAGCGCGCGCGCTGTCCGCTCATGTTGAGGCCAGAGGTGGGCGCGGCACCGGTGTTCGGAGCGCTGTCGCGCTGCACCTGCGAATCGGTCAATGTGAACTGGATGTAATTGCGGCCATTAATCGGCAGATTGTCGATGCTGCGTTCGCCGATAGTGTCGGTGCTTGAACTACGTGAAGTTTCGATAATGTCGGCTTGGGAACTGACTTCAACGACTTCCTTGCCACCCGCGACGGTGAGCGTGACCGGTAACTCGGCCATGCCGCCGACGTTGACGGCAACGCCGGTGAGTTCGGCTTTGGCGAAGCCGGGTGCGTCAACGGTGACGGAATATGTGCCGGGAGCCAACTGACGCACACTGTAGCTACCCTGGCCGTCGCCGCTGCCGACGCGTTCCAGGCCCTTGGCGACATCGCTAACGGTGACGGTGGCGTTGGTCACAATGTTGCCCTTTGGATCTTTCACGCTGACGCGGAGGTCGCCGTTGTCGGCGCCCTGGGCAAAGGCAGATTGGCGGACCAACAACAATGCAACCGCGAAACAGAAAAGACGCAGAGTCGCTTTCATGGGGCTCCTGGGATCTTCCGCGTCGTGGCGGAAGGCGGGAATCACACTGCGCGGTTCTTCGCGAGACACTTGAACTTCGAGCACGTAGTTAGGATGGTATACCGCTGATATGTACATCAGAAGAGGGTGTTTAGGCAAGCAGTAAGGTAGATTACCTGGAAGCGGAGGGAGCCAGGAGGAAGCAGTTTTTGTTCGGGCGGGTGTTGCTGACTTTGCTGGCGCATTGCGTTTGCGCGCGCGTTTCTTTAGATTCTTGAAGCGAAGGACTCCTTAGCGGGATTAATGTCGTGCCAGAAATATTTCTTGTGCCTTCTATTGTGACTGCCGAAAATTTCAACGGACATTCCATGACGGGTGAACTGCTGCGGGTGATGGTGTGTCCGCCGGGCAGCGCTGGATGGGATACTTCCGCAAAATCCGCGGCATGGCAGGAACTCGGATTCCAGCACGCTCCCGATTTTGCGGCAGCACAAAGCCAGCACGAGATTCTGTGCCGACTGCTCCGCGAGAGTGGTGCCGAGGTTGTGAGCCTGCCCGCGGGGAAATCGCTCACGCTCGATGCCGTCTATGCGCACGACGCGTCGCTGGCCACGGACCATGGTGTCGTCCTGATGAATCCAGGAAAGAAGAATCGCGTGGCGGAGGCGCAGGCGCACGCAAATTTCTGCGGACAACTGGGCATTCCGGTTGTAGGCGAGATAGGGTTGCCTGGGATCTCCGAATCTGGCGACATCGTATGGCTTGATTCGCGGACACTGCTGATTGGAGACGGCTACCGGACGAACAAAGCGGGGATCGAGCAGATTCGGACTTTGCTGTCGGCGAAGCATTCTCCGAACAAGGTTGAGGTGATACCGGTGTCGCTGCCTTACGGATCGGGCCCTTCCGCTTGTCTGCACCTGATGTCGCTGATGAGCATGCTCGATGAGCAGGCCATTCTGGTCGATCTGCCCTGGCTGGCGGTGGAAACAGTTGAATTGCTGAAGACGCGCGGCTTTCGGATGATAGAGATTGAATACTCGGAGCGCGAGACGCTTGCCGGCAACGTGCTGGCGTTGGGCAATTCGCGCCTGATTGCGCTCGATGAAAACGTCAAGACAAATCAGCGGATGCGCGACGCAGGCTTCGACGTACGCACATTTCCCGGATCGGAGATCTGCATCAACGGAGCAGGCGGGCCGACGTGCCTGACGCGGCCCCTGCTGCGAAGGTAGCGGCAGTCGTAGGTGGCCAGTCGTTGGCCCTTCGGCTTTCGTTAATCGGCACCATTCCGCGCGACTGGTAGAATCAAAGGGAAATGCTTTTGCCGTTCGTCCGCGAACTTTTCGCGGAGGTGGAACAATTACCTGCCTTTACGCGTGCCGCCTCCCATCTACGGGAGAGCGCGGGGCGGATCAGTGTCACCGGACTCTCCTCGGCCGCGAAAGCGCTGATCGTGGTTTTGTTGCGACGCACGGTCGAGCGCCCGTTCGTGCTGGTGGTTGCCGACAACCGCGCAGCCGAAGAGTTGCTGCCCGTATTGCGTACGTTCTGCGAACTGACGGGAGCGGCGGATCCAGACTCGGTCGTTAATCTGCCGGCTCGCGATGTGCTGCCCTTCCAGAATCTGTCGCCGCATCCGGAGATTCAGGAAGAACGCGCCACGGCGTTGTGGAAGATCGCGACCGGCCGCATCGCCATCGTAATCTCCCCGGTGGCCGCGACCACAATTCTTCTGCGTTCTCCCGAGTACTATGCCGACCTGGCGCGGGTTCTGCGTCGCGGTGAGACCTTCGATCTGGAGCGACTGCTCGAACACCTCAACACCGTCGGATTCAGCGCGACTGATGTGGTGGAAATGCCGGGTCAGTATGCGGCTCGCGGAGGCATTCTGGATGTGTACTCGCCGGAAGCGGACCGGCCAGTTCGCGTCGAGTTTTTTGGCGATGAAATCGAGTCCATGCGCAAGTTCGATCCGGCGAGTCAGCGGTCTTCAAACCCAGTCGACGAAGCGCTGCTTCTACCTTTGACTGAAACGCCGCTCACGGAAGAACTGCTCGGTTCGATCAACGCACGGCTCTCGGGGAAACGCATCACAGGCGCGCCGGAGGTTGTGGAACAAGCGATACGTGACTCCGGCGCGGGAATGTTTCCGGGATGGGAGTTCTACGCCCCGGTGGCGGGAGCTGACCGCAGCATTTTCGGACTGCTTCCGGAAGCGCGGGTGATTCTCGACGAACCCGAAGCGCTGGCGCTGGAACTCGACAAAGTCTGGGCTCGAATCGAAGAAGCGCACGAGCGCAGCGGGGTGGGGAACCTGGTTCGTCCCGCCGATCTTTATCGGACGCCGGAAGGCTGGCGAGACGAAACCGCAGTGCTCCCCGGAGTCGATCTCGAATATCTGGCGATGGCGCGCGAAGGGAGAACGGAAGCCACGTTTCTCTCGCAGCCCGCCACGCGCTTTCACGGTGCGGTACCGGCGATGATCGAACAGGTTCAGAAGCTCGTCGGAGGCGGCACGCAGGTAATTCTTGCGGCGCCGAACACCGGAGAAGTCGAGCGGCTTGCCGACATGTTCACCGAGTACAACGCTTCCTATCGTCTGGGAAGCCGCACCCGCAGCGGAGAAAGCTATGCGGACGAGACTTCTTATTTTGCCGGCGAAGTGCTCACCACCACGCTGCTGAAGGCCTACCTTCCCGACGGCTTCATTTTGCCAGAAGCGCATTTCGCAATTTTTGGGGCACGCGATCTGTTCGACGAATCGGACCTGGTCGCGTCGCGGCCGCAACGCCAGAAATCTAAAGTCTCAGCCTTTCTGTCCGACTTCCGCGATCTGCAGGTCGGCGACTACGTCGTTCATGTCGAGCACGGCATCGGGCAGTACCAGGGACTGAAGGAAATCAACCAGGGCGATGGCGCGGCGGAATTCATGCTGCTCGAGTATGCCGACGCTGCGCGGCTCTATGTTCCGCTTACTCGCCTCGATCTGGTGCAGAAATATCGTTCGTCGGAGGGTGCGAAACCTGTCCTGAATCATCTGGGCAGCGCCGCCTGGGGCAAGACCAAAGCCCGCGTGCGCAAGGCGATGAAGGACATGACCGACGAGTTGCTCAAGCTCTATGCCCAACGCCAGTCCGCGCGCGGGCACATCTTTCCGGCCGACACCGAGTGGATGAAGGAGTTCGAGGACAGTTTCGAATACGACGAGACTGAAGATCAGGCGCAGGCTATCGCCGACGTCAAGCGCGACATGGAGTCGCAACTCCCCATGGATCGACTGCTGTGCGGCGATGTCGGATATGGCAAGACCGAAGTTGCGATGCGCGCGGCTTTCAAGGCCCTGAGCGACAACAAGCAAGTCGCCGTGCTCGCGCCTACAACTGTTCTTGCCTTCCAGCACTTCGAAACCTTCAAACAGCGATTCGCGCCGTTTCCGCTCACCGTCGAGATGATCAGCCGTTTTCGGACGGCCAAGCAGATCAAGGAAATCCTGCTGAAAGTGGAAGCCGGCAAAGTGGACATCCTGATCGGGACGCATCGCTTGCTGTCGAAAGATGTGAAGTTCGCTGACCTCGGCCTGTTGGTGGTGGACGAAGAGCAGCGCTTTGGCGTCCGCCACAAAGAGCGCATCAAGCAGATGCGCACCGAAGTGGACGTGCTCACCATGTCCGCGACGCCGATTCCGCGCACCCTGCATATGTCGCTGGTAGGGCTGCGCGACATGAGCGTGATCGAGACTCCACCGAAGGATCGCATGGCGATTCAGACCGTGGTTGCGAACTGGGACGAAAAGCTCATCCAGTCCGCGATCGAGCAGGAACTCGACCGTGGCGGCCAGGTTTATTTCGTGCACAACCGGATCGAGACGATCTGGGAGATTGCAGCCAAGCTTCAAACCATGGCTCCGAATGCGCGCATTGCGGTTGGCCACGGACAGATGGGTGAAGGGGAGCTGGAAAAAGTGATGCTGAAATTCATGCATCACGAGGCCGATATCCTGGTTTCGACCACGATTATCGAGAACGGCCTCGACATTCCATTGTGCAACACGATCATCATCAATCGCGCCGACCGGCTGGGTTTATCGGAACTTTATCAACTTCGCGGACGGGTTGGCCGCTCGAACCGGCGCGCCTACGCCTACCTGCTTCTGCCCGCCGAAATTGAATTGACGCCCATCGCCCGCCGCCGTCTTGCCGCGCTCAAGGAATTTTCCGACCTCGGCGCCGGCTTCAAGATCGCTGCCCTTGACCTCGAACTACGAGGCGCGGGGAATCTTCTCGGCGGGGAGCAGAGCGGCCACATCGAAGCGGTAGGATTCGAACTTTATACCCAGATGCTGGAACGCGCCGTCCGCGAAATGAAGGGCGAGGCGGGCGTTGAGGTCACGGAAATTCAGCTCAATCTCGGTCTCAACATTCGCATTCCGGCCGACTATATAAAGGAAGAGAACCAGCGGCTGCGGATGTACAAGCGTGTGGCCGGAGTGGAAACGGAGTCGCAGTTGCACGATGTGCGCTCGGAGTTGATCGATCGCTACGGCGAGACTCCCAGGGCTGTCCGCAACCTCCTGGCATATGCCGCGCTCAAACTTCAGGCGATGCGGGTCGGCGCCAACGCGATCGAGCGCAAGCGCGAATTCGTGAGCATCAAGTTCAGTCAGACGGCTGCGATTGATCCGGGTAAACTGGCGCGCTTTGTGGCGTCGCAACGGGGCACGCAATTTGCTCCCGATGGAACGCTCAAGTTCTCGATCAAAATCGACAGCGCCGAAGGAATATTGCAAACCCTGCGCGATCTGCTGGAAGAACTGGAAGCGCGCGAAGAAGCGGTGCGCCAGGTATGAACGCCAGCAGTTACAATGATTCCGCGAGGAGCCCGATGCACGACCGACGAACGCATAGCGACCGCCGCAAGATTCGGAAAGTCCGCAAAGCGGTTTTTCCCGCCGCCGGATTGGGCACGCGCTTTCTCCCAGCCACCAAAGCTCAACCGAAAGAGATGCTGCCACTGGTCGATAAGCCCATCATTCAGTATGGCGTGGAAGAGGCAGTGGCGGCGGGATGCGACCAGATCATCATTATTACAGGGCGCGGCAAAAGCGCGATCGAAGATCATTTCGACGTCAGCTACGAGCTGGAAAAAATGCTCGAGGAAAAAGGCAAGCACGACTTGCTCAAGATCGTGCGCCAGATTTCGGACATGATCTACGTGGCCTATGTGCGTCAGAAGGAGGCGCTGGGCCTGGGACATGCGGTGCTTACCGCGCGTGAATTGATTGGCGACGAACCTTTTGCCACCCTGCTCGCTGATGACGTCATCGACGCGAAAGTCCCGGTGCTCAAGCAGTTGATCAGCGTGTTTGACGAGAAACACTGTTCCGTGATCGCAACGCAGATCGTCGACGGGCCGGCGATTTCTTCTTACGGAGTGCTGAAGGCACAAGAGGTCGCGGGCTCCGGCGGCAAACTCTACGAGGTTCTCGACCTGGTGGAAAAGCCGAGGCTCGAGGATGCGCCTTCGAATCTGGCTGTGATCGGACGGTACATCCTGACGCCGACGATCTTCGAAACGCTTTCGAATATCAAGCCGGGCGCGGGCGGCGAATTACAGCTCACCGACGGCCTGCGCGGGTTGCTGCAGCGCGAGAAGATGTACGCCTACGTCTACGAAGGCCGCCGCTTCGATACTGGTGACAGACTCGGCTTCCTCAAAGCTACAGTTGAATTTGCGCTGAAACGCGAGGATCTGGGCGGGGAGTTCCGGGAATATCTGAAAAAGTTGAAGCTGTAAGCGCCACCTGGGGGCCACACTTCTTCGTCCATGTTGCGCTCACTCTTCCAGCGCCGAATGCAGCTTCTTTGATTTTTCTTCCACGCCGCGCGCCAGTTTCTCTTTGTAAGTTCCCAGTTTCTTTGCGATCGCGGCATCCGCGAGCGCGAGTATCTGCGCCGCTAAAATTCCTGCATTTGTCGCGCCGGGCCTGCCGATGGCGACGGTCGCTACGGGAATGCCCGCCGGCATCTGCACGGTCGCGAGCAGGGAATCCATGCCCTGCAACGAAGTGGAAGGAATCGGGACGCCGATGACCGGCAACGTGGTGTGCGCCGCGATTACGCCAGCTAGGTGCGCCGCTCCGCCCGCACCCGCGATGATCACGCGAATGCCGCGTCCAGCGGCCTTGCGCGCATAGTCTGCCGTGCGATCGGGCGAGCGATGCGCCGAAGTTACATCGATCTCATACGCAATCCCGAACTCGTCGAGAGCTTTTCCGGCTTCGCGCATGATCTCCAGATCAGAGTCACTGCCCATGACGATTGAAACGAGGGTTTTACTCATGATTGATTTGCGTCCATTTCCGTTGAAGTTATAGATCCCAAGTCACAAGTCAATGGAAGGCTAGCTCTTCTTCAGCGCCCGTGCAGCAATGTCTTTGCGATAGTGCGCGCCCTCAAACCCAATCTTCGCACAAGCCTCATAGGCGCGCTGCACCGCGGTTTGCAACTCCGGGGCGCGTGCCGTTACGCCGAGCACGCGGCCGCCGGAAGTGTAAAAGGCATCATCACGTTTCGACGTGCCGGCGTGAAAAACTTTAACTCCGTCCAACTTCGCGGCATTTTCCAGGCCGGTAATCCTCTTCCCCGCCTCATAGCTTCCGGGATAACCGCCCGAAGCCATCACCACACACACGGCCGCATCGTTCGACCACCTGAAATCGCCGTCGCTGGTGCGCCCCTCGATCGACGCTTCCATCGCCTCGACCAAGTCGCTCTCGAGCCGCATCAGAATGGGCTGCGTCTCCGGATCGCCGAAGCGGCAATTGAATTCGAGCACCAAGGGGCCGCGGGCGGTCATCATCAGGCCGCAGTAGAGAACGCCTTTATACTCCGCGCCTTCGGCCTTCATGCCGGCGACGACCGGCCGCGCGATGTGAGCGAGCAGCCAGTCGCGCATCTGGTCATCCACGATAGTCCGTGTAGTATAGGCTCCCATACCGCCCGTGTTCGGGCCGCTGTCACCGTCTCCCACGCGCTTGTGATCTTGCGCGGCGACCAGAGGCGCCACCCGCTCGCCGTCGCTCACGACCAGAAACGAAAGTTCGTCGCCCTGGAGAAATTCTTCGAGCACCACCCGCGATCCGGCCTCGCCAAGCATCCTGCCGCTGAGCATTGCATTGGCGACGGTCGAGGCCTCATCCTTACTCTTAGCGATGACCACACCCTTACCGGCAGCCAGGCCGTCGGCCTTCACTACGATCGGAGTATGAAAGTGCGGCAGCGCGTCGTGCACCTGTGCCGGAGAATCGCAGATCGCATAATGCGCCGTTGGAATGCGGTGACGTTGCAGGAATTCCTTGGCAAAGCTCTTGCTGGTTTCAAGCTGTGCGGCGGCTTTGGTCGGGCCGAAGGTGCGCCAGCCTCGTCGCGTGAATTCGTCCACCAGGCCGAGCATGAGCGGCAATTCCGGTCCGACAATCGTAAGGTCGGGTTGAATCCGATTCGCGAGCGCGCTCATGGACTCAAGGCTTCTCACATCGACCGGGACGCACTCCGCCTCGTCGGCGATTCCGCCGTTTCCCGGCGCGCAGTAGATTCTCGTGACTCGCGTCGATTGCCGGAGCTTCCACACCAGGGCGTGCTCGCGTCCGCCGCTGCCGATGACGAGGATTTTCATAGTCGAGAACTTTTAAGGGTAGGGGCGAGAGAGGATGATGTCAAACGAGAACAGACCGAGAACAGATTGCAGAGGTCCGAGGTCAGATTGCAGAGGTAGAAAACCGAACCGGCACTCGCTCCCGTTTTCACCAAAGCCCGTTTCACCGCAAAGGGGTGAACCTCTGCAATCTGACCTCTGACCTCTAACCTCGACCTCTGCAATCTTTCGGTTAACTACGCTTAATCCCGCCGTATAATCTGCTAACGTGATCACAGTTTCCAAAGAGGACTACCTTAAAGCGATTCTCGAGGCCGAGAGCGAAGGGGAAACCGTCATTTCGGCGACGCTCGCGCACTGGCTCAAAGTTTCGCCCCCGGCCGTAACCATGGCTGTACGCCGGTTGAAGAAAGACGGCTTGGTGCGGGTAAATACCGACGGGCGTGTTCGCCTCACCGCGGCCGGAAAAAAGATCGCCCGCAAGCTGACGGTTCGCCACCACCTCATCGAGCGCATGCTCGCCGAAATTTTCGGAATGGAATGGTACAAAGTTCACGACGAGGCGGAGCGTCTGGAACATGCGGTCTCGCCAGATTTCGAGGCCAGGCTACTTGCCAAACTTGGGCGTGGAGTCGCGTGTCCGCACGGCAATCTGACTGAACTGGAGAGTCCAGCCAGCCGGCGCCGTCGTGGCCTGCTGCTGCTGGCTCAGGCCGAACCGGGGCAGAATTTTCAGGTCAGCGGCATCTATGAACGCGATCGCCACCTGCTTGAGTTTCTGGAACAGCGCGGCATCCGGCCCGGAGCCAAAGTTCACGTCGCGCATCGCAATTACGACCACACGCTTACTCTGACCACCGGCGCCGGCCGCGTTTCGCTCGGTGTATCCGCCGCGGAAAAGGTTTGGGTCAAATCGGCGGACGGTAAGGGCCATTCCAAGGGCTGAGCCCACGTGCCCTCGGCAGATTGCTGCCATGGCATTCGAAAAGTCGCTACCCAGCAGTCACAAAAAGTAATTAACCGTAGTTTACACCCTGATGTATACTTACGCTAATTACATGGCGACATCGCCCCCGTTTCTTTTGCACTGCATCGATGAATGAACGACTGAATGAAGGAAACAAAGACATTACCGGAGCTGCGAAGGGGAACCGTACCCCGATCCAACCTCCTGAACAATCAGCCAACGTCGGACGCTGCCGTCGTCATCACGCATGAGGACATCGATCGAGCGCACGATCGCGAACGGGTTTCGGCGACGCGGGCGCGGCGCGGGATCCGGCCACGGTTACGCTTGTTCTGGTTGCTGATCGGCCCCGGCATCCTGGTGATGCTCGGAGAGAATGACGGCCCCAGCATGTTGTCGTATGCGGCGACCGGTGCGCGCTTCGGCGTCGGTTTCTTCGTACCGTTTATTGTGCTTACATTCGCCATGGCTTGCGTGGTACAGGAAATGACCGTGCGTTTAGGCGCGGCCACCCATCGGGGACACGCGGAGCTGATCTTCGATCGCTTTGGTCCGTTCTGGGGCTGGTTCTCGATGGCAGACCTCATGGTAGGCAACTTTCTGACGCTGGTCACGGAGTTCATTGCCATTCGAGCGGGACTGGGATTTTTCGGCGTGCGGCCGGCGGTTGCGGTCTTCAGCGCACTGTTGGTGCTCTCCGTCGCCCTCATCACGCACCGGTACTGGACGTGGGAACGGATTATTTTGGGTGCTGCCATGTTCAACCTGGTGTTCGTGCCGGTGGCGCTCCTGACCCATCCGCACTGGGGTTCAGTAGGTCGCGCATTGGTGACTTGGAGACCGCTGCCCGGTGGGCTCACGCAAGAGACAGTTCTGATCCTGTTGGCGGACATTGGAGCGACCGTCACGCCGTGGATGCTGTTCTTTCAGCAAAGCGCGATTGCCGATAAAGGCCTCACCACCCACGACATCCGTTTCGGACGCGTGGACACGGTGCTGGGGGCGGCTTTGGCGACAGTCGCCGCGCTGGCGACAATGCTGGCGACGGCTCCGCTGTTTGCGCACCACATGTCCGCGGCGAACTTCGAAGCCGCCGAATTCGCCCAGGCGCTGCAGCCGTTTATTGGACACTGGGGAGCGGCGCTTTTCGCGTTAGGCATGTTCGAGGCAGGGATGGTTGCGGCAATCACCATTTCGACTTCATCCGCGTACGCTTTCGGAGAGGTCGCGCGCCGCCCGCATAGTTTGAATCTCCCCTTCAGGCAGGGAAAGTCATTTTATCTCGTTCTGCTGCTCGAAGCTGTGGCCGCAGCGGGGCTGGTCTTGATCCCTGGAATTCCACTGGTATACATCGTGCTGCTTGTGAACGTGATCGCCGTGCTGGCCATGCCTCCAGCGCTGCTTTTTCTGTACATGCTGGTGAACGATCGGGAAATGATGGGCGCACTTGTGAGCCCGCGGTGGGCGAATGTACTGGCTCTGGGGGTCGTGACCATACTGGTCGGCGCCGGGCTCTTGTTCGGAATCAGTGTGATTGCGCCCAATGCGCTGGCGCTGGTAGGAGGCCGGTAAATGGAAAAACAGTACGATTCTCCAGCCGCCGCTAAAGTGAGTCGTGAAGAGCTTACCGCGGTGATGACCGCGCTCGAACCCGACCAGCTCATTTCCACCAAGGAGCACCATCATTGTCCGCGTCGGCAGCTCACGCCGACTGAGATGATCCTTTTCTGGGCGCTCAGGATTTACCTGGTCTTCATGTTCGGCGTGGTTGTGTATCAGATTTGGACTGGCGTCCGGTAGAGCGGATCATTCAGCACCCCGGTTACGGCTCTTCAGTTGCAACAGATCCCATTGGTTGCCGTACAGATCCTCGAAAACCGCCACGGTGCCGTAGGGTTCTTCGCTCGGCGGCCGTGTGAACTTTACTTTGCGCGTGGTCATTTCATTGTAGTCACGCCAGAAATCGTCGGTGTGCAGAAAAAGAAAAACGCGTCCGCCAGTCTGGTTGCCGATACGACTTTCCTGCTCGGGCGTTGCTGCCCGGGCCAGAAGCAAGCTTGTACCCTTCGAGCCCGGCGGACCGATCAGCACCCAGCGCTTGTTCTCGCTCAAACGAGTGTCTTCGACCACTCTGAAATGGAGCGTGCGAGTGAAAAAGGCAAGCGCTTCGTCGTAATCCCGGACGACCAGCGCGACCTGGCCCAATGTCTGCATCATGCTAGGTTCTTACTTTAATCAATCCGGGCAGTATTCCGCATCCCATCGCCCGGCACGGCCAAGCAACGACGTTCGAAACGAATTACACTATATGGTAACGAGTCTTATTGCTCCCTGGTCCTGTGCCGGAGCTTGTGAAAGAAGGCAATCATGTCATCAAATAGTTTTGGCGCGCGTGCAACCCTCAAAGTCGCCAACAAAGAATACGAAATTTACCGCCTCGACGCTCTCGACAAGCAGGGCATCTCCACCCGGCACTTGCCGTTCTCGTTGCGCATTCTGCTGGAGAACCTGCTGCGCACCGAA
>Ga0181532_10003719_pt1 | contig 13629 bp, 10 predicted proteins | sample PEATcosm2014_Bin_33_FD_119768 | JGI IMG/M metagenome (GOLD analysis project Ga0181532, IMG submission 119768) | Peatland microbial communities from MTU Mesocosm Facility, Houghton, MI, USA - PEATcosm2014_Bin11_30_metaG | ecosystem: Environmental > Terrestrial > Soil > Wetlands > Peat | place...
TCATCGTCTGGAACTCGAAGATGGCCTGCAGCGTGCCCTGCGCGAACTCCGCCTGGTACGGTGTGTAGGACGTGAGGAATTCGCCGCGTTGCACCAGCGCGTCGATTACGACTGGCCGGTAGTGGAAGTAAGCTCCGGCTCCGAGAAAACTGGTGTAACCTTCGCCGTTTTCTTTGGCCCGTTGCTTGAACCAGTCCACGATTTCCGACTCGGCCATTTGCCGCGGGATGGCGAGATCGCGCGTCAGACGGCATTCAGCCGGAATCGGCGAGAAAAGATCATCCACGGAATGGATCCCGATCGCCTTCAACATGGCGGCGCGATCCGCTGGAGATTTAGGTAGGTATCTCATAAGAACTTTCGTTAGATGTAATAGAGACTGAAACGATTGCAGAGGTCAGAAGTCAGATTGCAGAAGTAAAACCCTCCGCTTCCAGTGATATTAGTTAGAGCCAAGGGGTTCACTTCTGCAATCCGACTTCTGACCTCTGCAATGTTTTTCAGTGTGCCGCCTCTTCGCTCACAAACTTTTCATAGTCGGCTGCCGAAAGCAGCGCATTCAACTCTGCTGGGTCCTTCACTTTGATCTTGACCATCCATGATCCATGCGCATCTTTGTTTACTTTCTCCGGGGCCGTGGCCAGATCTTCATTCACGGTCGTCACGGTACCGGAAACCGGGGCGAACAAATCGGAGACGGCCTTTACTGACTCCACCGTGCCGAAGGGCTTGCCCGTGGTGATCTCCGTGCCCACCTTGGGCAGTTCGACGAACACGATGTCGCCGAGCGACTCCTGGGCGTGGTCCGTGATGCCGACTGTGCCATCGGCGGTGATCCACTCATGTTCTTTCGTGTATTTGCGGTCGGTTGGGTAAGGCATGTCGGTTCTTGCTCCTGGCTATTCGCTGCTCGCTTTTCGCTATTCGCTCTTCGCTGCTTTTTTCGGACGCTTATAAAACGGCGTGGGTACCACTTTTGCTTTCACGCCCTGTCCGCGGATTTCGACCTTTACCGTCGTTCCCACCGCAGCTTGCTCGGGCGGAACGTAGGCTAACGCGATATTTTTCTTCAGGAACGGCGCCGGCGAACCGCTGGTGACGTAGCCGATCTCGCGTCCAGTCTCGTCCAGAACCTTGTAGCCATCGCGGGCGATGCCCCGGTCGACCATCTCGAGGCCGACCAGCGTTTTCTTCAGGGCCTCAGCTTTCGCCTTCTCCAGTGCCGCGCGGCCAATAAAATCCGGCTTCTCCATCTTGCAGAAACGATCCAGTCCCGCTTCCCACACATTGATCGTGTCCGAGATTTCGTGTCCGTAGAGCGGAAGCTTGCCTTCGAGGCGAAGCGTGTTACGCGCACCCAAGCCGCAGGGGACAATGCCAAACTCTTTTCCCGCCGCCAGAATCTCGTGCCAGACCCGCGCGCTCGTCGCTTCGTCCGGTGGGATGTAAATCTCGAACCCGTCTTCGGCCGTATAACCGGTGCGGCCCATCAAGATATTCTTCAGGCCGCATACCGTCCCGCGCGTCACCCAGTAGAACTTGACCGCGCTCAGGTCGGCATCGGTCAACTTTTGCAGCACGTCGACGGCCTTCGGCCCTTGAATCGCAATCTGCGTGAAGTCGTCGGAGAGATGCTCGACTTTGCAATCAAACCGGCGCGTGCTGTCATGAACCCAGTTGAAATCTTTTTCGCGCGTGCCAGCGTTGATCACCAAAAGGTACTCGTCTTCGCCGAGCCGGTGAACAATCACATCATCAACGAACGTTCCCTGCGGATAAAGCAACGCCGAATACTGCGCCTGCCCGATCGCCAGCCGTGACGCATCGTTCATTGAGATATGCTGCACGGCGGCCAGCGCTTCACGGCCGGCCAAGCGGATATCCCCCATGTGGCTGACGTCAAAAATGCCGACGCCGGTGCGGACCGCCATGTGTTCGTTGACTATGCCGCAGCCGATCGACGCGGGATAATCGACGGGCATGTCCCAGCCGTTGAACTCCACCATCTTTGCGCCCATCTGGCGATGGACGGCGTTCAGCGCGGTCTTGCGGACGTTTTTTGGGACTAGGGGCGGAGTGGCTTCTACGACCGACACGAGGACCTCGTTCAGACAGTGGCTGGGCTGCCGGTATCCGGAACTGATTAACTTAACACCCGGACGGGAAGGGCGGCAAATGGTGATTGTGGAATTGGGAGAACCGATTGGGATCGACGACGCCGCGCTCTGGTGGCGAGGGATCTGCAGCGTGCTCGCCGTGGGCGTGACTTCGGTTACGTTCCTTCCCTGCCCCTGCCGCACTAAACTCCAACTATGTCCTCTAGACCAGGGGTAAGCCGCATCGTCTGCGCCCAATGCGAGCGACCTGAAGTGGGTTGCGGATGCGAAAAATACTGCGTGTACTGCCAGTCTCAACTCGACGTGCGGCTCTGTGTTGACGGGCTGTATTACTGCGAAGCCTGCCGCACCGCCTGCGACTACAAAACGGCGGACTGAGCGCGGCCTTCAGGGACTATAGCCGACATTTCTTGTGGCTTTGAGCGGCACGGCTGAGAGGCTGCGGAAAAAGTAAACTTCCGCTGCCCAGCCCCTAAAGGGGCGTCTGATTTCGAAGTACTTACGGTATCGCTAAAGCGATACCCTGATACGAAACCGGAGTTTGCCGCAGCCTGTAAAGCCGTGCCCTACCCAAAATCTGCCCGACTCGGAATCGCAGCGGCCTGCAGCGGCTGAAGCCGAAACCATCTTCGGCGACTTGTGGTACGCCTGAAGGCATACCCTGATACGAAACCCAAGTCTGCCCAGCCTGTTGAGGTCTAACAGCGGCTCAAATTACCACCGCCTCTTTGTACTCCCCGTACACCTTGCGCATCGCGTCTGAAATCTCGCCTACCGTGGCGTTTGCCTCTACTGCCGCCAGTATCCGCGGCATCAGATTCTCTCCCGAGCGGGCCGTTTCTTCGACCGCCTGGACCGCGGCTTTCCAAGTCTCGGGGTCGCGCTTGGCACGCACTGCCCGCAACCGCTCCACTTGTTTCGGTTCCAGCGCCGGGTCAATCCGCAGGATCGGCACCGCGTGCTCGTGCTCCATATGGAACCGGTTCACCCCGACCACCACCGCCTCCAGGCGATCGACCGCCTGCTGATATTCGTAGGCAGCGTTCTGGATTTCCTGCTGCACATAGCCGCGTTCGATGGCCTTGAGCATGCCGCCCATGGCTTCGATTTTTTCCAGGTAGTCGACGGCTCGCTTTTCGATTTCGCTGGTCAGCGCTTCGACGTAAAACGATCCGGCCAGCGGATCGACGGTCTGCGGCGCGCCGGACTCGAACGCGATCACCTGCTGGGTGCGCAGCGCGATCCGCGCCGACGCTTCGGTGGGCAAGGCCAGCGCCTCATCAAAGGAATTCGTGTGCAGAGACTGGGTTCCGCCGAGCACCGCCGCCAGGGCTTGCATCGTCGTCCGCACGATGTTGACTTCGGGTTGCTGCGCCGTCAGCGTGGAACCGGCGGTCTGCGCGTGGAAGCGCAGCATCAACGACTTTGGATTTTTCGCCTTGAACTTGTCGCGCATGATTTTCGCCCACATGCGGCGGGCGGCGCGAAACTTCGCGACCTCCTCGAGGAAATTACTGTGGGCATTGAAGAAGAACGACAGCCGGGGAGCGAACTTGTCCACATCGAGGCCGGCGTGAATCGCCGCCTCCACGTAGGCAATGCCGTTGGCGAGAGTGAAGGCGACTTCCTGCACCGCCGTCGATCCCGCTTCGCGCATGTGATAGCCCGAAATGGAGATCGTGTTCCACTCCGGCACGTTCTCTTTCGACCAGGCAAAAATGTCGGTGATGATGCGCATCGCCTGGTGCGGCGGATAAATATAGGTTCCGCGCGCGATGTACTCCTTGAGCACATCGTTCTGCACCGTGCCGGAGAGTTTGCGAACGTCTCGACCCTGCCGCCGCGCCACACCCACATACAGCGCCAGCAGAATCGCAGCCGAGGCATTGATGGTCATCGAGGTCGAAATCGCGGTGAGGTCGATGCCGTCGAACAGGCGCTGCATGTCTTCGATGGAATCGATGGCCACGCCGACTTTGCCAACTTCTCCCGCGGCCAGCGGATTGTCGGAGTCCAAGCCAATCTGCGTTGGCAAATCAAACGCTACGGAGAGCCCGGTCGTGCCGTTGGCGAGCAGGTATTTGTAGCGCTTGTTCGACTCCTCGGCATCGCCCATGCCCGCGTACTGGCGCATGGTCCACAGGCGGCCGCGGTACATTGTGGCCTGCACACCGCGAGTGTAGGGAAATTGCCCCGGATAGCCCACATCGCGGTCGTAGTCCCACGCCTCAAGATCTACGGGCGAGTAAAGAGGGCGTATGGCAATGTGAGAAGAGGTTTCTTCGCCTGGGAGTGGGGCTGCCTGCCTGGTTGCGGATTCGGCGGTCTTCAGTTCCGTCATTTTGTCCTGCCCTTCTTCGCTGTTAGCTGTTCGCCTTTAGCTCTTGGCTCTTCGCTTTACTCGCCAGAACGAGCTCAGCCCGAACCAGGTGAACGAAACCGTGAAACATACCGCAAGCAGCAACCGGCCCGGTCCGGTCGCGTGGCCAGACTGGTACTTCCCGTACTCGCGGATGCCGGCCATCGCTCCGACTCCGGCAAGCGCCAAAAACGTGAATCCGGTGACTTCCAGCCAGAGTTGGTGGAGCACCCGCCCGAAGGAATTTGCGGTCGCGCGGAGCCCGGCCAGCAGCGCCCGGCCCGTCCGACTGCGCTGCACCATGTTGGCGGCGACGTTGGCGGCGACGCGGAAAGCTACCTTGATTTTTCTCACCGCTTGGCCGTCGATCATCGGTCGGGTCACCATCGGTCGGTCGCCATCAGTCGGTCGATGATTGGTCGGTCGATCATTGGTCGGTCGATCATGAGTCGATTTTAGCAGTGGCCGGGCGTACAATGACGAGGAGCGGGATCACCACGACTTGTGATGTTTCCCATCAGCGGCTTCCGCTTCGAGGGGGGATTCGTGGATCAGCAACTGAAGCAGCTCATGAAAGAACTGGGAGAAGCGATCAACGAGTCGTTGTCCGATTCCGAATCGATCGCCGAAGTAGTTGCCCGTATCAAGGAAGGCGGCTACGACATTTTCCTGGTGCTCGAAGCCACCATCGGCGTCAGCAAGCAAGGTGAACACGCCTCTGACAGGACTTCCCTGGTCTCCACCCTCAGCACCAATGCGGAACTCAAGATCAGCGATCAGGATCTGAAGTTCCTCAAGTCGCTGCGCATCAAGATCGACGAAGAAGAAGACGAGTAAACCCGGTCTCGGGAATGAGACTTGAGTTGCGGGCAAAATCTTCCGATTCCCAAAAAAAATTTCCCTTCCCGAGACGTTTCCCAAATAGGAAAAACCTTGCAGGTGAGGTCTTTTGATCTGTTAAAATACAGGCTCCCCCATGTAAGTAGCTGCTTGGCAGCATCTTAGGGGTGGAGAGCCTTCGTCGAAGATGGTCTTCGGCGTGCACTTCGCAGACGAGAAGTGTCGTCCTGCGACCCGTCTTCCGTGGTCTTTAAAGTGCTAGCTCGTGGGATTGGCCACTTCTTTTGGCAAGCGCGAAGCAGGTAGCACGAGGTGCCGGACATGGATTCCCAGGCTTCACAATTGTCGTTAGGCCTTCTCCCCGAGCCTCGCACTCGTTGGGGCAGGTTCGTTCTCAGTTATGGTGTGCAGTCGGTGTTGCTGGCGTTCTTCGTGATTGTTGGCATCATGCACCCCGATGTTCTCGAGCCCCGCGAGCACGACTACCACTTCGTCACTTTGGTCAGCACTCCGCCTCCGGTTCCGCAGGCTCCGGCACCGGTCAAGCATTTTCCCGTTCCTATTCCGAAGATCACCGAACCGGTGACGCCGCGGCCCGAAGCCATGCGCGTCCCGGCCGAATTGGTCCGGCCGAAAAAGCCAGTTCTCGACGAACAAGCGCCCAAGGTTACGCTGGCTTCCGCGAAAGAACTCTTGCCAGACGTGAAGCCGATGATCCCCCGGCAGCCGGTCAAAACGAACGTGTTCTCGACGGGAAGTTCGGCGACGCCAACCATGGCAGCGGCGCCGCAGAAAGTACAAACCGGGGGCTTCGGCGACCCCAACGGCGTGCCCGCATCGGACAATCACGGCCATGCGGTCACGATCGCGCAGTCGGGCTCGTATGACATGCCAAACGGCCCAGGCTATGGCAACGGCACCGGTGGATCGCATGGCGCACGCGGGGTGGTCGCGAGCACTGGTTTTGGCAGCGGCGTCGCTACCGGTGACAGCTCCGGCACGGTCTCTGGCTCGCGCGGCGCGGTTCGCCAGGGCGGCTTCGGGGACGCGGACGTGGTAACCGCCCAGCCCAAAGCCAAGTCCGCCGAGCCCGTCGCCAAGACCCTGCCGGCTGAGATCACATTCAAGCCGCGTCCGGTTTACACTGATGAAGGACGACAGCTTAAGATTGAAGGCGAGGTTCTGCTCGATGTTGTCTTTGCAGCGACCGGGCAGATTCGCGTCGTGAAAGTGGTGCACGGACTCGGTCATGGGCTGGACGAATCTGCGATTCGCGCCGCGGAAAAAATTCAATTCAAGCCCGCCCTGAGAGACGGCCACCCCGCTGATTTCGAGGCGGTGCTGCACATTGTTTTTCAACTTGCATCGTAGGTCACTCGCATCATACGTGAAATGAAACGGATAAAAATGTTGCGCTCTCTATTTGCACTCTTTACGCTCTCCCTGGTCTGCGGCGCCACGTCGCTGTTCGTTCAGACTACGCTGGCCCAGAGCACGCCCGCCCCCCAGCTCTCCACCCGCGACGCCGCCGCCCAACAGGCAAGCGCGGCCGCGGCCAACAGCTTCGACCAGGTCGTCGATCGGGCAATTGAGCGCGAACATTTTTTCATGGCGCAGATGAAGCAACTTCATCCCATGGTAGAAACCTATCTCCAGAACCTGAAGGAAGACAAAGACCTCGGCGCTCCCGTGCCCGTCAGCGACGTGTACTTCCTGGGCCGCTTGGATATGAGCGAGGGTACGGATGACCGCGCTTTCACTTCGCCCACCACGGCGGGTCTCGGCAAACGCATGCTCAGCAAGCTGAGCAACATTTACTCCATGAAGTTTCTGCCTTTGGGCTTTGCCCAGATGGTGGTCCTCGATCAGGATTTTCAGCGCAAGTATTACGACTTCACTTTTGTCCGCCGCGAGTTTCTCGGCGAAATACGCTGCCTTGTCATCGACGTCGCCCCCAAGAAGGACGCCGGCAAGGGCCGCTTTCTCGGCCGCATCTGGGTCGAAGACCAGGACTACAACATCGTCCGCTTCAATGGCACTTACTATCCTCATCCGCGAGCCAGTTACTACCTGCACTTTGACAGCTGGCGCCAGAACCTGCGCCCCGGCGGCGTCTGGCTACCTTCGATGGTTTATTCCGAGGAATCCGACCTCAAGTATCGTCTGGGTGAGACGCTGAATTACAAGGCGCAGACGCGGCTTTGGGGCTACAACCTGAAAGATCTCCGGCGCAACTCTGAGTTTACTGAGATCACGGTTGACTCCCAGCAGGCGATCCAGGACCAGAGTCAGAAAGCCCAGGACGCTACGCCCATCGAAGCCCAGCGCGCGTGGGAACGTCAGGCTGAAATCAACGTGCTTGACCGCCTGCAGCAGATCGGGCTGCTCGCGCCGGAGGGTGAAATCGACAAGGTGCTGCAGACCGTCGTGAACAACGTGATGGTCACCAATAACCTCGACATTCAGCCCGAGATCAGGTGCCGCGTGCTGATGACGACCCCGCTCGAGTCCTTTACCATTGGTCATACCATCGTCGTGAGCCGCGGCATGATTGACGTTCTGCCCGACGAAGCGGCCTTGGCCATGATTCTGACTCACGAACTGGCGCACATCGTGCTCGGCCATCACCTAAACACCAAGCTCGCATTCAACGACCGAATGTTTTTTCCCGATGAGCGCACCTTCGAACGCATGGATTTTGCTCGCGATAGGGGTGAAGAAGAAGCTGCGGACAAGAAAGCCATCGAACTGCTCAACAACTCGCCCTATAAAGACAAGCTCGGCAACGCCGGCCTGTTCCTCAAAGCGGTTCAGGCGCGCGCTCCGGAGTTGAAAAACCTGATCCGGGCGCACCTCGGCGACAGTCTCCTCAACGGCAACGCCACCAAAATGTCGTCTTTGATGACCGCTTCGCCGCAATTTGACCCGAAGAAGGCCGACCAAGTCGCAGCACTCCCTCTCGGTGGCCGGGTCAAGGTCGACCCGTGGAACGATCAACTGGAATTGATCAAGACTAAGCCCGTCGCCATCACCACTGCAGCCGAGAAGATGCCCTTCGAAGTCACGCCCTTCTTCCCGTTCCTCACCCGGCTCGACACCGCAGCTCCAGAAAGAGCGGCTCCGGTCCCGGAGAAGACAGCGGCAGCTCCGACGAGACAGTAGGAAAGGCTTTTGGCTGCCAGCGTGGATCGCATGGCCTCACGACGGCCACTCACTTGTGCCGTTCTGCAACAGACTATGTCATCAAAAACTGGGAACTGAAAGCCAAAAGCCACTCAGCCTCAATGATTGCGTGCGGATGGACTGTAGCGGGGGATAACCGGCAGAGACAATCAGGGAAAGGCCCCCTGCCAGACGCAGCGGGGCTCGTTCGTGCAGCTAATTCGCCATGCTGCTTTGGACTTGCGAAAACACGTTGTTGGCGTTGCCGCCAATCAGTCGGACCGTGCCAATGACGATCACCAGGATTACCGCGAGCATCACCGCGTATTCGGCGACGTCTTGACCGCGCTCTTCAGCCCAAAGTTGACGGATTGCTTTGATCACTGTCTGCCCCCAATCGACGACACGCCCGAGATTTACTCATCCCTCGGCACAGTAGTTCGGCCGTCGTATGATATTAAAGTATCGTGAACCTGCCCCTCTCCCAATGGCACACCAGTGACTCTATATAGCACTAACGTGCCATTACTCAGTGATTTCGCTTAGATCCCGCCAACCTGTTGATTCCACGACGTCGATCACACAATCGTTTTCAGCGGAAGCCCCTGATTCACCGCGAACAACGCCAGTTCCAAACGAGTTGAAACTCCCAGCTTGTCGAAGATGTTGCTGAGATGGTGCTTCACCGTATCTTCGCTGATTTTAAAATACTCGGCGATTTCCCGGTTGGCGTAGCCCGCAACCACGGCAGCGACAATCTCCAGTTCTCGCGGCGTGAGCCCGAACTTCCTTTGCTTCGATTCCTCGTTCGTGCTCTGCATGAGGTTGCGCAGGTACTGCACCAGATTCGAGACGCTGTCCCGACCGACCCAGTACTCCCCGGCCATCACGGCGTGAATGCTCTTGAGCAGCAGTTGCGTGGCGGAATCCTTCAGTACCACGCCGCGCGCGCCCAACTGCAGCGCTTCCACCATCTGTTTCTTTTCCACCGCCGCCGTCAGCAGGATGATGCGCACCGTCCCGGACGCACCACCGCTCGTATTGAGGTCACGCAGCGCATCGAGGCCAGTGTGGTGCGGCATGGCCAGATCGAGCAGGAGAATGTCGGGCTTGATCTCCTTTGCCAGTTTCACCGCCTCGAGGCCATCGCAGGCTTCGCCCACTACTTTCATATCGCCTTCCGATTCCAGCAAGCGCCGCAACCCGTCGCGGAATATGGGGTGATCGTCGGCAATCACAATGCGTATGGGATGAATTCGTTTATCCATAATCGGTTTATCCGTAATCGGTTTGTCCGTGATTGGCCTATCCATGATTGGCCTTCCTCGCCGGCGGAATCCGTACCTCCAGCCGTGCGCCGTGCCCCGGTGTCGATTCTATCGTGAGTTCGGCCGCCAGCAGCCGCACTCTTTCGCGGATCACCGCCGGCCCCGTTCCGGTCGTCTCCAGTTCAGCATCCGAGAGCCTTCCGGAAAAAGAAAATCCCTTTCCGTCGTCCTCCACCGTCAATTGCAGATTAGCCGCCCGCTGTGCCAGTCGTACCAGCACGTGGTGCGCGCCACTGTGCTTGCGCACGTTCACCAGGCTCTCCTGCACAATGCGCGCCAGTTCCCGGCAGACTCTGGGCGCCAAATCCACCCGCTCCAGTTCGCTGACGAATTCCGCGGCGATTCCCGTCTCCCGGCGGAAGCGCTCCACCGTGTCGGAAATGAAGCCCAGAAGGCGGTCCGCGTCCACCTCAAACGACTTCATCGCCTGCATCAGTTCGCGCAACTTCAGAACTTCTTCGCGCAGAAGTTTCTGAATCCGCCCCAGCTCCGCGTTCACCACTGGCGCCTGCGTTCCCGACTGGCGCCGCAGCACATCCAACTGCATTTCCACCGCGATCAGCGATTGAATCGCTCCATCATGAAGTTCGCGCGCGAACCGCGCCCGCTCCAGCGCTCCCGCACGCTCCCGTAGCCGCCGCATCAGGTACACGTTGTAGATCGCCGGACCCACCTGCTGCGCGAACTCCTGCAGAAACCGCAATTCCTCTTCCGGCTCCCCCATCATCGCTGGATCGAACAGGAACACGCGACCGGACCACTCGGTCCCGAACAGCAACGCGACCGAAACCACCGCATTAAACTTCTCCACTCTCGACAGCGCATCCAGAAATTCCGTGCTGGCATCGCGCAGCCGCCCTCCATTGTGATCAAGGAACACCGTGTGAAAACCCTTGGCACGGTGCGACGCATAAATCGCATCCGCCGGCGAGTTGAACAGATACGCCTTTTCGCTTTCCGGCAAAGCCTCGCGCCAGCGCAGCGCTTTGGTGGACTCCGCGCCCTGGCTCACCTCGGCCAGAAATACACGGTAGCTGTGTCTTTCCTGTGAGGCGCTCAGCACGCGGCTCGCGCCGTAGATGCTCATCACCTCCCCAAGAATCTGCAGCATGGTCCCGGTAAGTCCCGCCTCCACCCGCGTGGAACTGAGAACGCGCGTGATCACGGCGCGCTCCGCCCGCACTTTTTTCTGGTTCTCCGACATGGAGCCCAGCAAAAATCCGAGAACGATCAGATAGAACGAAAACATGAAGAGCTGTTGCGGATCCAATTCCCGGACGCTTACACCCAGCCGCGGCAGATGCGCCACCTGCAGCCACTGATCCGCCGCCCGTTCCAGTCCGGCTCGCACCGCGAACGCTTCGGCCCACAGCAGTGCCACGACTGCAGCCGCCGTGCCCACCGTCTCCCACAGCCCCCAACGATAGGCCGCCGCCACCATCACGAACACGAAGAATAGAAAGAATGGGCCCCGCTGCGCCGTCGCGAACAAGGAGATCAACACCGGCCAGAGGATGTCCACCGCGTGCACCACCAGGCGAAAAGCGGTTGTCGACTGCGGCCGGAAGCGAACCAGCAACATGACCACCACCGCATGTACGAGGTACACCGTCAGCAGCCAGTACAGCCAGCGTGAATAGGCCAACCCGCGCACCGGCTCCATCCAAAGAGTAAGTTCCGCCGCAATCGTCAGCGCCACCCTCGCCGACGCCAGCCAGCGCTCCGTGCGCCGGATTTCGCCTGCGCTGAGCGGGGCCCGGAAGCGCCATAGATCACGGTATCGAGGAATCATCCAGGACAAGAGACTCTCGTCGTTAAAGCCGCTAATTCCAGTTGAGGGCCTAATTCTAAAGGTAATGGCCGACAAACTCCATCCTCTTAACTCCGGCTCGATGACAAACCCAAACTCATGGCGCTAATTCAGGGGACGCGAGACGGACAATCTTCTAGTGGTTACTCTAGTAACCCCCTGAACTCGCATCATGGCCCTAAAATGGAGCCCGGGGTAGTTCGCCTTGGGCACGCTCACTAAACTCTGGGTCTACGTGCTGGTCGCGCTGGTTGTCGCCCAGACGATGGCGTCTCTGCTCCTACCGAGGGGCGGCGCCCTGACCATTGCCAGCGACCTTATCCAGGGCACTCTGCTGCTGGTTGCCACTGCCGCGTTCCTGCGCAATACCTCGCGCTCGCACTGCTCCAGTCTCCACATCCGGCTCTTTTGGATCCTCATGAGCGCGGGCATGCTCTTCTGGCTCACTTACCAGGGAATGTGGAATTACTTCGAAGTCATAAAGCGTCAGGACGTGCCCGACCCCTTTCTGGGCGACGTTGTTCTGTTCCTGCATCTGGTGCCCATGATCGCCGCACTCGCCGTGCTTCCTCATCTTCGGGAAGACGAGCGTGATGAACGCATCCGCATGCTCGACTTTACGCTCCTGCTCACATGGTGGGTCTTCATTTATGTATACGCCGTCATCCCATGGCAAACCGTGCGGGTGGATGAAGCGGCTTACAGCGCCAATTTCAACTTCGCGTATCTGACCGAAAAACTTGTGCTTCTGGTCTCGCTGACCATCCTCGCCTACACCGCTCATGGCGGCTGGCGGCAGGTGTACGCGCAGTTGCTCGGCGCCAGCGCGCTCTACGCTTCCAGTTCCTATGTCGCCAACTGGGCCATTGGACACAAGCTTTACTACAGCGGCAGCATCTACGACATCCCGCTGACCGTATCCATGGCCTGGATGGCCGCAGCTCCGTTGCTCGCTCTGCGCCTCGACCTGTCCGACTCCAAGCCGTCGCGGCCGGTGCTCGGCGTCTGGATCACGCGCATGAGCATGCTTGCTCTGTTCAGCCTTCTATGGGCTGCTATGCAATCCGAACTGGACCCCGCGCTTCCGCCTTCGGTGAAGGCTTTCCGTATTGCCGTGAGTCTTTTGACCTTGGTGGTGATGGGCGTCGTGGTTTTTTGGCGCCAACGCCTGCTGCGAGACGAGCTTTCGCAGTTTCTCGAAAGGTCCCGGCGCTCTTTCGACGACCTCAAGGGCCTGCAGGAAAAGCTCATTCAATCCGAGAAACTGGCCTCGCTCGGCCAGTTGGTGGGCGGAGCCGCGCACGAGATCAACAACCCGCTCACGGCCATGCTGGGATACTCCGACCTGCTCAGTGCGTCGAACTTGCCGCCTACGGAACAACTTCAGGCAGCGCAAATCGGCGAGCAGGTCCGGCGCACAACCGCGCTGGTGGCGAGCCTGCTCACGTTTGCGCGTCAGGCTCCTGCCCGGCTGGCCGCCGTCGACATCAACTCGGTGCTGCAAACGGCCGTGCGCCTGCTGGCCCCGCAACTCGAGGCGGAAACCATTTCGGTGTGCCTCGAACTCGCTCCTTCGCTTCCGCCCATGCTCGCCGACTCCAACCAGATTCTGCACGTCTGCATGCACCTTGCGGGACAGATCAGCGCCCGGTTCAATCGCGAAACCCACTCTACTCTGATGGTTCGCACGCACCGCCAAGACAACTTTGTCGTGGTTGACTTCTCGTCCTACGATCCGGTTGCCGATCCTTCTCCGCAACCACTCTCCTACACGTCACCGCTCAACTCAGAAGGAGAAAACAAACCTTCAACCCTTTCGCTGAGCGCCTGCTGCCGCATCGTCGAAGAACACGGCGGCCGTCTCTTGCGGCCTTCGACTTCCGGTACCCCCGGTTTCCGGATGGAACTTCAGGTCGCGACAAATTCTGCAAGCCGCGCCTCGCTCGCCGTGCCCAACCGGGCCGCCGCCCGCAGCGGTTCGTAAACTCAAAGTTTCAAGGTTTCAGAGTTTCA
>Ga0181532_10003720_pt1 | contig 13628 bp, 10 predicted proteins | sample PEATcosm2014_Bin_33_FD_119768 | JGI IMG/M metagenome (GOLD analysis project Ga0181532, IMG submission 119768) | Peatland microbial communities from MTU Mesocosm Facility, Houghton, MI, USA - PEATcosm2014_Bin11_30_metaG | ecosystem: Environmental > Terrestrial > Soil > Wetlands > Peat | place...
GCCCCGGTTGTGTTCAGCCCAAATTGTGTGGGCGATCTGACCATCGGCTATGACGAAGCCGGCAATGTGCAGTTGCTGCTGGCGGTGGGTGCCGCGGTGGAAGACATCATGCTTTTTGGCGAAGCCCCGTGCAGTGCCGGGCGGATGAAGCACCGGCGGGTCTGTTACCTGGGCCTGTCGGGGCCGGCGACCAACGGCCAATGCAACATCACCGCGCCGTATGTGGCCCGGTATGGCCAACCGGCTCCCGGGCAGAAGGTCTTCATAGTCACCTGCCAGCACAAGAACGGCTGGAAGGCCCAGGACCACGTGACCAGCGCGATTGTCCCGCCCAAGCCCCTGGCAGGCGAACAACAAGGAAACCAAGCAACGAAGGCCGAGGCGGCGCCAACCACCGAAACGCCGGAGGCTCAGGCCGTCCCCGCCCAAGGCTGTTCTTCGTTGTCTCGCGCTATGTACAAGGGGAGCACACCGGATGCACGAGGGCTGCACAAGGGTCTCAAGCGTGTGCATCCGTTGAGCATCCTTTGTATACCCCTTGTACACAGGGTTCGGATGGCTCTGGCAAGGCTCAGGACGCTGGAGATGCCAGGGGTGCGCGTTTGGCGGACATACTCCCCCGGTTCGCCTGCCGTCAACGCCTAACGCGGAAAAGGGACAAACCCAATCTTAGTCAATGACACCGAACGATGCATACATGCTCTTGCCCACCCCCTGCGCTACGTAACCATCGTAACCCATGTAACTGATGTAACTAGCTTAACTCATTTGACTCATTTAACCGCACCCTCGCCCCCCTCCCAGAGGCGCCGCCAGGTTAAGGGGTTGACAGCGGGTGACTGAACAGGGTAAGGCACCCGGCATGAATCGCCGAAAGTTTCTGGGATATACCGCCGCCTCTACGGCGGCATTCACGATTGTGCCCCGCCAGGTGCTGGGAGGCCCAAACCAGGTCGCACCGAGCGAGCGGATCACTATGGCTCTCATCGGCTGTGGCACCCAAGAGCTAAGAGAGATGGTGGATTTGCTCCCTCTGCCCCAGGTCCAGGTCGTCGCCGTTTGTGACCCCAACAAAGACAGCCGCGACTATGTGGACTGGTCCAAAGACGGCCTGAGGAGCAGCCTCGCCGCTTGCCTCGGAAAGCCCGAGTGGCGCAAAGGCGCGGGCATTCCCGGCGGCCGGGAGGTTGCGCGCGAACTGGTCGAGCTTTACTACGCCGGGAAGAGCGATTCCGGCAATTACAAAGGCTGCCGCTCCTACGTGGATTTGCGCGAGTTGCTCGACCAGGAGAAGGACCTGGATGCGGTGAAGATCATGACCCCGGATCACCTGCATGCGACGATCGCCATCGCAGCGATGAAGAAGGGGAAACGCGTGTTGATGCACAAGCCCATCGCCAACAGGGTGCAGGAAGCCAGACTCCTGATCGAGACGGCCCGCCAGACCAAGGTCGCCACACATTTCATTCCTGCCACCTCCGGGGAGCAAGTCGCCGTGGCGGTAAAATGGATCAAGGATGGCGCTATCGGCAACCTGAGCGAGGTGCACAACTGGTCCAACCGTCCAGTGTGGCCCCAGTATGCCACCATTCCTACGGACCAACCGCCGGTCCCGCAGGACTTTGATTGGGACCTGTGGCTCGGCCCATCGCTCCCTCGGCCCTATCATCCGCACTATACCCACGCAGTCTTCCGCGGATGGTATGAGTTCGGCGGCGGCTCGCTCGCCGACATGGGCCACTACAGCCTTTGGCGGGTCTTCCGGGAGTTGAACCTCGATGCGCCGATCGCGGTCGAATCCACTCCGAGCCATGTCTGTGCCATCAACGATAATGTGAGCACCCGGGTTGCGAACGACTACTCCTTCCCCGTCGCCTGCACCATCCGGTTCAAATTTGGCCCTAAGGCCGACCGGGGAGCGTTGGACCTGTTCTGGTACGATGGAGGGATGAAACCGCCTACACCTGAAGCATTGGAGGAGGATAACCGGCAACTCCCCGCCGAAGGCATGATGTTTGTTGGTGACAAGGGCAAGATTCTCGCCGGCTTCCGTTGCGAGGACCCGCAGATCATCCCCGAGCGGAAATCCCGCGAGTATTGGAGAGACAAAGGCCCGCCTGCCGCGGCAACCCATGAACGCAACCGGGATGAAGCGGCCCGGAATGCCGGCTGGCTCAAGGCCTTCAAGGGCGGCGAGCCGAGCGACGGGAGTTTCCTTCTGGCAGGACCGATTTCCGAGGCCTTCAACCTTGGGGCGATTTCCTTGCGGCTGGGCGGAAAGCGGCTGGTCTGGGACTCGCAGGCGATGCGCATCCGCAACCTGCCGGAGGCAAATAAATACCTGACTCGCGAATACCGAAAAGGCTGGGAACTCAATGCCTGATGGCTGATGCAAGGCTAAAGGCTAAACGCTAAAGGCTAAAACCACAGCCTGGACTTTAGCCTTTAGCATTTAGCCTTTAGCCTTTAGCTTTTAGCGCTTGTGCGGAATCCTTACGGCTTAGCGCTCGCTCATTGCCTGCTGGTCCTCGCAGGCAGCGCCGCCATCTGCCGCGGCGCTGCCGTTCCCAAACAGGCTTCGCTCGACGAATGGCGCGCAATTACTGCGCCCACGGCCCCCCTCCCGCGAGCGTTCGTCAAAGGCGGCCAGGTCCGCTTCTACTTCGAAAGCGAAACCAATGTCATCGAATTCGGTGCCCATTGGATCCGGCACCGCGTCCCGACTACGGGTTACAGGATTAACTCCGCCTTGCTCCGGTGGAACCAGAAGCTGCCCCGCATCCCTGAGGGCGAGCGCCGCTGGCGCGAGGCCACGGTCATCGCCGGTCCCGAGTGGAATCGCCTGGCTACCAACCTGATCGCCGAGTTGGCTCCCGCCACCCCGGGCCACGGCATTTATTACCAGGGATTTCTGGCCGACCGCTTTCTGTATCGCGACGCTCGCGGCGGGGCCTCCTCGGTGCCAATCGGCGACCAGCCTAAAGAGGTAACCATTGACCGCCGTTTCTCCATCGAAGAAACGCTCGGCATCCTCGCCCGGACGGTCGAGGCCGATTTGGCACGCAATCATCCGGGAAGCTCGCTGTTTGTGCTCATGGCGCCGCACGGCAGGCGATTCCCGCAGCCGCTCCTGCTGGACCACCAGCAGCGGGAGTGCATCTGGCTGACACCCGGTGCGCTCTATGACACCGAACGCGGGCTGACGCTGTCAACGACCGCCCAGGGCCTTAGCGCGCTCATCCTTGAGGCGCACGGCGTGGCGCTGCTGAAGAACCCCGTTTCGAGCCTGGCCAGGCTCGGTGACCTTGGGGTCCAGACTGTAGTGAGGCTCTTGCGGCTCCCATTCCCCGGACCCGGAGGCGAGTTTCCCGCACCGAGTCAGTGCAACGGGATGGATCTCGCTGAATGGGAGGCCTGGCTGGATCGTACCACCGGCACGCGGCAGGAGGACGGCTCACTCGATCTGCTGCTCGACGGGGAGCGGTTTTTCCCTCGGCTGCGACAGGCTATTGCCCAGGCGACCAACCATGTCCACATGGACCTTTACATCTTCGACCGGGACGATGTCGCGGTCGGGGTAGCCGACCAATTGAAGCAGCGCTCCTGGCAGATCAAGGTCGAAGTTCTTATGGACCGGCTGGGCAGCATTGCCGCCGGGCTGGTTCCTCCCGGAACACCGCTGCCCGATGATTTCGTCTTTCCCAGCTCCATCTCGTCTTACCTCAAGGACCATTCTCGTGTTCACGTGCGGTCTTTCCTCAATCCCTGGCTTTCAGCCGACCATTCGAAGCTTTTCCTGGTGGACGGCACTCATGCTTGGCTGGGGGGCATGAACGTGGGCCGCGAATACCGATACGAATGGCACGACCTGATGGTTGAATTGCAGGGTCCGGTGGTCGCCTCGCTCGAAGAGGGATTCAGCCGCGACTGGGCTCACGCCGGGGTGTTTGGCGACCTGGGTTACGTAGCGGAATTGGCCAAGGGACCGAAAGAAGCCCCGCCCGCGTCCAACCCAAGCCCGTGGGTCAAGATGCGTCTGCTTCCTACCAAGACCGCCTGGAAACCGTTCAGCGCAGCCGTGACGGGAGCCATCCGCAGGTCCAGGAGCTACATCTATGTCGAGAACCCTTACCTATTCGACAAAGGCATCCTTAACGATCTGGTGCGGGCGAGAAAGCGCGGGGTGGACGTTCGCATCATCCTGCCGCGCGTCAATGATTTCAAGGCGGGCGGCCGCAGCAACATGGTCAATGCCAACTATCTCCTCCAACATGGCGTGCGGATCTATTTCTATCCAGGGATGACTCACGTAAAGGCGCTGCTGGTGGACGACTGGTCCTGCCTCGGATCGGCCAACCTCAACCACCTCAGCCTGCGCCTTTGCCAGGAGCACAACGTTGCCACCTCCGACCCCCGTTTCGCCGCCCGCCTCAAGCGCGAACTGTTCGAGGAGGATTTCTCGCGCTCTTACGAGCTGACCGAGCCCGTGGCAGTGGACTGGGTTGATCTTCTCTCCGACCAACTGTTAGTGGACTTCTGAACCGCGCAGGCCGACCCCCTGCGTACCGCTGTTTCGGCGAATCGGAGCGCGGACATTCTTGTCCGCCCGACCTTGACCAGGGCCCGGAGGCGGGCAAGAATGTCCGCGCTCCGATTCGCCCCGGTCCTCCCTCCAGAAGTTAGCTACTCTCGAGCGGAGCCTTTGAGCCTTCCGGGCTCGGTTCGGGATGAACCGTCACGTCCGCCCCGGGGAGAATCTCGTTAACCACGCGCTCCACTTCCTCCGTCAGGGCGTGCGCCGCGTGGAGCGGTTGCCCCCCATCCAGCGTGATGTGCAGGTCAACGAAGCTGTGTGGCCCCGAGTGCCGCACTCGCACGGCGTGGCAATCTAACACTTTGTCCACCTTCTCCACCCGGGCCTTGATCCTCTCTGCGGCGCCCGCCGGCGAAGCGTCCAGGAGCGCCTGGACGGTCCGAGAAGCCAGACGCGTGCTGACAACTACGACTATCGCTGCTACTACTAGAGCTGCCACCGCATCAGCTTGGCGCAGAAAACTCAATCCCGGATACCACTGAGCCAGCTTGACCCCTGCCAGGCCGAATACGACCACCGTCGAACTCCAGACATCCGTGCTGAAATGCAAGGCGTCCGCTTCGAGCGCCTGGCTGCGGTGCTTGGCCGCCACCCGGGCCAGCATCCTTGAACGTGAGACATCCACCGCGATTGAGACGGCCATCACCGCGAACGCCCAGAATGAGGCGTCCACCTGAACTTGCTTGGACGTCAGGCGCTGGATGGATTCGTAAATGATCCAGCCGCATGTCCCCAGAAGCAACAGGGTTTCCACCAGGGCGGACAGGTTCTCCACCTTCCCATGGCCGTACGGGTGGCCTTGATCCGCGGGTTTGCTGGCCGCCCGCACGGCGAGACTGGTGACAATTGCCGCCGCCAGGTCCAACCCGGAATGGGCCGCCTCTGCGAGGATGCCCAAACTGCCGCTCAGCAGTCCCACCACCACCTTGAGACCGGTAAGCAGAACCGCCGCGCCGACCGAGGTGAGCGCGGCTGCCTTCTTCTCTTCCTGTCCCTCTTCGGGCTCCATCTCGCCATCATCCTATCCCGAAGCCGTGTCCTGCCGCCAGAGATTCCTGGGGAGTCAAAACAACGCGCCATTTTGTAATTCCCCGAACCACCTGGAGCGCTAACATTACTCGCGCGGCGCCCTCAAGACGCAGCACAGTGGCTTTAAACCATAATGAACAACGAAACACGCCCATCCTGGCTCGCGCGATTCATACCCATAGTCGCGTTGACGGCCGTCTGCTGGCTGGTCCTGGGGATGGACAGCCTGTTCTGGCACGGCCGCCTGACGCAGCATGGCATCGTCCCGCGCCATCTAAGCAGCCTGCCAGGCATCGTTTGGGCACCCTTCCTGCATGCCTCCTTCCGCCATCTGGCCGCCAATACACTCCCGCTTCTCATACTGGGCGCCATCATCTGCGGCCGCAGCCGGGCGGAGTTCGGCGTTGTCACCGCGGCTGGCATACTCCTCGGCGGCGGATTGACCTGGCTCATTGCGCGCAACGCCAGCCACATCGGTGCCAGCGGCCTGATCTTTTGCTACTTCGGCTACATCGCCTCGATGGCTTGGTTCCGGCGCACGTTTGGGACGCTCTGCTTGTCCCTCGTGTGCGTCCTGGGCTACGGAGGAATCCTTCGGGGCATCTTTCCCACTACGACCGCCATTTCCTGGGAAAGCCACCTCGCCGGGCTGATCGCCGGGGTTGTGCTGGCCTCGCTCATGGCCAAATTGAAGAGGGAGCCTGAGCCTCAAGCAGCCTTGCCAACCCCTAATGCCCCTAAGCTTTGAGGACAGCAGGGCGCCGACAGGTCGGGGAACTACTTGTCCCGGCCCTGGGGACTTTAGCCTTTAGCCTTCAGCCTTCAGCCTTTAGGATGTGGCGTGTTTCGTCCCTGCATTGATCTGCATGAGGGCAAGGTGAAGCAAATCGTCGGCGGCACCCTGGGTGCCAAGCCGGGACGTTTGCAGACCAACTTTGTCTCCGACCGCCCAGCCAGGTGGTACGCCGAGCTATACAAGCGCGACGGCCTGAAAGGAGGCCACGTCATTATGCTTGGCCCGGGCAACGAGGCTGCGGCGCGAGCAGCGTTGGGGGCCTATCCGGATGGCCTGCAGATCGGCGGCGGGATGAACCTCGACAATGCGCGCGGATGGCTGGACGCCGGTGCATCGCATGTGATTGTCACTTCCTTTGTGTTCCGCGACGGTCAGGTGGATTGGGAACGCCTCGCGAGTCTGGTAGCCGCTATCGGCAAGCGGCACCTCGTCCTGGATTTGAGCTGCCGGCGGCGCGGCGACCAGTACCTCGTGGTAACGGACCGCTGGCGGAAGTTCACCGAGCTCGCGGTCAACCGGCAGAACCTCCAGAACCTGGCTGGCTCGTGCGCTGAGTTCCTGATTCACGCCGTTGATGTTGAAGGGCTGTGCCGAGGCATTGACCGCGAGCTGGTATCCAACCTCGGCGAGTGGTCGCCAATCCCAACCACCTACGCCGGCGGCGCCAGTTCGCTGTCGGACCTGGAAGAAGTGACACGGCTAGGGCACGGCAGGATTGACCTGACCATCGGCTCAGCGCTGGACATCTTCGGCGGCACGGGCGTGCGTTACGAAGACGCGGTGGCCTTCAACCGGCGTCGCATCAGGTCGCACCAACCTCCGGCGCAGCTACCTCGCCAATGAACCCACGCCGCTGGCTGCACGAACACTCGCTGAAGCTCCTGGCCATCCGGGACACGCCCGAGGCCATTGCCGGCGGCGTGGCCATTGGCATCTATATCGGCTTCACTCCCCTCATCGGCCTCAAGACGGCCCTGTGCATCCTCTTTGCCTGGCTCACGCGCAGCAACATCCTCGCGGCGGTCATCGCCAGCGCATCGCACGACATCCTGTGGCCCGTCATGCCGGTAATCTTCAGATGGGAATACGACGTCGGCTACTGGCTCCTGAGCTACCCTCACCGCTTGCCGCACCCGCTGATGAAGACGCATCTGGACTACCATGCCCTGCGCAGTTGGTCCAACCTGCTCACCATCGGCAAACCGCTGCTGGTGGGCTCGCTCGTCCTCTCGGCGCCCTTTTCTGTCCTCTCGTACTGGTTCACTGAGCGCTTGGTGGCGCGCCACCAACGCAAGAAGCACCTGCTCGACCAGGCCCTGAGCGAGCAGAAGCGCGCCGTGACCCCCTGATCCGGTTCGTTCCTCTCCGCCCGTCAATCCCCGCGCGCCCTGAAGCCATCGGGAGTCGCAACCAAGGTCTGCCGATTCCTCAGCCAATTGACAGTTGCACGAATCCAGCCGACGCTGACTTTGCGCCTCCGCTGGAGGCGCATCCAGAAAGGGCTCAATTGAGTTTGGAAACAGTATGAGGACACGACGGTGGTTATGACCGAGTTGGAACAGGACGAGCAATTCTACCGGGACACGGAGAGCGTAGCCTTTCCGAAGCTCGATGACCGGCAATTGGCCATGCTTGAGCCGCTGGGCGCACGACGCATGCTGCGACGGGGTGAATTCGTATTCAAAGCAGGGCAGCGTGACCTGGGACTGACGGTGATCCTGCGGGGCGCCGTGGAAGTCTTCGAGTCGCGCGACGGGCAGGAGCAAATCCTGGGGACCCCCGGTCCGCGGGATTTTATCGGAGACGTGGCGATGCTGATGGGCACAGCGGCGCTGGCCAGCGCTCGCGGCCAGGCGGAGGAAAGCGAAATTCTGGAGGTGCCGGCGGGCCGGATCCGCCAGGCGCTGGCAGAACTTCCGGGCGTGAGCGAGCCCATGGTGCGCGCGTTCATCATGCGCCGGCGGCGGCTGGAGCGCGACCGCGAGTTCGCCGGGCTGCGCGTCGTGTCGGAGAATGCCTCGCGCGAGGGCCGTCTGGTGGACGATTTCCTCGACAAGAATCATGTCCCGCACCGGCTGATTGACTTTCAGAGCGACTACGGGCGAGCGCTCTGTGAGCGGCTGCATCTGGCCAGTCGCGATTTGCCCGCGCTCATTACCGCCACCGGTATGCCGCTGCGGCGCCCGTCTTTGCGCGAGGTCGCCCGGGTGGCCGGGCTGCTGCGGTCGCTGCCGGGGGATGAGGAGGGGGAGATTAACTGCGACCTGGCTATCGTCGGCGCCGGTCCGGCGGGTCTGGCAGCGGCTGTGTATGCCGCTTCGGAAGGGCTTAAGACGGTGGTTCTGGAGAGCTACGCGCCCGGCGGGCAGGCGGGAGCCTCTTCGTTAATCGAAAACTTCTTCGGCTTCCCCACCGGCGTCCGGGGTGGGGACTTGACCTACAACGCGCAGCTTCAGGCCTATCGGTTCGGCGCGAGGTTTTCCACGCCCGCCCAGGCGCTGTTTCTGGCGTTTAAGGAGGGGGAGCATCGCGCGAGCCTGCAGGCCGAGGGCTGCAACGCGACCTTGCACGCCAAGTGCGTCCTCATTGCGACAGGGGCCGAATACCGCCGGCTTGAGGCCGAAGGGCGCGAGGAGTTCGAAGGGTCCGGAGTCTATTACGCTGCCACGGGGCGAGAAGGCCGGCTCTGCGGCGGCGCGACGGTCATTGTCGCCGGCGCCGGCAACTCGGCGGGACAGGCGGCGATGTTTCTTTCTGAAGTCGCGGAGAAAGTCCTGCTGGTCATCCGCGGCGAGGGTCTGGCCAAAAGCATGTCCAGCTATCTGGCGCGGCGTGTCGAGGCGAAGGCGAACATCGAGATTCTCGCGCACACAGAGATTCGGCGGATGAGGGGCGGCAAAACGCTCGAAGCCGCCGAACTGGAGAACACGGGGACGCACGAACGGCGCATCATCCGGACACCGGCCATCTTCTCAATGATCGGCGCAAAACCATGCACTGCCTGGCTGCCGCCTGAAATCGAGCGCGATGACAAGGGGTTCATCAAAACCGGCCACGCAGTTGCCGGCGCACCGGCCTGGAAAGAGATGAGCCGTTCTCCCGGTCCGCTGGAGACGAGCCGTCCGGGCGTTTTTGCCGCCGGCGACGTTCGCTCCGGCTCGGTGAAACGCTGCGCCGCCGCGGTTGGCGAGGGAGGCATGGCCGTCGAGGGCGTGCACGAGTTTCTCGGAACCTACACCTGAACACTGAAGTCAGTGTCCTCCAAAATGCTCGCCGTGTTCGGTCCACGGTTGTTGCGTGTGGTAACGCAACCGCTTGTGGTGGGCGTGGCTGATCGTGTATTGCTCCGGCAACCTCCGTCCCGACGTCCAGTGCCCATGGTCGTTCCAATTTGCGTCTCAGCCGGAAGCCGAAGCACCCCGAGCCTTTTCCTTACGGCTGACGCTGAGCCCGAGCCGTCCGTCGCTAAGTTCGAGCTGGCGGTGTGCGGTACGCGCCAGCAACGGGTTGTGCGTCACTGCGACAATCGTCAGCCCATCCCGGTTCAGCTCCTCAAAGAGCGCGATGATGGCCTGGCCGGTTGCCTGGTCGAGATTCCCGGTCGGTTCATCAGCGAGCAGGAGTTGCGGCCGGTTGATCAGCGCGCGGGCGATGGCGACGCGCTGCATCTCGCCCCCGGATAGCTCGCACGGCCGGTGGTCGCGCCGCTGGTCCAGCCCGACCTTCGTCAACAGCTCGTCGAGGCGCCGTCCGCTGGTGCGCCCGGCAAAAAAGGCAGGCAGCACAATGTTTTCGGCCACCGTCAGGGTGGGGAGCAGACCGAAGTGCTGAAACACAAAGCCGACTTGCTCGCGCCGGAAGAGCGTGCGCTCGCGCTCGGTCAGGTGCTGAACCGGTTTGCCGAGGAGTTCCAACGTGCCCGCCGTGGGCGCGTCCATGCAGCCGACCATGTTCAGCAGCGTAGTTTTTCCGGCGCCGGATGGGCCGACAATGGCCAGGAATTCCCCGCGCCGAACGTTGAAGGATACATCGTCGAGCGCGCGGACTTGCTCGCGTCCACGCTGATAGACTCTCGTCAGCCCGGTGGCTGATACCACCCAACCATCCTGAACAAGCGCGGCGATCATCCTCGGCCTCCCGCAGTACGGATCGCGGTCATAGGCGGGACCGAGGCCGCGTGCCAGGCCGGCGGGAAACCGGCCAGGCTGCCGAGCCCGAGCGCGCTCAGCAGGCAGGCGGCGGCGATGGGCCAGTCCCACTGAATCAGGGCGTCGGTTGGCCCAAACGGCAGGCTGGCGCGCACCCACCCTTCAACGCCGCGCGACGCCAGGAACGCCACGAGCACGCCGGCCGCTGCTCCGGTGAAGCACACCTGGACGGTTTCGAGCCAGAGCAGGTGGAAGATGTTGGCCCGCGAAGCGCCGAGGGCGCGCATGACGCCGATCTCCCGGCGCCGTTCCGCCACTGCCATAAGGATCGTATTGCTGACGCCTGCCCCCGCCACCAGCAGCGCCACCAGGGCGATACACCCAAGCAAGAGCCGCGTGGCGTTCACCAGTGACTGAATGGTATGGAACACATGCGCCAGAGGGACGACGTTCATTGCCAGGCCGGCGTCGCACCCGCGCAAATCAGCTACGACATGGTCGAGCTGGTTAGGGTCCGCTAACCGGACAAGAATATGAGTGAGTTGGTTGGGACGCTGAAAGAGTCGTTGGGCGTCGGCCAGGCGCAGGTAGAGGAAGGTGTCGTCGGCGCCGCCGGTCGGTTCGAGGATGCCGGTGAGTATAGCCGCGTGGCCGCTCAACCCCGGCAGTTGCACCTGCTGCCCAATCTGCCACCGAAGGCGCCGGGCGGTTTCTGATCCCGCCAGCAAAACGCCCTCCTGCCCGGGGAAAGCTCCCTTGATCCGCCAGTTCGTCTTGAGCGCCAGAATGTTCGTCTCGACGCCCTCATAAACGACCTGCGTTGACGCCGCGTCGTACAGTGCCGCCATGAAGACGGGCGCCGCCGCGGCGACCCCGCGCACGGAGCGGACTCCCGCGAGATAATCTTGCTTGAGGTAACACGGCCAGCTCGCTCCATGCAGCGCCATGGATGCGGCATCGTAGGGGCAGCCTTTCGGCGCAAGTAACACGTGCGCGCCGAGACGGTCCAGTTCGCGCCGAACCCCCTCGCGATAGCCGCGCTGAAACGCCAGCAGGCTGAAGAGAGCCGCGGTGGCGATCGCCACACCGCCTGCCGTCACGCCTGTTCGCAAAGGCCGACGCCGCCATTCCTTGAACGAGAGTTGGAGCCAGGTCATGTCATTCCGCCTTCAAGGCTTGCGCGGGCTGAAGCCGGCTCGCCCGCCACGCGGGATAAAGACCGGCCACGAGTCCTACCGCCACGCCAATCGCCACGCACTCAAGGAGGATTGGTCCGCTCAAGGACAAAAGAGCTTCCGTGGGCGCTAGCGGCACGAAGCGCCTGGCCACATCTTCGATCGCGCCCCCAAGGAGCAGCGTGAGGCCAATCCCCACAACGCTGCCCGCGCCAGTGAGCAGGAGGGCCTCCGTGGTGATCAGGCCAATGATCTGCCAGCGCGACGCGCCTATGGCGCGCATAACCGAGAGCTCGTCGGCGCGCTCGACTACCGCGGCCAGCAGCGTGTTGAAGACGCTGAGCACGCTGACCGCGATGGCAACGAGCGCGAGCGAGAGGAGAAGGGTGCGCACCGCGCCGACGAGGTTCAGGAAAGTGCCCATCATTTCGGTGAGGGTGACGACCTGCGCGCCGGGGATGCGTTGCAGCCGCTCGCTGGCGGCACGCAGCAGGGCCGGGTCGCGCAGGCGGATGGCGATGGCCGTAAGGCGGCCCGGTTGGTTGAACATGCGCTGGGCAGTGCGCAGCGGCACAAAGAACAAGCTATCGTCGCTGGTGCCGCTGCGTTCGAGCACGCCAGCAACACTCAGTCGCTGGCCGGTCTCGGGGCTGTACAACAGGTCACCCGGCGAACGCATTTCGACTTCGGCTGCGGCACAGCCGAGGATTACCGAGTCATCCTTGCTGAACCACTTTTCGCCGGCGATCGCCCGCCACCAGGGCTTGAGCGCCAGGGCGGATTCGTCCAGTCCTACCCACATGTCGGCACGGCCCGGGGCTGATACGCCGCGCGCAGCCGGGGCGCGCGAGGGGAGCGCGACGGCGATGAGGAGCGGGGCGGCGACCGCAACGGCGGGGTCACGCCTGGCTTCTTGGAGGGCGGATTCCGGGAGCGAGTTCTCCAGCGACTTGCCCTTAAGAACCCGAGCGGCGGCATCGTAAGGGCAACCGAGCGGCACCAGCATCATTTGCTGACCCATGCGATCCAGCTCGGCTTGCAGCCCACGCCGGTATCCGTGGCCGAAGGCGGTCAAGCACGCCAATACTGCCACGGCGACGGCCAAGCCGGCAATCGTCAGCAGGCTGCGCAGCGGGCGATGGACAAGATTGCGATATGCGAGCAATAACATGCGTCGCTCAGTAGTGACGCCCCTCCCCCGACCGAGATGGAAGGATTTGGGCAGCCGTGTCGAGCAGAATCAAAGCACTGCGCGCCCCTTCGACCACCGCCCGGGCGGAGGCGCGCGCCTCTGGTGGGACATCGGGAATATCGCCGCCGAGTTGCCAGGCGGCGTCGGCACCCTCGCCATGGAAGGAATGGAGCCAATTCGGGTCCTGAAGCGCGCGGGCTATCGGTTCGGGCTCGCGCAACCGCTGGAGCAGCAGCCCGCACACCCGATGGCCGGTGTCGGCCGCGAGCACTAGTTCAATCGCACCGTAGGCGCCTTTGACCCGCCGCGTCACGACCGAGCCTAACGCGGTCTGCTCGCGATAGACGGGATAAAGGTGCAGCGCGTTTTCGTCGCCTGTCGGCGTGCGCCCGAGGCGCCGGGCCAGTTCGAGCCGCTGGCCGCTGAGGATGCGGGTCTCGGTTTCGTAGCGCGTGGCGGTGGGGAAGAGTTGTTGCAGATCGGCCTGGGGAGCGCGCCACGGGCATAAGGGCGCCGCTTCGGGGGGCCTGGCATGGGCTTCGACAAGCGTTTCCATGGTGGAAGATTGGGCCAGGCGCCACCCGACTACGGCCGACACCGCCACGAGGGCTCCAAGGCCAAAGAGAACCGTGCGCGTCATTTCAATACCGTAGGCCCGTCGCTTCCAGCACGACGTCGCTGCCCTCCGCGACAA
>Ga0181532_10003722_pt1 | contig 13627 bp, 18 predicted proteins | sample PEATcosm2014_Bin_33_FD_119768 | JGI IMG/M metagenome (GOLD analysis project Ga0181532, IMG submission 119768) | Peatland microbial communities from MTU Mesocosm Facility, Houghton, MI, USA - PEATcosm2014_Bin11_30_metaG | ecosystem: Environmental > Terrestrial > Soil > Wetlands > Peat | place...
CAGGTTGCGTTTCTTGGCATCGTGAGTGTCCATGCAGAAGGGAAAGAACTCATTTGTCCAGGCCGCGGCAGGTTTGGGCTGCGCCGCCGCTGTGAAGCCCGCGCCGCAGGCCAGGACCGCTGTTAAATACGCTAGCGCCCACGCTTTTCTGGCGCCCTTCTTGTTACTTCGTAGTTCACGCTTCATGGTCAGGTCTTTCGTCTGTGGCGTTAGGGATCCTTCAACGCTGGTGCATGATTGCAGAGATTAACGATATCGCCGCGTGAGGGCCCGCGGCCTGCAAACCTGCTGTAGGCCGCGTGCGCTCACGCGGCAGGCCATGCGTCGCTTATTCGTGCCACCAAGCACTAGCACTTCCACGACCGCTCTCGGTCCTTGGTCCGCCCCACGGCCTCGATCGCCGTCTTGACGTCATCGGCGATCTCGTAGTCGAACATCCCCGCCAGCACGAAGTCCGCCCCGTGCAGGAACGAGTAGCGGAAGGCGGTCTGAGGCGGAATCGCTCCCGCGGCCATGGTTTTGAACGCGATCCAGGGCTTTTCCACCGTCTTCATGAAGTCCGTCACTGCCTGCGGGTCGCTGCACCAGTAGCCCGGGAATTCGTTGTAGGGCTTGGTGATCTGCTCGGGCTTGGGTGCGGTCGGATAGTTGTGCGAGTGGAAGGTCTTAATGTAGAAATCCGCCTTAACACCGTGCGCCTCGCAGGCCTTGATGACGGCGATATCATGCGCGCCCACTCCCGAGGACACGCCATATTCCTTGGGCAACTCAACGGCCTTGGCAACCAGATCCATCTTGTCTTGTGCGACCAGCGAATCGCCATGCACGCCCCAAAGGTAAATCGCCTCGCAGCCATCCTTGATCAAGTCCTCCACTTGCTGGCGATACTTGGCCATGTCCGGCTCGACGGGCGCGGTGCAGCAAAGGATCCACTGGATCTTCCCGCCGCGTTCCTTGCGGTAGCGCCGGAGCAAGGAGATCGGGTGCTCCGGGTTGTGCATGGACACCGTATTGATGCCGGCTGCCTCCGCTTTGGCCAGGGTCTCCAGGATCTTCTCGTCCGTGTTATAGTGAGCGGCGAGCGTATAGACGTATTTGAGGTCGCGGCTATGGGTGTAGTGGGTGAGCAGGTTGCCACCCAGGATCAGCCGGCTGACCTCCAGTTTGCCGATCTTGCCTTTGGGCAGCAGGCTCGCTTCCGCCGGTGGCGGGGCTGCCGATTTGGATTGCTCTTCCCCGCGCCCTGGCAGGGCCAGAGCCAGCGCGGCCGAGGACAGGACAGTTTCTTTGACGAACGAACGGCGAGTCATTTCAGGAGTCATAAGTCCCTACTGCTTCGGCTCCGCTGGCTGTGCATCCGGCGGACGCTCACCGGGAGCCAGGGGGCGGCGCTGCTCACGCGCCCGCTGCTGCTGCTGCTGCTGCTTCAGCAAGTCATCGAATTTGGTCCGCTGTTCCGGGGTCAGCAACTCGCGGAACTGCGCCTTGGTGCGCTGCACTTCCTCGCGCAGGAAGGGCGCCGTCAATCTTCGCGCGCGTTCCTGGCTCTCTTTGATGATCTTATCGAGCCGCTCCCGCTGGTCGGGTGTGAGCTCCAACTCCCGCCCAGCCCGGCGCAAGAACTCGAATCGCAGCACGCCCGCATTGGGCAACCGCGCCGCGCCGACGCTGGTAGAGACGTGGCCAGGACGGCGGGCTTGCATGCCCTCGGAATAGTGCACCAGCAAGCCTCCGGTCACCACGCCCGTGCCGAAGATCACCATCGTGGCGAGGATGACTTTCCACGAGTTCACCAGGCAGAGTCGGCGGGTTGGTCCTGGCCTACGGCGGCAACGAGTGTGTTCTCAAAATCCTGGGACAAGTCATTCGCCGGCACGGTGCGGTTCGTCGCCAGCAAGGTCCACGCGGTGGACACCAGCATGACCGCCACACAGAGAGCGGCGGCGCGCCACAGCGCGTGCGACCACAAGGCCCACGGGTCGGGCGCGGTCCGTCCCGGCAAGCGCGCCATGATCCGTTTGGCAAAGGCAAAAGGCACGTGATCGCTCGGCGGATTCGCCCGGGCGGTGGCGATGAGTTTCTGGTGTAATAGGTCTAGCTTCATACAGCCTGCAATGAGTTAGACGCCCCACGCGGGAGCGCAGTTACAGATACTTCTCTTTGGCGATTCTGGACAAGACTTTTCGCATCTCGGCTCGTGCCCGGAAAGCGCGCACCTTGGCCAGCGGTACCGACCAGCCGGTGAGCCGGGCGACTTCCTTCATCGGGAGTTGCTCGATTTCCGCCAGGGTGATGGCCAGGCGGGCCGTGGGCGAGAGCTGTTCCAGCACGCGGTTGACCAATTGGCGCGCCGCCTCGGCGTTCTCTTCGCAGGACTCCGGCTCGCTGAGGAAGCGGTCCAGCCAATCCTCGTCGGGCTCGCTCAGCTCGGTAAAGGTCGTCTCCCGGCTGCGCTGATGGCCGCGCAGGAAGTCGTAGCAAATGCGCACGGCCAGGCGCATGAGCCAGTGCTCGAAAGGCGCCTCGCCGCGGAAGCTGCCCAGCTTCTCGAACGCCTTGAGCCAGATTTCCTGGGCTATGTCCTCCACCTCGCTCTCCCGGCGGGCGTAGCGGCGAGCCATGGCGAAGATGCGGGGGGAATACTCCTCTACCAGCGGCTCGAAGCTGGCGGCGTCGCCTTTCAGCACCGCCGCAATGAGGTCCGCTTCGGTCCGTTCCATCGGGCGGAATATGCCAAACCGCTGGCCGGTAAGTCAAAAGCGGCGCAGCCAACCCCGTTTGGGTTGCCTACTTGGCCCATCCGGCTGGCTTGGGACAGGCGATCCGCACGCCTGGCACTGCTGCTGCGCTGGCGCGGTTATGGCTTGAGTCCTCGGATTGTTCCGCGGTTGTTCCGCGATTGTTCACCGAGGTCATGGATTGGCAGAACGGCACCAGCAGCCGCGCGGCAGAACAACGGCCCCGCACCGCCTGCATTGGTGTCCGCGCAGAATGGTGCGCGCTGCAGGACTTGAACCTGCGACCCCTTCCGTGTGAAGGAAGTGCTCTTCCACTGAGCTAAGCGCGCAGCCAGTATCAACGCCCAATAACTGCTTCATTTTGAGCGTCATAGCGGCAGTTTCAGGCAAGACTGCCCTCCGCGCAAGTCGATTCTGACCGCCCCTGTTAGACGAAACGTTAGACACTCAAGAAGTGATCCGCGTGGCAGGACACGTCGCGTTCCTCGCACATGGGGATGATGGGCGGACGCAGGACCGGGGGCGAACCGGATCGGCAGATGAGGCTGACGACTCCTAGTCGCCAGTCGGTCGCGAGGCCACGCTGGCGGAACCCGCTTGCAGTTCGGGATTTCAGGCTGACGGGTGCTTTGGATTGTTTACAATCGTTGGGTGTCCGACGACCTGAGTAAACCACAAGACCAGAAGGCCAGTTCAAAACGGCGACCTCGCAACCTCGATGAATGGTTACGGCGGATTACCCAAGAGGGACTCGCCCGACGACGACAACCGGTTCGTCTGACTGGATTGCCCGCGTCGGGCAGACCTCCAAGCCAGAGCGCAGCCCACCTATTGCGGCACATCACGGAACTGCTCGAAATCATCTGGGCGGACGTTGAGTTCTGGCAATCGGTCAAAAAACCTGAAAGCGACTATTGGGGTGCCTCCGATGCAGTGGCGAGTCGATTTGGTCTTGCCTTGCCTTCTCTTGAATCTGGAGTCTGGCAGTGGTTCGCAAAAGACGAGCGGAGGCGCAGGAAACTTTTTGAAGTTATTGCATCGCAGCCTTGGCGCTTGTATCCCTTGGTTCAGAGCGTATCCATGCCTGAGGACAGTCTGCTGCTGGAAATCCTGCACCCATACATTGGGGTGGATACTGAGAACCCAAGGCGTAAACTCGCATCCATGCAGTTGCCCGCAGGGGTCTTGCGCCGTTTGTGTGAGAGCGGAGCGCATCTGGCGAAGGATGCCAAGTGGTGCCTTGAACACCCCAACGACCTGCCTCCCGTATCTGTGCCCCACAAACGCGGAAGACCTTCCGCTGTCGAACGTGCTCGCCTCATTGAACAACTCGCTGCCCTGATCCGCAAGTACCGGTCGGAGACTGATGAGCGGATTGCCGGACTGTACTTGGAAGGAAATCCGTCGGCACGCGAGAAGCACATCCCGCAAACGCTGCGCAAAATGGCCGGGGAGGCAAAGCGACTGCTTGAGGTTCGAGAGGATATTCGCTCGGCTCATTACATCAACGACGAGAATCGCGGTCGTCGTCCATCCCGTAAAGTCGGGCCTTTGGCAAAATAATCAGTTGGGGTTTTCATCCGCTTCGCGGTGCTCATCCCATGCTGGCAGACTTCTGCTGGTATGGACACCAGTATTGATTACTCGCCCGCAAACGCGCCGAAATTACCCAAGCTCGGCTTCACGCGGCTCGAAGCTGCGCGAGCACTTGGAATCTCCCCAAACTCCCTCGACCGACTTGCGGCTCGCGGATTGATACATCCCTCACGCGCCCTGCGCCGCCCAATCTTTTCTCTGCAAGAAATTCAACGGTTCTTGGCTGAGACGACGTAAACAGCGCAGCGCCACACTGTGAACGATCAACAGCATACTGAGTTAGTCACTGACACCATGCCAGCCTACTGGGCGGAGCGGATCAATCGCGCGTTAGAGAAAACGGCCCGCTCAGTTGTCGGAATCGGCAAAGAACTAGTTGCAGCCCAAGCCAAACTAAAGCACGGCGAGTGGCTGGAGATGTTCAAAACCGGGCAGGCCAAACTCAAGATCAGGGCGGCCCAGAAGTTTATGCAGGTTGCGAATAATCCTGCGCTGGCAAATGCGGCGAATTTGGCGCTTTTGCCGCCCTCGCCCACCGCGCTGGTAGCGCTGAGCAAACTGCCAGCAAAGGTAGTGGAGGACGGGATCAAGGAGGGCCACATCAGCCCCGGCATGACCATCGCCGCCGCCGGGAAGTTCGTCAGGGAGCACCTACCAGAGCCGGGCGGGGATAAAGAGGCTGAGGACGCATCTGCCCATCAGGCGGGCGGAACTTATACACGAAAGGAATTCCTTGTCGTCCTCTGGGACGATGCGGACGCTCCACCCGCGCGTGCGCCGGAAAAGTCATACCGCTCGAAGACCTACCCGAACATTGCATTCTTTCGCTTTCACGCCGCCGGGGACAACAAGATCGAGGCAGGCAGCGAGTATGGCCTTACCCCCACCGCACTCTTCGTAGTTCCCGTCGAGCAGGGCGCGGTTGTCAAGGACAAGCACGGCAGGGCGGTTTGCAAGGCAACATGCCGACTTGGCGTGCTTTCAGTGCGCGGCGATGTGCCGGAGCCTGCGGTGGTGCCTAGCCAAATTGTCGAGGGCGGGTATGAGGGTGTTCTCGAAATGATCTCGTCCATGTTTCCCGACGCGCTCAAGGTCGTCAGCACCACCCACGGGGAAGCTCCCAATGGCTGGCAGTTAGTACCGCGAGAGTGCAAGGACAGCAGTTCACCTAAGCCGTCTGGAGCGGCACTGGACTCCACGGAGCGCACCCAAACCCTCAGCGCAGATGTCCTCAGCACTCCGGCTGGCGCGGCGGGGGCACCCAAGGCGGTGAAAAAAACACCGGCCACGGTTGAGAAAGGCCCAAAGCGACGGAAAGCCAAATTGGCCACCGTACTGGACCACGTATGCAAGCTGCGCGATGGACTTGACTCAATCATTGCGGAGTTGCGGCAGATTCTGAAGAACCACCCAGAACACCGGCACCTTGAGAGCTACAAAGCCCGCGAGGAATCGGTTGCACATCTGGATGGGGTGACGACGCAGCTTGCACAGATTATCGCCTCGCTTGGCGTCCTCGGAGAGAAACATCACGACGACTCCGCGTCCATCGGTGAGCTTCCATTCATCACCAGCATTGTCCCTCGCGGCGGACGGTCAAATCGTGTCCGGCGCATGACCGAGATCATGATCGCGCTGGCCAAGTCCATCGAAGCCCCAGCGCCCAAGGTTGCTCAGGAACTGGAGAACGTGGCCACTCAACTAAAAAGTCGGGAGGTGCGTCGCGGCCTTTGATCGGAATCTCCACGCCGCGCCACGCCCGCGCTGCGTCGTGGATCAACCAAATGCGGGTATCAACAAAAACTACACAGACCAAGATTATGAAAGAGAAACAAGCAACAATGGAGCAGGAAAAGCCGGACGCGAAGCCGCCGACGGCCAAATTCAAGTCCACCAAGGAAACCAAGCAGGCCGCTCGCGAAACTGCGCTGGGCCTTGGCAAGAGCGTCCTCATGACACTTGCCCGCCAGTTTGACTTGCGGGACGAGCCGTACTTCCAAGAGGACGGGCTGCTTACGGAGGAGACAAGTGACGCGGTGCCCAATATGGCGTCCGAGTGGCTGTATGAGTGGCAGGATGCGGCCTTTGCCTAGCTGAAATGCGCCGTCAGGTTGTAGCTCGGCGGAAGGAATGGGACGATGCCCACTAATATCCGCACCGAATACATCCTCGACCTTCACCTGCATCTGCGGCGGTGCCGCGCGACCCGGATTAACACGGCGCCAAGCTGCTCTGGACCGCTCCAAGCCGCCATCCGGTCCATCAAAATGCGTTTACGGAACCATCCCGCCTCAAAGCGACTAGCCCTGAGCAGCAACATCGTCGTGAATCTGGCGGCCAAACGGCTGCCGCCGATGGTTGTGCCGTCTGACCCGGCGGAAGAGGGAGTAGTCGAGTCGGTACAGAGAAAGCGGGTGCCAACGTGCGTTGGCGGGCGCGGCAGTTGGTCCAGCCACTGGGTAATGCCCGTGACACTTCATCCCTATGAACAATGTAAACAAAAAGATGACCCGGATCGAAAACCTGCTCACACTGGCCGAACAGTACCTAGCCACCGATGACGGACGCCGATGGCCCCCGCCCAAAACTCGCAGTGACGGGGCGACCGGAGGTAGCGATGTCGACCTCCACGACGAAGCTTCCCGACGACGACGAGCCGCTGCTCCCTGAACTGGACCTTCCGCTGGACACCCTCTTCGGCGGCTCCGAACTGCTCGACGATGAGGCGGCAACAGCGGCCACGGCCAGTTACCTCGAACGGAGCATATTCCAGCCGCCCGTGATCTCCTTCCTCAGCCTGCCGGTGTACTACCAACTCCGGCAGCGGCCGTACCATCAGGTTCTGGTGCAAGGCCCATTCGACGCCCGGCGGCTGGCCCACGACTACCAGCAGCACCTCTACCGTTCGGAGGTCACCTGCCTGCAACCCTACAAGCCTGCTATTGAGAGCTTGCTCTTGTGCTTGGGGCAGGGCGTCTTCGTGCTGTACGACGGCAACGACCTGACCGTGTTTGCCCCCACCCCGCAGGCGGCAGCGCGGGTGGCCACTGACTTCCGCCGGTACGTAAGGCCACGCAAGAAGGCCAAACCGGGATTCTACCTCGTCAGCCTCCGGGCGGACGGCCCCCAGACGGAACTGGTAGGGGTCGATGCGTGTCCCACGGCGGACGCAGAAGAACTGGCGCTGCATTATGGAGCCGACTTCGGGGCGTGGGAGCAGCAGTGGCTGGCACGGTTGGCCCAGCGCCGCAGCGGGGTGACTGTGCTCTTCGGCCCTCCGGGGGTGGGCAAGACCAGCTATCTGAAAATGCTGATGGCCCGGTTCATCGACCGCTTTGTGTTCTACTACCTACCCCTGTCCAGCTTCGAGATACTCAGTGCCCCGCACTTCGTGGGCTTCTGGCTGGACCAGAACCGGCGACACAGTCCCAAGACCAAGCTGGCGATAATTGAAGACGCCGAGAACCTGCTCCTGCCGCGCGACGAGCGCAGCCGGGCGCAGGTGAGCAATCTGTTGAACGTCGGCGACGGGTTCCTCGGCGAGCACCTCAAGCTTCACGTGGTCGCGACCACGAATTCCCCCATGCGGAAGCTAGACGAGGCGCTGCTCCGTCCGGGCAGGCTGATGGGCACCCGTGAGTTCCGCCGCCTGACCCATGCCGAAGCCATGCGGCTCGCGCGGGCCAAAGGGCTGAAGCTGGCCGATGGCTCTGATAGCTGGTCGCTGGCCGAGGTCTACAACGGCAAGCCAGAGGTCTTGGCACCGGAACCCAACATCGGGTTCTCGCCCGGCTACTAATTCCGCCGCACCTATACCATGCGAAACCAACCCGACAACCCGTGGGGCGAACCCATCTCCAGCTATACCCGCGCCCAAGCCATCGCCGATGGGGTGCTCGTAGACCTGACCGCCGCCACCGACATCACCATCATGGTTGAAGGGGAAGATTGATTTGCAGAGCTACGCGACCAATCCAGATGACCTGAGCACCGGCCTCCACTTCATGCACAACCAAGAATCCAATCAGCCAGAATCCGGCCAAGGCAGTGGTTGCGGCTGCTGGTTCTTGGCCGTCTTCGCACTGACTCCCATCTTCCCGGTGGCCCCTTTCATGGTCCTCATGCTGGGCCTGTTCTTCCTGTGCGTTGCGCACCGCTGGGCGGCGGTTCTGCTGGGGCTGACGCTGGCGGTAACTTGCGCGATTGGCGCGATTGTATTCCTGAGCGACCCGAACATGGGCGATATGGCTCCTGTGGGCTTGATCTTCCTTCCTTGGGCCGGTTTCGGGTTGTGGCTTGCCGCCGGAAGGTGGTCCAAGAAACGTCCTCGCGTCTATGCGGATTAACACATGACTCCCGAACAAGCCAAACTGGCCGATGCCGTGGCCGCGCAGCTTGGCCTGCCACCAACCCCCGGCTCCGACGGTCACTGGTCACGGGTGTTCGCTTTGCCTGACGGCGGCAGCCTCTACGTCCACGCCGGGCGGCAGCGCGGGCAGTTGAACATCTCCACCAGCGTCGCGAACGACTTGCGCGAGCACAAACCCTACTACCGCGCCGGAGAAGCACCCACAAGTTCCATCAATGTCTCAGACACCAAACCGGTTGAACGCATCGCCGCCGACATCCGCCGCCGCCTGCTGCCGGAGTACGAGCGCGAAGCAGCGGCCTGCGCAGCGAACAAGGCCCGGCATGATGACCACAACGCCAAGCGCATTCTGGCGTTGACCAAGGTCGCCGCGCCATTCGGGGAGCACGTCCATTGTGATGAACGCTCCGGCGACCCGCGCCGGGTATCCATCGACAGGGAGGGCAAGTTCAGCCTCACCGCCAAGCCCTACTGCGACTCGCTGAAACTCGAAATCGAAGTCAGCCCGGAAATCGCCGGGCGCATCGCCGCGCTGCTGGCGGCCCTCTAACAGGTGAACCGGAACTATTATGCGTAACCCCAGATTGAACCCTCGCCCCGGCGACCGGCTGGCCAAGATTCTGACAAACCGCGCCGGGGTGACGGGCGTGTTCAGCCGCCGCGTGCTCGCGCTGGAGAGGCTCTATCCACGCAGCACGACCGTCGTCTGGACGCGCAAGCGCCACAACCGCCCCTGTCGCTGCACGCTTGCTGAATGGCGGGCATGGGCCAAGAACGCCTCCAACGTGGCCCGACATTCGTATCGCCGATGAATCCCCCAAGCAGATTAGATATTGCTGGGCAGGTCGGCGCCCTGCTGGCGGTTCTCTAACCATGCGACTTCGCCTGCTCAAAGAAATCCCCCAATGGAAGCTCTGACTCTGACAGAACCGGCGCTGCGCTCTGAGGTCGAACAGGGACCGCAAGCACCGACCACCTTCCCAACGCTGGCAAGATTCCTCGCCAAAGTGTACGACGACCATGTAGCTCCGCACGAGGCGAAGCGGGCGCTGTTCGAGCCGCGCCGGGTCGCCACCCCGGACGGCTATCACTCGACCAAATGCGTGGCGGCTGGACTCTATGCCCTGCTGACGCAGGCGAGGCTCGCGGCGGAAGACGGCGAGGTTCTGCCCACCGAGGTCACAGGTTCGACCTTCGCATACCGGATACTGGAGCATGATGTGCCAATCTACTTTGTAGACGAAGAGCTTGCGCGTGCCGTCGCCGCCACCCAACTGCCCGACGATTTCACGTTCGGTGACCTCAACTGCCCGCCAGCTTTCCGCCATCTAGCTCCGCCCAACCGCTGCCGGATACCTCGTCCCCCTCATCAAAGCCCTCAAAAGCGAAGTCCACCCGGTTTCCTGCGGCATCTGCCCGCCAGTCCAGACTCACATCCACCGCGCCGAAATGCAGTTCTCCACGCCCGTCGCCGGTGAAAGTGATGTGGCCCGGCGACACCAAGTCCACAAACTCCTGATCCCACTGCTCCATCTCCACAATCCGCCAGCGCCCAGCAAATGAGGATTTCATACGGTCAACAACGGTTGGCAAACCAGACCACGTACTCCCTAACGGGCCAGAAGTTCGCGTCGGTCTTGGCCGTTACCTTCATGTCGGCCAGCGGCACGTAACCGACTTGTCCCTTTTCCCTCACTTTGACCATCATGCCCCGGTCAACGTCTTCCTCCGCCAGTTCCAGCGCGTCCATCTTGTGGCCCAGACGGAAGGGAGCCTTGGCCGCGCCCGGAGCGAAGTAGGCGTCGTCCTCGTCTTCCTCGCGGGTGACCGTGAACGGGAAGGTCAGGTTCTTGGCCAGCCAGTCCGGCCAGTCCCGCGCCTGCCATTCCTCGAACTTCTGGTCGAACGCTTCGTCACATTCTGGCACATAGCCTTTATCCCCTTCGTGTAAATCCCATCGGTGCTCGTCACGGTCGCTCATAAGCTCAATGCCGAGCAGGTTGGCCCCGGTCCACGCCGAAGCGCAACAGGGAATTGTGTGATGGGTGTGGGCGATCTGCTGTTTACAATCGCCAGCGCCCACAGACGTACGAGCTATTGTTTACAACAGCAGCATCCGCATTCGTTTACAACCGTCATCGAACGAACAATAGGTGGTTGCAGACAGCAGCGGTATCCCCAATGCTGTGCTTCTTCTCACCGGCGACACCCTTAAACTTGCCGCGTGAATACAATATCCCAAAATACCATCCCGGCCAACCGGCCCATCGTCAGCCTCAACAAGTTCTGCCGAGAGGCAGGGATCACCCCTGTCACAGCTTGGCGCTGGCGGCGGGCTGGATGGCTTTCAACTGTAAACATCTGCGGGCGGCAATACCTGACCGGCGAAGCCATCTCCGCTTTCCTTCGCCGGGCCGAGGCCGGAGAATTCGCTCAAGAGCACAAAGTGCCGAGGCGGTAGATCGCACGGGTCACTCCGGTTCAACCCCAAGCGCCGTCACCGGGCTGGGTTCTTCACGAATTGTCACAGCCCTGAAACCGCGCACCTTGGACCCGTCACGCTCGACGTTGTGGCACTTCTTAGCGCCGAACGTCGCCTCCAACGCTCCGGGCAGCTTCCGCAGGAATTCCTGCTTCGTGAGCGGTTCCAGTTCACCGGCGGTAACGATCTCCATATAAAACCGCCAGAGTTCGGCGCTGGTTGCGTCTCGTCCGGGGTCACGCATCAGATACTGAGTGGCGAACTGGATGACCGGGCAGCGCCGTAACGCGGGGCCGCCTGCGTGCAGTTCATCCGGCGGAACCAAACGGTGGAGCAGCGCGAGCGCCTGCCGGATCAAATCAATTTCTTGCGCGGTCATGACCTAAATACACGTCCTGACACGTCCCGTTGTGCAATTGGACGTTACGGGACGTGCCGGATGTAAACGATGCTGGGTTCCCGACCGGCTGCCAAGGCCGCGCAAACCACAGGATCGAGTCGTCCGCCGGGGTGCCGAGTAGTTATTGTCGTGATTGCGTTCATAGTGGCTCCGCCTGACAAGCCGCAGATCGCGGCCCCAAAGCCGCCAGTGCCCGCGCCACCTCGGCTCGACCGGCTGGATGAACGGCTCCTAGAATGCCTGCGGGACGCTGCCACATGCCCAACGTGGACCTTGCTCGACATCGTGGCCGACGAACAGGCTCCCCGTGACAGGACAGCGGGACGGGTGCTTAGGCTTGAACTGTTGGGCCGGTTGAAACGGCTGCGCAGGTTGGAACTTGCTTTTCCGGTCGGCAGGAACTGGATCAGCGCCACCAAGCCGGACCCGGCGCTGCGGCAGTCTGCCGTCCGCTGGCGGCGACGAACTGCCACGAGATCGCGCTCGACTTGTGCCGTCAGTGCCGGTAAAGCGTCGGCTCCGCATGAGGCAGGGCTTCCAGCGCATCAACCTCATTTCCAAGTGGATCAGGCGCCTCTTGCATCAAGCCCACCGTCGGTGGAGGCCGAACAAACCAAGAGCGTCCCTGCACCCGCACTTGTATCGGCTGCCGCCCGACAACTGGCCAGCCTGCCGCGCCGGGTGGCGCGGCAATGGTCTGGCTGGATCACCGACGAAGGCTACGCCGGGCCTTGCAGTCGATGTGCGATTGGCCGGTGATGGCGGCCCTCCTGAATCAGCCGATCCTCACCGAACGCATTGACATCGACCCTAGTGTCACCCTGTCCGCGAAGAAGGCCACACCCTCCGCCTCGTCCTGCGCTCCCAGCACGTAAAGCAGCGGCAGGTAGTGTTCCGGGGTGGGCACCGCCAGACGAGCGGAGCGCCCCAGCTTGGAATAGTGAATGATGGCCTTATGGTCGCCCGACAGAATCAATTCCTTCATCCGGGCATCAAACTCCAGCGCCCAATCGTACGCCGTGTCCTCCCACGCCATCTCGCGCAGGTTGTGGACCATGTTGCCACTGCCGATGATGAGCACGCCCTTTTTGCGAAGTCCTTTCAATTCCCGGCCCAGTTCATAATGGAAAGCCGGTTCCTTCCTCCGGTCCAGACTGAGTTGAATCACCGGAATATCGGCCTTGGGGAACATTCGGCACAGGACCGCCCACGCCCCGTGATCCAGTCCCCAGTCTGAGTCCAGTTCAACGCCGGACTTGTGCAGCATCTCCTGCGTCATGCGGGCCAAACCCGGCGAGCCGGGGGCGGGGTAGGTTTTTTCAAACAGCGCGGTCGGAAATCCATAGAAATCGTGGATCGTCTTCGGCTGCTCCATCGCGGTGACACGCGTTCCATTCGTTTCCCAGTGTGCGGAGACGCACAGGATTGCCTGCGGCTTGGGTAGCGACTGGGCGACCTCCGCCCATGCCCGGCTGAATTCGGAGTCCTCGATGGCGTTCATCGGGCTGCCGTGTCCGATAAACAGGGCGGGCATAGTGACCGCAGTATCAGGAGCCGCCGCGAGCGTACGAATGCTGGGGTCGGTAGCCACTTGGTTTCCTCGCTCTGCTGTGCGGTTCGGGGCTGTTAGCCGCGCAGCTTGGCAGCGATTGTGGCGACGTGTTTGCCCTGAAAGCGAGCCATTGCCAGTTCCTTGACGCTCCGCTGCCGGGAACCGTCCGCCCCGGCGATGGTCGCCGCGCCCCACGGCGAGCCGCCCTTCAATTCGCTGATGTCCGCCAATTCAGGGCAGGCGTAAGGCAGGCCCACATACACCATGCCGTGGTGCATCAGCGTGTTGACGAAGCTCATGATTGTGCTCTCGTTGCCCCCGCCCGTGCCGGTGCTGGCAAAGACGCTGCCGACCTTGCCGACCAGCCCGCCCTTGACCCAGAGGCTGCCGGTCTGGTCGAGGAAGTTGCGCATCTGCGCCGCCATGTTGCCGAACCGGGTAGGAGTGCCAAAGATGATGGCGTCATAGTCGCCCAGTTCCTTGGGTGAGG
>Ga0181532_10003724_pt1 | contig 13625 bp, 18 predicted proteins | sample PEATcosm2014_Bin_33_FD_119768 | JGI IMG/M metagenome (GOLD analysis project Ga0181532, IMG submission 119768) | Peatland microbial communities from MTU Mesocosm Facility, Houghton, MI, USA - PEATcosm2014_Bin11_30_metaG | ecosystem: Environmental > Terrestrial > Soil > Wetlands > Peat | place...
GGATTTGCGCATCCAGCTCTTCGACGGCACGCTGGGCGCTATTGCGCGGCGAGTCGTCGCGGGCAAACTGGATTTGGGGCTGGGAATTTTTGGCAAAATGCCCGACATACGAGGCGTTCCATTTTTCCGTTTTTCGCTAATGGTGCTCCGCGCCGGCAAGAATGCCGATTTCAACCGGGATTCGACCAAATGGTCCGCACTGAACGGGGAATCGCTTATTTCTCTGACCACGAACTATCCTTTTCAGGAGCTCATCGACACGCAGCTCGCCAAGAGCGGGATTTCCTATAAGCGCGCGCAAACCGTCAACCAGCTGGATACACAGATCGGCCTCGTTGAGGCGGGTGAGGGAATTGCGATCGTTCCCTCTTTCGGCCTGCCGGCGTGCCGCAGTCGACAGGTGACGATGAGCGAACTCGTCGAGCCCGTCGTCACACTGGAGTTCCACCAGATTAGTCACCGAGGGAGGAGGCTGCCGGAGGAGGCTTCAGAATTCAGCGCTTTCCTGAAGAAATACATTGCCACCTGGGCAGGCGAAGCTGGGATTCTCTGAGTTTCCATATTGACTACGGCCAGCCGGTTGCATTTCCTCGGCCACCTCTACCGAATCTGTACCACTCACAATGGACTGCGGCCGATTCTGTTGACACTACCCTCTGCCTGAACCCGTAGAGCAGCCCTTGGGGAACCGAAGCTCCGCCCGGTTCTGCCGCCAAACACAGGCCGACCGGGGGACAAATCGACCTAACTCGAACCTCGCATAGCAACCTAAAGACTTCTTGTGATACCTGTTCGCGCAAACGGTTCTGATGCATCTGCGGATTTTCTATTTTTGCGACCCGTACAGCCCATGGCAGCGCGGCAGCAACGAGAACACTCATGGGCTACTGCGACAGTACTACCCCAAAGGCGCCGACCTCTCGGCTGTCAGCCAGGCTCAACTGGATGCAGTGGCCAGGAAATTAAATACCCGTCCCCGGAAGACCCTAGACTGGAAAACTCCAGCCTATATCCTTGAGTCAAGTGTTTCGATGATCCATTGAGGCCAAGTTACCTATCTGACCGAAATGCACCGTGGGGTATTGGTGGGCCGTGTACCCACCAAACTGGCCACATAAATATCTGATTTATATAGTATTCTCTCGCCGCAAAATTGGAAATGCCCCCACTGAGATCCCCCGATAGGGGTGGCTGTCTCCGGCTGTTAGTGGACGTCGATAGAATTTCGTTTCTCACGTCGCCAAATTCCGTCTTGCCATACGCCCCCGCGATGAGCGCAAAACATACGCGATCAAACCGCGATCGGAGAGCGCCGCGGGCAAAGGATTAAACACATTTTTGTATCATATTGTAGACTATATTAGACAGTAAGCCTATATTAAGATACATGCCAGCCAAGCAGCCACCCTTTTATCCCGGCCAGAAGCGCCTCCTTGTTGCCCTCGGTGACCGCTTGAGGCTCGCCCGCTTGCGCCGAAAACTAACGATCGAGGTCACCTGCCAGCGCGCCGGTATCTCGCGCATGACGCTGTTTCGGGCCGAGTCGGGAAGCCCCGCGATTGCCCTAGGGACGCTCCTACGAATTCTCGCGGTGCTCGGACTCGAGGGCGACCTCGAGGCGCTCGCACGCGACGATAAGGTCGGCCGGCTCCTTCAGGACCAAGCGCTCCCGGTGCGCCGGCGTCGCCACGGACCTAGCGCGCGCGCGCAGGCGCCAACGCCCAAGGAGCGCACGCCATGACCGACGTGGTCGAAGTCTGGCTCGATGCCGATTTTCTCGAGCACACGCGCGTCGGCACCCTCTCCCACGATCGCGGTACGCTGCGCTTCGTCTACGAGCCGGCGTGGCTCAAGAATTCTCAGGCTTTCGCCCTAGACCCCGATCTTTCCCTAGGGGAAGGCACTTACTTCCCGAATGCGGAGATCAGCAACTTTCGCGTCTTCGACGATTCAGCGCCGGATCGCTGGGGCCAGACACTCATGAAGCGACGCGAAGCCCTCGCAGCGAAGGACGAGAATCGGAAGCCCAAAACGCTTTATGCCTGGGATTTTCTCTTGGGCGTCGAAGACGTTAGCCGACAAGGAGCGCTGCGCTATCGCCGCCCCGGAGAGGATGCATTTCTTGCGCACGATGCATTAGCGGTGCCGCCGGTCGCGGATCTCCAGGAACTCGAGATCGTCGCACGTGAAATCTCAGCGACGCGGATTGATGATCTAGAGGCCTTGCGCCAGTGGCTTAAAGTGCTCGTCGCTCCCGGCGCGTCCTTAGGCGGCGCGCGCCCCAAAGCGAGCTTTACTGAAACCAACGGAAGCTTGTGGATCGCGAAATTCCCTGCGCGCGACGACACGCGCGATGTCGGTGCTTGGGAAGCAGTTGTTCAGAGACTTGCAGCGAGGGCGCGAATTGACGTGCCCGCCTCGGAGCTTCGTCGCTTTCGGGGCGAATACCATACCTTTTGCGTGAAGCGCTTCGATCGAGGCGCTCGCCGTCGCTTCTATGCCTCGGCCATGGCGCTTCTGCGCAAAGATCAAAGCGAGGGGACGAGCTACCTCGAGCTAGCTGAATTTCTTCAGGCGCATGGCGCCAAAGATCACATCGCTTCGGACCTCGAGCAGCTCTTTCGTCGGGTCGCCTTCAACGTCGCGATTGGTAACCGTGACGATCACTTGAGGAACCATGGGTTCCTGCTAACCCCGGCGGGCTGGCGGCTGGCGCCAGCGTTTGATTTGAACCCGAACACGGATCGAGCCGACCACGTCCTCAATATCGACGAGACTGACAATCGCCCCAGCCTTGCGACGGTCCTAGAGACATCCGAGTGGTACGTGAAGTCAAAGGATCGAGGCGCTGCCATCGTGAAGGAAGTGCTGCAGGAAACGAAGACCTGGAGACGCGCGGCGCAAGCGCTCAAGATCGCGCGCGCGGATATCGAGCTCACGGGGGCGGCTTTCGCCGAGTCGGATGCCTAGCATCCGGTTCGACACAAAACGCGCGGGCCTCGACCACGATCCGACGATGCTGAAATCGCTTCCCGATCAGCTTGCCTGGGTACGTGAGCGCCTCGCCGGGGCGCCCTTCGTCGACCAGTGCCCTAGTCTCCGATAGAACCAGAATTGGCATTTGGCTGCATAACGTGAAGGTGGATTCAAAAATCGTGGCGATTGTCACCGGAGGTGCATCGGGCCTCGGTCGCGCCGCTGCAGAAGCGCTCGCCGCCGCCGGCGCGAAGGTCGCCATTTTCGACATCAACGAAAAGGCTGGGCGGGATCTCGCCGAAACTATAGGCGCACACTTCTGCCCGGTCGATATCTCGAGTGAGGGATCAGTCGTCCGAGGTTTTGCCGATGCACGCGCTGCGCAAGGCCAGGAGCGAGTTCTTGTCCATTGCGCCATGGTGAACCGCAGCGGCAAGACAGTCGTTCGCAACAAGGAAACGGGAGTGCTCACGCGTTTCTCGACGGAGGACTTCGAGGTCGCAGTGCAGGGAATCCTGGTCGCAAGTTATCGACTCGCCTCCCACGCTGCCTTAGGCATGGCGGGTCTGAGTCCCTTGGAAGATGGCGAGCGTGGCTGTATTGTCTTGACTTCCTCAGTCGCTGCCCAAGACGCACAAATCGGCCAGATTGCCTACGGCTCGGGAAAAGCAGGGGTCAACGGCCTCGTGCTGCCGATGGCCCGCGACCTCATGGATGAGGGGATCCGCGTGAACGCGATCATGCCCGGCATCTTCGCAACACCATTGCTGGGGCGTCTGCCCGAGAAGGTGCTGAATAATCTCAGTGCATCGGTACCGTTCCCGAAGCGCTTGGGAAAGCCCGAGGAATTCGCCTCCCTCGTCCTCGAACTCGTGCGCAATAGCTACTTCAATGGTCAAACCGTACGACTCGATGGCGGCATTCGCATGGCACCACGCTGACTCGGGTGAACACCGGTATGACGCAAGCCTGCCGCATCGATGCCGATCGCGCGGCACGCGATCGGCGAGCCCGCCAAGGCGTAGTCGCATACCTGCATCCTCGGCACTTGGGTGCCTCAGCGAGCCCACCACGAAGCAGATCCTGGCACTTCCCTCATTACACGAGATCTCAAGGTCTTTAGCATGAACGTAGACTCGACTCGAATCCCGGTCACTACAGCGCGCGCCCGCCTCGCAATCCTCGTGCTGTCGCTCATTTACTGTTCGATAGCCGCTGCAGACGATTACCCCGTGCCACATTCATTCTCCGAGGCGATTCAGATGGAGCGCCGGGCCGCCCTGCCACGTACCGCGTTTTATCAAAGCCCCTCGCTCGGAGAATCCAAGCCCGGGGATCTCCTACGCAAGGAGGATTTTGCCGGCTATGCCGTCCCACAGGGAGTTAGAGCGGTGCGTGTGCTCTATCACTCGTTGAGCTCCCGTGGAATCGATGTCGCGACCTCCGCCGTCGTGCTGATTCCAGCAGGCGAGGCGCCACCGGGCGGATGGCCAGTCATCGCCTGGGCTCATGGCACGAGCGGTGTCGCTCGCATGTGTGCACCGTCACTCATGAAGGATCTTGTGTATGGCGAGGAAGGCCTGATGCCGATGGTGCGGGCGGGATTCGCTGTCGTCGCGACCGATTATCACGGCCTCGGGACCGACGGGCTACACGAGTACCTGAACAAGGTGGCGCAGAGCCGAGATGTCATCTATTCCATTCCCGCCGCCCGTGCGGCCGTGCCCGAACTCGGCCGCCGCTGGGTCGTGGTGGGTCATTCGCAAGGCGGCTTAGCGGCCTGGTCTTCACGCTCAGAACCCGAGCTTTCGGGCGAGCGACTTGCTTCGGGGTAAGGCTCTCGAGCGATATCCAGACTCGACCACCAAGGGGTGCTGGGACTACGCCTATGCGGGCTTCATCGGCGCACAGCCCGGTGCGGTGCTCAAGACGGATTGGGAGCAAAACCCCGAGGTCGCGCAACTCTCCCAGATCGATCAGATCGGTACTGCACCTCTAAGTGGTTCTTTCCTGGTCATCGCGGGCGAGGCGGACCAATCGATAACCTTCCCCATGCTGCGCCCCTTGGTACAGAAGGCCTGCCGTAACGGCATTGCGCTCGAATTCCGCTCCTACCCCGGCCTCGATCATGACCCGGTGATGGACCGTTCGACGCCCGACCAGCTTGCCTGGATCCGCGACCGCTTCGCGGGCAAACCAACCACTAATAGCTGCCCGAGCGTGCTGGCTCAGTAAGGAGCTGCATTATTCCAGGTTGACGGCGAGAACGCTTACTGCGGTTTTTCAGAAAATTGGTGGGCCGTGTAGAGATCGAACCTACGACCAATTGATTAAGAGAAGCTCTCTCGCAGCGCTATTATATCCTTACAAAACAAGCACTTACACGCACATGGCTGTGCTACGGTTTGTCCACTTACCCGCCGATAACGCTCTGAACGCATTACTTACGCGATGCTCCAATAGCACAGCCGCGACGCCGCTCCGCCCACCGTAGCGGATCGCAAGCAAGTCATTGATCCGGCCATAGATGTGTGGAATGGTTGGTAGAGGTCAGTGGATACTTATTCGTCCCCACAAAGCAGTGCGCCGATTTGCTGCACCGGCCTCAAGGCCAGACATCCGCTAGAAGAGTTGAACCGCAACAGGCCTTTCAGTGAATCGACTGTATAATAAGTGCATGGGTACCAAACTCTCCGTAGCGAATCGTTATCTGCGCAATCCCGAGGTGCGGGAACGGACCGTGACCAGGTCCGTCGCCACATCGTCCGCGATCGAGGGAATTCGAGCGCCGTTCGGACGCGGTGCGAAAACCGCTGCAAGCAGCAAGGTCCGTCTCAAACGGAAGAGGCCTTAGCCACCAACTTCAGCGTGCGCACGATGACTTGGCGAAATATCTTGGTCATCGGATCATAGTCGCGGCTCAATCCGGCGTGAACGGCGGCAATGTATTCTCGTTTCTTGGCGCCTCGGATCCCCCCGAAATCCAGAGCCGGTAACCCGGCTTGTAGCCCCATCAACATCGCGAGAAGCCGAGCGCAACGCCCATTGCCGTCGCGAAAAGGGTGAATCAGGATAAGCTCCGTATGCACGATCGCCAAAGCGGTTGCCTGCGCGGCGGTGGTATCGAAACTGCATGGCGTATATTCCCGGAGCGGCCCGCGCTCGAAGTCCTGCATCAATCTTGGTATTTGCATTGCGGCCGCGAACATGAACGCTCCCTTAGCGATGTTTACTCCCCGGTATTCGCCCGCCCACTCATAGATCTCCCCGAGCCAGCGTTGGTGCATCCGGCGGATTTCGCCGGCCGTGAAGCGCTGATCCACCCGCGTTTCGTCGATTATCTGCTGTGTCGCCATCAGCAATGCTGCGGATTCTCTTCGCTCAAGCTCCCGCACTGAAGTAATACCGAGTCGATTGCGGAGTACACGGCCGCGTGAGCCAGGTTGAAATTCCGCCTCCGGGCCAACAGCGTCATATCGTCCAGCCACGGTGAGCCTTTTGCCTCGTCACGACCCGACTGACCTATTTCGCGAGACAGCTTTCTTGATGAGCATCATATTCGACCGTTCGCCTTCCCTCATTGGCCGACTGATTGAAGAAGCTTCCTTCCTTGTATCCGGTCGAGCCAGCGCAGCACTGCCTTGCCGCGGCCTATCGTTTCCAACCTCACGGTGCCGTTGGCGCGAACAGCGATGCGAGTTTTGATCCGACGACCGCGGATGTAATCAGCATCGAAGTGCAATTCGCCGCGCACGAATCGAAATCCCTCGATGAAATCCGCAATCGTGAATTCGTCCCTCTCATGATAATCTAGAGATGACACATTACGGGGTCTCGCCTCGGCAAAGGACAACATGCCCAGGACAAACATGAATCCCAAAGCACCCCACTCAGCGGCGTCCTCCGCGACCTCGTCTTCATCTTGGTCGTCCTCGCCCTCCTCGGCGACAAATCTGAGCAGCAGCCGCATCCCGAATTCGGCTTCGTCGGGTGCCACCAGCGCTTCCTCCTCGACGATGCGAAAGGACAGCAGCAAGCCCGTCTTGATCAGCTCAGATCCGATCATCTGCGCTTCGCTTGCCACGGAATCTCCCCGTCATTTGACTCGACGACGATGACCATATTGACGCCAGCACCCGGAAAGATCGAGCACGCACAATCCCCGTTGTCCGAAATCAGTCGGCAACTGGGGCAAATCGGAGTGCGGGGAAAATTCGCCACTCGCCTCACCGCCGCCCCCGCCGATCTTCATCTTGAAGTCCGGGGCGTCGGACGCATCCGTTTCCCCATAACTCCCAGCACGGCGCGCAAGCTCATCAAGGTCGCCCACCCTGCCCGCCACGGTTTCAAGGACGAGACGCGCTTGGACCCACGCGCGCGCGACACCTGGGAACTCGCCAAGAGCAGCATCTCGATCGATCATTCCCGGTGGATGGCGACGCTGGTTCGGCAGCTTGATCGGATAGCCGGCATCTTGGACTGCCTGGCGGATGTCAACTCAGGGCGCAGTTGGTGGGCCGTGTAGCCACCCAACTCGACGCATATGTACATGATTTATAAGCGATAAAATCCATACAAGCTCACCGACGCCCCCATGAAGGCCCCCCTCAACATGGTGGCTGTGGGTAGACGTCCCTAGACGTCAGCGCAATCACACAAGGTAGACCCGTTGCGACCTTTCTAGCGACAGCTTTTCTAGCATCAGTCGGCGCTTTATTGTAATGTTATAACATGTTATATATCGTATTATGAAGCTGCCTATACGTCGCATCGGTAATTCCCTCGGGGTGATCGTGCCGAAGACCATGCTCGATTCATGGGGTCTCGGCGAGGGCGATCAGCTGAATTTGTCAGAAGACGGCATTCGTCCCGCACGACGCGGAGGGTTCTCTCATGCAGAGTTGGACGAGCACAAGCGAAGGCTAGCGGCTGCCGTCGTCTCGGTCTTCAGCGCAAATCACATAAGGGCGCATGGCATGGCGAACCTGCAACGATGGAGAGCAAACGGTGTCTGGGGCCCTGCATACGAGGAGTGGCAGCGATTGTTGGCGAACGCCACCGACGGCGAACTTTTCGCGATAATGCTGGGGCGCGATGAACGCTCGAACCGGCTGCGCCAGTCACCGCCTTACGTCGGAATGTTGCCGCGCGCACAGGTGGAGAGGCTCAATGAAGAAGCGGCAGGTTGATTATGTGTTACGGGCTGCTGGACGCATCACCGGGGGGAAGCAATTCATCATAATCGGCAGTCAGTCATTGCACGGGAAATACCCTGATGTTGCGGACGACATACTCCGCTCCTTTGAGGTCGATATCATCGCGAAGCGTGACCCGTCGCGGTCGGAATGGTTGAATGTTATCGGCCAGGATTCGAATTTCCACGAGCAGTTTGGTTACTACGCCGATCCGGTCGACGAGAATACCGCCGTGCTGCCGAAAGGATGGAAGGCCCGCTTAGTCAACCTGCCCGAAGGAGAAACCGACGGAGTTCGGGGTCTTTGCTTGGACCCACATGATCTCGCACTCGCCAAATACGCTGCCGGTCGCGAAAAGGACCTGGTTTTTACTCGTGAACTCGTACTCCGCGGTCTCGTTGCGCACGATCGCTTGAATGCATTGCTCAAGGAAACTGCTGTGTCGCAGCAGGTGCGCGAACGCATCCAAAGTCAGATGTGTCGCCACTTTGGCGAAAAACATGCGTTGGATTCGACTCCCCGATCACCATCGGAATGCCTCGATGACATCCGAGCGCAGGCGCGGCGAGATTGGTCAAAACTTCGCCGAATACCGACCAAGGAAATTTCGGACTCCGAGCTTGATCGCTCTGCAAACAAGGTCGGTAAAGAGGACGCGAGGGACCATGGTCTCGAGCTTGATGATGATTCAAGTGAGTAACGCCGGCCGATTTCAGTTACCAGCTTCGTGACGTACTCGCAGGAGTATTGCTCAGCTCTCGACGTGACCACGCTGGTTAACGAAACGAAGAGTCTGCCATCGACCACGCCCGCCTTTGGTGAGCGGCAGCTATCGGGTAACTCAATCAAGGCGTCTTACCCGAGGACTTCTGGTGATAGTCGGCGCTGAGGCGTTTTCCTGCACGGAAATCACATAGTTATTTGTCCATGGTCATGTCGCCGGTAGACTAATGACATGGACTCCCCCTGCTCCTACGGCATCGTTGTGTCAGATTGAGAGTGTGTGGCACTCAATCACGGAGCAGGAGGAGTGGAGATGAAGATTACACGAGTTGGATTGGATATCGCGAAGCAGGTGTTCCAAGTGCACGGGGTCGACGAACACGGCAAAGCGCGTCTGCAGAGGAAGTTGACGCGGGCGAAGGTATTGGAGTTGTTTGCGCAGTTTCCGCCCTGCTTGGTCGGGATCGAGGCATGCGGCAGCTCGCACTATTGGGGTCGTGAACTGACGAAGCTCGGGCACACGGTGAAGCTCATGGCGGCACAATTTGTGATTCCGTACCGCAAGCGCGGCAAGAACGACGCGAACGATGCGGAGGCAATCTGCGAGGCGGTTGGTCGGCCGAACATGCATTTTGTGGCGATCAAGAGCGAGGAGCAGCAATCGGCGCTGATGGTGCATCGGGCACGATCGCTCTTGGTAGCGAACCGCACGGCACAGGTGAATCAGATCCGCGGACTGCTCGCTGAGTTCGGACTCGTCGTGCCGAAGGGCGTAGCGCGGTTGCGCCGCGAACTACCGGGGATCCTGGAGGACGCAGAGAACGGCTTGCCCGCTCTCGCGCGAGGTGCTCGCCGGTTTGCTCAATCAGTTTCATGACTTCGACACGCGAATCACGGCGTACGATCGCCACATCCGCGCGCTCGCGGCGGCCAGTGAGCCGGCGCGACGACTGATGCAAGTCGAGGCCATCGGACCGCAAACCGCGACCGCACTGGTAGCGAGCATGGGCGATCCGCATGTCTTCAACAGCGGACGCAGCTATGCCGCCTCCATCGGCATCACGCGGCGACCGGCACGCATTAACACTACGTATCCGCGTTTGAATCGCCACGCCCTAAAATCAGCCGGAGCGTCGGCGTAAGCGCTGCTTCGCCAAGTCTGCGCTTTATCCATGGTCCTGCCGCTTTTACCATCTCAGGACGCACCAGCGCGAGCGCCGCCTCCAATTGAACGTCAAGTGATGGGTCAGTGCAAAGCGCCTCGCCGATCACGTCGACCCCTGTGGAGCCTGAGACCGCGAGCAGCGCGTCGATTACGGCCACGCGGACATGCTGACTTGTATCCGTAGCCATCGTGGACTTGAGTTTTCCCACGACGGCCGGATGAGGATGCCGACCAAGGGATGTCACGGCCGCGACCCTGGCCGAGACGCTACCGCTGCTCAGATTCTTCCAGGAGGTGGCAAGCTCGTCGTTGCCAGCGATTGAGCTCACGTCAGCGACCTGCTCAGACACCTTGTCGATGAACCGCTGGACTGCCGTCGTTAAAGCTTCGTCTGGCATCGGCTTCGCGATCTCGTCCCTCAATTCACTCAGCGCAGCTCCGCCTAGACTTAGAAACTCCGAGATTCCAGCATCAAGGGTGTCAACCGGCGTGCAACGTTGACCAGCGATCGGCGCCCAATATTGACCAGGGTTGATCACTGCTCTGACGATGATGTTTGGGGTCTTCGCTCCAAGGTTTTCAGTCTTTGACTCGAGCAAGCATGGTCTGCCGCGTCAGCGGCAGATTTTCTGGACTTGGGTAAAATCCGTGTCGGGCGACATGTAATTCTAACCCCCAGGCGACACGCAGAACTGGCCCCCTCTGAACGAGGAGGGAGTCGAGATGGAGACGACGCAAAGTATGGCTTTTGGGGTGGTCCCGGGAGCCGAGGCGATGGAAGAACCAGAGGGGGTCGCGGCGATGCAACGGCTGAAGGCGCTTGGATGGGGCAGTAAACGGATTGCATCCGAGCTGGGCTGCAGTCGCACGACGGTGAAGCGGTATCTGCGGCAAGGAGGCTGGGCAGCGTATCGATCGCGGCCGCCGGCGGGAGCACTATTGGGACTCGGTCCGTGGGTGCGCCAGCGTTTTCTGCAGCACCGTGGCAACGCTGATGTTGTGCGCCAGGAACTGCGCCGTGAGCACGGCATCGAGGTGAGCCTGCGCACCGTGGAGCGCGCGGTGCGGGGCTATCGGCGCGAGCTGGCGGCATTGGCGCGAGCGACCGTGCGCTTCGAGACTCCGCCCGGCAAACAGCTGCAGGTCGATTTCGGCGAGACCCGGATCCGGATCGGCGAAGAGCGGCCCAGGGTGTTTCTGTTCGTCGCCACACTCGGCTACTCGCAACGGCCGTACATCGGCGCATTCCTGCACGAGCGGCAGACGAGCTGGATTGCCGGCGTAGAAGGTGCGTTCCGCCATTTCGACAACACGCAAGTATTTGAATAGAAAGGCTTAAATGGTGGGCCGTGTAGGGATCGAACGATCGAACCTACGACCAATTGATTAAGGGAAGCTCTCTCCCAGCGGTATTATAGCCTTACAGAACAAGCACTTACACTCATCCGGCTGTGCTACGGTTTGTCGACTTACGCATCGATAAGGCTTTGAGCCTTTGAGCGCATTACTTGTCGGATTCTCCAATGGCACAGCCGTGTATATGGCCATCGACTGAGTTTGCCGAGCCACTAGCCCGCTGATAGAATGTGTATAGATTTAGTCCTGGATACACATTATGCGTACGAACATCGTGATTGACGACAAGCTCATGAAGGAAACGCTTCGGCTCACAGGCTTGAAGACAAAGCGTGAGGCTGTGGAGCTTGGACTTCGAACCATTGTGCGTCTTCGCAAGCAAGAGGAGATTCGCCGGTTCCGAGGAAAGCTCAACTGGCAGGGCGATCTTGAGGCAATGAGATCCGACAAGTGATTTTGGTCGATTCCAGCGTATGGATCGACTATTTCCGTGGCAACCAAACCTCACAAACCGACCGCCTCTATGCCCTCCTCGGTAACGAACCCATCGCGACCGGGGACTTGGTATTGGCCGAAGTTCTGCAGGGCTTTGGAAGCGCTCAAGATTTCAATCAGGGCAAGAAACTGCTGACTTCGCTGCCAATCATTGAACTCGTCGGGGTAGATATTGCTATCCAAGCAGCCGAGAACTTCAGGACTTTGCGATCGCTTGGCATCACCATCCGAAAAACCATCGACACATTGATCGCAACGAGCTGCATTGAGAAGGGACTGGTTTTGCTTTACAGCGACAAGGACTTCGATCCTTTCGTAGAGCACCTCGGACTGCAAACCGCGCTGTCTGGGACCTAACCCGACGCGAGGCGAACCTCACAATAACGCGCGACGGATCAGCGATGCCGAGTACGCTGCGGCGCTTATCGCCGGTGAAACCGATGCAGAGATGGAAATTCGTGTAGCGCGACGATCTAGATGCGAGCGGCCCGACACAGCCGTCACGTTGCTCCGCCTCTGATACTCAGGTTCGAGCCCGCACTGAGTTTGAAAAATCTGGAGACGACGAGTCGCCTACCTCACACGCGGCCTATCCAACACTCCGCCTCATTCAGCGCGTCAAAGCGCCGGGCGTCCCTATCTTCGAGTACCGCAGGGGCGAGTGCCAGCTTCGATCGCTTCGCCTAGTCGCTGTCGGGACTCGTCTCACAGCCGACAGCTCAAGCCTCAGCCGGTAAAAGACGGGGCGCGTGCGGTCCAAGCCTGTCCGGACAAAGCCGCGCGGCCAACCCGCATCCGCGGATCCGTGTTTCAGCTGCAGTCCATCGTCGCAGGGTTGACATCGCCCGGTGACAGGCTTACCTGACAATGAAAGTCATCGCTATCCGGAGCATTCACATGCATCCTGCAGATCGAGGGTCGGGTCCTTGGCCACTGGAGATTCAAAATGGCATGTATAACTTCGAGAGCTGGATTCCTGCTGGTCGTCGGACTGGTGGTGGGCTGTGCCACCATGAGGACCGGTTCCGGTTCTGCAGTACCCGGGAAAAACTCGGTGAAATTCAGCTGGACTAGCTCTGGTAATGTCTCCGGCTCCATGACGGCGACGCTCGCGAACGGAGAGACTTTCACGGGCCGGTTCTTCCAGATCACGAGCGGCTTGACCGATGAACTCGGACCACAGGGTCCGAACTGGCATCAGGAGGGCCTGTATGACGTGGGTCCGGAGCTCCAGTACGTCGCGCATTACACTGGGCGCGTAGTGGCTAACCTCAGCCGATCGGATGGCGCACAAATGCGATGCCGCTTTGAACTGATGAGACCGGTCGATGGCATGGCTGGCGGAGCGCGCGGCGAGTGTCAGGTGCCGGATGGCCTGAGTGTCGATGTTCAGTTCCCTGCTGTCTGAGGGAAAACCGTTGCTGCACAAGGATCGTTTGACCGGATCCTGATGGAGCGCCGGCCTTCCTTCGCGATGATACGGTTACCGAGGGTTCTAGAGGGCTCGCCTATAGCGGCTCGGCGCGGGAATGAGCACCACGCTCATGCGAGACTCATCAGCTGGTCAATATGCGCCCGTTTTTCCGTTTTGGCGGGAGGCATCTGTGCCGCAAATGACTCGACGCGCCGCCCAAGTTCAAAAACTCCGTCCTCTTTTAGGCGAGCGCCGACCCGATACCATCCCTCGAGTACTGGGCGCCAGCGCCACCAACGCC
>Ga0181532_10003725_pt1 | contig 13625 bp, 11 predicted proteins | sample PEATcosm2014_Bin_33_FD_119768 | JGI IMG/M metagenome (GOLD analysis project Ga0181532, IMG submission 119768) | Peatland microbial communities from MTU Mesocosm Facility, Houghton, MI, USA - PEATcosm2014_Bin11_30_metaG | ecosystem: Environmental > Terrestrial > Soil > Wetlands > Peat | place...
CTGCCGACACCGATGCGACGCTCACGATTGAGCAATATGAGCGCCTGCTGGCGCGCGTCCCGAGCGCGGCGGCCGCGCGACTGCGCGAAGCCTGGGGCGAGCCTGCTGACGATCCAAATGTGCGCGACGGCAGCTTTCGTTTCCACGCGCAAAAATTCGGCAAGCTTTTGGTCGCGCTGCCGCCCGATCGCGGCCGCTCCGGAGAGCGGCGCGCTGACTATCACGATCCGCTGTTGCCGCCGCGACACGCGCTGGTGGCCTTTGGCCTTTGGCTGCGACACTTCGCCAAGATCGATGCGCTCGTCCATATGGGCGCCCACGGCACGCTCGAATGGCTGCCGGGCAAGGCGGTCGCGCTCACGGCGGAATGCTTTCCGGAAATCGTCACCGGCCCGCTGCCGGTGATCTATCCCTTCATCGTCAGCAATCCGGGCGAGGCGGCGCAGGCGAAGCGTCGCATTGCCGGGGTAACGATCGGTCACCTGCCGCCGCCGCTGGTCGCCGGCGGGCTTTCCGGCGATGCGCGCGAGCTCGAACGCCTCATCGACGAATATGCCCAGGCCGATGGGCTTGACCGGCGCCGCCGCGAGCGCCTCGCGCGCCTGATCGTCGAGACGGCGCAGCGGACCGGACTGGCGCGCGAAGCTGGAATCGGCGGCGCGGTCGCACCCGACGACGCACTGCGCCGCATCGATGCTTGGCTGTGCGACCTAAAAGACCTCGCCATCAAGGACGGCCTGCACATTTACGGCCGCGTCCCCGCAAGTATCGACGATCCGCTGTGGCAAGGAAGCGCCGAGGCCGAGCGCGAAGCTTTGATCGCGGCGCTCGACGGCAGCCGCGTCGCTCCAGGCCCGGCCGGCTCGCCGACGCGCGGGCGCCGCGACGTGCTGCCGACCGGCCGCAATCTCTTCACCGCCGATCCGCGCACGCTGCCGACGCCGACCGCGATGGAGCTCGGCCGCCTCGCCGCCGACGAAGTGGTCCGCGCGCATCAGCAGACCCACGGCGAATTTTTGCGCGCGGTCGTCATCGACCTGTGGGGCAGCGCCACCTTGCGCACCGGCGGCGAGGAGATCGCACAGGGGCTGGCGCTGATGGGCTGCCGGCCGATCTGGGACCACGCGAGCGGCCGCGTCACCGGCGTCGAGGTGCTGCCGACCGCCGCGATGGGGCGCGCGCGGGTCGATGTCACCTGGCGCATCTCGGGGCTATTCCGCGATCTCTTCCCGGTGCAGATCGCGCTCATCGATGCCGCCGTGCAGGCCGTCGCCGCGCGGGAGGAGACCGATGATGAAAATCCGCTCGCGACTGCGCGCCGCGCCGCCGGCGCGAGCAGCGCAACGCGGCTCGACCGCATCTTCGGCGCGGCTCCCGGCAGCTACGGCGCCGGCGTCGAAGATTTGCTCGGCCGGGATGCCGACACCAACGCCATCGGCGCCGCCTATCTCGCCTCGGCATCTCATTCCTACGCCGGTGCCGACGGAGAAGGTGGCGCCGCGCCCGGCGCCTTCGCCCAGCGCATCGCGCGCACAGATATTCTCCTCCATCCCAGCGACGATCCCGGCCGCGATCTGCTTGAGGGCGCTGAGGATGCCGCCTTTGTCGGCGGCTTTGCTGCGGCCGCAAGAATGCTCGGCCGCTCGGTCGATCTCGTCATGCTCGATCTGACCGATCCGCAGCGGCCGCGGGCGCGGACGCTGTCGGCAGCGCTGGCGCGCATCGTACGCGGCCGCGCGGTCAATCCGCGCTTCATCGCCGGCCAGATGCGCCACGGCGCACGCGGCGCCGCCGAGCTTGCCGAAACTGTCGACCGGCTCACGACCTTCGCCGAGACGACCGACGCGGTCGCCGGGGAATTGTTCGATCTCCTGCACGAGGCCTATGTCGCCGATCCCACCGTGCGCGCGTTCCTGCTGCGCGAAAATCAGCAGGCCGCGGCGGCGATTGCCGACCGGCTCGACGCCGCGCGGCGGCGTGGTCTTTGGCATCCGCGCCGCAATGACATCGATGCCGGCCTCGCGGCACTGCGCGCGGAGGCCGACGCATGACCGCGCAGGCTGTCAATCTTCGGCAGCGCCGCGGCGCGTGCCCGGGATTGTCGGCGCCGATGCCGACGGGCGACGGATTGCTGGTGCGGATCATACCGATCGGCACCGTTCCGCTTGCGGCGTTCAGTATGCTCTACGCGGCGGCGCGGACGCATGGCAACGGCGTCATCGAAGTCACCGCGCGCGGCAGCATCCAGGTCCGGGGATTGAATGCTGCATCGGCGCCGCGCTTCGCCGCGGCCGTCGCCGCGCTCGGCATCGCAGCGGAAGACGGCGTTCCCGTGCATAGCAATCCGCTCGCCGGGCTCGATGCGGAGGAAATCCTCGACGCCGGCGCGCGCGCTGCCGATTTGCGCCGCGCGCTGGCAGGAACTTCGCTCGCCGCGAGGCTCGCACCCAAGGTCTCCATTGCCATCGACAGCGGAGGAGGACTCAGCCTCGACGAGCTTGCTGCCGATGTGCGCCTCTGCGCCGAGGCAACCAATAACGGCGTGGCGCTTCGGGTCGGCGTTGCCGGCGATGCAGCGCGCGCGACGCAACTTGGTATGGTCGCACCCAACAATGGCGTCGAGGGTGCCATGCGGCTGCTCGAAGTCATTGCGCGATACGGCCGCGATGCTCGCGCGCGCGATATTTTAGCCGCCGAGGGCGTGGCTGGGTTTCGCTCGACCCTCGCCGATCTGCTCCTAATTCCCGCTCGTCCTCGCGAAGGCGGGGACTCAGAAATGGATTCCCGCTTGCGCGGGAATGAGCGGATAGTGGAGGATGCCCGCCACATACGCAGGCAAGCCATCGGCCAGCACACCCTGCGCGACGAATCGCTCGCGTACGGCATTGGCCTTGCATTCGGCCATAGCGACGCGGTGGCGCTCGAGTGTCTGACTGAAGCTGCCGGCACGGCCGGCGCCATCGGCATACGCGCCGCGCCGGGCCGGGTCCTCATGATCATCGGCCTCAAACAAGAGATGTCTTCCTCTTTGATCACCGCCGCTGAGAGGCTTGGCTTTATCGTGCGCGCCGACGACCCGCGCCGGCATGTCGTCGCTTGCGCCGGTGCGCCGATCTGTTCTTCCGCGCACATTGCCGCTCGCGCCATCGCGCCTGCGATTGCGCAAGCGTCCGCGCCGCTTCTCGATCGCTCGTTGACAATTCACATTTCCGGCTGCGCCAAAGGCTGCGCCCATCCGGAGCCCGCGGCGCTGACCATCGTCGGCACGCCGAGCGGATGCGCGCTCATTGCCGATGGCTCGACGCGCGATGCCCCATACGCACAAGTTTCGACAAATGAATTGCCGGCTGCAATTGCGAATTTCACGCGTGAGCGCGAGGCCAGTCATGTCTGAGCGCCCGGCCCATCTGCGTGACGGGACGGCGATCTACGAGCGCTCGTTCGCCATCATCCGCGCCGAGGCCGACCTGTCGCGCTTTTCCGCCGAGGAAGCCGACATTGCGGTCCGCATGATCCACGCTTGCGGTGCGGTCGAGGCGGCGCAAAACATCGTGTTCGGCCCCGATCTCGTCGCGGCGGCGCGGGGCGCGCTCGCCGCCGGGGCGCCGATCCTTTGCGATGCCGAGATGGTGGCGCATGGGATTACGCGCGCGCGATTGCCTGCGCATAACGAAGTGATTTGTACGCTGCGCGATCCGCAGGTGCCGGCGCTGGCCGAAAAGCTTGGCACCACGCGCTCGGCGGCGGCGCTCGATTTTTGGATCGATCGCCTCGCCGGCAGCGTCGTCGCCATCGGCAATGCGCCGACGGCATTGTTCCGGTTGCTTGAGCTCATCGACACGGGCGCGCCGAAGCCGGCGGCGATCCTCGGTATCCCGGTCGGTTTCGTCGGCGCCGCCGAAGCAAAGGAGGCGCTGGCCGCCGACCCGCGCGGCGTGCCCTTCCTGATCGTGCGCGGGCGCATGGGCGGCAGCGCCATGACCGCCGCCGCGATCAACGCGCTGGCGAGGGCCGGGCTATGAGCGGCGCAAAACTCAGCGGAAAGCTTTTGGGCGTCGGCGTCGGGCCGGGCGATCCCGAGCTGATGACGCTCAAGGCGATGCGCGCGCTCGGCGAGGCCGACGTGATCGCGCATTTCGCCAAGGCCGGAAACGCCAGTCATTCGCGTGCCATTGCGGCGCGGCACTGGCGCGCCGGCGTGGCCGAGCTGCCGCTGCTCTATCCGGTCACGACCGAGCTGCCGAAGTGCAGCAGCGGCTATCGCGACATGATCCGCGAGTTCTACGATAAAGCGGCCGAAAAAATCGCCGCGCATCTCGAGGCTGACCGCGTCGTCGCGGTGATCTGCGAGGGCGACCCGCTGTTCTACGGCTCCTACATGCATCTGCATGCGCGGCTGGCGCCGCGTTTCTCGACCGAGATCGTCGCTGGCGTCACCGGCATGTCGGGTTGCTGGTCGGCGGCGGGGATGCCGATCGCGCAAGGTGACGACGTTTTCACCGTCCTTCCCGCCACGCTGCCGGAGGGCGAACTCGCCCGCCGGCTCGCCGATGCCGACGCCGCCGTGGTGATGAAGGTCGGGCGGCATCTGCCCAAACTGCGCCGCGCGCTCGAAACGAGCGGCCGGCTGCCACGCGCCATTTATGTCGAGCGCGGCACCATGGCGGACGCAGTCATGATCCCGCTTACCGCCAAAACGGACGACCACGCGCCCTACTTCGCGGTCGTGCTGGTGCCGGGCTGGGAGGAACGGCCATGAGCGGGCATCTCGCAATCGTCGGATTGGGACCGGGCGACGCCCGTTATCTCACGGCGGAAGCCGACGCGGCGCTGGCCGCCGCGCAAGCGCTCTATGGCTACGGCCCGTATCTCGACCGCGTGCCGGTGCGCGTGGGCCAAAGCCGCCACGCTTCCGACAATCGCGAGGAACGTGCCCGCGCCGCGGCGACGCTCGCTCACGCGGCGCAAGGCGCGCGCGTTGCCGTCATCTCCGGCGGCGATCCGGGCGTCTTCGCCATGGCTGCCGCCATTTGCGAGGAAATCGAATCCGGACCGGAAAGCTGGCGCGCGCTCGATGTCACCATCGTGCCTGGTATCACGGCGATGCTGGCCGTCGCGGCGCGGATCGGCGCGCCGCTCGGCCACGATTTCTGTGCGCTCTCGCTTTCGGACAATCTCAAGCCGTGGGAGCTGATCGAGCGGCGGCTCGATGCAGCGGCGGGCGCGGGCTTTGTGATCGCGCTTTACAATCCGGTCTCGCAGGCGCGACCGTGGCAATTTGCCGCCGCGATCAAGCGGCTTCGCCGGCATCTGCCGCCATCGACGCCGGTCGTGTTCGGCCGCGCCGTCGGGCGGCCGAACGAGGAGGTGAGCGTCGTCACGCTCGATGCCGCAGACGCGACGCAGGCCGACATGGCGACGCTCGTCATCGTCGGCTCGCGGGAGACCCGCGTGATCGCCCGCCCCGGGCGTGCGCCGCTCGTCTACACGTCGCGAGCCGTCGCGGAGGTGAGCGCATGATCAAGCCAGGCGAGTGCATCCTGCACCGACTCGACGGCCGGCGCCGCCGCCGCCGGCGGCCGTCGCAATATGATCACGGCGATGCCGAGTGCGCGCGCGGCGGCGATCTTGCCATAGGTGGCAGCGCCGCCGCTGTTCTTCGCGATCACGACTTCGATCCCGTGCGCGGTTATCAGCGCGCGGTCATCCGCCTCACTGAACGGCCCGCGGCCGGTCACGTAGTTCGCATGCGGCAGAGGAAGCAGCGGATCGACCGGATCGACGCTGCGGATGAGATAGTGATGCTGCGGCGCATCCTTGAATGGGGTGAGTTCGTTGCGGCCGAGCGTGACGAAGACGCGGCGAGGCGCTTGTCCCAGTATTCGCACCGCCTCGCGCACGTCGCTGACCTCGCTCCAGCGGTCGCCCGCAACCGCAACCCAGGGCGGCCGCCGCAGCGCCACGAACCGCAGATCGGTTTTGCGCGCGGCCTCCATGGCGTTCGCCGAGATGACGCTGGCGTAGGGATGCGTCGCGTCGACCAGGACGTCGATGCGCTCGTTGACGAGGTAGTTGGCAAGCCCCGCGGCGCCGCCAAAGCCGCCGCTGCGAACCGGCACGCCTTGGCGCGCGGGCGAAGCGGTGCGGCCGGCAAGCGAAAGCGTGACATTGAGCTCGCTGCGCCCGACCAAGCGTTCGGCCAACAGCCGTGCTTCCGTGGTGCCGCCAAGAATGAGGATGCGTGGCATGCCGCTCCCTGATGCGATCCGGCGTGACAGTGCCGCATCGCCGCGCTGGCTGTCCATCGTCGGCATCGGCGAGGACGGCGTCGACGGCCTGAGCGCGGCGGCGCGCGGGCTGATCGGCGCGGCGGAGATCGTATTCGGCGGGCGGCGTCATCTGAGCCTCGCGGCGCCGCTCATTCGGGGCGCGGCGCGGCCGTGGCCGAGCCCGTTCGACGGCGCTACCGATGAGGTGCTGCATCATCGCGGACGACAAATCTGCGTGCTGGCCTCGGGCGACCCCTTCCATTACGGCGTCGGCGCGGTGCTGGCGCGAAGGATCGATGCGCGCGAGATGATCGTCCTGCCGGCGCCGTCGGCGTTCAGCCTAGCGGCAGCGCGGCTCGGCTGGTCGTTGCCGCAGACGGGGCTTCTTTCGGTGCAAGGCCGCACGCTCGACCTCGTACGCCCGCATCTGCAGCCGGCCGCACGCATTCTGGCATTGACCTCCGACGGCGACGGACCCGCAGCTTTGGCAAAGCTCCTCGCGCAATCAGGCTTCGGCGCTTCGCATTTGACGGTGCTGGAAGCGCTCGGCGGGCCGCGCGAGCGGATCCGCGCAACAACCGCTGCGGCTTTCGACTTCGGCGCGGTCGATCCGCTGAATACGGTCGCGATCGAGGTTGCGCCCGCGCCGGATGCCCGCGTCATCGCGCGAGCGCCCGGGCTCGCCGATGAGCTTTTCGAGCATGATGGCCAGATCACCAAACGCGAAATCCGCGCGGTGACGGTGTCGGCGCTCGCGCCACGCCGCGGCGAGCTCTTGTGGGACATCGGCGCCGGCGCCGGCTCGGTCGCGATCGAATGGATGCTAGCCGACCCGACGATGCGCGCGGTCGCGATCGAGCGGCGTGCGGATCGCGCCGCGCGTATCCGCCGCAACGCCGCCGCCTTCGGCGTGCCGGGGCTCGGCATCGTGGAGGACGCGGCGCCGGCCGCTCTCGCCGGCCTCGCGCCGCCCGATGCGATCTTCATCGGCGGCGGCGCCAGCCATCCGGGCGTGCTCGACGCCGCGATCGCGGCGTTGCGCGCCAGCGGCCGTCTCGCGGTCAACGCCGTCACCCTCGAAACCGAGGCACTCCTGCTCGCCCGGCACGCGACGCTGGGCGGCGAACTTATTCGCATCGCGATTACGCGCGCCGGTGCCGTCGGCGGAAAAACCGGCTGGCGGGCGGCAATGCCGGTCACGCAATGGGTTTGGATAAAGCCATGATCGTCGCCGGCGTTGGATGCAGACGGGGCGCGCCGGCGCCCGATATCGAAGCGGCGGTCCGCGCGGCGCTGGCGCGCGCGAATATCACTGCGGACGCACTCGATGTCATCGCCACGATTGCGGTCAAGCGCGGCGAGGCCGGCATTCAAGCGGCGGCGGAGAAACTCGGCGTCTCCGTCATCGTGGTCTCGGATGCGGACCTGCAAACCGCAACCGACCGCAGCGAAACCCGATCCGAACGCGTGCTCGCGCTTACGGGCCTGCCCTCGGTCGCGGAAGCGGCGGCGCTCGCCGCGGCCGGACCGGCCGCGCGCCTCATCAGCCCGCGACTGGTGGTCGGTGCCGCCACCTGCGCGCTGGCCGCTTCGGAACAAATGCCAAGAGGCGCATGATGACCGTGCATTTCATCGGCGCCGGCCCGGGCGCGGCGGACCTCATCACCGTACGCGGCCGCAATATCATCGCGCGCTGTCCGGTCTGTCTCTATGCCGGCTCGATCGTGCCGTCTGAACTGCTCGCGCACTGCCCACCTAGCGCGCGCATCGTCGATACGGCAACGCTGTCGCTCGACGAGATCGACGCGGAATTTGCCGCTGCCCACGCCGCCGACTTCGACGTGGCCCGGCTTCATTCCGGCGATCTGTCGATCTACTCGGCGCTCGCCGAGCAACTGCGCCGGCTCAAGCGGCGCGGCATCCCCTATACGCTGACGCCGGGTGTGCCGGCCTTCGCGGCGGCGGCGGTGGCGTTGGAATGCGAGTTGACCGTGCCCGAAATCGCGCAAAGCGTGGTGCTCACCCGCATGCCTGGCCGCGCCTCGCGCATGCCGGAGACGGAAAAACTTGCGACATTCGCGGCTAGCGGCGCCACCCTCGTCATCCATCTCGCGATCCACGCCATCGCGACCATTGTCAAAGAGCTGACGCCATTTTATGGCGCCGACTGCCCGGCGGCGGTCGTGGTGCAGGCAAGCTCGCCTGCTCAGCGCATCCTGCGCGGCACGCTTTCCGATATTGCCGCGCAGGTGTCCTCAGCGCGGATCGAACGCACGGCGCTTGTTATCGTCGGCCGCGCGCTCGCCGCGCAGAATTTTCGCGAGAGTGCGCTCTATGACGCCGATTATCGTCGCCGCTTTCGGGGAGGCGGCAGTTGAGCACGCGCCTAGCCAGTCTTGAACGGCGCGCGGCCAACGAGGGCGCCCTCGCGGTCGAACACAACGATCTCGATGGCGATGTCGCGACCTGCGACCACGCGTTCGGCCGTTTGCTGCGCGGCATGCGCGACCGCATCGCCGAGGGCGACGCCTTCGGCGTGTGTCAGCGCAAAAACTTCCGCCGCCGTGTTGGCTGTCACGATGCGCGCGCACAGTCTTGCCGAGCCGCCGGCCGCCTGCGCAAGGGCGGCGAGCAGCGCGCGGTCGACGATGCCGCGCTTGGAGTGAAGATCGGTGAGACCTTGCGCGAGCTTGCTTATCTTGGCAACGCCGCCGGCAATGGTGATGCGCGGCACCGGATGCGCACGCAAATATTTGAGCATGCCGCCGACAAAGTCGCCCATGTCGATCAGCGCGATCTCGGGCAAACCGTGAAGCTTTTGCACCGCAGCCTCCGAGCTGGCGCCGGTTGCGCCGGCGATGTGGGCGAGACCGGCGGCGCGCGCGACATCGATGCCGCGGTGGATCGAGTGGATCCACGCCGAGCACGAATAGGGTACGACGATCCCGGTGGTGCCGAGGATCGACAAGCCGCCGACGATGCCGAGTCGTCCGTTGAGCGTTTTCGCCGCCAGCGCCGCGCCGCCGGGAATGGCGATCTCGATGTCGGCGTCGGCCGCGCCTCCGGCCGCGGCGGCAACTTCGGCGATGGCGTCGCCGATCATGCGCCGCGGCACCGGATTGATCGCGGGCTCGCCCGGCGGGACCGGAAGGCCGGCCCGCGTCACCATGCCGACGCCCTCACCCGCGCGAAATGTCACGCCCGCGCCCGGCACCCCGGCGCGCACGGTGGCGAGGACGAGCGCGCCATGCGTCACGTCGGGATCGTCGCCGGCGTCCTTGATCACGCCGGCGGTTGCGGAGCCTTCGTCCTTCCGCGTCATCGCCAGCGCGAAACTTGGGCGCTCGCCTCGCGGGAGCGTCACTTCGACCGGATCGGGAAATTCGCCGGTTATGAGCGCCGCAAACGCCGCCTTCGCCGCCGCGGCGGCGCAGGTGCCGGTAGTCCATCCCCGGCGCAAAGGGCGTTGCTGCCTCTCCATGCTTCTCCCTTTAGTGCGGCACGGAGCAATCGTCACCACGGGAGCGCGCCGCCATGACGGCCTGGGATGCACTGGCAGTACGACGCGGCGGCGCTCCAGTCTTGGCTCCGGGTCAGGTCTGGCTCGCGGGCGCCGGGCCGGGCGATCCCGGCCTGCTCACGCTCGATGCGCTCGCCGGTCTCAACCAGGCCGACGTGGTCGTGCACGATGCGCTGGTCGATCCGCGCGTATTGGCGCTTGCCAATCCGCAAGCGCGGCTCGAATTCGCCGGCAAGCGTGGGGGCAAGCCATCGGCGACACAAGGCGACATCAGCCGACGCCTGATCGAGCTGGCGCGCGCCGGCCAACGCGTGCTGCGGCTCAAGGGCGGCGATCCCTTCGTATTCGGACGCGGCGGCGAGGAGGCGAAGGCGCTCGCCGCCGCCGGCGTGCCCTTCCGTGTCATCCCCGGCGTCACCGCCGGGCTGGCGGCACTCGCCGCGGCGGCCATCCCGGCAACGCTGCGCGGCGTCAACCGCGCGGTCATCTTCGCCGCTGGCCACGGCGCCGACGAGGATTTCGATTGGGCGCCGCTCGCCCGCGCCCGACAGCCGATCGTGCTCTACATGGTGATGCACAATCTCGAACATATTGCCGCTGAGTTGATGGCAGCGGGGCTCGCGGGGCCAACGCCCGCCGCGATTATCGCGTCGGTGGCCACGCCAAAAGAGCGTGTCCTGGTCTCGAAGCTGGAACGACTTTCCGCCGATGCTCGCGAGCAAAAATTCGAACCCCCGGCGATCGTGGTGATCGGCGAGATCGTGAATTTTCGCGCGCTGCTCCTTGGCGAGGAGGCATCGGCCGAGAAAAACAAAAAGGAGCGAGAGTGACGGCGCGCGGGCTCATCATCGCCGCGCCGCATTCCGGCGCCGGCAAGACCACAGTGACGCTTGCGCTCATGGCCGCGCTTGGGCGGCGCGGACTTGTCGTGCGCGCGGCGAAAGCCGGGCCCGATTATATCGATCCGGCGTTCCACGCCGCCGTTACCGGCTCGGCCAGCGTCAATCTGGACAGCTGGGCGATGTCGCGCGAACTTCTCGACGCGCTCGCCGCACAAACGGCGGAGGGCGCCGATGTCTTTGTGATCGAAGGTGTCATGGGCCTGTTCGACGGCTCCTCCGCAGCGCCCGGGCAACGCGGCGCGACAGCCGATCTCGCCGCGCATTTGGATCTACCGGTCCTACTGGTGCTCGATGTCGCGCGCCAGGCGCAGTCGGCCGCGGCTGTGGTGCGGGGTTTTGCCTCGTACGATCCGGCGGTGAAGATCGCAGGCGTGATCCTCAACCGCGTCGGCAGCGAACGGCACCGGGCGCTCGTCGCCGACGCCATCGCCGAGGTCGATATTCCGGTCCTCGGCGCACTGCCGCGCGAGGCGGCGCTGGTGCTGCCGGAGCGTCACCTCGGCCTGGTTCAGGCCCGCGAGCACACTGAACTTGGCTCACTCATCGACCGACTCGCCACGACGGCCGAGTGCTATCTCGATCTCGACGCCATTATCGCGCGCGGCGCACCGTTCATGACCGCCCCGGCAGTGGCGCGACCGCTACATGTTCCGGCCCTGCCGCCGCCCGGCCAGCGCATCGCGCTAGCGAGCGATCAAGCCTTCAGCTTCGTTTATCCACACCTCGTCGAGGCGTGGCGCCGTGCCGGCGCCGAGGTCATTGCATTTTCGCCGTTAGCCGACGAGCCACCGCCCGAGAGCGCCGATAGCTGTTGGCTGCCCGGCGGATATCCGGAACTGCACGCCGATGCGCTCGCCGCCGCGCGAAGATTTTCCCAAGGTCTGCGACGCTTTGCCGAGACGCGCCCGGTGCATGGCGAATGCGGCGGCTACATGGTTCTGGGCGAAAGCCTTGAGGATGCGGCGGGGCGGCGGCACGCCATGGCCGGATTGCTCGGGCATGCAACGAGCTTCGCCAAGCGCCAATTGCATCTCGGCTACCGCACGGCGCGGCTCTTGTCGGACGGTGTTCTGGGTCGCAGCGGAACGATCGTGCGCGGCCACGAATTCCATTACGCCTCGCTCACGTACGCCGGCGGCGACGAGCCGTTCGCCGAGTTGACCGACAGCGAAGGTCGTGGCGCTGTGAAGGCTGGCGGCCGGCGCGGCCGCGTTACCGGCGCATTCTTCCACGCTATCGCTGCGGCAGATGGGTAAGCTGACGCCAGCACCACCGATCTAGGCATTGGCGCGGACGATCTCTTCCTCGACATCGCGCAGCCGATCCTTGCCAAAGAAAATTTCGTTACCCACGAAGAAAGTCGGGGCGCCGAACGTACCGCGCCCGACAGAGGCTTGCGTGTTCGCGAGCAGGCGGTCCTTGACCTCGGGGTCCTGGGTCCGAGCCAGCAAGGAAGCGGCGTTAAAGCCGGACTCTTCGAGAGCCGCCCGCACCACCTCGGGGTCGTCCATCTTCTTCGGCTCGGCCCACATGTGGCGGAACATCTCGTCGACATAGCGCTCGAACACGCCGTCGAACTGCGCCGCAACCGCGCCGCGCATGATCAAGAGCGTATTGATTGGGAAGAACGGATTGAACGTGAAGCGCGCGATGTTGTGGCGCCGGACGAAGCGCTCTCGCTCCAGCGCCTCATATTCCAGCCGATTCTTGATGCCGGCCATGCTTTCCGCCGGCGAGCGATTATTGGTCAGTTTGAAAACGCCGCCCAAGAGAATCGGCACATAGGTAAATTTGACACCGGTGCGCCGCTCGATTTCGGGAACCACCAAATGCGCCAGATAGGCATTTGGACTGCCGAAGTCGAAATGGAATTCCACTTTGGTCATCTCAGCAGACCTCCCGATAGGGCCGCATGTCGACTCGAAGGTCCAGGCGTCGCGCGGCTGTCGGTAGAGTTGCCAATGCGCCTCGGCAACCGACGGGTGCATGAGCTGATCCGGATCGAGACGCTCCAACGCCTCGGCGCCGGACTGCTGCTTGATGCGCTCGCGTACGAACGCCGTATCGACGCCGGCGTCGATGACCAGATGCGCGACATGGATGTTTTTTGGACCGAGCTCGCGCGCCATGCTCTGCGCGACCGCGCGCAGGCCGGCCTTGGCGCCGGCGAACGCCGCATAGCCGCCACCGCCGCGAACGCTAGCGGTCGCGCCGGTAAAGAAGATGCCGCCCCTGCCGTGCGGCAGCCTGGTTCGGGCGGCCTCGCGTCCGGTCAGGAATCCGGCATAGCAGGCCAATTCCCAAACCTTGCGAAACACGCGCTCGGTCGTCTCCAGCAGCGGGAAATTGACGTTTCCGCCGACATTGAAGATGCAAACTTCAAGCGGGGCATGCGCGTCGGCGGCGCGCAGGAAGCCGGCGATATCGTCTTCCTTGCGGGCATCGAGCCCGCGGGCCACGATCTCGTCGCCGGCCGCTTCGATGTCAGCAACCAGTGGTGAGAGCTTGTCGGCATTGCGCCGGCCGGCGAAGATCGTAAAACCCTCGGCCGCGAATTTTTTGGCGATCGCCGAGCCGATGAAATCGCCGGCACCGATCACGGCCGCGGTGGCATTTCGCTTCGCCAACCCGTCCTCCTCCGCCGCGCCGACGTCTCGATGTCGTCGGGCGGCCGCCCAGTCAAACATTATGCGCCGTCTGTCCCATTGGCGAAACAGCGCTTTCTGGGCAACTACCCAGCTTGGATGCAACTTGCCAAGGGGTCCGCTTACCCCCACCATGAGCGCTTGGGAAAGCGACAGCGTGGCTATTGGCGTCGTGGCGCACAAACCGGGGGCAACGAAGTCGTGGCGGAGGAAGCCAGCAATATCATCACCGAGACGGCGGCGCGGATTTTCGCGGACTTCGCCGATCCCCAGACCATCAACCGAGCCA
>Ga0181532_10003730_pt1 | contig 13617 bp, 8 predicted proteins | sample PEATcosm2014_Bin_33_FD_119768 | JGI IMG/M metagenome (GOLD analysis project Ga0181532, IMG submission 119768) | Peatland microbial communities from MTU Mesocosm Facility, Houghton, MI, USA - PEATcosm2014_Bin11_30_metaG | ecosystem: Environmental > Terrestrial > Soil > Wetlands > Peat | place...
GACGTGCTCGGCAGCCGTCCGCAGGCGTTCCCGGTGGAGGGCACAGTCTTCATGGCAGCGCGGCAGGCGCTCATCCAACGCGCGTTGCCGCACGTCATCGACCAGGATCGCCGCTCGCTGCTGATCGGCCTGGGAATTGAGGACCGTCAAACGGTGCGTGGCCTGAGTGATCTCGCGGATCTTTTCGAGCTCGAGCCGGCGCTGTGCCACCAGCTCGTGTCGGCAAGCGTCGACTGCTGTGGCCAGTTCGTCGCACTGCCGCTCTTGGACAGCCAGAGCCTCTTTGCGGGAGGCCAGCTCGAAACCCAATCGCGCACATTGTTCGAGGGCCGCGGCAATGTTGCGTTCGGCATCGCGCATCCGGGAGTGGATCAACGCGCGTTGACGGCGCAGGCGAACGAGATCGGCGTCCATCTCGCGGAGACGGGCGGTCTGGTGCCGCGCCGTCGCCTCGTGGCCGGCCGCCTCTTCACGGTAGACTGCCCTTTGTCGCTCGACCTCGCGGAGGTTGTCATCGACATCGGAGATGCCGGCATCGACCCCGGCCAACGCGGCCTCGATCTCGCCAAGCCGAGCATTGAATCCGTCGAGAAGTGATTGCTCGTGGGCAAGGGCCTGCTCGATTGCGGCTAGTTTCGACGAATGTTCGCGGTGTTGATCGGCGGCCAGACCCAGCCAGAGCTCGCGGAGTTGTTCGGAGACCTGGCGGTACTTGGCCGCTTTGACGGCCTGGCTGCGGATCGTGTTGAGTTGGGCCTCCACTTCATCGACGATGTCGGTCAGCCGCGCCACATTCTGGTCGACGCGCTCGAGCTTGCGTTCCGCATCGACTTTGCGCGTCTTGAAGCGGCTGATGCCGGCCGCCTCCTCAAACACGAGCCGCCGGGCCGACACGTTCGCCTGCAGGATCTGCTCGACGCGCCCCTGCTCGATGATGCAGTAGCTCGCCGATCCCGCGCCTGTTCCCAGGAAGAGATCGCGGATGTCCTTGAGGCGGCTCGACGCGCGATTGATCAGGTACTCGGCTTCGCCGCTGCGATAGATCCGCCGGCCGATCTGAACTTCCCGCGCCTCGATCGGCAGGAAGCCCGACGAGTTGTCGAAGGTCAGCGTTGCTTCTGCAAAAGCGCTCGGCTTGCGATTGGAAGCGCCATTGAAGATGACGTCGGTCATCTCCTTGCCGCGGAGGCTCTTGGCGCTTTGGTCGCCCAGGATCCACTTGATCGAATCGACGACGTTGCTTTTGCCGCTGCCGTTGGGTCCGACGACGCCGGTGATTCCCGGAGCGAAATCGAAACGGATCCGGTCCGCAAAGCTCTTGAAACCGAAGATTTCGAGAGACTTGAGCATGAGGGATTAGGGGCGAGTGGTGAGGGGCGAGCGAAGAGGGGTGAAGACAAGCGAAGCGTGCCTTTGGATTGGCTCGCCCCTCGGCCCTCATCCCTCGACTACGGTTCTTTGTTCCCGGACACGCCGTCGGTGCCGAAACTGAAGAGCCGCCAGAAGCTGAATCGACTGGGCGGCGAGCTCGGAGTGTCCAGCTGGTCGATCGGATCGACATTGGTTGCCGCCGGCGCCTTGCCGTCGGCCGACTTGCCGTCTGGCGTCTTATCCGGAGAAGCCGGCTTCGCGCTCGACGTCTTGGCAGCAGAGGATGAATCGCTCGACGGTTTTGTGTCGGTCGCAGCCACCGCCGTGCTTTCGTCGGTCGTGGACGCTTTCGACCCCTTCACGGTTAAAGCAAAGTCGTCGTCGGTGGTCCCATGACGAGATTTTTTGCGACCGGTTTCCGGCTTGTCATCCGCGGAGCTCGCACGTTCGCCCGCGTCTTCGTCAGGGCCGCTCTTGGAGGCAGGCTTTTCGATTTCGATTGAGAACAGGTTGGGACCTGCGTTCGAGCTGCCGACGCGTTTCTTTCCTTTCGGCGCCGAATCCGCTCCGTCCGCCAGGCCGTTCCGCTCGTAGAACCGACCCGCTCGAGGCAGAGCGTCGATCTCGAGACGTCCGGCCAGGTTCCGTTGGGCATTGGCTTCCGTCAGGAACTGGGCGACGTCGGGAAAAGTCGCTCCGAGCTCGGAGACAGCGAGAATGACGTCTTCGACACGCGTCGACACGACCTTCCGCTGGTCCTCCTGGCCTACGGCGAAGCGGCTCACCCGAACCTTCGTGCTGCCCGCCGGGGCTGAAACCAGGATGCAGGTGCCGGCCCGTGCGAACAGAGGCGTGCGCAGCTCCTGATCGGCCCCGAACAAAACAACTTCGGTCTTCTTGCAGTTCGTCAGATGCACCAAGGGCGGTCCGCCGGTCGCCAGGACATGCAGGCTGAACCGGTCGTTGATCTTCCGGCCATGCACGAAGGGATCGTTCGCGTCGAGCGTCGTCAGCGCGCGGAAGGCGCCGTACCGCGTCTCGGAGCTGTCCACGTCCATCAGTTCCCGCAGCTTCACGTGAACTTCCGGATCCTCGAGGCTGGCCATCGCCGCCAGCGCAAAGATGCGGAAGGCGTACTGATTTCGCGCGGCATCCGCGAGCTCGTCCAGCCCCGCCGCGTCGCCCAGATAGGCCAACGCGACGGCCGCGTTGTAGCGAACTTCCGGATCTTTGCTCTTTAGTCCCGCCTTCAAAATCGGAGCGGACGATTCGCCGATCCCTTCGAGCTCCAGCGAGGCCGCGCTGGCAGTCTCCGCGTTCAACAGTTCCCATTTCAGCCTTTTCATGCGGACCTGACGCGCGACGTCGGTTTCGCGGAAGGCGATTTTGCGGATGACGTCCAGGTAGCGCGGATAATTGTCGCGATATTTCGAGAGCACTTTGAGCTTGATTTGCTGATCGGTCTTGGCTTCGGCCAGCGCGATCTGCTCGCCATGCTTGTCGTACTCAAAAAATCGCCGTCCGATCGCGGCCGCGATGCGGACAGCGTTCCGCTCGCTGCGGAAATCGTTCCTCAGATACAATTGGAGATCCCGGTCCATCTTCGACTTGCCGCCGGCCACGATCCGTCCTCGGCGAAGAACGCCGGCGAGGGTGGCCGTATTGCCGTGCGCAGCCGACACCAAAATTGGTCCTCGGGCCGTTGCCAGCTCTTTGCCTTTTTTATCTCCCTGGCCAGGCACGGTCACATGCTCGGCCAGATAGGTCTCCATCAAATAACCGCCGTTGAGGCTTTTCACTTTGCTCCGCTCCGGCAGGCTCACTTCGACGTCGAAGTGCTCCCCTTCCCGAATGAGCGGAGGCAGATAGGCGGTGATCAGGACGATGGCGACGTTCGGCGACTTGAGGAGCTTGTTGGGGTTCGGGACTCCTCGGCGTTTCATGTCTCCCAGGACCATTTCGCGGGCCAGTGATGGAGGCGGGTCCTCGCCGGTGCCGTCCAACCCGACGACTAGGCCGGCGCCTTGAAGCATCAACACATTTTGTCCGACGACCTGCGTGAATTGTCCGATCAACGGGACTTTGTCTTTGACGTCGAACTCGTCGATGTCGTTGCCATCGTCATACTTGTCGGCCGCGTTCGATTTCTTGGATTTGAAGAGACCGGCGTGGAGCGTAGCGCCCACGCAAACACTCAATGCCATCGAAAAGATGGCCGTCCAAGCCAGGCCGGTGTGACGCTTCATCGGGGCATCTCCCTTTGCATGCGACGACTCTTGGCCGTCCCTGCAAATGTGGGACGAAATTCAAGCGGCTTCGAACAAGGGACCGAACAGAGCGCGATCCAAGACACGAACGGACCGCATCTCTCAGGATAAGTTCGATTCGAAATCGTGGATTGAAGAACGGAGAATGACGAGAGAAAGGTGATCTGGCTGGCGGAGAATAGGTACCCGGCCAAAACCGGTCAAGGCGAGTTCATCGGCCCCCTTTAAGCGGGGTGCACGACACGGTTTGCAGAAGACGTGCACCCAGAAAGGGTGCTCTCGCCGATCAGCGACATCGCATTGATACTGCGGATCTAACCCCGCGGTATAGATTATGCGGGGGCAGCCCTCCGACCCGTACTCTCAGTTCTTCAGCTGGACAATGCACTCGATTTCAACGGCGATATTGCCGGGAAGCGATCCCATTCCCACGGCACTGCGTGCCGCCCTTCCCCCCTCGCCAAAGATCTCCACCATCAATTCGCTGAAGCCGTTGATGACCTGCGGATGCCGCTGAAAATCAGCCGTGGCGTTGACCATCCCCAGCACTTTGAGAATCCGATCGACGCGATCGAGACTGCCGAGTTGGGACTTCAGGGTCGCCAGGATCGTCAGCCCCACTTGCCGGGCCGCGTGCTTACCCTGCTCCTCAGTCAAATCGTCGCCGACTTTGCCGCAAATCATGGCTCCGTCCGGCAAGTTCGGGCCATGGCCAGAGACGTAGACGATGTTGCCGGCCTGTACAATGGGGTTATACACCCCGGCAGGTTTGGGAGCCGGCGGTAGCTGCAAGTTCAACTCGTCAAGACGGGCATCCGCACTCATGATGGCGACCTCGGTAATGCTGGGGACGATTTGCCGAGCCTGCTACCAACGACGGGCCGCACGAACCATCCTCGGCCCCTGAGGATACCCAGATTCGGCGACCAACTCCAATCAGGCCACCGTGGCCTGCCGAACTCCAAGGCACGGCGACTCGTAGACTGCTGTAACACGCGTCTTTACAATGGCTTTTGCACTTAGATCGGGGCGCCGTCGGGACTCCGTCCCTGATTTCGCCCCGAACGGCCGCTGAACTCGATCTCGCGGAGCTCGCACAGATATGGAACCTGGAAGGCTGATCCTCTACATCATCTTTGGCGTGGTGGTAATCGTCGGGCTCGCGTTTCTGTTCATGTTTGCGCGGTACTTCAAACTCTGGCTCCAAGGATTCGTGTCGCGCGCGCGGATTGGTCCCTTCGCACTCATCGGCATGTCCCTGCGAAAGGTCAATCCCCGAATCGTCGCCGAAACGAAGATCATGGCGGTCCAGGCGGGCCTCACGGACATCACCACCAACGCGATTGAGGCCCACTACCTGGCGGGGGGAAATATCCGGCGTGTGGTGCAGGCGCTCATTGTCGCCCACCGGGCCCGAATCGACCTCAACTGGGACATCGCGGCAGCCATCGATCTGGCGGGGCGAAACGTCCTGGAAGCCGTTCAAACGAGCGTCGATCCCAAAGTCATCGACTGCCCCGATCCACGTCGCACCGGCCGCACGACGCTGGACGGCGTTGCCAAAGACGGAATTCAGCTCAAGGCTCGCGCCCGCGTCACCGTGCGAACGAACCTGGCCCAACTCGTCGGCGGCGCGACGGAAGAGACCATCATCGCTCGCGTGGGCGAGGGAATCGTCTCGGCCATTGGATCGTGCCCGTCGCACAAGGACGTCCTGGCGAACCCCATGCTGATTGCCAAAGCCGTCTTGGATAAGGGGCTCGATTCGCAGACGGCCTACGAGATCGTGTCCATCGACATTGCCGACATCGACGTCGGAGACAACATCGGCGCCCGGCTCATGGCCGACCAGGCGGAGGCCGATATGCGCATCGCCCGCGCCAAGGCCGAAGAAACCCGTGCCAACGCGGTTGCCCGCGAGCAAGAGATGCGGGCCCTGACGAAGGAAAACCAGGCCGCCGTCGTGCTAGCCGAAGCGGAGATCCCAAAGGCAATGGCAGCCGCATACCGCGACGGGCATCTCCGCGTACACAACGGCGAGGTCGCCTGACCGCGTTTCTCCGAAGACTCGTTCGCAGCGGCCCAAACAAACAGGCCAGCGCGCAGCACGAGCCGGAGCCATGAGCCTCCGGAGTCCTCAATCGGCAACGTCATTCCACTCGCTCGCTGCCACTTCTCGTTAGACTTACTCCGTCCGTCAATACGACCGTGCACAGACTAACCAGACCTTCGCGGCTGCGGCTTGTGCCGGTGCTGAAGGCACCTCGGACCGCTTCAAAGCTTTGACGGCAGCATGCCGATGCTCCCAGCGTCTAAGGCGGCACGGGATCGTTGTAACATGTTGAAAACAATCGGCTTTGTCGATTCCGCCTGACATGCCGAGTACGCCGGTCCGGCCGTTAAAACGGCTCAAGCCAGTTGAGAACGGCCGCCGCCTTGAGTACGATTGATTGGCAGGATCGAAGTCGTTGTCCTTGGGCGCGACAGGTCCAAATCGAGCAGGTCCAAATCGAGCCTGGGCTTCCATACGAGGAGGTTTCGTTCCGATGAGCGAAACTTTGACCGTCGGACTGACAAATCAACAGCGGGATCTTTTACTGCGGGGGCTGCGCTTCGTCCGCAGCGCCGTCGCGCTGGAAATCCGCGAGCCGAGCCCCGAGGTCGATGCCGACCGGGCCACGCAAATGCGCGAGATCGGCCGACTCGTCGAGCAGTTGGAAGATACCCGATCGGCTGGTGCGGCCGCTCGCGTCTCGTAATCGGGATGCGTTACCAGCACGTCTGCATCGAAGCGGTCTGCCACACCCTTCCGTCGGAAGTCGTCGCTTCCGCGGAAATCGAAGCCCGCCTGCGTCCGGTCTATGAGCGTCTCGGGCTGCCAGAGGGGCGTCTCGAGCTGATGACCGGCATCCGCGAGCGGCGTTTCTTTCCCCGTGGAACCCGTCCCGGTCAAATCAGCGCCGAGACGGCACGCCGCGCGATCGACGAATCGGGCATCGACCGCGGCTCGTTCGGCGCCCTCGTCCACGGCTCGGTCTGTCGCGACCAGCTCGAACCGGCCACCGCCAGTTTCGTGCATCACGAGGCGGCTTTGCCGGGGACCGCGTTCGTGTTCGACATTAGCAACGCCTGCTTGGGGCTGCTCAACGGCGTCGTGCTGATCGCCGACATGATCGAGCTGGGCCAAATCCGCGCCGGCGTCGTCGTGGGAACCGAAGACGGCCGGGCGCTGGTCGAAAGCACGATCGATTCGCTGCTGGCCAACCCTGCGTTGACTCGCCGGGACATAAAGGCCGATTTCGCCTCCCTGACAATCGGTTCCGGTTCCGCCGCCATCGTGCTTTGCGATCGCAAGCTGAGCCGCCGCGGACACCGGCTGCTGGGAGGATCCTTCCGCGCCGACACAACCAACCATGAGCTCTGTACGGGAGGTGCCGGCGACCAGCACTCCGCCGACCAGCTCCGCATGCGGACCGATGCGGAATCGTTGCTCTACGCCGGAATCGACCTGGCTGCCGAGACGTGGTGCGAAACGAAGCGAGTTTTGAACTGGTCGACGGCGGACGTCCAGAAGGTCTTCACTCATCAGGTCGGCCGGGCGCACCGCAAGCTGTTGTTCGAACGCCTCGGTCTCGCTCCGTCGCTCGACCTGCCCACGGTCGAGTTCCTGGGCAACACCGGCGCGGTCGCACTCCCCACGGCCCTTTCGCTCGGCATCGAGCAGGGCCGCATTCAATCCGGCGAGCGTGTCGCCCTGCTGGGCATCGGCAGCGGCCTCAACGCGCTGATGCTAGGGCTCGAATGGTAGACCATTCGCAAACCACGTAGGACAAGCTGCTAGCTTGCCGAAGATCAAGGAACGTTTTGCAGGTCCGCCGGGATTTCTTTTCGATCCGCCACTTGCAGTGCCACCAGCCTCGTTTGCAGTGCTCGCACGCGCGCCGGCTCGCGTTCGGCCAAGTCGTGTTTTTCATAAGGATCGGCAGCCAGGTTGAACAGTTCGGCTCTCCCATCGGTGCCGACGATCAGCTTCCAGTCTCCGTGCCGCACCGCGTTCCCTTTGTGATAGGGCCAATACAAGGTCCGCGGCGGCGGCGAAACTCGGCCGGTAATCACGGGCCACACGTTTTGTCCGTCCCACGCCAGGTCGCGCGGCGGCCGTGCTCCGACCAGCGCCGTGAGCGTTGGAAACCAGTCGACCGCGTGCATCGGTGCCGTAATCTTGGCCGGTTTGAGAACGGACGGCCAATTTACAAACGCGGGCACGCGGATTCCACCTTCGTAGAGCTCCCCCTTCTGGCCGCGGAGCGGCGCGTTGCTGCTGAGGAATGGAGTCGGCGGGACCTTGGAAACGTAGGCATTGTCTCCCTTCCAAAGACCGCCGTTATCCGAAGTGAAGTCGATCAACGTGCGCCCGCGCTGGCCCGTCTCGTCCACTGCCGCAACCAGTTGACCGACTTTCGCGTCGAGCTGCGTGACGAAGGCCGCAAATCGCCGCCGCGATTCGTTTCTCTTCGGATCGGGGTCGAACGATTGGCCGGCGTACATCGCCTTGTACTCATCGGGCGCGTCGACCGGAATGTGGACGGCATTGAACGCCATGTACAGAAACCAAGGCTCGTGCTTCTCGCGAATCCAGCGAACGGCCTGCGCCGCGGTCTGATCCGTCACGTTCCCCTTGCCGTACTCATCCAGCGGCACGCAGTCACGGTGCCAGGTCTTCATGTACGGCCCCTTGCGGTACAGATGCGTCCAGGGATCGACGGCACTCGTGAGCGAACCGTAGCTGTGCTCGAATCCATAGTGGTTCGGCCCCCATTCCATCCGCGAGCCGAGATGCCACTTGCCGGACTGGTACGTGGCATACCCACGAGACCGCAGGACCGACGCCAGCGTCTCGGTCCCCGAAGGAAGGGCCCGGAGGTTGCTGGGACGAAGCGTGTGCGGACCGAAGCGGCTGGGATAACGTCCGCTCATCAGGGCCGTGCGGGTCGGCGTGCAGACCGGCTGCACATAGTGTTGATCCAGCTCCACCCCTTCGTGGACGAGCCGATTCAAGTTCGGCGTTTGGATCGGCGCTCCGTGCCAGCCGACGTCATTCCAGCCCAGATCGTCGGCAAGGATGAAAACAATGTTTGATCGGGTCGGCAATACGGCTGCACAACCTGTGAAATACGAGATTTGGACGAAGACAGCGCCAAGCACTAAAACCTTTAGTGCAGCTATTTCGTGTAGCAAATGGCCGCATAAAGCGGTTCTTGCTGAGACCAGGCAAGAACGAGAGTCTCTCATGAGCGCGGTTTCTTCTCGCGGGGCAGCTCACACTTTTGCCGCCAGCTGCACGGATAGACGATCGGAAGCGTCGCCCACTGGTTCGGACGGCGGCTTCGGCCCGTCAGCTGAGTATTGTCGGACAAAGCGCTGCGTCGGTCAAACGGCCCCGTGGCGGTGAAACGAAGGGACGAAGCAGAACCGAACCTGCGGGCAACATGAAACGCCGAGGACGCCCAAGCAGCAGGAAAAAAGCGGCGGCAGTCCCACGGTTCTGTCTGGCACTGGAAACAGACCGACGTCTGGTACGACACGTTGGCCGGTACGAAGAAACGGGTCCCCCTCTTTGACGAAGACGGCGTCCGCAGCCGCGAGAGCGCGTCGCGCAGGCTGTTCGCGTGCAGCGTCGTTCTCCGCATCGCTGTGGACGAATTGGTTGATCTGCTGCCTGAGCGAATCGGTCGCCGGTCAGCCGATTCTGGCACTGGTCGATCCGGCAAACGACCCGTCGATGATGATGCGGGCCTTCCGGACCGTTCGATTGCCTGATGGGCATGCTCCGCTTCGTATGGTGGGCAATGCTTTCGTGCTGAAAGCACTTTGGTGACGCGACGAGAGCCTCGCTTTTACCGATGATTTCCGCCGCGGGACCGCTACATCTGGATGGAACGCGCTCTAAATGTCGTACGACGAAGTGGGCGACGTTTGTGCGTACGGCGCGGTGCTCGAAGGAGACTTATTTGCGGAAAGGAATCGTCTCCGAAAGGCTTTGGCTCGCGTCAGTGCGTTTCGGACACTCTGACCGAGAATCTGGCCATAATTCAAGACCTGTTTGCAAAGGTAATCATCAGCGCCCTCTTCGATCAGTTGTGTGGCGATATCGGCCGTCGCAACTCCGGAAACGGCGACAATGGGGACAATCGGATCGATCTGGCGAAGGCGTCGCAGGCAACTCAGGCCATCTCCCTTGCTGAGATGATAATCCAGGATCACCACGTCGATGCCGCCTTCCAAGAAGGTTTGAATGGCCTCTTCCTCGCTTGTCGCGGTCTGGATGGAAAATTCGTAGTCGTGAAGCTTTTCAAGGGACCGGGCGACCAGCGCCTGTTGAATTCGATCATCGTCAATGTGCAACAAGCGGATGACAGTAGAGTTCATGGTCGGTCCTCACGAATGGGATCACTTTGGCCCGCGCTGTTCGGACTAATCCAGTTAATTAACAACGGGTACAAGGGGTTTCGCCCGCTCAGCTTCGCCTCCCGGACGCGCCGCGTTGGCTTCACCGTCTTTGCCCGCCGCGACGAACTCGGTGATTTTTTCCAGAAGCCGGTCTAAATGGTTTTCGAGGTCGTGAAATTCCTGCTTTGCCGGGCCAAGCTCGCCAGAATGGCCGATATCCTCCAACGTTTGTGCCGCCTCGAATGCGTCGGCGGAGCAGAAGGGAATCAACGCTCCTTTGAGCCTGTGAGCCGTTTTCTCAATGCGCACCGCGTCCAGGGCAGCCGTCGCGTCGCCGATTTGCGCCAGTAGTTGCGGAGCATCTTCGGCCAGCAGGGAGGCCAATTCGCGCAGAAAACCGACATCACCGTCGACGCGCGCCAGTGCGGCCGCTTCATCGAACACGAGCGGGGGACTTGAGGACGCACGAACGGCTGTTAGCACCCGACGCAACTCGGTGAACGTGACGGGCTTCGAGACGTAGTCGTCCATTCCCGCGGCCAGGCATCGCTCGCGATCGCCTTTGATCGCGCGGGCGGTCATGGCAATGATCGGCAGGTGCCGGCCGGTTGCCCGTTCCCGGGCGCGAATCGCGGCCGTCGCTTCAAACCCGTCCATTTCCGGCATCTGTACATCCATGAACGCCAGGTCGAAGGTGTTTTGCTCGACAGCCAGCAACGCCTTTTTGCCATCTTCGGCGATCGTGACCTGATGACCGTCTTTCTTCAGCATGCGGACCGCAACTCGTTGGTTGATGCGGTTGTCTTCCACCAGCAAGATTCTCAAACCGCGGTCTGCCGTCGTGCCGGATCCGCCGCCAGCGGAGTCGGAGACCGTCGTCGAGTTTGAGGAATCCTGGGCCGTCAGTGGCCGGGAGGCACAAGCCAGCGCGGATAACAGCGCCTGGAGCAAGTCGGCTTGACGAATTGGTTTGTAGAGATAGGCGGCGATGCCAAGTTCTCGACAGCGGTCGACCGCGTGGCCGCTGCGTCCGGAGCTCAACATGATGATCGTCGCACCCGCTAGTGTGGGGTCCTTCTGAATTTCCTCGGCGACCGCAAAGCCATCCATCTCGGGCATCAAATGATCGATTAGCACGATTGGGAATCGTTCGAGGCGGTGCGCCGCCTCGCGCAGCAGGGTCAGCGCCTTTCGGCCAGACGCGGCTAAAGCCGGCCTCATGTGCCAATTGGAGAGAATATCGTAAAGAACGTGGCGGTTCGTGGCATTGTCATCGACAACGAGCACGCGCAGTTGATTCAATTCGGCCAGCCGAGCCGACAGCGGATCCTTGGTGGACGCTTCCGTCACTCCAAACTGAGCGGTGAAGTGAAATCTGCTTCCACGGCCAACTTCGCTCTCGACCCAGATCTGGCCCCTCATCAATTGAATCAATCGCGACGAAATGGTCAGCCCCAGTCCGGTGCCGCCAAAGCGGCGCGTGGTCGAGCCGTCCGCCTGAGAAAAAGCGTCGAAGATCAGGGCTTGCTTTCCAACCGGGATCCCGATGCCGGTGTCGTGCACCGCAAAGTGCAAAACGCAGGTCTTTTCGTCGGAAGCCGGACTCTCGCACGGCTCGACCCGCAGCGCGACTTCGCCAATCTCCGTGAACTTGATCGCATTGCCGACCAGATTCACGACGATCTGACGAAGGCGATCCGGATCTCCGACGACCCAAACCGGTACTGCGGGAGAGAACTGGCAAGTGAGTTCGAGTCCCTTCTGCTCGGCGCGCATTGCCAGCCCATGCATCGTCGCCTCCAGCTTGTCGCGCAAGTTGAAAGGCATCGGCTCGAGGTTCAGCTTTCCAGCTTCGATCTTGGAGAAATCGAGGATGTCATTAATGACAGTCATCAGGGCGTCGCACGATTCCTTAATTGTGTCCAGATATTCTCTTTGTTCCCCGCTGAGTTCGGTATCAAGAGCTAAATCCGCCATTCCCAGGATGCCATTCATGGGTGTGCGGATCTCATGGCTCATGTTGGCCAGAAATTCACTCTTGGCCTGACTGGCCACGAGTGCCGCTGCGGCCATTTCATTGGCGCGACGAGTCGTCTCCTCGAGATGTTGATTGGCAGCGCTGAGTCGGGCGTTGACGGTTTGCAGGTCGCGCGTGCGCTCGCTGACCATTTGTTCGAGATCGTTCAGACGGGTCCGGACTTGTCGGGCCAGCCGCCATTTCTCCGTGAGAGCGCTGACCAGTTGCTGGACTTCGATGTTGTCAAACGGCTTTTTCAAGACAACGAGTCGGTCCGATTGCCCGAGCTTTTCGAGCATCTCGTCCCACGAGTAATCGGAATAAGCGGTGCAGATGACGATTTGAACATCCGGATCCTGTTCCCAGATCCGCGCGGTGGTTTCAATCCCATCCCAGCCGGGCGGCATGCGGACGTCGACAAATGCGACGGCGTACGGACGATTCTCCGCCAGCGCCTGGAGAACGAGCGCCAAGCCTTCCTGGCCCTGAAATGCCGAATCGATCTGAAAGGATTGACGGGCGATCGGGGCCGCGACGTCGCCGAATAACGCGGCTCTGGCTTCGGACAGGCCGGCATCGATTTCGGGATCGCAATTCAGGATCTTCCGAAAATCCTGGTGGATGGCTTCGTTGTCGTCAACCACCAGAATGCGTGAATTGCAATTCTCGGCGACTTGATTCATTGGCACGCTCCAGACGCGGCGACAGGGGACATTCCGTCGACGATCGCCCGCCGGACGAAGATCGGCAAGTCTGTGCGGCGGCCCCGCGTTTTCTTTCTGCCGAAGCCTGGAGGACGCGGGACACCGCATGGGGTTCCGCCATCTGCAACGTCGATAACGATCGGGCGGTCGTTATCGACGCAATGTTCAATCCGCCGCCTGTGGTGCGAATTGAGAAGGCCGCGCCGACATGAATGAGAGGCGCGGTCAGCAAGTTTCTCGAACGAGCCGGCGCGTTCAACGCGCCGATCGTTGCGTTGCCGACGGTCCGACTGCGTTCAAAAACCGCCAAGGTAAAACGCTGGCGGCTCGTGATCGGATTCCGCAGCGCGCCTTTTCGTCTCGTTGTTGAAAGACTTCTTCATGACACCCAGCGATTTCGGTGATAGCTGATTTCCGACAGCGCCCTCCCGCCAGAAACGACTCGAATGACGGTAACTACGGGCAAATCGCTGTGCATCGTATTCGCGGGCCTTCTGGGGTTCGTCGTGGGAGTCGCACCACTGCTCGCGGCAGACGACACCGATACCGGAACGGGCCAGGAAACTCCGCTCGTCCCCGCAAGCGGCGAGGGACGATCGGAGGACGCAAAGGGAGAGCCGACAGCCTCGCACGCGACGGCCGCCGATAAGGGAGCGGCGGGCGATCCGGCGATGTCGGACAAAACTGGCTCAAAGCAAGCCGGCACCGGGTCGAATATTCTGGACCTCGACATCGACCAGTTGGGCAAGGTCCAGGCCAAGGTTCCGACCGCCTTCGACACGGAAGTGACGACCGTCACTGCAAACAA
>Ga0181532_10003732_pt1 | contig 13615 bp, 7 predicted proteins | sample PEATcosm2014_Bin_33_FD_119768 | JGI IMG/M metagenome (GOLD analysis project Ga0181532, IMG submission 119768) | Peatland microbial communities from MTU Mesocosm Facility, Houghton, MI, USA - PEATcosm2014_Bin11_30_metaG | ecosystem: Environmental > Terrestrial > Soil > Wetlands > Peat | place...
GAGGCAGACTAGTAATGAGTTGATTCGGTTTTAATTAGTCTTGCTCGGGAATACCTATGGCGTTGCAGAGGGAAGGCGTTGTGGGGTCTCCTGGGGGGCGTCTTCGACTTTATTCCACAACCCAGATCGTGAATCCTTTGCCTTGGCGGACAAGTTCTTCCGCAGGATGTGTGCTTATGAGTTCTCCAAGCCACGACAGCGACCTTCTTCCAATGACCACCGTGTCGCATCTCCGCGACCTTGCCAGTGCCAGAATTTCCTTGGTCGCGCGCGTTCCGTCCACTAGATAGCAGAAATGAGCCTCGATAGCTGCACGAGCTATTCCACCCTGACGCAGAACTACATTCGCGCGGTCCAAGGCACGCTGTTCGGTCGTCTCGCGTGCTGAAATCCATCGGGACTTGTATGCTCGGAGGCGTCCTTTTTCTGCACCCCTGAACTCAACTAGTTGTCGAGGAGGTGCCAAAAGACTATGAGCCAGACAGACTCTGAAATGCGGTCGGCCCGCGGCCATTTGAGCCACATACTGCAATGCCTTTTTGGTCGCCGGTGACTCATCTACAACAACAAGCAGTTTTCTCTTCTTCATTTCAATTCCCTGTCTTCGATTTCTCTGACTTGCCATTTACGTGGGATTTTCATTTGGTTGGCTCCAGCAACAACTGGCGGGCTTCCTTCGGCTTGGATCCCAGCTGCCTCTTGGACGAAAGTATCGCTTTCTGCGGACGACCCCGCATCGCCTATGCTCGAGCGCTCTTCGCAAGAACCACTTTCGACATCACTACTTCGAGTCTGCCATTATTGAATGTTGCTTTGGCCTTCGAGGGATCAACCTCAGAGGGCAAATCGATGACGTGGAACATCAGTTGCGCATGCCTATGCGAATGCGGGTGCTTTTCAGCTGTGTGTTTTTCGAGGGGCTCGGTTTTTCCGCTGATGCTCAGTCGACGCGGCTCGAGACTTACCTTGATCTCCTGCTTGCGGAATCCAGGAACTTCGGCGCGTGCGGTAAGCTGTTCGCCAGATTCCGAGAGGTGGAACTTCACAGGCGTGAGTAGCTCCGATTCCGCTAGGAACCAATCCCTTTGGTCGTTTCCGTGGACACATCCATGGGCCTCGAAAATCTCGAAGGCGCGCAGAGCAATCAAATTGAATACGTCCTGTGTATGCTCGAAAAGTTCACCAACGGACACGAGATTCACATCAGGGCTGATTTCGATAGATGACTCAAGTGAGGACTGGTCTTTCATGGCTGCTTCCTTTTCTGTAGAACAAATTCTTGTTCCTGCGCGCGAAGAGAAACGGGCACCGCTCGGGTGGACCCCGTTCTCCGCGAAGATCACCTGCCCCGGCATTGTTACATCGTGAGAAGGCGGCCGAAAAACGACCTATAGCGGCGCAGTGCAAGCCGGAGATCTTCGGTCGAGACATTATCGCCGTGATCCCATTGGCCCTCGAGTTTCGCTCGTTCAGCCGCGAACATCTCAGCCAGGCGCTTCATCGTTACCGCGACAAGGTTATCTGCCTGCTGCACGGCCTGTCGAGGTTCGTCAACAAAACTTACTTGGAGCGCATCCCACCGGGCGCGAAAATCCTTCGTTTCTTCGGGCGAAAAGAGCGGCGCCGCTTGCTCGTCAATAGCCGGAGCGGTAGCGGCTCCCGCAGAAGAACCGCCGCCAACGTTGAAGTTTGAAGCAGTGACAGCTCGCACCTCCGGTCGCGCGCCGACACCGGCCAAACTCGCAGTCGTCAGCCCTACATCCGTCGTTTCTTCCTTTGTTTTCTTAGCTTCGTTCACTGGATTGCCTCCTGTATGTGTCTCGCACTCCCAATGACCTAACATGCCTTTTCGCTTCTGAACCGAGGTTTATGATGCTGCCTTCGCGCGAGCCACCTCTGGCTCACCGACCAACTCATCAAAAAGCGTCCGGTAGTGAATCATGGCCTGGCGCAAGTCTTCCGTGCTGGCCTGCCCCTGCGTTTGACGAACCGCGATTTCGTGGGCGGAACGGTAATTTTCGAGAACCAGTGGATGATCCACAGAGATATCAGCGGCACGCTGTTCAAATTCACTTATCGGATAACCCCGCGTTGACATGACATCGCGCAGCAACTGATCGGCTTCCGTTACTGCCCCTCCGGGGCCATCAACGAACCGCGCCTGCACCCTGCGCCAGGACTCTACGAAGCGAGCACGATCGCCCGAACCGAGCGGCTGGATGTGGAAACTCTCCACCCGATCTGCGCGCTTATCGAGCACCGCCTCTGCTCGCTGTCGACTCCCGCCTTCTTTCACGGCGCGTGTATACTCCGCGCCACCAAACTGAGTGCGTAGTCTTTTTGTCCTGCGTTTACGAATAGAAAGCAAAATGGCGATGCCTGCGACCAACATCACAACGACAGCAATGATTATGGCTATTTGTATCGTGCTTGACGGTAATAAGTTCATGACCTGCCTCCAGTTCTTAAGCGATTTCTTCATCCAAATGCAATAGTCGTAGCAGCTCGGTCGTGCGAAACACTACCGATTCACGGCACGTCGCGCTCCGCGAGCTCGTTTAAGGGTCAGCGATTCGCAATTACAACTCTCCGCTTGACACCAAGAAGGCGCTAGTTCCTCCGCCAACGGGAGTATCCCCAGCCCCCACCGCCGAGCAAAAACATAACGAGAAGAATGATCAGTATGGTTTCCATCTGGATCCTCCCAAATCAGAGAAAGCTGGCTGACTCGTCCGCAGAAGAACCACCTCAGTTCCCTCCAAAGCACCATGTTAAGAAAGACGAAGACGGATAACTGTACACATTGAGACACTTCCAAATCTTATCGAGCGTGCCTACGTTGACGGCCACTTATCCGGGATAAAGATACCGTCCGAGGTTGTCCTTCGGCAGCCGGCGGAGCGATCGCCATGAAACCTCTAATTTGGGGTGGAAGTCCTATTGTTTTAGGCGGTTTTGCCCTTGTCTACCAGGGTTTCAACTATACCCATCAGGAGAAAGTTCTTGATGTCGGGCCGATCCACGCCACTGCCGAAAAACATGAGCACGTGTCTATTTCCCCGGTACTCGGCGGGCTAGCGTTGGTGGGCGGAATCGTCATGCTCACTGCTGGAATTCGGCAAAAGCCTTAGCGCAAGTCTGCAAGCGTTGCCAATCGTCACGACGCTGCTGGCCGGTTTTTTGGGGCCGGCCTGGGACTGTCCTAAACTGAACACTTTCCAAAAACCATTTAGCGTTATCGTCATCTTGCGAATCGCAGCACCAGCAACGCTCGCTTGGGAGGCAGCGCTTTGCTCACCATTGAATACACGGATTATCGGGTTACCGCCATTCCTACATTGAGCAATTCCACCGGGACGGATGTCCCGACCAAGATCTTCGTTCCCACGGAATTGCTGGATGTAGGCAGCCGTCGCTGTGGCTTCTCAGAGATAGGGTCACGATCAGTCTCTTGCCTGGAGGCGAAGCTAAACCAATTTCCACAATGATCGGGACAGAACCGATGAAGAAAGGCGCGGATGGAGAAAGACCTTATTGATCCAATCATAGAATTTTCCTCTCCCTTGGAATGCTCCACGCTCGTCGAAATCCTGCGCTGGCGAGCGCTTCAGCAACCTGAACAACGGAGCTATACCTATTTGATCGATGGAGAGGCAGAAGGGGATGAACTGACCTATGCGGCGCTGGACTGCCAAGCGCGGAGTATTGGGGCGCTGCTCCAGAGCTACCGAGCCGCAGGGGAGCGGGCGCTGTTGCTTTATCCAGCAGGTCTTGAATTTATTGCCGCTTTTTTTGGTTGTTTATATGCCGGGGTGATTGCCGTCCCTCTGCCTCCGCCCAATCCAGCCAAGCCACAGCAGAGCCTCACCAGACTTCGGGCCATCATCAGCGACGCTCAACCTTCGGTGGTGCTCACCGCTTCAGCGATTTTCACCAATATGGAGGTTCTGTTCGCGCAGGCTCCTGAGTTGCACAAGATGCGCTGGTTGGCCACCGACAAGGTTGCCGGCAGCTTGGCGCAGGAATGGCGAGAACCGGCAGTGACCAGCAAAACCTTGGCGTTGCTCCAATACACTTCCGGGTCCACAGCAGATCCGAAGGGCGTCATGATCAGTCACGGGAACTTGCTCCACAATTCGGCCTACATTAACCGCGTCTTCGCGCTCATCCGGGATAGTGTCACCGTCACCTGGCTGCCCGCCTTCCACGACATGGGACTGACCAATGGGATTATCCAACCTCTGTATAAGGGACGTCCGGGTTACTTGATGCCGCCAGTATCCTTTCTCATGCAGCCGATACGGTGGCTACGGGCCATTTCGCGCTACAAAGCCACGGTTAGCGGCGGCCCCAATTTTGCGTATGAATTGTGCACCCGCAGAATTACTCCCGAACAACGAGAAACGATCGACCTCAGCAGTTGGGACGTGGCTTACAACGGCGCAGAGCCAGTCCGCGTCGACACTATGAAACGGTTCGCGGCGGCTTTTGCCTCATGTGGTTTCCGGCCCAGCGCCTTTCACCCATGTTATGGGCTTGCCGAAGCCACCCTGCTAGTTTCCGGCGGTTCTTTGAGAGATGAGATGTTCCGAACGATTCAAGCGACGGCGCTTGAACAGAATCGCGTCGTGGACGCCTGCGCCCAAGACCAGAATGTGCGGAGACTTGTTGCCAGTGGCCACGCCTTGAGCGATACCAAGATTGTCATCGCTCATCCGGAATTGTTGGCTGTTTGTGCGCCAGATGAAGTGGGCGAAATCTGGGTTTCCAGCCCGAGCGTAACTCAGGGGTACTGGAATCGGCCCGAGGACACAGCACGCGCTTGCCGGGCCTACCTAAAAGATACGGGTGAAGGACCCTTTCTTCGCACTCAGGATTTGGGATTTGTGAAAGATGGCGAGCTGTTTGTCACCGGTCGCCTGAAGGATCTGATCATCATCAGTGGTCGCAAGCTTTATCCCCAGGATATTGAGTTGACGGTGGAACAGAGTCACCCGGCCTTACGGCCGGCGTGCTGCGCGGCGTTTTCGGTCGATGGCGTCGGTGAAGAACAACTGATCGTCGCTGCCGAAGTCGAACCCCGGTACCAACGAGCGGTTTGCAAGCCGCCGGACGGGATAGCGCACGCTCATCCAAACGGGCGTTTGCCGCTGGATGTCGAAGTAGTAGTTCGGGCCGTTCGAAGGGCGGTGGCCGAAGAGCATGATGTGCGAGTCAACACGGTGGTGCTGCTCCGGGCTGGACGCATTCCCAAGACCACCAGCGGCAAGGTGCAGCGCCACGCTTGCCAAGTCAGTTTTCTGAAGGGCACGTTGGAAAGGTTCGATGAGGAGTGAGCGATGGCTGAGAATTTTCCCAACGCGGAGGCCGTCCAGGCGTGGTTAGTCTCCAAACTCTCCGAGCGCCTGGGAATCCAGTCTCAAGAGATCGATATCCGGGAGCCCTTCGCCAGCTATGGTCTCGGGTCAACCGAGGCGGTCAGCCTCGCCGGTGAACTCGCCGAGTGGCTGGGACAAAAACTTTCTCCAGCTCTGGTCTATGAGTTCCCCTGCATCGAGTCTCTCGCTCGACATTTGGCAGCATCACCGGGCCTGTCGCAGTCAGCGACCGGAGTTGGCGAGGATTGGGCGGTGAAGAACGAACCGATCGCCATCATCGGGATCGGCTGCCGGTTTCCCGGCGCGAGCGACCCGGCAGCGTTCTGGCAGTTGCTGCGAGACGGAGTGGATGCCATCCGCCAAGTTCCCGTGGATCGCTTCGACGAGCTCGCGTTCTACGACCCAGACCCGTCGATGCCAGGAAAAATGAACACTCGCTGGGGTGGCTTCCTGGAGCAGGTGGATCTGTTCGATCCCAGTTTCTTTGGCATCTCCCCTCGGGAGGCGTCGCGCATGGATCCCCAGCAACGCCTCTTACTGGAGGTGACCTGGGATGCGTTACAGGACGCCGGGCAGGTACCCGAGTGCCTGGTCGGCACACAGACTGGCGTATTCATCGGCATCGCGACCAACGATTACGGCCGGCTTCAATGGAATGATCTCGAGCGGATTGATGCTTATGCCGGCACCGGCAATGCCATGAGCATCGCCGCCAATCGAATCTCTTACGTGTTCGATTTTCGCGGGCCGAGTCTTGCCATCGACACGGCCTGTTCCTCGTCACTCGTTGCCGTTCATCTGGCCTGCTGCAGCCTGCGGAACGGCGAGTCCACGCTTGCTTTGGCCGGGGGCGTGAACCTGATTCTCTCCCCAGCAATTGCGATCGGCTTCACCAAAGCCGGAGCCATGGCGCCGGATGGGCGCTGCAAAGCGTTCGATGCCCGGGCCAACGGCTACGTTCGCAGTGAGGGTGCCGGTGTCGTCGTACTGAAGCCCCTCTCGAAAGCGTTGGCGGAGGGTGATCCGATTTACGCCGTCATTCGCGGCAGCGCCGTGAACCAGGACGGACGGAGCAACGGACTCATGGCCCCGAATCCGTTGGCCCAAGAGGCGGTCCTTCGAGAAGCCTACCGGCAAGCCGGCGTCTCACCCTGCAAGGTTCAATACGTCGAGGCCCATGGCACGGGCACATTCTTGGGCGACCCGATCGAGGCGAAAGCGCTGGGAGCAGTGCTTGGCGTCGAACGTCCACCGGGACAGCGTTGCGCCCTGGGGTCGGTCAAGACCAACTTGGGCCACCTCGAGGCCGCCGCCGGTATCGCGGGCTTGATCAAGGTGGCGCTGGCGCTCCGGCATCGGGAGATCCCGGCGAGCCTGCACTTTGAAAAGCCCAACCCGCTTATTCCTTTTGACGAGCTACCTCTGCGAGTACAGACGACGCTGAGTCCATGGCCTGCGGAGTCCGGTCCAGCGTTGGCGGGAGTCAGTTCATTCGGGTTCGGCGGCACCAATGCTCATGTGGTTCTGGAAGAGGCGCCCCCGGCCATTCCAGGAATACCGGACGCACAACGGAAAACCGGCACACATCTGATGCCGTTGTCCGCACGTACTCCGAAAGCTCTCAAGTCTCTCGCTCGTACGTACCAAGACTTCCTCGCCACGATGGAGTCCGCAACGTCGTTGCCGGATGTCTGTTACACAACTAGCGTGCGGCTCGGTCACCACGAGCATCGTCTCGCCGTTATTGGCGATTCGCTAGCGGAACTGTCGGAGGGCCTGGAGGCTTTTTTGCGGGGCGAGGCTCGTTCCGGCTTGTCGTTGGGCCGCACGCTTTCAAGTCGCCGGCGAAAACTTGTTTTTGTATTTCCGGGGCAAGGGGGCCAATGGTTTGGCATGGGGCGGCGGCTGTTGGAGGAGCAAGCCGTTTTTCGGGAGGTTGTCGAACGCTGCGATCTGGCAATGCGACCGTACGGAGACTGGTCGTTGTTCGCAGAGCTCAAGGCCTTCGATGCCGCCCAGTCGCGGTTGAGCGAAATCGATATTATCCAGCCAGCCTTGTTTGCGATCCAAGTCGCCTTGGCAGCCTTGTGGCGCTCGTGGGGCATTGAGCCGCAGGCGGTGGTGGGCCATAGTTTGGGAGAGGTCGCGGCCGCGTACGTTGCCGGTGCACTGAGCTTGAACGATGCCGTCCGGATCATTTGTCACCGCAGCCGGTTGTTCAAGCGCACCATCGGGCAAGGGGCCATGGCGGCGGTGGAACTTTCCATGGAGGAAGCTCGACGCGTGCTAGTCAGTTCCGAAGACCGTGTGTCGATCGCGGTCAGCAACGGCCCCACCTCGACAGTGTTGTCCGGCGATCCCGCCGCACTCGGCGCCATTGTGGATCAGTTGCAGAGCCGCGACATTTTCTGCCGCATGGTCAATGTGGATTTTGCCTCGCACAGCCCCCAGATGGAGCCGTTGCGCGCCGACTTACTAAAGGCTTTGGAAGGGGTACAGCCGCGGCCTGAATCCGTACCGATCTATTCAACGGTGACCGGCCAAGTCAGCCACGGATCTGAATTCGATTCGCTCTATTGGGCGAGGAACATGCGAGAGCCGGTGCTCTTCTCGAGTGCGATTCAGCGCCTGATGGAAGATGGACACGACATCTTCCTGGAAATCAGCCCGCACCCCACTCTGCTCAGCGCAATTCAGCAAGGGCTTCACCACTTCGGCCGGGAAGGCGCCGTGCTGCCTTCTCTGCGGCGTGAGGAAGATGAAAACACGATCCTGCTCGGGTCGCTAGGTGCGCTTTATGTTTTGGGATACTGCGTTGATTGGAACCTGATTTATCCGAGTGGAGGCCGATGCGTTCCGCTCCCGGTCTACCCGTGGCAGCGGGAGCGTTGCTGGTTTGAGCCCTCATTGGAGGACAGCAAGTCCCAACGGAACCAGGTCTCTCGCAACGGCACAGGCGACCATCCTCTGCTGGGCCGGCATTTCCTATCGGCGGATCCTGCAGGGACTCACTTCTGGGAAAACACGCTGGACAAGAATTCCCGGCCTTATCTGGAGGATCACCGCATCCACGGCGGCGCCGTGCTGCCCGCCTCGGCCTATGTGGAGATGGCGCTGGCGGCAGCGGCTGAGGTCTTCGGAGCGCAACACGTTACGCTGAGGGATATCGAATTTCGCAAGGCGCTTTTCTTGCCCGAGGGCGCAACCCACACGATTCAGGTGATCCTCAGTCAGGCCGCGGAGGGAGCGGCATTCTTTCACATCTACAGTTGCCCGGGAGGCGTGGGGCGCTCCGACAAATCATGGACGCTGCATGCGGTCGGCAAGGTCTGTCCTGAACAGGACGATAGCATCATCAATCCGGATGCGGGGCAGGAAACGCTCCCGGAACTGCGAACTCGATGCGCAGAGAAGATCTCCGGCCAGGACTATTACCGGAGACTCCGTGAAAGCGGCATCTACTACGGTCCTTTCTTTCAGAGCATTGCGCAGTTGTGCCGGAACAATGGAGATGTAGTGGGTGAGGTGCGGGTACCCGATGGGCCGGAGACGGGATTTAATGCAGTTCAAATTCACCCGGCAATTTTGGACGCGGGATTGCAAGTTTTCGGGGCCGCGGTGGCGGTCGAGGCGACTGAAAACGGTAAACAGGGAATGTACCTGCCGACACGCATTGACCAGTTCCGGATTCACGGCCATCCAGGCCATCATTTGTGGAGCCACACTCGAGTGCAGCATCGGGAGGCGGATGCCACCACGGGAGAAGTACAGCTCCTTGATGAAGCGGGACAGGTGGCACTCGATATCCAGGGACTCCGCTTTGAATACTTGGGCGAAGACACACAACGCGCGGCTGTCGATAATATCGGCGAATGGCTTTATGAGTTCCAGTGGGAGCCCAAAGGGCGCGCGGCGGGAAGAACTTCCCCCCCGACCAGCCGAGCAGACTGGCTGATCTTCACGGACCGTGGCGGAGTCGGAGATTCGCTTTCTGCGGTGATGCAGGCCCGTGGGGAACGGAGCATTCTGGTTTCTGCCGGGGACTCCTACGAGCAAAAGGACAACGAACATTTTTGCATCCGCCCGGAACAGTCGGAGGACATCCATCGGCTCTTCGAAGCGATTCGGTTACCGGGTAAGTCTGGCTGTCGCGGAATTATCCATCTCTGGAGTCTTGATGCTGCTCGTCCAGAGGAGACCAGCGTGGCCACTCTGAACGCGGCCCAGAGGCTGGGCTGCGGCAGCGCTCTGATGCTGGTGCAAGTACTGGCCGGAATGGAATCTCCTGAGCTCCCCCGACTGTGGCTGATCACACAAGGTGCTCAAGCGGTAGGAGAAACACTCGCGCCGTTGTCCGTGGCTCAGTCACCGCTTTGGGGTTTGGGTCGCGTCATTGCGCAGGAACACCCGGCGTTCTGGGGTGGGCTGGTGGACTTGGAACTCGGTGACGCTGCGGCTCATCCGTTGTGGGAAGAAATCTCCCGCGCGGATGGAGAGGATCAGCTTGCGTATCGTGATGGGGTGCGATACGTGGGCCGTTTGATCCGTCAGCGCCCATCGATCACACAAACACCTCCCTTGGAGTGGAGGGCGGACGGCAGCTATTTGATCAGCGGAGGATTGGGAGACCTCGGCCTCTTAGTTGCGCGTTGGATGGTGGAGCAAGGGGCGCGGCGGTTGATCCTTTTGGGACGCACTAAGCTCCCGCCGCGTTCGAACTGGAGTTCCATCGAGACAGGTAGTCTCCTGAGCCGTCAAATCACGGCCATTCGGGAGCTGGAATCTTTGGGAGCAAGCGTCCACCTGGCGTCCGTCGATGTAGCAGATGAAGGAGAGTTGAGCGGCTTTCTGGACGAGTTTCGCGCGGAGGGTTGGCCACCGATCCGGGGTGTGGTGCACGCAGCGGGAGTCCTTCAGGACGGACTGCTGGTGCAACTCGATGCGGCTGCATTGAATGCAGTATTGCGGCCCAAGGTGATGGGTGGCTGGTTGCTGCATCGCCTGCTCCAAAACGATCCCTTGGATTTCTTCATACTGTTTTCGTCCGCAGGTTCCGTGTTAGGCCAGCCCGGTCAGGGGAACTATGCCGCCGCCAACGCTTTCCTGGATGCGCTGGCGCATCACCGGCAAACCCACGGGCAGCCAGCCTTGAGCATCAACTGGGGTGCCTGGTCAGGGAGGGGATTCGCGGATTCGGTTGGAGGTAAGCGTCTCGCCGCGCGCCTAGCGCTCCTTGGAATCAACAGTATCGCACCGATGCAGGGGCTCGAAGTGCTCGGACGACTGCTCAGGCAAAGCGCAGCCGAAGTCTTGGTGGTGCCGGTTAACTGGAAGCAATATCGAGAGTTTCATCCAGCCGACAGCGCCTCGCCGCTGCTCTCGGAATTGGTGCGTGAGGAAGCCGATGCCCCCCATGCAGCGGACCGCAAGAGCCCAAGGAGGGATGCCCTTCTTGCGGCAGGGGCAGAGGAACGCAGAAAGTTGCTGCACTCCTACTTGAGCGAGCAAGTGGCCCGTGTGCTCGGACTCAGCCCATCCAAGCTGGATGTCCAGCAACCCCTGAGCCAACTCGGACTGGACTCCTTAATGGCCGTGGAGCTGAAAAACCGGATTGCGGTTGACCTGGGGGTGAACGTGCCGGTGGTGAAATTCCTTCAGGGCTTTAGTGTCGACCAAGCTGTCACACAAATCCTTGATCAATTGGCGGCTGAGGTCGCCAACCCCACGACGCCTCTGGCGCAGACAGTTACACAGCAGGGGGAGCACATGGACCAGGGGAATGCGGAACAGCTGTTGGAAAACCTTGATCAGCTTTCAGATGAGAAAGTGGATTCATTGCTCACCGATATGTTGGCTAATGAGTAGGCCAGTGAATGAGCCAGACCTTCCAACATACAGCCGAACTTTCACCTAAGGAAAAGCGCGCCCTTCTTGCGCAGCTCCTGCGGAAAAAGGTGAGGGCATCCAAATCGTTTTATCCTCTCTCCGATAATCAGCAGGGGATCTGGTTTCTGTGCCAGTTCGCGCCAGAGAGTGCGATTTACAATGTCAGTTTTGCGGCATGCATCCGCTCCGAACTAGACATCCCGGCTTTCCGGCGCGCGTTCCAGGCGTTGGTGGATCGCCATCGTTCCCTGCGGACGACCATTACCGTGCGTTCCAGCAAACCCGTTCAACAAATTCACGAACAACAGCCGGTCCACTTCGAAGAGATCGATGCCTCGACCTGGCAGGAGGATGAGCTGCAAACCCGGCTGCTCGAAGAAACTCAGCGCCCGTTTGATCTGGAACGCGGGCCGGTCATGCGGGTAAGTCTGCTCACTCGATCGGAACAGGAACATATCCTGCTGCTGGTCATTCATCATATCGTGGTCGATTTCTGGTCCCTGGCAGTGATTCTGAATGAACTCGGCATACTGTATTCGGCGGAGAAAGCTGGTCGACCAGCCGCGCTCGCTCCCCTTGATCTGCAATACACAGACTTCGTTCGCTGGCAGGCCGATATGCTGGCGAGTCCGATCGGCGAACGGCTCTGGGACTATTGGAAAAAACAGCTGGCCGGACCATTACCCGTGCTTGCTCTGCCGACCGATCGGCCGCGACCGCCGATTCAGAAGTTTCGTGGCGCGCAGCATGCCTTCACCCTGAACGATGAACTGGCCGGGCGGCTCAAGGCGCTCGCCAAAGCCGAGGGGACAACGCTGTACATGGTCCTGCTGGCGGCGTTCGAAATGATGCTTTACCACCACAGCGGCCAAGAAGACATCCTGGTGGCTTCTCCAATGGCCGGACGGAGCAGCGCCGAGTTTGAAGGAATGGTGGGCTTTTTCGCCAATCCGGTTGTCTTACGAGCCAATCTTTCCGGGAATCCCACTTTCCGGGCCTTCCTGGGTCAGGTGCGTCAGACGGTGTTGGCAGCTCTTGAACATCAGGATTACCCTACCCTGCGCTTGATGCAACGACTCCGGCCGCCCCGGGATCTCAGCCGACCACCGCTCTGCCAGGCGATGTTCGTCCTCGATAAACCGCACCGCGTAACCGGACAGGCCGCACAGGCATTCGCACGAGGCGAGACCGGGCTGCGCGTGGATCTTGGTGACATTGTGCTGGAGACGATCCCACTAGAACGCCATGCCGCGACTCTGGATCTGGTCATGCTGATCATCGAAGCGGCCGGATCGCTTTCCGCCTCCATCCGATTCAACACTGATCTGTTTGAAGCAGGCACGATCGCCCGGATGGCGGGACATTTTCACGCCCTGCTGGAAAGCGTGATCCGCGATCCGTCCACTACCATTGACGATCTGGAAATTCTGACCGATGCGGAACGCCAGCAACTGTTGTTCGAGTTCAACGATACGAAGACTGCTTATCCCAAAGACAACTGCATCCACCAACTTTTTGAGGAACAAGTCCAGCGGACGCCGGACAACGTGGCCGTCGCTTTTGAGGAACAGCAACTGACTTACGCTCAACTCAATGCCCGCGCCAATCAAGTAGCCCACCACCTGCAAACGCTGGGCGTGGCGCCGGAAGTGCCCGTGGCCCTATGCATGGAGCGCTGCACCGAGATGGTCGTCGGCCTTCTGGGCATTCTGAAGGCAGGTGGAGCTTATGTCCCGTTGGATCCTGCCAATCCCAAAGAACGCTTGTCCTACATAATGGAAGATGCTCGCGCGACGGTGGTGCTGACTCGAGGACACCTGGTCGATCGCGTGCCCGAACATGGGATCCACGTCGTGTGTCTGGACTCAGACTGGGAAGCCATGGCTGCGAACAGCGAAAAGAACGCGGTAGCCGGGGCAACAGCCGGGAACCTTGCCTACATACTTTACACTTCTGGCTCAACGGGACAGCCCAAGGGAGTCATGGTAGAACATGGCGGGCTGTGCAATACCATCCGCTGGATGATCCGCACGCTTGATCTGTCGGCCGCAGACCGCTGTTTTTTGAAGACTCCGATCACTTTCGATGCTGTTGGACGAGAACTTTTCCCAACACTACTAACCGGTGGGAGACTTGTCATCGCCCAACCCGGCGGTCATCGCGACAGCCGTTACTTGGCGGAAATGATGCGAAGCGAGCGAATCTCCATTTTTCACTGTGTTCCATCGCTTCTGCAGTTCCTTGTCGAGGAGCCCGCTTTCAACGACTCTCTCGCATTGCGCGCCGTCATGTGCGGCGGCGAGGCCTTGCCGACTCAAGTGGTCGAGAGATTCCAACGCCGCTCCAAGGCC
>Ga0181532_10003734_pt1 | contig 13613 bp, 12 predicted proteins | sample PEATcosm2014_Bin_33_FD_119768 | JGI IMG/M metagenome (GOLD analysis project Ga0181532, IMG submission 119768) | Peatland microbial communities from MTU Mesocosm Facility, Houghton, MI, USA - PEATcosm2014_Bin11_30_metaG | ecosystem: Environmental > Terrestrial > Soil > Wetlands > Peat | place...
AGTAACGGCGAACGGACTTGTCGAATTCGTATTTCGTCAACTCCTCCATCAGTTGAGCAAAGACGGTTGGGTCTTCGTTTCAACTCCAGCAGCTAGCAACCAAAGGAAAGTCTTTCCGGTCCGACAGCTTGGCTTTCTCGGATGCATTCTGAGAGAGCCGCACGTCAGGGTCCACCAACCGGTGATTGGCACGGCCCGACGGCCCGCGGGGATTAGTGGAGGATGGTCGCTTTCCTCGGCCATGGCCCCCCGTCGCGCAGGACGCGGAATCATCCGGGAGGTTCAATTCCGCGAGCCCCGACACTGTTCAAGTTGGACCGCCCTGGGATTTCTTTCACCTGGTCACAAAGCGGTTCACAAATGCGTCCTCGTTCGCGCCCTGAGGCTCCTTGTTTGAGCCCACCCGCGGAAACGCTACGCCGGTTCATCAGCTGGCGCAGTGGCCCTCCTATTCCTGAACGGTTTACACATCGGCGTTGGAGCCATCGGGTCCGAGTTCGACGGTTTTGGAACGCCGCCAAACTCGAATGGCAGAATGCAAAACGAATCCAGTTCAAATTGTCAGGCCACTCAGTGGGTTAACAAGGCGGAAATCGCGCTGCACTTCAAGTGCAGCATCAGACATGTCAACGAGCTCATGCATCGCCGTATTTTGCCATTTGTAAAAATCGGCCGATTTGTGCGCTTCGATGTCGCCGCGTGCGACCAGGCAATGAAGAACTTTCAGACAAGATCGTTATTTGCCTGAATCTCCGCATTACCGGGATTTAGCGAGAGGACGGCGACGGCGCTGACACGATGCTCTGGAGATGTGGCGCGAACGGGGCGAACCAGGCGCCAGGAAATTAACAGCCAGACAACTCTCAAAGGAGAGCCCTTTAGGCGTTCAAGGCACGACTTGGTCGGGGGGACAGGTGCGGTGATTGAGGGTGTCTGTGATGCCCAAACTAGGAGCAACAACATTGTCGTTGCGTTCCGCATCTCGATGGTTCTCCGTCCTGGCACCGAGGATTCAGTTCGAAGCGGGCAACTCAAATTCCGCCCAATTTACCGCCAAACACAAAAGCATGAAGAAATCAATGTTTCCAAATACCATGAAGCTCCTCTTTTTTCACAACGATCCAAAGCTCCTGCACCGGTTAATGCAGCGGCCGTTCGCAGCGCAAAACCTCGTGATTCCCTGCACTGAGCGCAGTGAACTGCTCGCCCTTGCCGCGGCGACCGAACCCCACCTGGTCGTTATTGCCGCCGATAACGCCGAATTCTCGCAAAAGGAGATTGAGGCATCCTTGCGCGTGGTAGGATTTCACACGCGTATCCTTGTCATGCCCCGCGATCGCCAGGATGACCGGCATCTAGATGCAATTTGGCTTTCGCTACGCTGTTTCCCACGCGAACCACTGGGCGCGGAATTCGATACGGAGCATTATAGTGTTCTCTCCGAAAAGGACTTCGAGACCACTGGCGCCAGGCCCCGCACACCGCCCGAGGATTCATCAATACAGGAGGACCGCTTTCTGGGGTTACTGGCGACGGGGGCCCTGCACCACGCCCGAGCACAGGCCTACCTAAGCGCGGCGATCGCAACCCAACGCAACTATCAATGCGAGTGGACGTTGGCGGCTCTTTCCAGTGATGCCGCCGCCTACTTGTGGCGCTGCCAACTGTTTCGGTATGTAGGCACGCTCGCGCACTACATTCCTGGAATCGACACGGAATGTCTGCCGTTACCGCACCCGCCAGCTAGAAGACTGGATTACCTTCCCCTGGCACTTGCGCCCGAGGCTTTGTATGCGCTCGATGCATTGCGTGCGTTTGGCGCGAACTTGGGCTTCGCACGGGGCCTCTGGGACGTGGGGCAGCTTGAGGTTGCGCAGGATCCGCGGCTACCCGGAGGGGCTGCGCAGTTGGCCGGCTGGGCGGCAGCGCTGCGTGAGACCGCCCTGGCCCACATCCGTATGCTCGACGCCTGCCTCGCGGAGAACCCCACGCATTTGCCAGCGTTCCGGAACAATCGCCACTCACGCAATCTGCAACGCATCTTCTGCCAATGGTGGGGCTTAACGGACTTCATGGCATCCCCTGACAAGCTCCTGGGCCTTGTGAGAGAATTCCAATCAGGACGGCGGGCAGCCGACATTCGCAGCTCCTGCTCGTTTTACGAGTTCGTCGAGAGAATTCAGCATCAGAATCATGCAGAATCGCTTGCCAGGAATTGAACCAGGATGCCAAAGCTCACCGCCTGAACGGCAAACGTCTAAGCGAGTTGGCGGCCTGACGATGGGTCAATGCCAGCGGATATCACCACGGTGCCGAAACGACAAATCATCAAGACGAAAGGTAACCAGTATGCTTAAAAAGAACATAAAACCAGCGGACAAATCGCTCACCCCCGAACATTGGACCAAAGTGCTTGCCGCCGCAGAGAGCGAGATGAAAGGCTTGGTGCTGATGGCAATTACGACGGGCCAGCGCATTGGCGACATCATTGTGCTGACGCACGGGGACGTGGATATGCGAAATGGGACCATCTTCTTCCACTTGCCTAAAACCAGACGCGTGCTGGAAGTGCCATTGGACTTGGGCGTGCGGATGTGGCTGGAGCAGCAGCCGCAATCCATCATCCCGATCGAACCGGCCACTCCGCTATTCCCTCAACTGGCGGCCCGAGGCGCTGCCAAGGCGGCGCTGTATCTCCGCAAGCTGGGCCAGAAGGTCGGAGTGGACCTCGCCTCCGTCTCGTTCCGTCATACGTTCGTCCACCGGCTCATGGAACAAGGCACCCCAAGGGAGGTCATCAGGCGCCGGCTGGGTTATCGGTCGCGGAGGTGACGGTCAGCGGACCTCCGTAGGCAGGGCATCAAAGCCACCCTGCGGCGATGCGGGGGGCGTTGTCGAATCGGACTCGTTCGGCGCCGGGACGCAAGCCATGGACCTTTGGATTCTGACTGTTCCTGCTCTTACTTGCTGTCCTCCCCTCGAAAGCCCGCCAAACACAAAGCTGTGCAAACAAGCAAATCCAACACAGGCACCGTAAATCCATGCTCTATGGGAAAATCTACTTTCCCTCGGAAGCGAGTGAAAAAGCTGCTTCTCAATCTCAAGGCCAGTCTCGGTTTACGGACGGGGCAGCCGCTGAGTTTTGATGCCTGGGGACGACTCACCGGACGACCGGGAAACACGCTGGCAAGCTGGTGCGACGAAGGGTCAGCCCACCAACTCGAAGCCCTTCTGACCTCAATGGAACGTCTATCTGGATCCCAGCGGCACGAGCTCATCGAGGAGGCTTGCCGCGACAACCCCACACTGCGACATCCCAAGCTGGCGCACGATTTTGTGAGTGTTGCCTACCTGGCGAAGTTGTTGCGCCAGCCGGTGGGATTCAGTGCAATCCAAGGCGGCGGCGACCACATGCGCACGTTTCTGCTGACCGCGCTCGGTAATTCGTATGAACAGCCGGAAGCTTTCGGAAATGGAATTGGGGGCGTGGACATCCACTGTTCGGAATCTTTCACCCCCGTTATGGGTGTAACTTACCTCGACAATCCGCTCCGGGCTTCGGATGTGGCCCGACAGCTGGATCAACTCTGGCCCGAAATCCGAAAGCTGAAGGCAAGGCTGTTTCTGTTCAATGGCGTCTGGACCAAGGTGCCGGCATTACAGACGGAGATCCTGGCGTTGGCTCAGCGAGCGCACGTTGTGGTGGCTGATTCCTCGTTTAACGGGGCAATCAAGCGCGCGCAGGCTCCGGCGCATCTACTCGCAGTGTCGGCGGCGCCGGCAAACCTTGACTGGATACGGGTCAACATTCAGGAATTCTAGGTGGGCTTGGGGGAAGCATTGAATTTTGCGTTTGCACCAGTTTGGCTCGAGTTCTCTGACGTGGAATGAGCCGACTACCTGGACGAATGAAGGTTCAATTGGAAAAATCGGGGTGTGAGTGGATTCCGCTTCTTCCGGATTCGCTGTGGGGTTACAAGGCGAGCGTGCAAAACACGAACGACAAGAACAATCGAGCATTGACGGGGCGCCTGCGAGCGGAGGCCTGGGGGGAAGGCCAGCGCGTCGCGCGATTAAGGCTCCTTGAAGGTGGTGTGCACTTCATTGGCGCGCCATCGGTAGAACCAAAGCCGCTCCTGAAAAGCGCGATGGCAAGGAGGTTTGCTGAATCGCGGGCTAAGACCCGCCGGCCAGCACCTCCGGGGAAGCGAAAGCATTCGCGCTAACCGCGCTCCCACCCGGTGCTTGACCAGTTCGCGGGGATCAAGCGTTGCTGTGCCAAGCGACAGAGGCCGAAGCGCAACTGAGGAGCAAAGCCATGTCCGCTTTTAATAGCCGCGCAATGAATGCACCACCCCTCCATCAGCTCGTTTTCCTGGAGTTCGGCCGGCAACGCGTTTCGCGCCTGGATTTCAGCCCCTGCCTGTCGCGTTACGGTTTCGACAAACTGCCCACCAACCCACGGCGCCTCCGTGCCATGATGGGTTCTCTCGTCTGCTGTATCCACGGTTACGACGACGATCCCCGCGAGTTGCATTGCATTGCGGAGGTGCGCCGGTTTGTCCGCGAGTTCCACCGCGTCTGGCCCCATTGGCTGTTCTTTTTCTGCGCCCAGCCCGGGGTCAGTACGCTCGAGGCGTTCACCGCCTGCTGCCTCGAGCAACTCGGCGTTACCCAGCGCGACGGAGCAGCTGTGACCCTTCTGGAATCAGATCCGGCGGAAGTGACAACGTTTCTCGGCAGCGATCTCCCTGCGTTTGAGGCGATGTGTGATCGAGCCGAAGTCTTCCCGGAACTGCGACTTCAGCGGCTGCAGGAGGTTTATGCCCTGTTCAACCTGCCTTCTCCGGAGATAATCGCCGCGAGGAGGCCAGGACCAATGCCCCCCGCGCAGCCATGAATAGCCGAATGCCCTGGAACAACGGCATTCAACGCCGCTTTGCGCCATGTCAAAACCACTTAGCTCTGAAGCCTTGATTGCGGAGTTGCACGCCTTCAACCAGTTTGGCAAACCGACGGTACATTTCATCCACACATTCCCGACTACCCATGGAAACATGCAGGTTCCTTTCTTCGTCAAGGAGTTCTGGACCGCCAAGCAGCGAGCGGCCAACCGCCTGCACGAGATCTCCTACCGAGCGTGTTTCAAACCCCAACTGCCGCGGTTCTTTATCACCCGGCTGACGAATCCCGGCGAGGTTGTTCTGGACCCATTCATGGGGCGAGCCACCACTCTCATCGAAGCTGCGCTTCTTGGCCGAGTGCCGTTTGGCTGTGACATCAACCCGTTGAGCATCCTGCTTGGCCGGCCACGTCTGCGACCGCCCACTCTGCGACAGGTTGCGCAACGATTGAACGAGATCGATTTGGGCGATGCTGGCGAGTTGCCCGGGGCCCTGCTGGTATTTTATCATCCGGAAACACTGAAGGAGGTCTGCGCCCTGAGGAAATACCTCATTCGGCGGCAGGCAAGCCTGGAATTGGACGCGTTAGATGAGTGGATTTGGATGGTGGCGCTTAACCGGTTAACAGGGCACTCCTCCGGCTTTTTCTCGGTCTACACGCTGCCCCCCAACCAGGCCGTGCCACTTGAGAGGCAGATTAAATTAAATGAGGAAAACAAACGGTCGCCAGACCGGCGCCATGTGCCCGACCTCATCCTGCGGAAGACACGACACTTGCTCAAGGGTTGCGATGATGAGGTCCGGCGTATTCTGGCAGGGGTCATTTCGAAGGCCTGCTTGCTGACAGGCCCCGCGGCCGCCATGCCCAAAATCGCCGCGGGCAGTGTCTCCCTGGTAGTGACTTCTCCGCCCTTTTTGGATGTCGTGGATTACGCCGGTGACAACTGGCTCCGATCGTGGTTTGCCGGAATTGACCCTGCTTCAGTTCGCGTGACTGCTGCCAGAAAAGTGGAAGAATGGCAGAAGGTAATGACGGAGGTCTTTCGCGAATTGAGCCGTGTCTTGCGCCCCGGCGGACACATTGCCTTTGAGGTTGGCGAGGTGCGGAATCGAACGGTTAAACTGGAGGATGCAGTGCTGCCTTGCGGGTTGAGTGCCGGGCTGATACCCACTCTGGTTCTCATCAACGACCAGAAGTTCACCAAAACCTCGCACTGCTGGGGCCAGGAAAACAACCGCAAGGGGACGAACACGAACCGGATCGTTCTGTTCCGAAAGGCGAGTTGATGTCCGATACTGCGTCGCAGCGGGGTTAGGTCGAGTCTGCCGTTAAAGGAGGTTTTTCTTTGAAAACCGCACTCGTGCGGTGATCCGGAACCCGGGCTTCTGTCGATTCAGCCTGCAGGACTTCGCCTCAGGGGCGTAGACCCGGAGTTTACATCCTTCAGCGATTCGAGTCCGGAACACCGCCACACAAAAGTCATGGGAAAACATCTCATGACCAGCACTGGGCTGCCGAACGAACAGACCGGACACACGGTTTGCGAACTTCTAGCGGCGTTATCCCCTCAGCAGAATGAAAAGCTAATCCATTTCGCCCGGCTCCGGCTCGCGCGTCTCGCAAGAGTGCTCTCCTTCCATGATTATTTGGCTTCCTTGGAACCGGAGGAACTCGTGTGCCGAACCGTTGCCAAAGTGCTGATCGGCGAGCAGGATGCGAGAGCCGGGCGCAGGCTCTCCGCGCGGAGTCGCACCAGCACAGAAGCGTTCGTGCGATCGCTGCAGGCTATCCTTAACAGCGATCTGGCGAATCTGGTTCGCCGCGCTGAGTCGCGTTATTTGCACGTCCGATTTGACCATGATCCCAGTGAGGACGGTTTGGGATTGGTGGAGCGCGAAACTCCTCGGGTGCTGGCCGCGCGCCGCGACTTGCAGGAAGTGGTCTTTGCCAAACTATACGAGCTCGCCGTCGATGAGCCGGAGCTCCTACCGGCTATTCGATCCGCTGAGCGCGGCTTTCTTCATGACGATTGCCTCGCCAGGGACGAGCCGAACCGAGGATTGGTGTATCGCGTGCGACTGATGATTCGTCAGGTCCTTCGCGAACTGGCACAGGAGTTTGGTGGACCGGCGGCGACCGGAAAGGAGATGTTCTTCTGAAGAACTGCACTTCCGGCAACCTTCCTTTCTATTCCTGTGCATGCCCGCCAGCGCCCTTACTGAGGAAGACAAATGCGCAGCTCAGCACTTTTCCCAAAATGAAAGGGTTTCTGCCCAAGATATATAGATTGAGGGCCCATGCGTACTGAGCAGCCCGCCTGCCGACGGGAGTCGGCTTGGAACAGCGTCAGTCGCCATCGGTGGTCCTCGAATGTATGAGAACACAACCGACAGCTGCCATACCGGCGGATCCGCTGTACGCGCGGGCCCGGCAAATCCTTCAAGGAAACCCGGGCATTGGAAAAAAGAGGCTGGCGGGGTTATTAGGGGTGCGGACACCAACTTCACGCCGCCTTCAGGAAAGATTCCGTGGGGAGACGCAAGGCCACGGCACGCACCCCGATTGCGTGCGCGTGCGCCAGCTCAAGACGGTGCATCCGGAATGGGGAGCCCAACGAATTGCACAGGCGCTGGGCATCTCGATTGACCATGCGAAGCTGCACTTGACCCGCTATCTGGGCGCGCAATGCGGGACAGTCCAGCCGGCAACGTCTCCGAGCGGGACACCGACACCGCCCGACACGACCTTGCCTCAGACCGAATCGGCTGGCAACGGATGTGAATTGCAGGACACAACTCAGGGCGATGCCAGGGATCTCTCCTACCGAGGAACGCAAATTCGTTCGGTTGATGATTTGATGGTCGCCGCCAAGATCGACACTCAGATCTGGAGCCTCGCCCGTCACTCATTGAGCATGACCGAGCGCCAAGCAAAGAATCCGCTCACCGGGCAACTCGAGCTCCAGAGGTTCTCGCTCATCCGGGCGACCTTGCGCCGCCGCACCCCCGAGCTGTTCTTGGAGAATACCCTGACCTCTATGTTGGAGCGGTTCCGCAATGCGGCACCGGAGCGGTCAGCCATCATCCGCTCGCCTCCGACGGACGGGATGCTCGAAATCTCCATCATGGACCTCCATCTGGGGAAGTTTTGCTCGGCGGCCGAAGGTGGCCGTGCCTACGATCCCGACATCGCGCAGCGAATGTACCTGACCGCCCTGGAGGATCTCGTGGCGAAAGCCTCCATTTTCAGGCCGGAGCGGGTTTTATTGCCGACCGGTAACGACTTCCTCAACACGGATTCGCTTGGGCGGATGACCACGGCCGGCACTTTGCAGGACGAGGCGATCACCTGGAAAGAGAGCTTCCTGCGCGGCCGACTGCTGCTCGTCAAAGCCATTGATCGTCTGCGCCAGATCGCCCCGGTGGACGTCGTGATCATCCCGGGCAACCACGACTCGCAGAGGTTGTACTACCTGGGCCAAGTGCTCGAAGCCTGGTTTCACCGCACGCCGAACGTGCGGGTGCAGTGCTGCCAGACCCCCAGGCACTACGTCGTGTACGGGCGAAATCTCATCGGATTTGCCCATGGCCATAATGAGCGCCACGACAAGTTGCCAGTACTTATGGCCACGGAGCGTCCTAAGGAATGGGGCATGACCACCCACCGGGAGTTCCACCTGGGTCATCTCCATTCCAAACAGCTCAAGATGTTCGTGCCGACGGCCGACCACCAGGGGGTCCTGGTGCGCATTATACCGTCCCTTTGCCCACCAGATTCCTGGCATGCGGCGATGGGTTACTCCGGGAGACTTGCCGCTGAAGCCTACTTCTGGGACGCCCAGGAAGGCTGTGTCGCCACGTTGACTCATAGCCCAGCCTGACGGAAGCAATGGCTAACAGGATTAGGAACACTGGTATCCTGCTGGCTCCTCAGGAGCCCAGCCCGCTCGTCACCTGGTTATGTTGTGAGCCGAGCGCGTATCGGATGGAACTGGACATGCCGACCCGGCGCAGCACTTCCTTGTTATCGGCGCAACAGGCACCGGAAAAAAACACGCCCATTACTTCGGCGAACCGGCAATTCATTCACTACCGTTCGCAAGCTCCGCGAGAACGGCGTGGATTCTTGGTGCTGGACGCAAAAACCGAGGGGATGGCCCAGATGCTCGAGCTGCATAGCGACGTCGCCACGCTAATGCCAGTTTCGAGTGCGCTGGCGTGCGTGAAGAGGCGAGAAAGAAGCAACCCTCAGAGCGCAGGGCGGAAGGGCGGCGCCCGGGATCAGGTCTGGAGATTCGCCGAGGCGTGCTCAGGGCGAACAAAGGCACGCTTCGGAATGTTTTTGAATCACATGCCATGGGAGCCATGAACCACATGAAATTCGCCAAGTGGATATGGCCAGGCTCTGCGGGCCCATGCTGGCGGCCGTGCTCATCGGCTCCATCGGCGTCGCCGGCGCCTTCACTTTCAATGCCTGCACGTTCCTTCCGCTGCTGATCGCCCTCTTGCTCGCCATTCCGAACGCTCCAGCCCCATCCCGCCCCAAGACGGCCTCCATCGGCGACGACATCCGCGAGGGCTTGAAATTCGTCTGGACGAGCCCCGGCACTCGTCGCCTGACCATCATGGGCGTGATTTTCATGTTCCTGGCCGCGCCGTTGCAGGGACTGCTGCCCGTGTTCGCCCAGAGCGTGCTCAAGGGCGGCCCAGGACTGTTCGGCCTGATGCTCTCAGCCATCGGCCTGGGTTCGATCCTCGGAGCCTTCCTGCTCTCCTGCATTCCCTCCTACTACCCCCGCCACCACCTCATCCCTCTGGCCATGTGCGTGTTTGCCGCCATCGGGCTGCTTTTTAGCCTCTCCACCAAACCCGCTTTGAGCCTGATCATCCTGGTCGCCAGCGGCTGCTTCTGGTTGCTGAGCCTGAATCCGAGCAACACCGCCAATCAACTCCTCGCCACTGAGGCGAACCGCGGCCGGGTCCTGTCGGTCATGCTTCTGGCGCAACAAGGTGGGATGCCGCTCGGCCACCTGTTTGCGGGCTTTCTCACCCACTATATGTCTCCCCCCTGGGTGCTGCGGCTTATGCTCGGCACGCTTTTTGTGGTGATGGCTGTCTTTCTCTTCTTACGCGAGCCAGCCATCGACAAAATGCCGCACCGGCATTTGGGCAAGCTCACCCTTCGGGGCGCCATTTGGGAGGCCGTTACCGCCCACTCTCACCACCCCGCCTATCCGGCCGAGATTGCCGTTTCAGCCGAGCGGGAAAGGGCGCGCGCGTAGCACGATCTACTTCCAACTCCTCCCCGTGGTCCGGACCAGTGCAGGCGAGACGCATCCGCTCGCTCCCCCCGCCACCGAGCGCTGTGGCTTGTTCGAGCCCAAAATACAGCATCGACTGCCCGGCCTGCTTCGCGCTAACCGCCTCGCCTTTGCCAAGACCAAACAGATCGGGATTTGTGGTCTTGGAGCAGTGCAGGCCAAACCATGAATTTAAAAGATTCTTAGAGGAATATCCCGCCGGCGACTTCGACTCTCTGACCGTTGATCCATCCGCTGTCATCCGACAATAGAGCGGCCACAGCACCCCCGATATCATCGGGCAGACCAACCCGGCCAAGGGCGGTTCCGGAGGCGATCATCTCATTGATCTGCTTGTTGTCGCGCACGGCACCACCGCCGAAATCCGTTTCGATCGCGCCCGGAGCAAGGACATTCACCGCAATTTTGCGCGGGCCCAGTTCTTTCGCCAGATAACGCGTCAACACCTCGATCGCACCTTTCATGGCGGCATAAGCCGAGTAGCCCGGCAGAGAAAAACGCGCCAGCCCTGACGATATGTTCACAATCCGCCCGCCATCCTTCATGAGGGGAAGCAGTTTCTGGGTCAGGAAGAAGGGACCTTTGAGGTGGATGTTCATTAACTGATCGAACTGCTCTTCGGTCGTGTCCATGAAAGCTGCCTGGATGCCGATCCCGGCGTTGTTGATCAGAAAATCAAAATCATTCCGCTGCCAGTTCTTCTTGAGGGCCTCCTTCACATTGCCCGCGAACGCGTTGAATGATCTGTAGTCGGCCACATCGAGCTTAAGGGCCACAGCTTTGCGACCCATTTTGATGATCTGGGCGACAACATCTTCCGCCTCCGCTTTCTTGCTGTGGTAGGTGAGGATAACGTCATGCCCCCTTTCAGCCAGACGAAGGGACATGCTTTTGCCAAGACCGCGGCTTCCACCTGTTATGATGGTGATTCTCATATTCGAATCCTTACTTGGTGGTTTTCTGACAAGGAAGCAAATAATAATCAAGGGGGGCACGATAAAGAATGTGGCTGGTAAGTTGCCCCGGGGTCGGAAGTGAGCCTCCTTGTCGTCCTTCGGAGATGCGGCCGGCCCAACCTGTGGGGCTGGCAACGTTACCCGTCAACCGGTAACTTGCGGAACGAGCAATGGAACTTCGTGATTTTGCTGAACAGGTCTTGTTCGCGACGACCCTGGACGAGAAGCTCCAGTCGCCGGCGGTCGTCACCGATGACCGCCCCGGGTCCCCGCTGCTCACGCCCCAAGCTCCCGGCCGGCCGGCCGAGTTGCGCTTCAAACCGCAAGGCTCGGGCAAGGCGGACTTTCCCGGCGTTCATCGGCTCGAGCGGGAGCAGGAACGCGGACGCTTGCTGCACTTCTTCGCCAACCACGAGCTGCTCGCCACCGAGCTGATGGCGCTGGCGCTCCTGCGCTTCCCGGACGCACCCGCCGCCTTTCGCCGGGGCGTTTGGCAGACGCTCAAGGACGAGCAGATGCATACCCACCTGTACGTGGAGCGCATGCGGGAATGCGGGATCCAGTTCGGCGAGCTTCCCGTCAGCGGCTATTTCTGGCGCTCCGTGGCCCCGATGGAGAGTCCGCTGGATTACGTCGCCGGGCTGTGTCTGACCTTCGAACAGGCGAACCTCGACTTCTGCCATTACTTCTCGAGCGGGTTTCAAGCAGTGGGCGATGGCGACACGGCGGGCTTGCTCGACCGGATTTGCCGCGATGAAATCGGGCACGTCGCCTATGGCCTGAAATGGTTCCGCCGCTGGAAGAATCCCGACCAGAGCGACTGGGAGGCGTTCTGCCGGCAATTGAAGTTTCCCCTCTCGCCCCAGCGCGCCAAAGGACCGACGCTGAACGTCGAAGGGCGGCGCGCGGCCGGGCTAGACCCGGCGTTCATCGCCGAGCTGAACGTCTATTCACAGTCCAAAGGCCGCACCCCCAATGTCTTTGTGTTCAATCCGTCCGCCGAGGGACACATCGCTCACGGCAAGAGTTTCACTCCGGCGAAGCACCAGACGATGCTCGCCAGCGACCTGGCCAACCTGCCGCAGTTCCTCTGCCGGTCGGACGACATCGTCCTGGTGGCGAAACGGCCGTCGGTTGAGTTTTTGAGCGCCGTCAAGGACGCGGGCTTCCCACTGCCGGAGTTTGTCGAACTGAAAGAGGGCCGCATTGATCCTTCCGGTAGTCTCTGTGGGCGGAAGATCGGCAGTTTGCGGCCTTGGGCCTGGGGACCGGACAGCTTGGAACTGCTCGAACCGCTCTTTCCCAACGTGACTGGCGAAGCCCGCGCGCCGAGCCAGCGTTTTAACGAACGCATTGCCCGGCTCTATTCCAAGGCCTGGAGCGCTAATTTCCTTAGAACAGTGTTAGCTCGTAGCCGCGGAGGTAACGAGGCCTACCCGCCTGAATCGGAAGGTCGGCTCCTTCCTGCTCCGACTGCGGCCGAACCCTGGCTTTGCGCCGAGGACGAGGCGGGCGTGGCGGTGGACACCCTCGAAGCCGCTCTCGAAGCCATTGCCGCGATTCGCCGGCGGGGTCATCACCGGGTCGTGGCCAAGGAAGCCCACGGACTGGCGGGGCACAACGCGATTCGGCTGTGGGAGCCGGAGGTGTTGGCGGCCCAGCAGCGCTGGCTGGCCCATGCCTTGCAGGATGGGCGGCAAGTAGTCATCGAACCCTGGCTGGAGCGCGAGTTGGATTTCTCCGTCCAGTTGGAGATGGGATCGCGCGGCCTGAAGCTCTGCGGTTACACCGGCTTGATCAACGACCGTAAGGGACAGTTCCAAGCCAACTGGGCGGCGGCCAACTGCGACCGACGCATTCCTGCGACCGTGGCCACGCTGTTCCGCGAGCCGGCGGACATTTCGGGCCTCATCCAGCGCCTCTACGGCGACATCTTTTCACTGCTCGAAGCGGAGCTGCAACGCGTCGGGTTTGTCGGGCCGGTCGGTATCGACGCCTTCGTCTATCGCACACCCCAGGGTGGCTTCCGGCTTAAGCCCGTCGTGGAAATCAATCCCCGCTACACCATGGGCCGCTTGATCCTGGAGCTGATGAAGCAAACGTGTCCCGGGAGCTGCGGCCTGTTCCGCCTCCTCAGCCGGACGCAGGCGCGCGCTGAAGGCTTTGCGGATTTTGCCGCCTACGCCCGTTCGCTGAGCGAGCGCTTTCCCTTGCGCCTCGAAGGCGAGCCCGGGCCCAAAATCCGAGAAGGCGCCCTCTGTCTGAATGACCCCGGGCAGGCGCAAGTGTGCCTGGCGACCTTCCAAGTCAGTCGCAACCTCAATACGCTCTTGGGCACAGTCGCGGGTGATGACCGGGCCACGGCCCGGCCAACAAACCCTTTGACATAGTCAGCACCGCTTTGCCTCAGCCGCTACAGGCTGCCGCGAACG